>Ga0070731_10000466_pt1 | contig 55465 bp, 76 predicted proteins | sample Coa_R1_2_FD_66448 | JGI IMG/M metagenome (GOLD analysis project Ga0070731, IMG submission 66448) | Surface soil microbial communities from Centralia Pennsylvania, which are recovering from an underground coalmine fire - Coalmine... | ecosystem: Environmental > Terrestrial > Soil > Unclassified ... | reverse complement strand
AGCGACCGCATCCGCGGCCTCGACACCGGCGCGGACGACTACATCACCAAGCCGTTCTCGATGACCGAATTGCTCGCGCGCCTGCGGGCGGTGATGCGGCGCATCCGGCCAAGTCTCGCCGAAGACGTTGTACGGGTCGGCGATATCGAAATGGACAGGACTGCACATCGTGTCCGCCGGTCGGGCCAGGACATCCATCTCGGTCCGACCGAATTCAAGCTGCTCGACCACCTGATCCAGCATCCCGGCCGCGTCTTCAGCCGCGAGCAGCTGCTCGATGCGATCTGGGGCTCGGATGTCTATGTCGAGGCGCGCACTGTCGATGTACACGTTGGAAGGCTGCGCAAGGCGCTCAACCCGCGCGGCGAACGCGATCCGATCCGCACCGTCCGGTCCGCGGGTTACGCGCTCGACGAGACCTTCGTGACCTGAATCAGCTGGCCAGGCGCGTCTTTTCTCGCCGCAGCTGCTGCGGTTGATAGGCCTTGCGCGCGTGCGCTTCGCAATAGGGCGAGCCCGTTTTCGGCTTGCGCCCGCAAAAATGGAATTCATGTTCCGCGGGATCGCCGATCGGCCAGCGGCACATCCGGTCGTTGATGGTGAGCACCGTCGCGAAGCTCCCGTCTTCCAGCACGATCGGATCTTCTTCGATGACCGGTGGTTCGGGAATGTGGTGCCGCACATGGCGCGGTGCGGAAGGAAGCCTTATCCGTTCGCTGCGGGGAGCGGTGACCCGTCCCGCCAGGCCCAGCCTGTGCACCTTGCCGATCACGGCGTTCCGGCTGATGCCGCCCCCCATCACCTTGGCGATGTGGCTTGCAGAAAGCCCCTCCGTCCATAGCGATTTCAGTTGCTCGATGCGCTCATCCGTCCAGCTCATCATCGGCTCCCTCTGTGCGCCCACCAAATATCGTATCTGCAAGAGAGGAAAATACAACAACTACGGTCATACCGCACAATGTTGTCCACAGATACGCGCGGAACTATGCGCGATTATAAAGTTGACATATGGGCGCGGCTAGCCTATATTGGGTCTGTCGATGGAGACGGACATGGCCAAGGCTCAAAAATCCCTGACGATAGGCGACTTTTTCAAGCGGTTTCCGACCGATGACGCCTGCGTGGCCCATCTGTTCGAGCTTCGCTATGGGGCGGATTTCCCCTGCCCTAAATGTGGGGTTATCGGCACGTTCCGTAAGCTGGCGAAGCATCCGGCCTACACCTGCAACTGTGGACATCACGTCCACCCGATGCAGGGCACGATCTTTCAGGACACACACACGCCGCTCGCGAAGTGGTTTTATGCGATCTACCTGTTCACCACTACGCGCCACGGCGTTCCGGCCAAAGAGCTTCAGCGCCAGCTTGGCGTTAGCTACCCGACTGCTTTCCGCATGGCGCACCTGATCCGCGAGCACATGGGCCTTGTGGACGGCAATCCGAGGCTTGGCGGACATACCGAAGCCGATGAAACCTTTGTCGGCGGTCGCAAGCGCGGCGTTGGCAGGGGGAACAAGGATGACAAGACGGTCGTGTTCGGAATGTTGGAACGTGGCGGCGATGTGATGACGAAAGTCGTTCCCGACACGAGAGGCGAAACGCTTGGCGCGCACATCGTTCGCAATGTCGAAAAGGGAACGATCATCAGCACCGACGAGCACCTTGGATATTCGCGCCTTCGCTCCCTTGGCTACAGACGCGGCAGCGTCAACCACAGGCAGGACGAATGGGTGAACGGGCCGCACGACACCAACAGCCTTGAAGCTTTCTGGAGCATGTTGAAGCGCTCCATTCGCGGAACCCACGTGCATGTGTCCGCTAAACATCTTGCGAAGTACCTTGGCGAGTTCGAGTTTCTGTACAATATTCGCCACTGTCCGCAGATGATGTTTTCGCGCTTGGTGGAGAGCTCTTGACCATAGATTTCAGCGTTATATCAAAGCGCTTTTTGTCCCCAACGCCATGTCCGCTAGCAATGCGCTGTCTGATAAACTGCATCAGCAAATGTGGATGTTTGCGTACTTCCTCCAAGCTGATGTGGTTGCCTGCGGACATTCTTATGGTACCTTCGCAATTGCGATTCCAACATACTCAACGCCGGCGCCAGTTGCTGTCGCGTCCTTTGGATTGACCTGAAGAAATCGCCATTCGGCGGCTGGAATAATTATTTCTGATGCGTCAGCGACGTGTGGGCTCTTAAATCCCTTTGCGATTAGTTCACCCTTCGCAAGTCTCTCCTGTAGGTCACGCCGTATCTCCCTCCAGTAAAATCGAAGGTCGTCGTCGCCTATTCTCAATTGCATTTGCGAAACTTGTAGTCGGCGGCGGGTTGCGGCGATTTCCGGTGTATCCGGTGTATCCGGTCCCGCCGATGCTTCAAATTCGCGAAGTTGCTTTTCGGCCAACCGCTTCGTCTCTGGCGCTTCTATTAGCCACTTAATCGCTGTATCGCGCCCGTTCGTAAGGTCTTTGTCGACAAACTTATCAATGGCGTCTGATGGTGCGAACCATTCGGTCGTATCTGTACCGCTGAGCGTCGGCGGCGGACCTGAATCGTAAGGATATGGAGCCTCAAATTCAGAAGGCGGCGTAACCAGACGATAGTTTTTGTCCAGCGGACGGCCCCAGTAGTCTGACCGGGGCTCTGTCCGCCAAAATCTTTTCCATATTGGAAGCGGGGGCCATAGGCGTTCCAACTGCTCCCGGTTAACTACCAATTCGGCGTAGCAGTAGTCCGTGTGACCCTCTTGCATATGAGTTTGGGAGACGTCCTTGGCGTTGTAAAATACAGAGTGCCATTCAAGCGTTGCGTGGTTCCATAATCCTTTGTCGATGGGTCGCCGATACGACTCAAAAGTTTTGAAGGCCATTCCCTTCGTCAGTTCTCTGCGGCCCCACACGGACAACTCGCCTGTAATGATTTTTTCGGACAAAATATCCCTAGCGTGAACATGTGGAACACCACCTTGACGAACTGTTTGCCCTTTCGCAGGACCAAACTTGGCGATCTCCGGTACGCTTTGGCGTAATTGCACCATCGAGTCATTTGCGAGGTAATTGATTGCGTCACTAATCGTCATGTCCGGTTCGTTGGGTGGATTCAAAAGATGGCTGACATAGGCATAGAACGCATAGGCCATCACTAAGAATGCGGCTCCGATAAAGGCCACCTGAATAGCTAAGTGGGTTTGCCACACCTTGTCCCACTCCGGCTGGCCGCCATGAATGAAGGCAAGGATTTTGTCTTGAGTGATCCCGAGCACGGCTAGAACCACGAAAGCCGCGAACCGGAAAAAACTGGCCCGGATCGTACCCGCAAGGAATCTTCGGAAGCCGCCCATAGCACCGATCTTGCCCGTCTGGCGCGACATATGTCAACTTGATAAGCACGGAACTATGCATTTGGCAAACCCGAGGGGTAGTAAGGTGCGAAGAGGCACGAGATCGCGATGGTGAAATTCCTTCTCGGAGCGCTCTTGCTTGTCTTCGCGACGTTCGCCGTCGCAGCGCTGGCGATACATCTGCGCAGCGGAACGATAAGGAGATGGCAGCGCACTCTCACCCGTCAGGCTAACCCGCTCCTTTACCGGTTTTGGGTGCTGTTGGGCGCTCTGGCGGCCGCCGTGCAGATATGGGCCGCGCTGCTGCTATTGCGACACGCTTGAAGCGGCCCGCTTTCGTTTCGCCCTGGCGCGTTTCCGCTGTGTCAGTATCGACACAATTTGCCGACGACGGTCTCGAATTTCCTGCCGGGAACCAGGGACAATGGTAGCCCCGCCCGCTTTGGTTGGGGGGCCTGATACGGGCGGGGCCAGTGACAACGCTTGGAGCGGCGTCACGGCGCGACACTGGCAGAATGCCCCCATCCGTCAATTGGAAAGTGACGTAGGTGTCAACTTTGTGATCGCTGTGTCGGGCGATTCTGCCGCCGGTCCTCTTGGGCAAATCCTTCGGCTTGACCATCGGCGTGACGCTATCGATAAAGCGCCCCCCGCCCAATCCCGCGAAAGACTTCGCCAACCGCAAGGAGCGCCGTTGTGATTTCCCCCGTGCTGCCGACCTACGCCCGCGAAGACATCAGCTTCGTGCGTGGTGAGGGCGCATACCTGTTCAGCGAGAAGGGCGATCGCTACCTCGATTTCGCAGCCGGAATCGCCGTCAATGCGCTCGGACATGCACATCCAAAACTGGTCGCTGCGCTCACCGACCAGGCCGCCAGGCTGTGGCATACGTCAAATCTGTACCGGATCCCCGGACAGGAGCGACTGGCCGGACGTCTTGTGGATGCCTCGTTCGCCGACACGGTTTTTTTCGGCAATTCGGGCGTCGAGGCGATCGAGTGCGCGATCAAGATGGCGCGGCGCTTTCACTATGCAAGGGGAAATGGCGCGCGTTTTCGTACAATCACCTTCGAGGGCGCGTTTCACGGCCGCACGCTCGCGGCCATCGCGGCGGGCGGCCAGCCAAAATATCTGGAAGGCTTCGGCCCCAGGACCGACGGCTTTGATCAGGTGATTTTTGGCGATCTGGGCGCCGTTGAAGCCGCCATTTCGCCCGCAACGGCCGCCATTCTCATCGAGCCCGTACAGGGCGAGGGCGGCCTGCGCCCCGCCGAACCCGAATTTCTGCGGGGGCTGCGGCGTCTTTGCGATGAACACGGGCTGATGTTGATCTTCGACGAAGTCCAGACGGGCGTCGGAAGAACGGGAAAGCTCTTTGCCCATGAATGGGCGGAAGTGACGCCCGACATCATGGCGACCGCGAAGGGGATCGGCGGCGGGTTTCCGATGGGGGCGTGCCTTGCGACCGAACATGCGGCGTCGGGGATGACCGTCGGTTCGCACGCGAGTACTTTTGGCGGCAATCCGCTGGCCATGGCCGTCGGAAACGCCGTGCTCGATGTCGTGCTGGCGCCGGGTTTTCTCGAAAATGTGCAGCGCGTCGCGAATTTCGCCCGCCAGCAGCTTGCGGCTCTTCCTTCCGAATTTCCGGAGGTGTTCGACGATGTGCGCGGGCAGGGATTGATGCTGGGGTTGAAGATGAAGGTCCCGAACAGCGAGTTTGTCGAGAAGCTGCGCGCCCGCCATCTTCTCGCCGTAGGGGCGGGCGGTAATGTGGTGCGGCTTCTGCCGCCCCTGATCATCGACGAGGATCACGTGCGCGAGGCTCTCCTGATCATCAGCGATGCCGCCGGGGACTACCCGGCGCGGAATGACGAGGCCGCATGAACGCGCACGCCAAGACGGTCGTTCGACCGAAGCATTTCATCGACATCGCCGATCTGGAAACCGCAACACTCGCGTCGATCGTCGCGGAAGCCCGGAGAAGAAAGGCTGCGCGAGGCGGATTGCCGCGCGGCGCTCCCGATGAGGACAGCCCGCTCAGGAACAGGGTGCTTGCGCTGATCTTCGACAAGCACTCCACGCGGACGCGCATTTCCTTCGACATCGCCATGCGGCAGCTCGGCGGCACGACGATGATGATGTCGGGAGCGGAACTGCAGCTTGCGCGCGAAGAAACCATCGCGGACACCGCGCGCGTACTGTCACGGTATCTCGATGCCGTCATGATCCGGCTGCTCGACCACGAGATGGTACAGGATTTGGCGGACAACGCATCGATCCCGGTCATCAACGGTCTGACGAAGTTTTCCCATCCCTGTCAGGTTCTCGCCGATATTCTGACCTTCGAAGAGAAAAAAGGTCCCGTCGCCGGAAAGACCGTCGCCTGGACCGGCGATGCAAACAACGTTCTGACGTCCTGGGTGCATGCGGCTGCGCGCTTCAGCTTTTGTCTCCGGATCGCCACCCCAAGAGATTTCGCGCCTCATGAAACCGTGAAGGAATGGGCGAGGAAAGCAGGCGCCGCAATTGAATTCGGTTACGACCCCGAGCGCGCGGTTGCCGATGCCGACTGCGTGGTAACGGATGCCTGGGTCTCGATGGGCGACGAAGACGCGGTCAAACGCCATCATCTGCTGCGTGCGTATCAGGTCAACGAGACCCTGATGGCGCGCGCGGCGCGCGATGCGATTTTCATGCACTGTCTGCCGGCGCATCGGGGGGAGGAAGTCACGGATGGCGTCATCGACGGTCCGCAATCGGCGGTGTTCGACGAGGCGGAGAATCGATTGCACGTACAAAAAGCCATTCTCCTCTGGTGTCTCACATGAGCATCGCCGAGCCCGAATACCGTCGCGCGCCGGCAGCCGATTTCGTGCTTCCCTTCGATCTGCCGGACGCCGGGTTGCGCGGCCGGCTTGTACGGTTGGATGCGGCATCGACTCGCGCCCTCGAAGCGCACCCGCTTCCCGAGCCGGCGGCGCGCGTGGCGGCAGAGACATGCGTTCTGGGCACGCTTCTCGGCTCGACGCTGAAACTTGACGGGCGGCTGACCGTGCAGACGAAGAGCGCAGGCCCGCTTGATCTGGTGGCGGCCGACTATTACGGCGCCGAACAGGATCGTCCGGCGGGAATCCGTTCCTATGCACGTCTGGACGAGAGCAGGTTCGCGGCGCTCGCAGAGAGTCCACCGAAGTTCGAAAGCATGACCGGCGAGGGCGTGGTGGCCATTACGATCGAGCCGAAATCCGGAGGCCGGCGCTACCAGGGCATCGTGTCTCTCGCGCAGGAAAGCATTGCCGCGTCGGCGGAAGCGTATTTCGCGCAGTCCGAGCAGCTGCCGACCGCGATACGACTCGCCGCCGCGCCTGTGTTCGAGCCGGGAAACCCGCGTCCGCAATGGCTTGCCGGCGGGCTGATGTTGCAGGCCACACCGGACGGCCGCGTGGACAGCGACGATTGGGAGCGCCTTGCATCCTACGTGGCGACGCTCGAGGACATGGAATTGGTCGACGTTTCGCTCGCGGCGGAAACGCTCCTGTGGCGTCTCTTTCACGAAGACGAGGTGCGGGTCCATCCGGCGGAGTCGATTGCATTTCGCTGCGATTGCGACGCCCGCCGCATCGTTTCGGTGCTGCGCGCCTATCCTCCCGGGGAACGCGAGGAGCTTGCCGACGCCGACGGAATCGTTCGCGCGCGATGCGAATTCTGCGGTCGTACGCACGAAATCCCGGCCGCGGATATCGCCTCCAAAAATTAACCTTCCTGCGTTGCAAGGCGCGCGGGACGTGCGATTTTTCTTGCCTTTCGAGCGGGTGCCATATTATTAACAAGGCGTTAACAATCCCGTCTGGGTTTATGAACAGTTGCCGGGCGGATGAGCAAAACGGGGCAAATGGTTGAGGTGTCGACGGGAAGGGCATGACCGCCCGTTCCGAGGGGGACGTTTATGCTTGCCTATGAAGAGTTGCAGGGTTCGCGCGGCAGAGAAATTCGCTACCGGCCGCCGCGTTATCAGGCGCGCGCGCTCTTCCCGCACTTGCCGCCAAAACTTCGCATCGGATCTTCGGCCTACCAGATCCAGAACATCAGCATCGGCGGAATTGCAGCAATCGGGAAGGAAGCGCGGAGCGACGATTTCAACGTCGGCGACACGGTCCGCCTGACGATCCAGCAGTCCGGGTTGCCGATTTTCGAATCGGAAGCCAGGGTCCGCTGGGCGGAAAGAACCGTTTTCGGGTCGAAGATCGCATTCAGCTTCGTCGATCAGGCGATCGACCTCGAGAAGCTGATCAACCGCAATCTGCAGGCGCAAATCGCGACGCGGGCCTCTCCGGCCGGCAAGGAAGCCACGGCACTTGTTCCCGAAGAATACCGCGTTTTCTGCGCCGACGTTTTGCGTTTCCTGCGTGGCTATCGCGCGGTCATCGATTCCAACATGTCGGTGCCGCAGGAGTTCGCGCGCGATTTCGACCACGCCGCCGTGTTCGAGGCCTGCGAGTCACAGATTGTACAGGAATGGCGGGTGTTCTGGCGCACGGGCAACGAGATCGCCCGCAGCGTCATGGGCGAACGCGAGAGACGCGATGCCGTGAAGGAATTCACCGAAGTGGTGCTGACGCCCGAACTCTGCGGCGGAGCCATCTGGCATCGTTCCTATGCGAAACCGCTCGGCTATCCGGGCGACTTCGGCATCATGAATCAGGTGTACGATTGGGAGCGCGTCGGCGCGGATTCATACGCCATGCTGCTGCACCGCGTCGGTCTCGAAGTGGCGGAATGCATCAAGACGCGCATGGAGCAGATGCGCTCCGAAATCGCCAATGTGGTCACTTCCGCCGGCGGGCGGACTGCACGAATTCTCAACCTGGGTTGCGGCTCGGCCCGCGAAGTGGAGACCTGGCTGTCCCGCAATCGCGCCGCGCCGCCGCGCGTCGAGTTCACGCTCATCGACCAGGAACAGCTCGCGCTCGACTTCGCCTATCGCGCTTCCTACCCGCATGTGGTGCGCAGCGAAGGGCGTTCGGCGCTGAGCTGTCTGCACATTTCGTTCACCGATCTCCTGCGGGGCAACAGCGAGATGAAAAGTCTGCCGCCGCAGGATCTGATCTATTCGGTCGGCCTCCTCGATTATCTCACCGACCGTCGTGCTGCCAGCCTCGTCCGCCGGCTTTTCGAACTCCTGGCTCCGGGCGGACTCCTGATAGTCGGCAACATGAATGAAACCCCGCTCAGCAATCTCTGGCCGATGGAGTTCATTACCGACTGGTCCCTTCATTACCGCAGCGAGCCGCAGATGCTTGCCTGGACTGAGGGGCTTGATCCGGCGGGCGCCTGGACGGACACCGAAACCACCGGCCGGGTGCGCCTGCTCCACGTTCGAAAACGCTAGTTCCCCGTTCGTAGCGCGTTGCCGGTCGCGGCTTGACAGGGCTTCGGCCCGCCACTTACATCGCCCGCCTTGGCCGGCAGCGTAGCTCAGTGGTAGAGCAGGGGAATCATAATCCCTTGGTCGGGGGTTCAAATCCCTCCGCTGCTACCAGAAAAGCCCGCCAAATAAGGCTTTTTCGCACTTCCCCAAAAGAACAAAGCGGAATTAAGAGGAAGAACGAAAACAGAAGCGGAAGCCTGATCCGTGCAAAATCCGTGCAGTTGACGAGCGGACGTTCTTTGCGCGTTCATGCACCCCATGGGCTCACGCGCCAAACGCCTGGCAGACGACAAGCGGATTACCGAGCGGTTCTTCCAATCGGCCGGTGTCGAGCCATGCAAGGTGTGCGGCTGGCCGGCGAAGGTGAAGGTTGGGGATGCGTGGTATTGCAGGGAGCATGTGCCGCAGGAGCCGGAATCTGCAAATTCGCAATAATATTTCACGAAAAATCGCATCGGCCATCTGGACATTATGTCCTAGCCAATATATATAGGTCTCACACGGTGCGCCTCGGCCGGGAACAGCGGGCGGAGTAAATCAGATGACAAATCACCCGAATCGTAATCTCAAGACTGCCCGCGCTCTGGTCGGAAAGCGCGTCGAGGGCGGAATTGGCGAGGACCACGACACTGGCCGCGTTCTCGGCGTAATTGACGCGAGGCGAGTTGAGGTCGCGTGGGATAGTGGCGTACGGACACCGGCCTATATTTCCGACCTTACGGAAATTTGATGAGCCGCAGCGATTGGGCATCCGAGAGGCGCCAAGACTACATCGACTGGCGCCTCTCTGCACGCGGTACGCTATGCCGGGAGGATATCATCTCGGTATTTGGCATCTCGCCGGCTCAGGCGAGCCTCGACATCAATCGCTTCATCGCGCTCTATCCCGGCGCGATGGACTATGACAAATCAGCCAAGCGATACGTGCCGGCGCGCAGTCCCTACCGGGCCAAGCGCGGCATGGACGATCCCAATGTACGCCGCGCCATCACGCTGCTCGCCAACGCCGGCAGCCCTATGGGATGGACATGACATGACCCCCTCCCGCTACCGCAAGATACTGGAGCAGTTCGGCTGGTCGCAGGGTGAGGCGGCGGAGAAACTCGGCGTCACCGATCGCCATTGCCGCCGCTGGATCGCAGGCGACACGCCCATCCCCCGCGCCGTCGAGATCGTGCTGGAGAGCGCGGTCGATCCGTCCTATCTTGGCCGAGCGCTGGGACTGGACAATGCGTACATCGCGCCACCAGGTAGGCGTACAAAATGAAAAAGCCGCCAGCGGTTCCCCGCCAGCGGCCCTATTCCAGTCTGTATCGTTCAGCGCGTCAGATTCGCCCGAGCAACACCAGAATCACGATGATGATGAGCACAAGACCGAGTCCGCCGCCGAGATAAGGCCCGCGATAGAACACGGGCCCGGTTCCGGGAGCGGGAGGTCCGTACCATCCGCCATACCATCCGCCCGCAAGGACGACGATCAGCACGATAATCAAAATCAGTCCCAGCGACATATCTGTACCTCCAAGAATGAAACGCCCCGACGAATTCAGTGGTGCCAGAATATCTGCATGATGCTGGCAAGCAGCGTTCCGCCAGCAAAAGCGATTGATCCAACAGTCCACAACATTCTCTGGCCGCCGCTGGATCGTCCGTCTTTTGCAGCCTGTTTCAGGGCCATGTCGGCAACGGCTTTCTGTACTCCGTCGATCTTGTCGCCCAGCGTCTTTTCGATGTTGTCGACCTTGGTTTCGATCACTTCCGCGCTCTTTTCCCGCTCGTTGGCCGCCAGACGGAAACCTTCCTCCGTGATGGTCTCATTGCGGAGAACGCGGGCTTCCATGGCGCCAAGCCGACCTTCAACGGCCGACAGTTTCCCTTCGATGCGGCCGAGATCGCGGTGCAAAGGAAGCGTCACGGCCTGAAAATCTTGGACTGCTGAAAGTTCGTCCGCCATTATTCTCCCCAACTTTTACACGGGTTGTTTCAAGAACACGCAATGGCGAGTCCTATCGCCCCAAAGCCTAGAATTACGATTGCAGCCCATGCCGTGCGTGCGATGGTACGGGCGCGCTCGCGGGTCACTTCGCGGCTTGCTGCCGGTTGAGCGCCGCCGTCTCGGCCGCTTCGTCGGCAATGGCGACATTCGACGGCTTGCCGATGGTGACAGCCGTTCCGTCCGGCAACGTCACGCGCGCCGCTGGAACAGGCGGCTTTGGAATGAAGGCCAGCGCCTTTGTCGCGAGCTGGTCGGGCGAGAGGCCGAAGCGTGCGATCGCATCCCCCGCATGATCGGCTGCATATTGCGCCGCCCACGCGGTTACCTGGCCCTGCACCTGCACATTGGAATGAACCGATTCCCACGCCTGCGCCTTGTTGAGCGCGATGCTGACGCCGTTTTGCAGGGCGGTGTTTAGATCGGCGCTCGCTTTCGATTCCAGCCATGCCGGGATGAATTTCGGTGCATAGCGTTGGAGCAGCCAAGCGAACCAAGCCCCGACAATCGGGATAGCCACGGTGGCGACTTGAACGATGGTCTGGTCTGCGATCTGCCAGATGGGCGTGATATCGACATTGTGCATTTCAACACCTTTGGGAGGCTCGACCGACAAAGTGTCGACCAAGCTGCTTGATAGACAGTCCGCGCGGAAGCCGAAGGGGGTTAGGGGACAACTCCCGCGCGCTGTCGGGCTGGTTAGGCCAGCCGTTGGGATTAGAGGTTGCTCGCGATCGACTTCAGCCCGTTCCAGGTATCCTGCACGATGGATTCGACGTCCTGCTGGACGACCGGGCCGAACTGCGCCTGCAATTTCTCCCACACCACAGTGACGGCGGCAGAGAACTTTTCCTTGCCGGAGATCACCTGCGGTATCTGATCCTTGATCGCCTGCACGGCGAAGGGAATGCCGACTTTGGCTAGCGAATCGAAATCGGCAACGGCAGTGCCAATCTCTTTCTGGCCAAGATGCTCGAGTTCGATCCCGACTTTCGCGGCTTCCGCAGCGAGGTCGACGCCGAGGCTTTCGAAATAGGTGAGAATGCTCATTGTATGCTCCTATTGCGGGGTTTGATGCCGGCGGTATCGCCGCATCGATGGGTTGTTCGCGGCTAATCTAGGCTACTTGTTTTCCGACAAAGCCAATGGACTTCCCGTCGTACTCTTCGTTTTCGCCGGTAAACGGCACTCGAATTTCTGACCCGTCCAAAGCCATTGTCGGGTGTGCGGGCGTGACGCCTAGCGGACAGCCGCGAAACTTCATAGGCACTCCGCACACCGTACAACGCGCTTTGATTTCGAGATAATGAATGTTCGTGTCGTGAAACCCCTGATGATGCAGATCGAAGTGCAAATCAGGGTGATGACACTGGCTCGACGCGCTCATTTCGTGATATGCTTCACGGCCCACATGACCGCTTCCTCAATCTTGGTCTTTGCGAGCGAGATTTCGCGGCTCTGGCCAATTCCTTCGATGAAATCGTGGAATGCGAGCCCCAAGTCTTTGATCTTCTCCATGTTGGCCTTCTCCGCGTCATTCAAGACGCGGTACTGATGGCGCATGGTGTTATTGACGGTGCGCTTATCCGAAGTGCTATCGACGTGCATGAGGATTCTCCTTTCATGCGGGGTTTGCCGGATTCCGTCCGGCGGCGGATCACGCGCGAGGGGCGCGGAATGGCGTTGAGTTTCAGGGGCCGTGTGGTATGTCAGGGGCGCGTCGGGCGGCTCAGGCCCTCACTTCTGCCACTCAGCGTCCGGCGGCGCGCCACTGCGGGTGCGCCAGACTGTAGGGCGGTCGGGTGTCCTGATTTGAGAACCAGGGGGCAACCGCCGCAACAGTCCTCACACCTTCGCCGTTATCCCGACAAACCAGCATCCGTCCGTTATGTGCCATGGTACAGGGGCAGGCACGGATCGCATCGGCAATAGCGCCGGTACATCGCACAGTCCGGCTTCCGGCCTCACATTTGCACAGCAATTCAGCGCCAGAAGGGCGAGAACGAGGATACGCATGTCAGGCGCGGTCTTCGAGAACCTTGCCAATTTCTGCTAGCTGCTTGGCAACACGCTTTAGCGTTTTCAAGCAAACGCGGTCGCACTTTCCCTTGCTAACCGTGATGTCAATGATCGCGCCTTCAAGGTTATAATAGGCGTGCGTGCTTTCTGTGAGCGTGTGACCTTGTACCTTCACCTTGCGGCGCGTCTCATAGATGCGCGAGATTGCCGCCAGCTTTTGTGATGGCGTTAATTTCTTCGACATTCGGCAAAACTTCCCTTCAGTGTCCCCCACACAGCGGCGCTAGGTAATCGGCTTCCCTGTTGTGGCGGGTGTCGTACGCATCGCCGAAATGGCGGAGGTCATCGACCGTTTCGTTCCAGTCGCGCACGCAAACGAAATGCCAGAAGCGCGGGGTCCTGCGCGCGAGGTTGGTCCCGTATTGAAAAGCGAGCGAACAGATCACCGTCTGCGCGCGATCCGGAAGCGAAAGAAACGACGTTCCCGAATCCCGCGTGTAGGCGCTTGAGATCGCTGCGGTATCATCCCCGAATGTCACCCGGTCGATGGCATCGGCATCGGGTTCGGATATCGTTAGCGGAGCGCGGGCAAGCACGGCTTCCGCTACCTGGCCGACTGCGCCTATATAGGGCTTCAACGCGGCCTGCAGCGTGATCGGAAGCTGCGCCATGGCCCGGGGCGTGATCCAGCCCAGATCGCAGCCCGTCGCTATCGTTACCCCGCTCTTGCCGGAATTGGGGACGTAGCCCTTCAAGGCATCGACGCCGTGGGCGTTTTCGAGCGAGCGGATGAAGTTCCAATCGATCATTCCGGCCATCCGTCTTGCCCGGTAAGGGGGATTGTGGGAGGAAAGGGGGATGATTATTGCGCTGCTATTTGCTGCATCTTTGGCAGGACGATTGCCCGATGCAGCAATCACCCCAGGCGCAATTGATCCGGCAGTTACGCAGGAAAACATTGATCGTACAATTTGCGTAAAGGGCTACGCGAAGAGTGTCAGGCCGCCATCGCACTACACATCGGCCTTAAAGCATCGACAGATGGCGCGCACTGACATGGCCGATCACATGCGAGACTTCGAAGAAGATCACCTGATCCCGCTAGAGATCGGCGGTTCGCCACACGATCCGCGCAATCTATGGCCGGAACCGCGTTCAGCACCTTGGGGTGCAGGAACAAAAGATCGGCTCGAAAACCATCTGCACAAGATGGTCTGTGATCATCGGCTTCTGCTGCACGATGCGCAGCAGGCTATGTCACACGATTGGATTACGGCTTACCGGCGCTATTTCTTCGGCGGCGATTAAAGATTGTAGTCGCCATAGTCAGCACAAAGCCGCTTGAAACGTCGGCCCGATACCAAGCGCCGTTGTCAGACTCGGATGCTCGCCGTCCGGCGTGCCGTAGAAGTCTGTACCGTTCGTGATCCACTTGAATGGATCGACGCCTTGAAATGGCGTCGTGGCCATTAACGAGTTAACTCCGGTCGGTTGTCCCAGCTGACTCACCAGCCACGTATCGTATTGGGAGACTTCTCCACCGGGACCGAAGTTCGAGTTCCAATAGGTTTGGTTGGTCTCGTCGTCCCAATTGTTTGTTGAATGTGTACGTGGCCCGGTGCGGCTTCGCGTAATGCAGGTTATTCCTGCCGAACGCATGGTGGCCCAAATTTGAAGTTCTGTTGATTCCAGGCTGGCGAGTGTGCAGCCGTTGAGAATGCAGACGATCCCGTACTCTTCAAACCCCTTGTTTTCGTACCTCAGGTAAGCGCGGCGCGCGATCATCTGCGGCGTGTTCAACAGAAAGGTAGCGCCGTCTTGCCCTCCAACTCCCATGTCGAGACTGGCATAAAACGGATTATTGCTGTTGTCGAACATCCCCCGCTGGGGGAAGCTGTACGCATAGGTCGGAGCCGTAGGCGGAACATCGCCTGTCCCGGTGGTCCAACTATCACCAAGAATGGCGTAAACGCTCTGCGCCGCCGTAAACCGCCCGAGAAGAACAGGCGCGTAACAGTAGCCGAAGAAGTGCATTCCTGCGGTATTGTTGAGAGCCGCCGTCGTGTCGATGGCGGGATCGGCCACTGAGTTCGGATCGTAGGTGTACGAAAATTCTCCGCTTGCAGACATGTAGTAACCGGTTGGCAGCACGCCCCCGACCTGCCCAACGTCAATGACTGTTCGCAGCCAGTACAGCCCAGCCGGGAACACGCCGCCTGTAAGGCCCATCTGATACGGATAAATCGTATCGGTGTGTACGTCGGCGGCGTTCCATGCCATGGACACGGAGCGCGAGCCGCCAAATGTCCAAGGCACATACGCCGTTCCGGTGCCGGAAGTGGTGCCGCCCCCGATGATGTTAGCCTGCACGATGCGGATTGTCTGCCCGGTAGGTGACTGGGTCCCAACGTAGAAATTGTAGAAGCTCGCGGTCAGTTCCGATGTCGCATGAGGCAGATAGGTCGGCCAGCCGCACGTCATGTGCTGGTCGGTGCCCGTCATCTGGTGCGTGTATTCGGGGATGCGCTCGCTTGTCCCGACGACCGTGACCGCACAACAAGACGGCGTGTTTTTCTGCCCGAAAAACGACCATCCTGCGGCATGAGCCGCAACTGGCGCGAGAAGCAAAAGGGCGAGCAGATATTTTTTCATCGTGCGGGCTGGTAGCAACGTGTGATGTTGCAATAGGGGTTGGTGAGAGGGAGTTTGCTGCGAAGGCCGTACTCCCATGCGAAGTACGCTTCCAGGCGCTGACGCTGGTCGGTTGTGGGAATGGTGGGGAGGATAATCACTTCGGAAATGACGCCGCTCCAGAAGCCACTCGCGGAACCGCCGTTGTTGGCGCCTATGCGGATGCGCGCCGTACCTGTCGCAAGCGTTGCAATAGTGGTCGGGATCGACGGGTTTGGCGTTCCGTCGAGATAGGCATTCATGGACGTACCGGACCAATCACCATAGATGATGTGGCCGCCGTCGCCGCTCGCGAGCGCGGTATTGCTGACTTGCGTGTTTGTTGCGCCGTCCGTCGCGAACGATTTGCCGACGCTCGAAAGGGCGAGCTTTCGATCTATCGCTGTGCCGTTTTGTGTGCCGCCGTACTCAATCGCTGTGGCCCCGCTTGAGATGGCGGAGTACGCGACCATCATGATCGCTCCCGCCGCCGATCCGGTCGGAAGCGTCGTCAGCGTTGTGGCGACGTAGGTATTTGCTGCGCCGTCAAACGTGATGCCCGGGAAGCCTCCGGGGAAAGCCGTGTTGCTCCACGTTCCGCGAGCCGTTGTGGTGGCCGTGACGGCGAGCCCGGCAATCCTGCCCCTCCAGCTGGAAATCAGTCCGCCGCCATCGTCGGTCATCCGGTAGGTGTAATCGCGCGCGCTCCACCATGCGGACGGGGAAAGCTGATATGGCGTCCAGCCTTCGTGGTAGGGGCGCAACTGACCCGCCAAGACGAGCGTAGAGCATACGCACAAAGCCGCCGTTAAGGCTGCGAGGCGAATGGGCCGCATCATTGCTTTGTGATGTACGTTATGGAAACGTCAGCCGCAGTTCCAGTCGCCATCACGGCCGTTAGTCCGGTATTGAACTGATAGCTGTATTTCGCGCAAAACGGAGGCGTTCCGGCCGTCGTGTCAATCTGGCCCGTAATCGTCGTGCCGCTGCCCGCCGTGTTGTCGAAGAATTGCAGCGTGTTGGCCGATGCACCTTTCTTGTTGATGCAGACCGTTTCGAGTGTCCCGGTTCCTGTGTAGATGACCGTCGTCGCATTCGCGTTCAGATTTACGCCGGTATAGGAATCGTACACACGCGACGGCTGGGTGGGGTCCACAACAACGCCATTGACGCCGCTGATGTTCACGTTCAGGGAATTAAGGCTGTTGACGATTGTGGACGAAATCGCGTTGCCGATGCTGTCAAACAGCATCATGGGCCACGACAGCACGCCCCCCGCATTCGGATTCCCCTGATTGGCCGTGACGGTGCCGCCGGAGCCGGGACAGGCGATTGTCTTTCCTGCATTGTTCGGATCGGGGCATGAGATCGTCACCCCGGGCGAAGTCGAGCCGTCGCCGTTGGTGTATTGCGCCTTTGTCGTTTGTGCCATTGCACCGAACGGCACAAGGCAAAAGAGCGCGGCGAGAAACCAGCGTTTCATGCGGGGATACTCCGTGGGAAGGGTGAGATTCAGCGCTAGTTCGCGCTGCCGAATTCCTGGTAGAGGGCCTGCAGCGTCGGATCGAGGCAGTAGCCGGCGTAGCCGCCTTGCGTCAGGTTGAAGGAGGATGCGCCGGTATTGTGGATTCCGGTGCCGTTCGAAATCGCCACGGTGCCGGTGTTGTTCTTGTTGTACCAGCGCTGGCAATTCGTCTTGAAGGGCGGCATGGAGGTCGAGAACGTCACGCCCGTGATCGCGCCGGTTCCGGTCCAGTTGATCTGCGGGAATTCATCGGTGAAGGCGACCGTGCCGGAAGACGAGCCCTGGTTGATGCCGGTGCGCTGCCAGTTGACGCCGAGCAGCGATTGCGGATCGTTCCCCTGCCCGGGCTGATAATGGCCGATGGCGTTGGCAGGATCCGTATAGCCGAGGTCGCCGACGTCGACGAGCGCCATGGGGCTGTCCGTCACGCCTGATTGTGCAATCGTGATGGCGGCGCCTACGGAATGCGAAGACAGGGACGTGCCGAGCAAGGCGCGATTGACCGTCCAGTTCGGCGTACCCATGCCTCTCTGGACGTACACGATCTCCGAATCGATTTTGGCATAGAACGGCTTGGCGTAGGCGAACAGGCCGGGATTTTCGGTCTGGATCGTACTGTTGCCCGCCATGGCGGTCATGGCAACCGCAAGATTGTCCGTTCCTGTGGGAATTGTCGTCGAATAGGAGGCGGCGTTCGTCCCGGCGGACCCGGCCGTGGCGTAAATCGTCCCGCCGGTCCACGGGCAATGCGCGCAATTGGAATAGTTGATTCCCGTGGATGCGTTCGCGACATCGCGCAGCGTCGGGTTGTTGATGATGACGTCGGAGCTCGGGACTGGAGAGCCATTCAGCCCGCCGAGCGAAAAGATCGACGCATCGGCCCCATAGCCGATGAAATCATTGAACGTGGCGCCGCGGACGCCCTCGGTCGTCACGACGGCATGGGCGCTGTTGACAGTGCGGTCCGCAAACTGATTGCCGGCATTCGCCCCGCTCGTACACGCGTTGGCGAGCGTGACCTGGTTGGTGGTCTTGTTGACGCTGGCGACCGATCCGGAAACGGAGGTGCCGTCATTGCAGACAAGGATGTACTGATCCGTCGCGTTGACCTGCCCGACCGCTTGCAGCGTGATCGTGGCGGGAGAACCGCTTGCGGCAGCGGTCAGATTGTACACCTGTTCGCTGTAGTCATAGACGGCAGCCAGCCCCGCCGAGGCGCGGCCGAGAAGGCCGGTGCCGAGAGAAATCGACCCGGCCGAGCAATTCGAGCTCGGTGTTACGTTCTGGACCTTATTCGCATTGGCCCCGTTGGCCTGGTAGTCGTTGTCGAGCAGGATGCCGACGATATCGCCGCTCTTGATGAGATTGCACGGCCCGGCCGCCAGTGTCGCGCTCGTTGCGTTCGGTGCTGCCGTGGCGGACAGATAACCGACCAGCCCCTGATGCGACCTGCCGCAGGAAAGATCGTTGAATATGGCTCCCGCCACCGGCCCGGAGATATCGACGCAGGCGCTGAACGGGTCGGGAACGCTGATGCTGTTGAACGTGACCTTGCCGATCGGATGCGCGTAATCCGAGGCACTGATTGAAATCACCTGCGACGATTGCTGGTCCTGCGAATCGTCGATGGTCAGGTTGGCGATGGTCAACCCGTCGATCGCGGGGCGACCGAGGCATTGCGCGCCGTTCGAACCTTCGTTGCCGATCGCAAGTCCGCGCCCCGAGATTGCCTGCCCCGGCGCGCCGCTAATCCCTGAATCGATGATGCAGTTCGTTCCCTGCCACGCATTGACCCACTGGACATTGAACGTTGCACTGCTGTCGCCGTCCAGATGCATAGTGCTCGGCAGCGAGCCGCCGAAGGTGTATGCCCCGGGCGTGACCACAGCCGCCTGCGTGATCGCCCCGCCGCTGACCTGAAGGACTTCGATCTGACACGGCGTGACCGTGCCGCTGATGGAATGGTCGCAATCGTGAACTGTGTTGGCGGTGTATCCCGTGCTCACGCCAGCGGTATTGGTCGGCCAGAGGCTGCCGAGCTGGTTTTCGCTGGCGCCTTCGATGTGCAGCTGGGCGGAGAAAAATTCGCCGTCCAGGGATTCGCCTCCTACATTGTCGAAATAGCAGCGAACAATACTTTGATTCGGGACGGTGCCGTTGATCGGAGGCGAGAACTGCCATGTCCCGTCGCCGGAAACGCCATAGCCGCCGATGACCTGGCTGTCGGTGCATCCCTCGAAACGGAAAGCTCCGTTCCCTGTCTTGGGATACGGATCATAGAAGGTCGGGAATATGAACTGCGAATTCTGCGCGACAATCGTGTATGCGCGGCCGCCTGTTGGCGCGCCAGTATGATCTACAGTCGGGTAGAAGAACACGGAATTTGCAACGTTCAGCCGGTAGGCGCTTCCTCCAAGACTATGACTTGGATCGCCGCACACCCGCATGTTGTACGCGGTGACGTTGCTGACCTGGACGGTATAGTTCGCGTTGCCGATGACGCCGTTCGTATTCCCAGGCGTGAATTGCTGGACGATACAGGCGCCGGGACGGAATTCCACGGTAAGGCCGGAGGGAATGGCAAATCCCGGCGATTGCGCAACGGCGTACATGCCATCGATGGTGAGGGTGACGCCCAGTGAAACGGCCGTGTTCGCCGCGTTGTTGAGCGCTGTCGTGGCGTCGGGGCAGGACGCCCCAGTGGTGGTCGAACGAACCGTGCATTTCGGCGCGCGCGCCAGCGTGTAGGGTGTGAAGGCGAACAGGCTTGTGGATTCGGTTGCCGTCAGCGCCGCCGCGCCCACCCACACGGCCAGCAAAGCGCCAGCAAGCAAAGGATTTCGCAGCTTCATGGCAGCGCCAGATCCGTGATGTTGCCATTCGAAGAAATCGCCTTGAGAAGGCCGTCGGCGGAATCGCAGTAGACGAGGAAGCCTTCCGCCGGCGCGCTCGGCACGCTCTGCGGCGCAAAACTCGCGCCCGTTCCCGGCGGGCCCTGCGGCGCCATCGTCAGGACGATCGAATCTCCAGGCATGACGACCGAGATGGAATCGGAAAAGCCCGGCATGAGAAGCCCGGGTGATGGCGTGACCGGCGTGGCCGACTGCGTAATGCCCTGCTGCACCAGCAGAATTCCCGCCCCCATCGCAATGGGCAAATCGGAATTGGTGATGTCGAGCATGTCCCAGTACCAGGTACCCTGCGCCATCGCGGCCATCTGGAGCTTGGAAAGCGTGCCAACGAAGATGCCGTTGGTTGCCGGAGACTGTACGGCAATGGAATTGTCGGAGGTCTGGATCGTGGTGAAGCCGGTTCCCGTCGGTCCCGTCGAATTCTTGAAGCCCATGACGAGCGACTTGCCCGTCAGGTCGTAGGGCTGGTTGTTCGCCTGCTTTACCGTACAGGAGAACGAATAGGAGGCGTTGTTGAGGGCCATGATTATTTAACGCCCTATCGCTTCGCTGCTCGATGGCATGGTGCTACGCGCCCACCCGGATCGTGTCCCACACGGCAGAATTGCCGTCGCTGTTAGCGATCACCACGCATTTGAGCTGGAGGTATTGTCCGCTCGTGGTCTGATGCGCACCGACGGTCGAAGCGCCGGACAGCGCGTTGGCGGTCACGGTGCCGGCCCCGCCCTGCGTGGCATTGGCGAAGAAACCGACCGGGAACGTCTTCGGCAGATTGAGCGTGAAGGCGCCCGCATTCGTACAGACAATCTCCTGTGCGTTGTCGGTGAGCTGCACCGTGTAGGACGTGCCGGTCTGGTTCGAATTGCCGCCGAAGCCGCCGGGGGAAAGGCAGACGCACCCGGCGGTAAGAAGAAAGGCGATATCGCTGGCCTGATTGATCGTCGTTCCGAGCACGGCGATAAAGCCGTTGGAATCCGATGTGTAGGACGCACCCGAAGGCGCCGTGCCGAACACGATGTTCGGTCCTGGCGCCTGGAGCACGATGGGGCCTTGCACTGTCATGCTGGAGTCCTTTGATGCGCTGCCGCCGGAGGCGCGCGCCTTAGTTCGTGGTGATGGTGACTGGACCGGCGGCCGAACTGTCGCCGTTCGCGTTGTGTGCCGTCAGCTGGTAGTCGTACTGAATGCCGGTGGCGGCGCTGTTGTCGTAGAAGATCGTGTTCGCCGTCGTGCCGATGGTCGTGTACGAACCGATGCTGTGCACGCGCCGCTGCACGGTGTAATACTGTACGATATCGGCCAGCGGATTGGCGTTCCACAGGAGCTGGTTGTAACCGTTGCCGCTCGTCCCGCGCGCATAGCCGGCAAATCCCGTCGGTGTGGTCGGGACACTGCCGCTGCCGCCGCCGTAACCGCCGCCACTTGGCGTGTAGGAATAGGCAGTGACGGTCGAGATATCCTCGAGCGCGTTGCCGAAATTGTTGAAGCTCTGCAGCTTCAGGACGAGCGAGGCGCCGATATATTGCGGCGGCAGGTTCCAGATCAGCGCCGAGTTCGTCGGCAGGCCGAGTTCGGAAAGATCGAACCGGGTGAAGAACGCGCCGATGGAGTGACCGCGGTCGACAGTGCCGAGCACGCCCCTCCTGAGATAGGTCAGGTCGCTGGTGTACAGTCCCGTCGCCGCAGCGGTGCCGTAGGCAATCATCTCTCCGGTGCTGGGAACGGTCGTTGTGAATGCGTCGCTGATCAGCGCCAGGGTGCGCAACGCATCGGCATCGGCGTGCGTCGCGCTTGTCGGCATGATTCCGGCCGATTGCGTGAGATCGATGCCGAGCGTGTTCGTCGTGTCCGGATCGGCGACATAGGTGATGCCGGCCGTGAGCACGCCCTGCAGCGCCGGCTGCGTGATGACGCCGATGTCCTTATAGGTCGTGCCGCCGTCGAACGAGACGTTGACGATGCAGCCGCCCCAGTCGGCCCCTCCGGAAGCCGCGACCCAAAGCTGCGGGATCCCGGCGGTGAACGACGCCGCCGGCTCGATAATGCCCGGCGGGTTGACGGGCCCGGGATCGACGTTGGGATCGTTGCGGACGTTCGTCGCCGAATTCTGGTTGCCCGGCATCAGTTGGCCGTTCCGATGGTGCCCGGAAATTCTTCGGCCACGACGGACAGGTTCCCGCTTTCGTCTTCGTCGACCGAGCGGATGCGAACCGGGAACTGGTTCAGCCCCAGATGCGGGTCCGTCAGGGTCACGAGATCGCCTGGCTCGAGCAGCACGAATTCGTAGCCGAGCTTGAACGCATAGGTGTTGCGGATGTACGCGCCTCGCTGGCCGATGAGCTGGCAACAGATCGCGGCGATCGACTGTTCGCAGATTTCATGGGCCTCGGTGACCTGCGAATCAATCTGGCCGAACTGGTCGACGAGGCCCTGGTCCTGCCACTCGTAGGGCGCGGCGTTGTAGGAATTTCCCCTGTCCTTGATCTCGATCTTCACATGGTTCGGGCAATCGGCGGGATCGGCGCGGGTAACCTGGATCGGACCGCCATCGCCGGTCTTGCTAGCTCCATCACCGCTCGACGAACCCTGCTTGACCTTCGTGGCGATGAAATCGTCGTAGGTGAGGTTGTACTGGATGGTCAGATTCGGCGTGTACGTGACGCCGTTGTTCGTGATCGCGGAATCGCCGAGCGGCACGAATTTGAATACGTTGCCCGACCAGAAAATCCAGGTGTTGGACAACGAGGCCCAGCGGTCAAGAATCTGCGAGCACTGCTCCTGCCCGTTGTCGCCGCCAATGACCGGAGAGAAGAATATCCCCTGCGCCTGGCAATAGGTTTTGTAGAAGGCGAGGCTCGTCGCGTCGATGACGGAGGATGGAAGGCCCGGCAGCCCATACTGCGCATTCGTCAGAAAATCGTCGACGATGTCGGCCGGATTTGCATCTCCCAACCCGCCCGGTGCCGTGTAGGCGAGAATGCCAGCCACCTCGAAATTATGGTTGGGAAGCGCTGCGCTTGAGCCGAGTTTGTAGGTCTCCGTGTACACATACGCGGTGTAGGCATAGGCCACCGTGTTTGTGTTCGGCGGCGTTGACAACTCGACGCCCTGTGACGCCGTGCCAAATGCGAGCGTGAGGTTGAGCTTTACAAGCCCCTGGCTGACGCCGCCGGAATAAAAATACTCCGTTTGGTCGGCCCACACGGCTTCAACACGGTCGATCGGCCCTTCGCAGAGTGCGAGTATCACGGAAGCCGTGTAGGTGTAGTTCCCGCTGCCTTTCGTGCCGCCCTTGCCGCCCGCGCCCTTGCCCGACTGCTTTTGGGCCTGGAAATTGCCGTAATAGATCAGGTTGGGGGCGATGCGGTTCTTGCCCCAGACGATCTGGATCGGCACCCCTTGCGCCGAGGTCTGAAGCTGGATGCCGGTGTAGACCGTGGAACCAGACGAATTCGTTCCCGACATGCCCGAAAGAAACGACGCGACCATGAGGTCGTTCGCGATCTGCGCGACCGCTTCGTGCGGATGATGGCGCCATGCGCCGAACCCGTCCGCCGCGGCGATTCCGCCGACCAGAACCAGCGCGCTCGCGCACGCGAGAAGGCATTTGCGGAGCATGAATCAGTGCGCCCAGAGATCGAAGATTTTCCGCGGCCTTGGCTTGCCGTCGGGAAGGCAGGCGAGTTCGACTTCGTTCAGGCCGGAAAGCGCGACACGCTGCGAGCGGTAATAGGCGTGCACGACGTGGTTGTTCTCCACGATGATGCCGCCATGCGAGAAACAGCGGGCAACCCGATAGACGATTACGTCACCCGGGATCGGCTCGCGCTGTACTTCCGCGCCTCGCCCCCGCGCCTTCAACAGCCCGTCAATGACATTCAGGAACCGCTCTTCGTCGCGATGGAGATGCCATTGTGGAGGATAGGGGCGAGGATCGAACGCCGGATCGACAAGCCCGGCTTCCTGAAACGTCGCGACCAGCAGCATCGCACAATCGACGGCGCCGCTTGGCCCCCTGACTTTGCCCTGATCGCGGAACGGCGTGCCGAGCCATGTTTCCGCGATAGCGCAGACGTGCGCGCGCTCTTCAGCTTCGTTTGGAGACATGCACAGGCAATTTGCCATGGGTGTAAAGTTCGCGGAAATTTCCAAGCTGCCGGGAAGCGAACGCTATGCTCGCGCCAGTTCTCTCGGCGTCCTGCTGCCTAGCATCAAGTTCCGCCTGTTCCTTCTCAAATAGAATATCGGCAAGCCGCCCAAGCCGAACCTTGATTTCCGCATCGATCATTTCCGCCATTGTGCGCGTAACGACCGGGAAACGAGTGTACTGCTTGCTATCCCCCGCTGCCTCCGCATCACACGCGGCAGAAAAGGCCTCTGCGTCAGCCCGGAGCGTGAATGCACCCACACATTCGTAATCCGTTTTCAGGGTATCGAACCCGTAAACGCAAAAGAATTTCTTCTCGTTCGCCATACCTGTCTCCCTTACACAGCCAGCTCGGCCTGCGGGACGAATGGGAAGCCCCGGTAATGCTGCGAATTGTCGACGCTTGAGCCGCCTGCTGTCTTGCGCGTCTGGCAACTTGCGAGCTGCCGGTCGCAGCCCATCAGGATATCGAACGTGTCGTTGACGTTCGGTGCCGTGTACAGCGGGTAGGTGAAGATCAGGTCCAGTGCCACCGCAAGAGAAACGGTACGGATTTGCCCGCTTGCCGGGCCACTCGTCATCGTCACCTTGCCGAGCGTGAACTGCGAGGCGGTAAATCCGGCCGGCACGGTCCAGCGCAGATGCTTTGCGTCGCCGCCGCCGATATAGGTCAGCCCGGTGAAGGTGTAATTCGAGGCCAGAAGCGTGCAGCCCGGATCGCAGAACGTATGCAGGCAGTTCGTCTGGTACAGATTGCGCGGGGCCTGCTGGTTCATCAGCACGTTGTGGCCCTTGGTGGTGATCGTGATGCCTTCCGCATCGATCGTCACGCCTGCAAGCCGCCCGGAAAACAGGACGATGTAGCCGTACCTGGTATCACCGTCCGCCGGCATGTAAACGCGGTCCATTTCGACCGTCGCGCCATCGAACAGGCCGTTGTGAATCTGCGCCTTCAGGTTTCCGAGCAGGGAATCCGAACAGCCAAGGCGGAATTCCAGTTCCGGAACCTCGACCGTGTTCTTCACGCCAAGCCGGTTGCAGGTGACGAGCGCACCGCCGTCGATGGGCGCCAGCCAGGTATTCGAAATCACCGTCAGGCTTTTGTCGTACGAAGTCCAGCGATAGATGGTGCCTGTGGCAAGCGTGATCGTGAAGAGTTCGGCAACCGCCCGGGCAATCACCTGCCCCGGGGCGCCGCGCAGCGAATTCAGGAATGCCGGGCCGCCGGAATCCGTGTAATTGACGAATTCGCGCACATCAATACCGGAGCGATACGAGGGTCACTTTTTTCAGCGACCACAGCTGATGCATGAATTTTTCGAGATCAAGCGAATCCGCCTGGAAGCGGACATAGAAAAAGTACGACATATCGCAGACGAGCGTGTGTCCGTTTGGCGGCGCCGAATTGAAAACAATCTGCTGGTTCTTCGGCGTCGACGTGTCGAGCGTGTAGCCGTATGTCGGGTCGTTCGGATCGATGATTTCCGATTGCAAGTTGAAGTACAGATTGAACGGCTGCGAGAGGTCCAGAACGCCGATCGCTTCGACACCAAGGGGTTGTCCCCCGGCATAAGAACCGCGATAGCGTTTCAGCGTGAAGGCCGTTGTCGTGCCGTCGGTTTCTGCCGCGAGCGTTCGCGTGACCCGGTTGTCGTCGTCGTCGTGAAACTGGAAGCCCGTGAGACTTCCCGTGCAGGCAAGGAACAGCCCCTCGATCTGCTTCAGCTCATCGAAATTGCGCCCGTAACGGAATCCGTCGCGCAGCAGCTCGTATGTGAGGTCCCATTCCCACAGCGGTTCCGACCAGTAGGACATGCGCACTTCGCCGCCCGACTGGTGGGTCTGCACGGAGATGCCGTGCTTCGGCCGCCGGATTTTGGAATAGGCGAGCCCGGGAAGATTGCGGGGGTAGGTGAACATGCGCGCCCTCGCTCAGGCGCGCAAGGCGCCATTGCGGAACTCGCGGCGAATCCAAGCGTGCATTTCGTGCCCGTGTGTCTGCAGCATTTGCCCAAGCGTTGCGGGCTCACGCGAATTGATGGTCGGGGAATAGTTCAACGCAACGTCGCTGCTGTTATTGTTCGTGTTGTTGTACCGCGCCGGAATGACGGCCTCACCCCTGTGCAGGAATGCCGGCATATCGCGGGGAACGTAGTTCGTGCCGGTTTCGAGCGCGATGAGGCTGGCAAACCCCATGGTTGTGGACACGGCATCCGCGGCCATTGCCGCCGCGACGGGGGGCATCGCAGCATACGCCGCGTAGGCATTCGCGCCAGCGACAGCCGCGGCGTCGGACACTTCCCCAAGCGCGGTCGTGCCCTGCGTGGTTTTGGTTTCAAACATCGACGCGATCTGTGTTTCGATCCAGTTCTCCGCGATCGTCTCGCCCATATTGAGGAAGGCCTTGATGATGCCTTCGGCTATTTCGAGCATGCCCTGCCCGAAGGTCTTGCCCTCGAAAAGCATCCCGTCGAGCGCGGAATTGAAGCTCGACTTGATGCTGTTGCCGAGCTGCGTCCACTTCTGCGCTTCCTGGGTCTCGAGCTGGTTGGTGTTCGCGATGGACTGCTTGGTGAATTCCTGCTCGACCTTCTCGCGCTCCTTGATCGCGTCTTCGTACGCTTTCGTGCCTTGCGTGAGCGTGGCGAGCAGCACGTCGAGGCGCTTCAGTTCCTCGCCGTAGATTTCGTTGGTGAGCTGCTGTTCGAGCTGGTAGCGCTGATCGGCGCTGATCTTGTGCTCGCTGAATTCGGCGTTGAGCGTGCGCAGCGCGTCCTGCAGCTTCGCGTTCTCCGCGGAGAGGAATTCCTGCAATTCCTCGCGGTCGACCTGCTGCTTCTTCTGCGCGTATTGCTGGTCGATTTCCTGCAGCGCGTTCGCGTGCTCCTGATGGAGCGCCTTGATCTGGTCGAGGTCTTTCTGTTCCTCGACGACATTACCTTTGTCGGCCGCGGCTTTTCGCTGAAGGTAGGTTAGTTCCGCGTTGTACTTCGCGTCCGCTTCTTCGACGGCTTTCGCCTTCCACTGCTCAAGGCTTTCCTGCCCCATCTGCAGTTCGAAATTGTTGGCGGATTCGGCGGCGGAAATCTGCTTGAGCGCAAGCTGTTCGGCCGCCTGTGCAATTGCGTCGGATAGCCGGCGGGCGATCTCGGCTGTCTTGTTCGCCTGGCCTTCGCTCTCGATGGTCGGAGGCGTTACCTCCGGCATCTGCGGCGTCTGCATGTCGAGGCCGAGGCCGCCAGCCGTCGACGGCAGATTGCCCTGGTGCGATTTCAGCCAGTCCGGGGCACTCGTCGGCGCGCCTTTGTCAACCGGCGCACCCATGATGGAGGCAAAGGCGCGACCGAGCGCCTCGGCTTTCGGCGCGAGCCAGTCGAAGGCTTCACCCGCGGCATGGGCCCAGTCCACAACGCCTTCTGCGAGCAAACCCTCTATCGCAGTCTTCGCATTGCTGATGGCGATCTCAGCGTCTTCGGCGCCCTTCCGCGTGTCTGCGTCGAGCACCTGCCCGGCGGCCTGGGCCTTTTCCTTCATGGCATCGAAGCCGCCGGCGAGCGCTTCAAGAACCGGGCGCAGGTCTTCGCCGGAACGCCCCGCAAGCTCCATTTCGAGGCGGGCCTGTTCGGTCGGGTCCTTGACGGCGAGAATGCCCGCCGCAAGCTTCTGAAGCGCCGCGGTGGGTGAGCCCTGTAGTTCGTCGACCGTCAGGCCGACCGCCTCGATCGCCTTCTCTGCCTGCGGAAGCGTGCCGTCTGCGGCCCCGCCGAGATTCGCCATGAACCGGCGCAGGATGGTGTCGGCTTCGTCGGTCGTGCCACCGGTCTGCCGCATGGCGTAGTAGAACGCCTGCAGATCGTCGCCGGAAATCCCAAGCACTTCCGACATGTGCTGGATGCTGGCCGCGTATTCGATGGAGTTGTCGACGAGATCGATGGCCTTGTACGCGGCGGCAGCCGCGGCCATCCGCACGAACGCGCGATCGACGAGCGCTGCGTCTTTGTCGAGGTCCTGCGCCATGGCGGACGAGGACCCCTGCGCCTCTTTCAACTGCGCGGACAGATCTGCCGTCCGGGCCTTCGCCTGGAGCATCGCTTCTGCCGCGGCGTCAAGCTGCCCTTTCAGCTCGTCGGTCAGGCCGGTGCTTGCCGCCTGCCGGGCGAGCTTGTTCAGCTCCTGCGTGAGGGCGGAAGATTCCGAGCGCGCGACCGCGAACTGCGATTGCAGGTCGACGACATCGGCAGTGATCTTGACAGAAATGTTATCGGCCATACTTTAATTCCTGACGCTTTTGGGGGATTTCACTTGTCGCCACTGCCGCTATTGATGGCTTCCGTCATCTATCTCGCAAATGGCGCGGACGTGGACCGCTGTACAAAGACCGGCTGCGCACCGATCTACCGCGCATGGGGGCACGTCGTCGGCGTGGCCCAGGTTCGTGGCAGCCTGTATGGCGTTGCGCGCGGCTATGGCGCGCACGATTACGTGTTTTCGCTGCAACCGCTGACGGGCGGTGCATGGAAAGAAACGTTCCTCTGGTACGGCTGCGAATTGTGGAACTGCGACGACGGAGACCACGCGGATCAGGTTTTCAGCACGCCGGACGGTTCTTGGGGCTGGCGCGACCGCGACGGCGGATTCTACGGGCGGGGCACCATCAACGAATGGTCCTTCCGCACCAACGCACCTCGCATATGGCCGCTACGCTGACGGCTTTGTCGCCGTCACCACATCCCTGATAAGCCCCGCCTGCCGCGCAATCACGGCGACAGCCGCCAGCAGTTCGAACGTATCGACCGCCCAATCGTCGAATTCCGCGCGCGTGAGGTCCGGCAACGTGCGCGTGAGCGCCGCATGCGTGACCGCGCAAAGATCGTCATAGGCGCCGTTCAGCACCAATTCGACCATCCAGCGATAGGCGACGACACCCTTCTTTTCGTCGGCCGGATCGGCGAATGATTTACGCCGCGCGTTCTCTATCTTCGGAAACACGCTATCGATGAGCGGAACGACAATCCGGTTCTGCTTCGGCGCGAGAACCGGGATTTCGTATTCGGCTCCTGCGAGCGTGACTTTCGGAGGGGCAATGAAAGGCTGCGTCTCGACGGCTTTCAGCATAAACAGTCCTCAATGCATGGTTGGCGAGCCGGAAATCTTCCCGCTCGGAAACAGGCGGAACAGTTCGGAGATGGCTTCTTCTTCCGTCGGGGGAGGCTTATAGCCCAAGAAGGCCGATATCAGCGTCACCAACGGCGGCCGCTGCCGCCATTCTTCCGCCATTGCTTCGAAGCGCGCGCCGGTCAGATTGTCTTCCCAGTATTCCTCGGTTGTACCGAGGCGGAAATTGCACACCTCGGCAATGATGGCGTCGAAGTCCGGCGGCTTAGGCTCCGTCGTCGAATTCTTCCCCGGTTTCAGCCACCCCGTCTGCTTTGTGATGACGGGAAGTGCCGCCGTCAGTTCGTACACCGGGATCGGCCATTCCTCGAATTCGCTTCTCGCGAGATCGGGGTGCGCGCGCGTAAGCGCGAAGAACACGGCATCCACAAGATCGCCATAATGAGCAAAAAAATCGCCGCCCATGCGCATCAGGGCGGCGACGACGTGACGGTTCTGGCGTGGAGCGAGCGGCGGGATCGGCCACTCCTGCCCGGCTATCGTGATGCAAGGATGACCGTCGTCGATCGCTTTCCTGTTCGGCTTTGGCAACGCCAAGCAAAGCGGAGTGGTCGCGTCGGCGCGGCGACGACCGGTTCCGCCGTGCGGCCGCCTGCGCCGCGATTTTCGCATCCGGCTACTCCGTGAATGCCCATGTGCCCCAGTTGTTGGAGGCGTCGCAGAAGGCCGTAAATTCGAAATCCTGAATGGTGTAATCGGTGTTCTTGAAGGGGAGCGACCACTTCGACGACCGGCACGCGTTCAGCTTGATCACCAGCTCCTTGTTCACGCCCTGGTAGGCGTAGGAATTCTTGAGCATCAGTTCGAAAACGGGTCCCGTTCCCATGAGCTGATTGGCAAGCGAGAACTGCACGAGATTGCTGACCGTGTAGCTGTACCACACGAGGATGGCCGCTCCGGCGTCGGAGTTGGCAAAGCTGTAGAAGCCGGATTGTACGACATACACCCCCGATGACGGACCGACCGCCGCCGATGCAGGCTGCAGCTGGATTCCGTTGTTGGCAGTCGCGTAAAAGACGCCCAAATCCTCGATGAAGGCGGACACGTTCGTGACCGGAAAGCCGGCAAAGAACTTGATGGTGTCGCCATTGCCGACGCCGCCGCCGGTCACGTTCTGGCTCAGGGTAACGGTGGTGCTGGTCTGCGAAAGCACGTATGTGCCGGCGGGAATGACGCTCGCCGTGTTGTCTGTGACGAGCTGGCCGGTGTAGACGCCGGCCGGAACGGCCGAGAAATGCAGCACCGCATTGCCGGCCGCGGTCGTGTTGTTCGTGGCAGCGGTGACGGCAGCCGCGACGGTCTGCGTTTCCTGTATCGCCATGTCGATACCGGAAGCGTCGCTTTCGGTCTGGCCCAGCAACAGATTGTTGATGGTCGCGCCTTCGATGCGCGCGAATTTGGCTTTTCCCGTCACTTTCAAATTTGACGGCGCGACATCGACCGGCATCTTGTATGCACCGGTCAACTCCTTGAGCGTTTGCGCAATATCGATCTCGATATCCTGAAGGACGCCGAGAAACGATGGCTTCGCGTTGGCGATATCGGTGCGTTTCCCGATAGCCGTACCGGCGCCGAAATTCAGCTGCATGGAGAGGTTCCTTTAGGACGGTGACAGCGGCGTTGAGCCGGAAGGTCTTATTCGCTGAATGACCAGGTGCCCCAGTTGTTCTGGGAATCGCAGAACGCGGTGAACTCGAAGTCCTGAATGGTGTAGTCCGTATTCTTGAAGGGAAGGCTCCATTTCGAGGCGCGGCAGGCGTTCAGTTTCAGCACCAGTTCCTTTGTCGTGCCCTGCACGGCGTACGACTGCTTCGCCTGCAGCTCGAAGACCGGGCCGGTGCCCATCAACTGATTGGCCAGAGAAATCTGCACCAGCGTCGACACCAAATAACTGTAATAGCAGACGAGCGCGGCGCCCGCATCGCCGGATGCGAATGTGTACGTTCCGGTGGCGGAGTTGATCGTATATTGCCCCGGCGTGTTGCCGACGAGCACGGAGAGCGGTTGCAGCTGCGCGCCGCCATTGGCATAAAAGACACCGAGGTCTTCGATGAACGTCGCGTGGTTGGTGACCTGATAGACGTAGGAAGGCGAGCCCGGGACGGAAAAGCTTTCCGCAATCGCCATGTCGATGCCGGCGCCATCCGTTTCCGTCTGGCCGAGCAGGAGGTTATTGATGGAGGCGCCCTGGATGCGCGCGAACTTCGCCTTTCCGGTGACCTTCAGATTGGACGGCGCCACGTCGACGGGCATTTTGTAGGCACCCGTCAATTCCTTCAACGTCTGGGCGATATCGATTTCAAGGTCCTGCAGCACGCCGAGGAAGGACGGTTTCGCGTTCGCGATGTCCGTACGCTTGCCGATGGCATTGCCGGCGCCAAAGTTCAGTTGCATGGGCGGTGGTTCCTTTACGGAAGAAGAATCGCGACCTGAATCCTGGCGAGCGCCTGCTTGCCAATGTCGCCGGGGAAGTATTCGCTCTTGCCTTCGACGCGGGCGTAGTGAACAAGGCCTCCGAGCGTACAGGGGTTGCCCATGCCGTCGGGCGCAAGCGCGTTGCGCACCTGGGCGCAGAGGCCGTTCAAAACCGTCGACGGCACGTCATCGTCGCCGGGTGAGGCGAAAATCCAGATCCAGACTTCCATCTCGGTCTTCTGGACGACCGTGCCTGTCCAGGTGTCGTCGTCCGAGATGTGTTCGACGAACAGCGCCGTCTTGCCGGCGAGTTGCGATGGCAAAACCAGCCGCCGGTTGTCGATCGGGTTCGCCGAATCCGGCGGCAGATTGTCGAACGTGCCAGCCGTCTTGTTGCCGAGCCATGCGACGAGGCTAGCGAGTGCCTGTTCCTGCGTGAGGTTCATTCGGAACCGGCCTCGTCGACAGCCTGTTGCAGCTGGTCGGTGACTTCGCTGCGCATCGATTCGAGCGGCCCGCGCATGAAGCGCCGGGCGGAGATGTCCAGGACGCGGCTATGTTCGGGAACGCTGACCATCATCGGCACCGCCGTTGCCCGCGCCCAAAGATGCGAAAGCCGCATCTCGTGCGCCCGGACGCGGAACGGCTTTCCCGTGCCGCCATATTCGAGCGCGCCCGCCTTCGCGAATTCGGCAGAGACGGAAACCGAGCCGGTGATGCTCGTATCGGTCTCTCTGACCTTCTCGACGATCTCGCCAGCGAGGCGCCCGGTGCGTCTGGGCACCGCGCCTTCGATGCGGGCGTACAATTCGTCCGTCAGCCCGGTTATGCGCTCGAAGAGCACGCTCGCGAAACGCGAGGGCCACCGGTCGAACTTGTCCGCAATCTCCCGATCACCGGTGACGATGACGCCGATGTCGTCTGCCATGGACGCTGCGTCACGCGACGGAAGGAACGCGATACGGGTCGAGCAGCCCCTGAATTTCTGGCGAGATCGCGCCGTTCGCTTTTGATGGATCCGGCACCCAGTAGCGCTTTGTGCCGAGCTGGGGCGTGGTTTCTTCCATCAGCATCGCATCGCGGCCGCGCTGGCTCCATCGCGCCGTGATCAGGCGAAGCACGGCATCGATCACATCGTCCTCGATGTCGTTGTAGCCGTAGGTGATGTTGACAGCGGCGTTCACATCTGCCGCGGCAAATTGATAGGTCGCGCCGGTGCGGTTGCCCAGGGAATCCGTCACGATGGTCACCAGGTACTGACCAACCGTCGGCGCGCCGCTCGCGATCGGCGTCAGCGCGATTCCGCTCGAGGCGTAAACGACGCCCTGGTCGATCGAGAACTGCGCCGCATTCTTCGGCGTGTACTGATAGGACGGGCTGGCCACCGTGTAGGATTCCGTCGCCACCGCCCCCATCCCGGCGACAAAAGGCACGCTGAGCGGCAGTGCTTCCCACGTTGTCGCCACGCCGGTGAAGGGGTTCAGGCGGATCAGCTGCCCGGCGTCTGCATCGATTCGATAGTCGGTGCCGAGAACGAGCGTCTGCGTCGTGTTCAGCGCGATGGTTTGCAGAACCGTCCCGACCGATATCAGCGGAAAGCGGGACAGCTGGAGCGGCCGTACGCCGCCCGGCGTCTGGTAAGGATATGGGTCCTGTTCGATGTCGATGGTGTTCAGGACCGATTCCACGACCAGCGGCTGTTTGCACAAGGCTTGTGCGGCTTTGCTCGCCTGGGTGACGGCGCGCGATAGCCACTTGTCGTTCGAGGTGTCCTTGTCCGGGATTTTCAGCTCGCAGTGAGCCGTGTCCAGATCCGTGAGATTGTAGGTCGCGGCTTCTGCAACAACCGTTTCGACAACCGAGAGCGCCATCGCCGGTTACGGCGCCTGATCGCTCGACATATCGACAGAAAGCGCCGTTCCGCCCGCATAGGTACCGGACGAGGTGTACTTCACCCGCCAGAGGGAGCCAAACAGCCCCGCGATATAGGTATTTGCGGCGATGCTGCCGTCCGTCGGCGTGAACGCGCCGGAGGCATTGTCGCCGATGATGGCATAGACCGATCGCGCGCTCGCCGTGGTGAAATGAAAATTCGCCACGTCGCACCAGGTCGTCCCGCCATCGATGCTCGTCTGCACATAGGCGTCGACAGACGTGCCTCCGGACCCGTAGGTGAAGTTCGCCTGGAGCTTCACCGATTTCGGCGGCGCGTTGAACCGCACGGCCGGCGTTGCGGTCAGGGGCAGCGCCGTCGTTACGGCGGGGAGCGTCAGCAGGTTCATCGCGGGGATTCCTTTCCGCGCGTCATGTAGCGCTGGCGCTTCTTCGTCTCTTCGGCGATGGCCTGCTTGTCGAAGACGCTCGGCACGATCTTTCCCCAGCCTTCCTTCTCGGCGCGCTCGGCTTCGCCGTCCGGAAGGGCTTTCTCTTCGCCGACATTGTACGGCGACATCGGCCGGGTGAACTGGACCATTTTCGTCATTCGGCGGCCTCGCGGTATTGGGGCGCGGGTTCAAGCAGCGCGGTGAAGTCGCCGGTGAATTCCATCTCGCCGACGTGCACGAGCCTGATTGTCGGATCGATGAACACCCGCCCGCCAAGCCGCCGCCATTCCATGCAGAAGGCGATGTCTTCGCCCTTCTCTTCCGGGTCGTCCGGATCGAAGGCGAAGAAGCGGTAGCAGTGCGGCTTGTGTTCTGCCGGTGTGTCGTGCCAGCCGTTGCGCTTCCAGTCTGGATGCGCGGCTTTCATTGTCTCGAATACTTCGCGCGAGATTTTGAGGAAGCCGGTACCGACTGCCTCAACCTCGATCGCGCCAAAATCGTCCTGGACGAAGCGCCCGCCTTTGAGCGCGCGGAAACACCACTTCTCTTTGGCGGTGTCCGCGAGCAGCGTCTTCTTGCATCCGACGCCGCCGATCACGGCCTGCTCCGACGCCATCAACCGGATGACGTCGCCGGGGTTCCAGCCCATGTCGTCGTCGATGAACAGCAGGTCGTCGTAATCCGACGCCAGAAACGCCGCGACAAGATCATTCCTCGCCCGCGGGAGGTTGCTGGCGCCGACCGTGTTCTGCACCCATGCGCGGATGCCTAGGCCTGCGAGCATGACGCATGTCAGGTGCAGCGCAGTCGTGTACTGCCGCACCGGATGCCTGGCGATCGGCGTGGCGATAAAAATGGAGCGCGATCGCGCGCGCTCCATTCTCGCTTTCTGGGCGTCATCCATGCGCGGATCAGTTGACCGGCGCGGCCAGCCTGTCGAACCCGCCAAATACGCCAGCGGCATCCGAATAGGATGTATCGGTACCGCTGGCGTTCAGGTCCGGATTGTAGTTGAAGCGGACGTAGCGATATGCGCTGTTCAGGTCGCAGGCGACGTTCCACGTGCCCTTGTTTGTCGAGCCGCCGGACGCGCCTGTCGAGACCACGGCATAGGTCGCCGTCTGGTAGTCCGTCCAAGTCGAGCCATCCAGTGAATGCTGGACGGCATAGCCGATGGAGAGCGTCTTACCCGAAGCGATGGTTGCTTCGTACAGGACGCCGAACAGGGCGGAACGCGGCAAGGAACCGCTGGAGAAGCCAGCGCGGTCGATGGTGAGACCGGTGACGGTCGTGGCATCACCGGACCCGCCGGCCGTCGAAGTGGCATGATCGGAGCAGCGCTGAATGTCGACCAGCGCGCCGATGTTTTTGGTCTGAACAATGTCGCCCATCTGGGTGACTCCTTTTCGTTCGGAAGGGGGAAGGCGGAGGACGCGGGCTCACCGCCCGCGCCCTTCCGGTTACGAGATGGCCGGCGCGTAGCGCACGTTCTGGATGACCGCGATCGACTGATCGTGGCGCATCTGGAAATCGTGCTCTGCGATGGCGCGGATCAGCGTCTGGTCGTTCTGCAACGCCGAGACGGTGTTCGAGTTGGCGTCCACATAGGAGCCTTCGCGAGACACCATCAGCTCAAGCGTCATCGAGTCCAGGATGATCGCCTCGTCCATTTCCACGAGGAAGATGAACGAGCAGTCCGTGTGCGCGCCGTTTGCATCGTAGTAGTTGGTGCCGATCTGCGTGGTTTTCTTGAACGGATAGCTGAGCAACTTTCCGGTCAGAAGTTCCTCGCGATAGACGTAGACGCCGAGTGAGTTCTGCACGTTGAAGAGATAGTTGTAACTCCGCGGGTGCATGAACCACACACGGCGGCTGTCCGGCACGTTCGCCGTGTCGAGGCGGTTGACCGCCCCGCCGAGTTCGGCCGCCACCGTCGCCAGCGTGTACGTCTCGTTGGCGCTGATGAAGTTGCCGCCGGTGGTGTTTGCCGGGTCGGTGGCATTCACGGCCAGGGTCGAGTTTGCCGTTGTGCTCCACACGCCGACCGTACCGCCCTGCGCCTTTACCCAGCGATTGGCGAAATAAAGGAAGCCCATCGGGGCTGCCGCCGTGCCGTCGCCAAGGATGAATGCAAGGTCTTCGCGGAGCGCGATCACCTTGACGAGATCGTCGCGCACGAACGCATCCGCAGCCGGGTCGGCATAGCGCATGAGATCGTTCGAAACGGGCGTCAACGCCGTCAGCTTCTTGTAGCTGGCGACGATCTGGTTGAGCGTCTGCTGCGAAGAGGCGATCTGCGAGACTTCGCCGCTATAGCTGGCGCTGGCCGCAGAGGCCTGTCCGGGCAACGTCATCGTGCCGCGGGGCATCGGGAGAACGCGCGGGCCTGCCGAGCGCACAACCGCTGCGGGGCGCAGCAATTCGATGATCTCGTTCACATAATCCGGCGGAACGATGAAGCCGCCAGAGGCACCAACGGCCGTCACCAGCGCACGACTTCCCGGAACGCTGCGTGGATCGAAAGCGCGGGTGATGGAATGACGCTCGCCGTAGCGTTCGGCCGCAATGCTGCGGGCCGACTGTACGTTCGATCCGCCGGCATTGAACAGCTTCACGCAGGCGATGGCGCGAAGGCCCTTGGAGGTTCCGAGGCCCATCGCTTTCGCGTCGTCCTCGTTGATATAGGGATCGCGTTCGCGAACCTGTACGCTGGTGCCGTCGCCCTCCTGCCCTTCGACAGGCGTAGCACGCGCGCCAGCGAGGCGCTGCGCTTCCTTCGCGATCTCGATTTCGCGATCGAGATTTTCGACGGCGCGTTTCAATTCCGGAAGATTCGTCCAGTCATCATCCGTTTTGTCGTCTTTGTGCGCGAGCGCCTTGAATGCATCAAAGGCAGTCGCGCGCTTCTTCTCAAGGTCGTGGACCCTGATCGTCATGGTGTTTCTCCATTTGAGAGATTGCGGCTCGTAAGCCGCAGCGCGGATGCCTTGCCCAAGGGCGTTCGGGGCGATCTGCCTTGCGGCGGATTTTTAGGCGGCTTTTCTCAGCCGCGCGACTTCGCGCTGCCAGTATTCTGCGGTGCGCGAACCTTTATCCTCTTCGGTCTCGCCGGAAGAGTTCTGTACATCTTTCGAATCGCTGTCTTCGCCGCTGGCAACGGCACCATCGACGACGGATCGCACGCAGCGCTCGGCCGCGCGGACGCAGCGGGCCATGCCACGGTGGGCATCGCCAACATCTTCGTGATGATCGGCCACGCCATCGAGCGCCTTGGCGGCGCTGCGGCATTGCGCCTGCGCCTTCTCCACTTCCTTGCCGTCTGCGGCGTCCATCGCGCGCTTCAGCGCGGAGCGCGCCTTCTCGATGGCCTTGCCGACTTCGCCATGGGCTTCAGTGGCGGAGCGATGGTGCTTGAGTGCGCGGGCATGATGATCCTGCGCTTCCTCGAGCTGTTGCAGATTGGATTGCGAGAGCGCCTTCCCGGCACGGAGCATGACCAGCGCCTTGCGCCAGGCACGGGCACGCGGCGTCTTGCCGCCGGCGATGTAGGCGCGCTCTTCGACATCGATTTCGATGGCGTCGTCATCGTCATCCTCGAGCAGGCCCTTGTTGTCGAGCAGTTCTTCGGCCTCTTCTTCGGCCATGGCAATGAAGGCTCCCCCAAGCGTCTTCAGCGCCTCACCGAGCATGGCGGGAACCTTGCTGTCGTCGCCTTCAAGCGCCGCTTCCCATTCCGCGCAGGCATGCGCGTAACCCAGCTGCTCGAGCTGGTAGGCAAGGCTGGCGACTTCGTATAGGCCGCGCTTGAGGACCGGAACGGCCGGGGCGCGGGACAGCGCGCGCTTGTGCGCCGCAACGACGGAATGTTCCTTGTCCGACATGCCGGCTTTCTCCTTGTAATGATCCAGAACGGCTTGCGCCTTTTTCTTCGCCCCTTCCGGTACATCGGTCTGCGGGAGGCGGGACGCGGCGGCGCGAATCGCGCCTTTCGGAACGACGAGCCGTCCATCCACGACATGCGCGATGGGGTCCTTGTATGAACTGCGCTCTTTGGGCTTGTTGGCGTTGTAGAACAGGAATCCCTTGCGGGCCTTCGCGCCGTCGAAATCGTCGCCGCCAGCCCATTTGAAGATCGAAGCCTCGGCTTCGCCGCCGTCCCAGGCGTCACTGTCTTCGATCGGGAGATTGCGCGACGTTCCAACCTTCCAGTCTTCGTCCGCCATTTCTCGTTCTCCATTGGCGCGCGCCGTCACCACGGCGCCGGTGTCGGCCGGCACGGAGACGAACGAGCACTCGAGCAATTCCCATTTGGTGAAGCGCTGGCCGCCGCGCGGTTTCTTCGGGTCGAGCGGTTCGCCGTCGAGCGGTTCGAACCCGATCGAGACGGCGCGTACGATTCCGTTCTTCACCAGGCCGCGGGTCTCGTCGGCCTTGCGCGTGGTACCGACCGGCGCGAATTTCACGCGCGCAGTGATGTTCTCCGGCGAGACGGTGAGCGCTTCCGCGTTCCCGACAGGGTGCTCAGGATCGTGCTGCCACAGCACGATGGGGTTGAGGCGATAATTGTCGAGCAGCGCGCCCTGCGGCACGAGAATGTGTCCGTCCCGCGCGAGATTCGCGGTTGAAAGGATAACCTCGACCTCGTCGTCGCCGACCGGCGTCATTTGGGCGGGGACGACTTTGCGGAGTATGGTCACTTTACGGGCTCGAAGTGCATCTTCACAAACCGCTGGCCCGCACGATTTTGCTGTACGTTACAGATCGCCGACACTTCGTCGATTTCGGGAACATCCGGGCCAACTATTTCGAATTCAATCACGGGATTACCGAGTCCCGCGAGGAATTGAGCTCCCAGCACTTCCACGGGCCGTTCGGTATAGCCGAACAGGGCGTCAGCCAGAATCTCCGGTGAAACTTTGACCTTTGCCATTGTTGCCCTCAGTTCTGTGCCGGTACGTTTTCGGCTTCGGCGGATTCTTCGTCGGCGACTTCTGGCCGGTTGCCTGACCCGATTCCTCCATCGCCGACCGTGTTCTTTTCCGGATGGCCCGCTCCGTCCGGCGCTGTACCAGTCTTGTCGCTGCCCATTGCGGCGCTGTTCGCCGGATATTGTAGTTCGTCGGCCTGACCACCCTTCGGTTTCAGGCCTTCGCTGCGGCGCCCTTCATCCGGCGTGATGACGCTCGAGGTGATGCCGAGGCGGAGTGCCTGGTATCGTGTGAGCACGTCGGCTCGGAGAAGCTGTCCTTCATCGAGGGCGACAGAAATTCCTTCCTTGTCGAGTTCAAAATACTGCGCCAGTTTTTCTTCCGCCAGGACGATGCGCTGCATGATCGCGGAGTTGACGTACTCCTGAGATTGCGCGGCGAGGCTTTCATTGGCACCGCGCGTGTCGGCCGCGTAGCCGATCAGCCGCGGCGGTACGCCATAGAAGCGGCATATCTCTTCGACCTGACGCTTGCGCTGGGCGTCGTATTGCAGATCGACCGAATTCAGCTGCAGGATGTTCGGTTTCAGGCCCTCTTCGAGAACGAGGGTCTTGCCGGTGTTTTGAATCCCGGCGTGCACATCGTCGAACTGCGTCTTCAGCCGCTTGGCCGTCGCGTCGCTGAGGCGCCTGTCCGTGGACAGCCACGTCGAAGGTCGCGCTCCGTTCGCCAGCCAGCGCGCGCCCTGCTGTTCGAGCGCCATGGCAAGGCCGATCGCATCACGCCCCAGGCCGATCGTCGACACGCCCACGAGGGAATTGAACGTCAGCCCCCGAAGGTGAAGGATGTCTTCCTGCGCGATCGCCGTCGGAAAATCGCGCAGCATCGCGATCTGCCAGAGGCCGATGCGATTGACGTTGTAGAAGATCGAACCTTCGGAAGTTTCCAGCACCATCACGGCGTCAGGATTGATCGGGATCAATTCCTCCGGGTTGCCCTTGCCGTCCCTTTTGCAGGCGGCATAACCGTTGCCGCGCAACAGAAAGCCGGCCCACGTCTGATAGGCGAATTCGAACCAGGTCTGCTGCGCATTCGGCCGCTGAAACAGTTTCAGCAGCGGATGATCAAGTACAGGTTCCTTGCTGCCGTCATCGGTCAGCCGAAACAGCGACGGGCGACAGCGCGCCAGATCTGTCGCGAGCCGGTTCACGCAGGCAAAGACGGTCGAAACGCCCATCGCCGTCGCCTGGCTGACGAGCAACCCCGTGGCGGACTGCACGCTGCCGAGCGGCGGAATCATCCCGTAACTCGGAACACCGCCGCTTGCGCGCGAAAACATGCGCTCGAAAAGGGCCATGCGGCTGTACCTCTTCAGCCGCGGTCGCTGCTCGCGGAGTTGCGCGCAATCAAAATCCTTCCGATGAGAAGGAATGCGCCGGCCACAACGAACGCGGACGGTGGGTAGATCAGCGCGGCGCCGGCAACGACGAGCAGCGCGCCCAAAATTCCGGCGAAATCCAGCAAAAGATCGGACGAAGGCTTCGGCGCACGGAATTTCATAGCACCAGCATATCCCGCTCTTCGTACACACTCGGGCCGGAATCCGGGTTCATCGCCATGACGACGGCGGCGTCGAAGAGCGCCATCAGCGCGTCGATTTTCGCCGAGCCTGCCGCCTGCTTGGTAATGGTGATGGCGTTGCCGCGGGGTTCGACCCTGGCGTTGCCGACGCACCAGGCCATCAGCGGCGAGGCGCAGTGTACAATTTCTTTTCCGGCGAGCTTGCGCTCGGTGCTCTTGATCGCCCCGGAAAGCTTCCAGCCCTGGGGAACGCCACCGATGCGCTCCTGCGCGATGCCCCTTGCGACCAGTTCTTCAACAATGTCGCCGATGCCGACCTGGTCGACGCCGATACAGGGATGCTTGTCGCTGTTGGCGAGCAGGCCAGCGGATTCCAGCCGCTCGACGATGTCGGCGAACTGGATGACGTCGTCGCCCAACCGCTCGACAATGGTGAGATCGCCGTCGCCCGCGAAGCCTCTAAGCGTGGAATCGATGTCCTTGCGGCGCTCGAACACGCTTTCATGGGCCCAGGCATGCGCCCAGACGAGCCACCGGCCGGTTTCCTTCTCCCGGCCTATCACGGCCATGCCGAGAAGATCGTCAAGCCCCCCTCCGTCGCCGCCGACGGTACAGATTTCACTGCGTTCGATCAGGCTGTCGAGCGTGAGCGTTTTGTCCGCGCAGGATTCCCAGTATTGCGCGCCGGCCCAGGCATCGGACCGGAGCGCCAGCCCGATCTCGATGTTTAGGTGCTGGCTGGCCCAGCGGCGGATTTCCGCTTCGCCCTTCTGCCTCGCCTTGTCGAACTCGCGCTCGAGCACGGGGATGGTAACAGAGCGGCCGAGATTGGGCGTGACCATCGGCCAGAGTGTGGAATCGAACCACACCGGCGTTACGCCGGGCGGGACGGGCTTCACGTACTCGGCCGGAAACTCGTACAGGATGCTGAGCGTGTCGCCGGCTGTCTTGCCATCACGGATGTTCCGCGCCTTGCGAAGCTCGATCTCCATGGCGCCGACCGGCGGCTCGTCCGACTGCGTGGTGATGATGGCGAAGAAGGCCTCCGGGTTGGAAATCATCCCGCCGCGGAGCTGACCGAGGACGCGCATGGCGTTTCTGTTCTTGGCAATGATGTGCAGTTCGTCGACCAGAACGCCGACCGGCTTCACGCCGGTGGCGACGTCCATGTCGAACGTCTTGATCGCGAGCTTCGCGCCGGTGAGGCGGTGCTCGATCGTCTTCAGGTGGTCCCGCGTGTGCAGGACCTTCTTGAGATAGCCCTCCTGCCCGTTTTCTCCACGCTGCCATTCGTCGTCCGCGTCGACCATGCCGACGGCGGCGTTGTAGGCGAGTTCGGAAATGTCATGCGTCGGACCGGTGAACAGGAATTCGCCGGACGGCCGCTGGTTCATCAGCAGCGCCGTCAGCATCATGCCGGCGCCGTACGTCGTCTTTGAGGACTTCTTCGGCGCGAGAAGGAACAGCTCGCTGATGACGCGAGCGAGCGTGTCCGGATCGATCGCGCCGAGAAACGCGCCGACGATCTCCTTGAACCAGTCGCCGCAGGATTCCTCGAGCGTCGGATGACCGGGAACATCGGGAAGCCGGAGCATCCCGAACATCTTGCGCGCGCGGGCATGCAGCGGAGGGTTGATGTCGATCCGCGGGCAGAGCGAATGCCCGGCACGGATGCGCGCTTCCCAATCGGGAACGGCGAGATTCAGCACGCGCTAGTTCGGCCTGCCGGGCGCGACAAGATCCTCCCAGCCGGTTCCGGCCTCGGCCGTCTTCGCCGCGATGGCCTGCTGCTGCTTCTTGCCCCGGAGGCCCGCGGCCGCGGGCTGTTCGCCCGGCTGGTCGTCGTCGCCCTGCGAGCTGATGATCAGCCACAGCTTGGCGGCCGTCATGTTGCCGCCGCGCATCGCGTGATAGATCGCCTGTACGGCATCGGACCGGCATTTGACCGGGCCGTCCTCGAGCTGCTTCGCGAAATGCTCCTGCAGCACCTCGACACTGACGCCGATCTTGCGGGCGATTTCCGGACGCGAGAAGCGGCCGCCCGCCAGGATGGTGACGACTTCCTTCTGCTCTTCGGTCGCGACGAAGCGGGTAAATTCCCGGGTAATTACCGTTTCTGCCTGAACGAGGCCGAGTTCGACCGCGAAATGCTTGCGCAAAGTCTTCGGCGCGAGATCGAGCCGGCGCGCGATTTCCTCAACCGCCACGCGGGCTTTGGACAGCGCGGCGACCTGCGCGCGCTGCTCGGGTGTCGGGCTGAAACTCGGTCGTCCCATGGGTAATTACCCGGCAAAAACTCCGGCGCTCCCTAGCCAAAAAAAATCTCTCCGTGCGGTCCAACGTGGTTGGCCGCGAAGGTCGGATGGGAAATCAAACCCCCATCCCCATCCTACCTGACCGCGCCTTGGCAGACTTGATGGAGTGGTGCTTGCCGCAGAGGCACTGGCCGTTGTTGAGGTCGAAGAGCGCCCCACCATCTCGCTTCTCGACGATGTGGTCGGCGAACATGCGTCGCTCGCGACGCCCGCAGCCGGGCCACTGGCAGGCATAGTCGGCGCGCCGCTTCACTGCCTCGGCCCACACCTGATGCTCAGGTGTGAGGTAGTGTGGGTCCGCCGTCTTGGGCGGAGGTTTGGCAGCGCGGATTTCGAGGGCGCGAACGCGCGGGCCGATCGTTTTCAGCGCCATCGCAGTCTTGGGGTTTTCCGGGATTTGCTCGCCGATTCGGCGCGATTCAGACGCGCAAATCAGTCGTACGCTTTTGATGCTCGCGAGCGGTACCCTTGTCAAGCGGCATTTTTGACCCGCCGACAATTTTCCCATTCCTGAAGTGCAATTTTCTCCCGCTTGTAATGTGCAGCGAGAGACCACAGCGCTGCCGACAGGCAACCCATCGCAAATTTGCGATTCACGCGGAGCATGGATGCTGCCTGTTCGACAGACTTGTTCTGCTGCACGACGAGTTCGAGGATCGACCAGTTTTCGCCAAGCACTTCCACTGCCAGGCCGTGGCGCTTCATTGCCGCGGCTTTCGCGTCGTTCGGCAATTCGTTCGCGCCACCGGCTCCAACGAGCACGCTGGAGGCTATCGGCAAAATCATCGCCGTCGTCCAATCCTTGTGCAACCGGCGTGCCGCTTCCGCCTGACTAAGTTCGATGTGCCCGTGCGCGTAGAGATATTCGATCTTATCGCAATTGATGTTCATCGGCCCTTTGACAGGCTCACGCTTCCCATCAACATCGACATCGGGAAAATCGCGCGCATCCATCGATTCAGGAGCGTCGCCGTCATGCCCGACCGGCGCTTTGTGGCCCAACTTGTCGCGTTTCAGCAGATCGGAAACACGGTTGCGCTCACCGATACCAACAAAACCATGCTCGCCGAACCGCTGCGATGGCAGACAGATCGGGGGATAACGGTCCGCTTCTTTGGTTCTAGGCTTACCGGTTCTCTTGCCCACTTTGCCCCTCGTGTTTTTTGGCGCGCCAGTTGCGCATGTAGAGCGTTGCACATTCGCGGCAGCGGCGGCCGTAAACGTACGGACGCTCCATGCACATTGAGCACGTCCCGTTCGCGTGCTTGCGGTAGCGGCTACGACCGGCGGCCTGAACTTGCCGCGATGGCGTTGCACATCCTGTTTCTCGTGAAACATCCGGCGCTGTTGCACATCGTGTTTCTGTGAAACAATCGCTCATCTACGCCGCGGCTTTGCCCTGTTGTTGCACTTCAATGATGAGGTCTTCGCCAAATATGTGTTCCAGTTTCCGCCTTGCGTTCATCTGGAGCCAGTTGCGGATGAACGGTGTGGACGCCTCGATCTTCGGCGGCGCGCGGCTTGAAAGCACGCAGCGCGCAAGCCATTCGGCGCAGAACGGTGCGGTCAGCGATGCGACGAGGCGATCCGCAAATTCCCCAAATTCCTTCCGGAATCGTGCGAGCTTTTCCGCGTGTTCGCCGCCATCCGGCTTCTCGGTTTCGTTCTCCAAAAATCCCTTCCAGCACCGCTTCATGAGCCATGTTGCCGGATGGTGCACCGGTTCTGGGTTGTTGCTCGCGCGCTTGGCGTTTTGATCTTTCAGCCAGCGCACGTAGCGGCGCGCGGCCTCGATCAGTTGCGCATCAGGCGGATCGTCGTCGCCAAGCCGCTCCCATGCGGCGCGGGCGGAATCTTTCGTCCAGGTTTTCTTGAAGTTGGGCGCCTGGCGATATTCGCCGAACCAGCGGGCAAAACCCGTTTTCATTCTTCTTTCCGCGCCAGCGGCGTCTTGCGCGCGCGCGCGTTGCGTTGGTTCAATGGGTTCAGTTGGGTTAGTGGGTTCTATATATGCGCTACCCGAAACTGCACCCTTTGTGTTCGAAACTGCATCCTTTCTGTCGGAAACTGCACCCTTTCGTGCGCCAGACTTCACCCTTTTCGCGAGGCGCTTTTCGCGCGCGCGACAGAACTCGCATTTGCGTCCGGAGGCCTCGTCCTGCTCCACATGCAAACCATGAAGGGACAACACCCTTTCCAGATCGATGCGATATTCCGTCTTTTTGCCGCGACCGCCGGCGGCTGGAACATCCGGCGCGCAATCTTCGCCGTCTTCGTCGACGAGGATCACGACGCCGTCATTCCTGAGCGTCCGGATGTTCTCCTGACACTGGCGGATCGATTGGCGCGCGTTTGCCGCGAGAAGATCGATGCCGGGATAGATGCCGCGCCCATCGCCTGTATTAGCGCTGTCGGCCATGGCCATCAGCACCGCGAATTCCCCGCCACGATAGAGGCAGGTTTCGCGAATAACGGTCTGGACGTCGATGCTCATGAGCGTCTCGGCCAGATGACGTCAAGAAGCCTGCCGCCGAAATAGGCTGCGTAGAGTCCACAACACCAGCCGCTGGCCCAGTTATTGGAAAAGTAGAACCGAAAAAGAGCGTGAATGATGCTCATGCCGGTTCGCGCTCCCGTTTTTTGGCGGGAACGTAAGGTTCAAGCGCCGATTCCACGAATGTACGGTGGCAAATCTCGCCTTTGTCATTGGTCCATGCGCAGGTCCAGCATACAAAGTTGCTGATGCCTTCATAGCGGCGCACAATTGCCATGATGGGTTGGAGCGTACTCTTCTGCCTTACGACATCGCCCGGGCTCATGCAACCTCCGCACGCGGGAGGTCGCGCCGCAGGAATGCGGGTATTTCGAAATCATCAACCTTAATGGGAGCGGCGGAAGCGCATTGCTCTGGCTTTTCCAAAGCCTGCACCTCCGCCGTTTCCGTCTCTGTACGCCGGCGCGAACGCTCACCTACGCAGCCTTGGTCCGATTCCTCCGCGGGACTTACGCCGGACGGGTTACATCGGGGCTCATCAACGGGAGGATTGCCGTTCGCAGCGTCCTCCAGGCATGGCTTGCCATCCGCGCTTAGATCGCGGTTAGACAGGCTTGGTGCATTCTGTACGAGCAAATTGGCGAATAGATCGGCGATTGTTGGTGACGGTGCTTTGCGTTCCGCTGCCGCGATACGCAGACGCGCCAGCTCGACGTAATGCGCCTCACGCTCTATGCCGATGAAATCGAATCCTTCGAGCACACAGGCGCGGCCGGTCGAGCCCGTGCCCATGAAGGGATCGAGCACCATTCCGCCCGGCGGCGTGACCAGCCGTACAAGCCATTGCATCAATGCCGTTGGCTTGACCGTGGGATGCGTGTTGCGGCGCTGGGTGTCGCGGCCCTCCGAAAGGCTTGATGGCTTTCCGGCCGCGCCGTTGCCAGTCTGCCAGGCAACGTGACGGCGCAATTCCAGATCAATCAGCCCGTCGTCGCGATCGGCTGTCGTTGCTTTGGCGCAGTAGAAGAACCGCGCGGCGGAGCCGCTATCCCCGTACGTTGGATGTGCTTCTCCGGAGCGGTCACGGATATCAAAGGTGCCAATTTTAGAGGCACCTTTGGCTTGGTGATGCGGCAGGAATTCTCCGCTCGCTGTTTGGGGAAACCCCACCAGCACTTCTTCGCTGCCATCGTGGCAGACGTTGGCGGGCCAGCGGCCTTTGCCAGCCGAACCGCTCATGTACGCATCGCCGGCCAAATCCTGTGAATTCATACCCCAACCGTCGAAATTGCGGTCGGTCTGGCGCGATCTTTGCTCTGCTGCTGCTGCTGCTGCTGCTTTGTCGTTTTCGCTTGTGTAGCCGATACGGCAAGCGTCGATGTTCAGAGCGCCCGTGCCGTGGCGCAGTACGTTTTCCGCAACCGTGCCGCAGAGGGGCTTGCGTGCGAATACGATTGGCTCGGACGCGGGCTTTAGCGCCGTTCCCCAGCCGCGCCATGACACGGCCTCGTCTGACACGGCCTCGTGAAAACCGCGTTCTATAGCAGATTGACGCCAAGGCCGGTCGTCATTTCCTTTTGCGCCGCCAACTAAGTTTGGGGGATTTTTTAGCTCCGACGCCGGAATACGAACCTTCGTGCGCTCGCAGCCCTTGTGACGATCAATCGCCTTGCTGACATCATGCGATTTCGGAAACCCGCTGCCGTAGTGCCAAGTCACCATGTCGCGAATTTCGAATCCTGCGTCTTCGATCGCGCAGGCCATGCGGTGATAGGTGCGGGTTCCGGCGAAAGCGAGAAGGTGAGCGCCGGGCTTCAGCACGCGAAGGCAGGCGCGCCAGTAATCCACACCCGGAACGGAATTGTCCCAATGCTGGCCCATGAAGCCGAGGCCGTAGGGCGGATCGGTGACGATCGCATGGATGCTTTCCGGCTCAAGTGTGGCCAGCGCGTCTAGGCAATCGGCATGGATCAGCCTTGCGCTCACGGCTTCTGGTATCCCCACGTGACACAGACGGTGATGCAGAGCGCGCCAAACCAGTAGCCTGCGTTATAGGGCTTCCAGGCGATCAGCCAGCGAAGCACGGCGCAGGCGTACAAGCTCATGATGATCCAGTTGAACACGCGGGGGTCGAAAAGGAAGCGGATGATCATGGCCGCGCCCCCGCTTCGGCGATGAAGCTTTCCGCAAGATCGGAAAGCAGAAGTGCCCGCGCCGCCCTGGACATGGGCCATGTGAGCGTCTGGCCGTCTGCAAAGTGGGCCACGAATTCCAATTTCGTCTCGCTGCTGAAACACGCGCGGGAATAGATGCGCTGAAGGGTTGGTAAGGTTACCGGCGCGCGATTGGCCGAAAGCGATTGCTGGCTTCGCGCAAGGCGGCGCCGATGGTTCGCAGACGCTTCGCGTTCTGTGACGCTCATGTCTGCGCCTTTGCGAGTTCACGGAACGTGAGGCGGATTTCCACCACGGTTTCCTGGTATAGAATCTCAAGCGCAGCGGGGCCGTAGCTTCGCGCCATGCGGACGATCAGCGTCCTAAGCCATCGTGTGGTGCAGCGGCGTACGGCGCGCTCGATCAGTTCGGCGCGGGCGCCGGGTGAGATTGTAGGTTTCCGCGTCATGGCTCGTCCTTGAACCAGCAGAATCGCTCACGCGGCCAATGGATGTACCGATGCGCGCCCGTACGCCTATTCGTGAACTGCGAGATTACGAAAACCGTGTTGCCCGCCGTCCAGAAGGCAGCCTTCACGTTCTCGTAAATCACCTGAACGGTGCTGTCGTCGCGATAGAGCGTGATTTTCCGGCTCATGCCGCGCGCTCCCCTATGGCTTCATCGGCGGCGGTGAGCGCGCCGAGATCACCGTCGTTTGCCTTGCCGAGATAATCGGCGGCGCATTCCTCGATCAGCCGGAATTCGATCACGGCGACTTCCGGATTCGCTTTCAGGCTGATCTCGCCGTACAGGCGCTTCCACCAGGCAAGGAAGGCCTCCTGCGGGGTTATGCCTTCGCAGCGGTTGTCGTCTCCCATGCGATAGTAGGGGCGGCCCGCACGTACATGCATTTCCGCGCCTGAGGCTTCGGCATCGGCGGCCGTGATGGAATTCAGCCGCTCGAGGCGCTTGTCGACGACGAGAAGCGCGCGCTTTTCGCCGCTCGTGCCGTGGCGCTTGAGATGGCGGCGCCCGGCAATCCATTGCGGCGCGTGTGCCATTCCGCGGGGGAAATCGGCCGGGAAGACATTGTCGCTACGGCAATTGAAGGCGGTGTAATAGACCGCGGGCTCAACAACCCGGAAGAGATCGCCAATCTGGGCGCGGCCCCAGATCGTAAGCCTGCGTCCCTTCTGTGCATCGGCGTCGTACACATGGGCGGGCGCGCGATATTGCGTAAGCGCGCCGCGCTTTGCCGCCATGACCTGCTTCGTGTCGAAGCGTATGATGCCGCGGATGATCATGCGGCAGCCCTTGGCCGAAATTCCGGCGGCGCGTTCTTCGCAACCGGCATTTCGCGCCGGTTATCGACGGTCAGGAGCAGCACGCGGGCGCGATCAAGATTGGCCGCGCTCAACCCGCCATCGGCAACGATATCGCGCAGCAGTTCGACCACCTTGGGAAAATGCTTCGCCGAATGCAGCGAGGCTTTGCAGCGATGCACGAAGAATTCCGTATCGGGGCAATGGCGGCGGAGGAAATCGCGCACGCCAAGGGCTTCGGGCAGGCTCTTGTGCCGCTCGTAATCCTTGGATGTGACGATCCAGTATTCGCTCATGTCGTCGCGCCGTGCAGCGGTACAACGTTACCGCCGCCCATGCCGTCGGTTTCGGATTCCTTGCGCCAGCCCTCGTCAAAGCGCGCACGCCGCGGATCGCCGAAGCCGAAGGGGTTGTCGATGATGCTCTTGCCGTCGCGCGCCGCTTTGCGGCCAAGCTCTTCGGCGGAGGCTTCCGTTTCCTCGCGCGCCTCGACGATGTCGCTTGCCTTTGGCAGCGGCCACGGCATCAGCTTGACGGCGTGATCGGCTTCGCCGTTCGACCACAGGCGCGGTTTTCCGAGATCGGGATGCGGCTGTACGATCGAAAGCAGGCGGCCGATAACCGCTTCGCGCCGCATGTCGAGTTTCAACTTCGGCCCAACGACGAGACTGCGCTTCAAGTTCTCGCAGAAATGCCGGATCAGCGCCGGAGACGCGGTTTCGAAGGACAGCGCGATCTCCGCCAGCGCACGCTTGGGAAGGCCGTGCGGCGCAAGGTAGCGCGCGAAAATCTTCTCGCGCTCCGCCTGCCCGGGCAGATCAAGCGAAATGTGAATGTCGAAACGACGCCAGATCGCCTGATCGATATGCGTGCCGAAATTCGTGGCTGCGATCAGGAACCCGTCATGCTGCTCGATACGCTGCAGCAGCGTGTTCACTTCCTCGTTGCGGCCATCGTCTGCCGCCTGCTGGGAGCGGCGGCGCTGGCGCGAATAGGAATCAAACTCGTCCAGGAACAGAACGACCGGATTGTCCTTGTCCGCAGCCAGGTCGAACATGTCGCCGATGTTCTGCCCGGTCTCGCCGACGTACTTTGAAATCACGCGCTCCGGACGTACGGCCAACATGCGAAGTCCGAGGCGCGCAGCCAGATGATGCGCGAGCGTGGTTTTGCCGACGCCGGGCGGGCCGTCGAAAATCGCCTTCTTGCGTGGCTTGATGTTCAGCGCCGTGAGTTCTTCTTCCGCCCACACCTCCGTCAGCCATTCGAGAAGCGCGCCGCGGACGCCCCTGGCAAGAATGGGCTCGTCCGCTTCCTGCGGTTCGAACACCTGCCCGAAAGCTTCGAGGTTGGAGACGCGCTGGCGAAGGGTAAACATAGAGCGTCAGTCTCCGCCCATGCCGTCGTTGCCGCTGCCTTCGCGCCAGCCCCGATCCCATCGTGCGCGGCGAGCGTCGCCATAAGGGAAAGGGTTGTCGATGACGGCGATGTTCTGTTTTGCCGCCTCCCGGCCGAGCGCTTGCGCCTCGTCCGCCGTACAATCGGGAACGTCGCGTTTCTCCCGCGGCGCGGGCTTCGCGCCGGCGTTACCGGATACTCCCGGTTCCGGCGGCGAATAATCCTCGTGATGCGCTTCGCCGCCCTTGTCACGCCAGATGCGCACTGGCTTGCCCGTCGACTTGACGATCACCTCACCGCCAATGGGAACGAGCTTTTTCCAGGCATCGATCAGCTCGTCGCGCGCCGCATTGTCCCTCGCCATTGCAGCGATCTGCCGAAACAGCGGCGGCTCCTGATCCATGCCGAGCGCGTGGAGATAGAGGTCGCGGATGGTTTCCGCGTCCTGCCGATCGCGCGGCTTCATCTTGCGGACGCGGATGCAGTAGGTGATGCCGCCGGTGTTGAAGCCGGCCGCCTTGGCTTCCGCCATCACCGCGGCGCGATCTTCGGATAGCCCCTTCTTTTCGGCGTCAATCCGTTCGATGCGCTCGACAAGCGAACGCAACTGCTCGCCGGGTACGTTCTTGCGTAAAGCCTCTGTCATGGCTTCCCCTTCGTTTGTTTCAGCCCGCTGCCGTTTCCCGCCAGCTCTGGCTGCGTTCCTTGATCTCGATGCAGGATTCGATCATCTGCATGCGTGCGAGGGCTGCGGTCGCAAGATCGGTAGCCCCGCGTTCGGCATAGCGCGCATACCGGCCTTCCTCGCGCACATAGGCCCTGGCGACACGGCGGAGCAGAGCGCGTTCCTGCTTTTCCATCAGTCGTACGCTCCGGTCTGCGCAAAGCGTTGCCGACGTTCGGCACGACGATCCTGCTTGCTCTCGAAATCGAGGCGCACCTGGTCGCCGTCGAAATGCGATTCCGGCACAAGGTTGATGTCGTCCTCGTATTGCTTCGCAAGTGCGCGTTGGGCTTCTACCTCGGCGTACAATTGGTTATGTTTGGCGTCGAATGTCTTGCGACGGCCGGGGCGGAGCTTGAGGTTGGGGCGCCAGGTCATGGGCGCACATCCTCATAGAGGCGGCGTCGCTTACGCGTGAAGCCCGTCATAAGCTGGAATTTCGTGGGCGAGGCGATGCCGGATTCGCGAACGGCGCCCTGTACTTCTGCCGGCTTCGCGCCTTCTTTCGGTGCCAAGACCGCATAGCTGCGGCCATCGCGACGGATCTTGTCTTCGTAGATCAGGCGCGTGAGCGTCGCGGTGACATCCTGAATGCCCTGTTCGCGGCAGTAGGCCCGGTGGTCGAACTCGCGGCCGTTAAGTGCCGCAAGATGCGCCATCAGGTGCCTTTCGCGCGGAGTGGGATAAGCGGGGCGCATTATTGCTTCGCTCCCGCCAGAAGATCGCGCACCACGGGCGCGGGCTCGACATCGCCGGTATCGATCGGCTCGACTTCGGCTTCGCGGCGAATTCGCGACTGTACGAGCAGGTTCAGCGCCTGGATGAAATCCGGGTCGGTTTCACCATCACAGCCCATCAGGCGCATGAATTCGGCCCGCACGCGCGGATTGGCGCGGCACCAGTTGATCATCGCCTTGAGCGACATCGAAGATTCGCCGTTCTTCTGGTTCTCGATGGCGCGCGGGCAAAGACCGGTTTCTTCTTTGACCTGCTCCGTCGGGAATTGGAGAACGATCGCCTGCGTTTCTCTGATCAGTTGGGAAGTGGACAGCGCCGACAGCGAGGAAGAGTTATTCGCATTCTTCCGCAGATCACTTCCGCGCAGGCCGCGAGAAACAGTTGTGCGGAATTTTGTCGATTGGCGTTCGCCACTCGTTTGATAATTTTGGGCGCTGGCGGAGGGGATCATTGCGCAGCACCGGAGAGATCGTGCCCGCAGTTCGGGCAGCAGGAGCGCGGCGGCGCGGCTATGGTGATCGAGCGCGCCATGCCTGCGGCGCGGTTGACGAAGCCGCGATCGACGAGCTGGCCGACGATGCGGAAGACGGCGCTCCTGTTGGCGAAGCCCATGGCCAGGCGGATTTCGTCGTAGCTGGGCGATGCGCCGCGTTCGCCGATGTAGCGGCGGATGAAATCGAGACAGCGCGCCTGGTTGCGGGTGAGGCCGAGCGTGCCGCCGTTCGGGCGGAGCGCGCGCATCGATTCGGCGAGCCGGTGTTTCTCGGTGCGCCGCATCGCGGCCTGCGCGCGAATGCGTACAGCCTGCTTCGAGGTGGGCGGCACGTCTCGCAAGCGGAGCATGCCTGGCGCGCGATCGGGAGCGTCGAGAAACATCACTCTTCCGCCTCCATGCGAAGGCGGGACTTCTCGTCTTCATGGGCGGCGGCGATGCACATCCCCAATGCGAGAACGACCGCAAGCATGAGGACCCCGGCAGAGATTAGAAGCCCGTCCATCATCCCTCATGCGCCGAAGTGTTGGTGGGAAACCGGCGCGGGGCTGACATGACGCCAGCCGCCGCGTTCGCTACGCTCGGAACTTCTGAGACACCAAGCGAAGGAGAAAATTCATGGAAGACCGAAAGGTGGAATCCATCGTTGCGGCCATCTTGGCCGCAGCCGTCGTTGGCCGGCGCGCAGTCGGCGAGCACGGCGATCCTCCGGGCGCGCTCGCGGCGGTCGCCGAATTTCAGAGGGTGCTCGTGGAGATGCACGAGGCGAAGCTCACAGGTCCGCAAGGCAGCCTCCGGCGCGCTGATTCCTGACCAATTCGCGCACGCTTTTCTGAGCCTCCCGATCGCGTTCGGCCTGTCGCTGAGCAATGACTCGGCGGTCGTGGCGCTCGATGGCTCGCTTGACGAGATCGCGCACGATCAGCGCCGGCATGCCCCCGGCCGCAATTGCACTCGCGAGGTACAGCCAGCTCATGACGCGCGGACCTCTTGTGAATCGTTGGCGGGGGGCGAGCTCTCCGGCACAAAGTCGCCCGGCGTGAATTCGAGGCCCTTAGCCTTGGCGAGCGCGATGACATCGCGAATCTTCGTGATCGGCACGCGACCGCGGTTGCGCCACCCCTGAACGGTCGAGGAATTCCGGTGCCCCAGCGCTCTCGCGAGGCCAGCCAGGCCACCGTAGGCATCGATAACGCGGTCGATGGTGTTCTCCATGCGCCGAGAATTACGCATCATGCGTATATTGTCAACGTGGAAGACGTAAAATTTTCTCGTCAACCTTCCACAATGCGTAAAGCCAAGCCGCAAAGTGCGTTTTCAGTGCCGACCGAATTGCAGCGGCTGCTGAGACGTTCTGGACTATCAATGGCAGCCGTGGCCGAGAAGCTTGGGTACCAAGGGGCATCTTCGGTGCAACGCTATTTCTCGGAATCGGACTTCCGGGGGGATTTTCTGAAGCTAGAAATGGCACGGCGGTTCACTGCCGTTCTGGAAGGCCTTGGCGACCCGCCAATCACTGAGGCCGATTTGCTGGCGCTTGTGGACCCCAAGGTGCGCGCAATGGTGCGCGGTCGCCCTGTCTCAGTTATTTCCTATGTTCAGGCGGGCGCATGGACAGACGCTGCGGACCCATATCCGAAGGGAGGCGGTTTCGGTGAAATGGCCGTCGATTCGCCCATGGGCCCACACGCCTTTGCTTTGGAAATCCGAGGCGACTCAATGGCGGATAGATTTCGGGAAGGCGACAGGGTCGCAATCGACCCCGATGTGCTTCCACATCCAGGCGATTTCGTGGTCGCGAAGGAGCAACGTGAAGAAGAGGCCACATTCAAGCAATATCGGCTAAGAGGGTTCGATACTAAGAACCGGCCGATTATTGAACTTCGCCCGCTCAACGACGCTTGGCACACGATCACGCTAGACGCAAAGAATCCTGGCCGCATAATAGGCACCATGATCGAGCATCACAGCTACCGGCGGCATCGACGCTAGGGAAGAAAACACCACGAAAATCACTCGAAATGAACACCGATCAATGACGAAACACCATGCGGATTCTCCAACGAGATGTCGTTCGTATCGGTCCCGATAAGGTACGAATAGGAGAATTTGTGCCCGCAGAGTTGGACCTGCGCGGAGTGGCGGAAAAACGACTCGCTAGCGTGGATCGAATCAAGTGACGTATCTTTCTTAGGCTGCGAAATTGTGGGCTTTACTGAGTTTTCGAAGAATCTATAGGCAGTCGCTTCATCAACGCAGGGCGTGCCGATCATCATATTGAGGGCCTGCCAGAGTCCGGTGCGCGCATACTCTGCGCTCGTCTGCGCGTGGGCTGGATCATTCGGTAAGCCGACCTCGATGCCCTTGACGGTCTTGTCCGGCGCCAAGTCCATGCTCACCATGAAATGTCCTGGCAGCGACGGGACGATTCCTAGCCCGTCGATGTCGCCCATTACCATTGCCGTCGTTGGGCCCGGCAATGGCTTGCCATTCACGTCGACCTCGGGCTGCGCAGCAAGCGCGCGCTGAGCGTCGAAGTCGCTCGTAATCGTCATGTTCTGCCCGAGCCATACCACACACGCCGCCAAAGGCTGATGTAGACAACCGTTGGGTGTTTCGGACGGTTGAGCCACCGCGGCGGCGGCAGCGGCCGTTACAAGCGCGGCCAACACCAGACACTTTTTCATCTCGCGGCCCTCCCCGAGCGTTGGGCAACAAGCCTACTGATTCGATCATTTTGCAGTCTGCGTGAAATTATTACGCATTATACGTTGACAGGGTTACGCACTATGCGTATATCCATCCCCCACACTGCTTCGGATGGGAGAGCGGGAAATGCAGGCTTCAATTATTCCAGAACGTCTGGCGGAGGTCGTCACGCTGAAGGAAGGCTCGCACGATGCGGGCGTTGCCTTCTGCGTGATGGAGGCGGTGGCCTATGTCGCGGGCGAACCGTGGTCCGATTCGCCGGCATGCTCCTGCCCAGTCATCTCTACCTTCATGCGCTCCTGGAACGATGCGCTGCCGACCGATGAGGATCGCGACCGCCTTCTCCTGCCGCTTATCCCCAAACTGATTGGTACAAAATCGACGCCTGCCGTTGAACAGCGCCGCGCCACGATGGCGGCGGACTGGCTTGTACGCGTGCACACGCCCGCGTGGCTGCGCGCAGCGAAACTGAACGATCAGGCAGCCCTTCTCGAAGCCCTTCCGGAAATAACCGATTTCGCGCAGTGCCCGGCACTGATGCCGACATTGGAAGCTGTACGCAGAGACGCGGCTGCCGCGAGGGATGCCGCGAGGGATGCCGCGTGGGATGCCGCGTGGGATGCCGCGAGGGATGCCGCGTGGGATGCCGCGTGGGATG
>Ga0070731_10000465_pt1 | contig 55540 bp, 49 predicted proteins | sample Coa_R1_2_FD_66448 | JGI IMG/M metagenome (GOLD analysis project Ga0070731, IMG submission 66448) | Surface soil microbial communities from Centralia Pennsylvania, which are recovering from an underground coalmine fire - Coalmine... | ecosystem: Environmental > Terrestrial > Soil > Unclassified ... | reverse complement strand
GCCACCGAGTCCTGCACGCCGTAGCGGCACCAGGTGCTGCCGACGCAGGATTTAACGGTGCGCAGCGCCTTGCCGTAGGCGTGGCCGGATTCAAAGCCGGCGTCGATCAGCTCCTTCCACACCAGCGGCAGCTGTTCGACGCGCGCGCCGAACAGGTCGATGCGCTGCGCGCCGGTGATCTTGGTGTAGAGGCCGTACTTCTTCGCCACTTCGCCGATGGCGATCAGCCTGGCCGGCGTGATTTCGCCGCCCGGCACGCGCGGCACCACCGAATAAGTGCCGTCCTTCTGCAGGTTGGCAAGGAAATGGTCGTTCGTATCCTGCAGCGGCGCGTGCCTGGGCTTGAGGACCATCTCGTTCCAGCATGAGGCGAAGATCGAGGCTGCCGCCGGCTTGCAGATGTCGCAGCCTCTTCCTCTTCCATGTTGCGTGATCAGTTGATCGAAACTCTTTATCGAATTTATTTTGACCAAATGAAAAAGTTCCTGCCGCGAATAGGCGAAGTGCTCGCAGAGATTGTTGTTGACCTTGAAGCCCTGCTTCTTCATTTCGGCGTCGAGGATCTGCTTGGCGAGCGGGCCGCAGCCGCCGCAGCCGGTCGCTGCTCTTGTTTTTGTTTTCAGACTTCCTAAAGAGTTACAGCCGGCAGCAATTGCGGCGCAGATCGCCCCTTTCGTCACTCCATTGCAGGAGCACACCAGCGCCGAATCGGGCAGCAGCTCGATCCCCAGTCCCTTCTTGCCTTCGCGCGCGGGCAGGATCAGCTCCTCGGGGTGCTCCGGCAGCGGCAGCGGGTTGAGCGCCATCTGCAGGAGCGTCCCGTAGTCGGCAGCGTCGCCGACCAGGATCGCGCCCAGCAGCTGCTTGCGGTCTTCCGCGACCACCAGCTTCTTGTAGACGCCGGCCGCCTCGTCGGTGAACACGTAGTTGAGCGCGCCGGGCGCGCTGCCGTGGGCGTCGCCGATCGAACACACGTCCACGCCCATCAGCTTGAGCTTGGTGCTCATGTCGGCGCCGAGGAACTGCAGCTGCGTCTCGCCGAGCAGGTGGCGCGCCGCGACCTCGGCCATCTGGTAGCCGGGCGCCACCAGCCCGAAGATGCGACCTTCCCATAGCGCGCACTCCCCGACCGCGTAGATGTCGGGATTGGTGGTCTGGCAGTGCGAGTTGATTTGGATGCCGCCGCGCTCCCCGACGGCCAGGCCGGCGGCGCGCGCGAGTTCGTCGCGCGGCCGGATGCCTGCGGAGAAGACGATCAGGTCGCTCTCGAGATTGGTACCGTCGGCGAACACGAGCTTGTGCCGGCACACTTTGCCGTCAACGATTTCCCTGGTGCTCTTCTGCAGGTGAATCCTGGCGCCCAGCGCCTCGATCTTGCGGCGCAGGAGCCGTCCGGCGGAGTCGTCGAGCTGCACCGCCATCAGGCGCGAAGCGAATTCCACGACGTGCGTTTCGAGGCCGAGGTCCTGCAGCGCCTTGGCGGCTTCCAGGCCGAGCAGCCCGCCGCCGATGACGACGCCGACTTTGGATCGCTTCGCGACGGACGTGATCACCTCGAGATCCTCGATGGTGCGGTAGACGAAGCAGTCGCGCCGGTCCCGGCCCGACACCGGCGGTACGAACGGATAGGAGCCGGTCGCGATCACCAGCTTGTCGTAGGGCACTTCCTTGTAGCGCGCGGAGCGCACCACCTTGCGCGCGGGGTCGACGGCCAACACGCTGTCATTGAGGCGCAGCGTCAGGCCATGCTCCTGAAAAAACCTGTCCGGCACGACGTTCAGATCCTGCGCGCTCTTGCCCGAGAAGAAGCTCGTCAACTGCACCCGGTCGTAGGCCGGGCGCGGCTCCTCGCAGAACACGGTGACCTCGCAGTGACGGTTGCGCGCGACCAGCTGCTCGAGGAACCTCTGGCCGACCATCCCGTTGCCGATGACGGCGATGTGCATCAGGCTGCCTTTGCCCTGGGCAGGGCGGCCGTGTCACGGGCGAAACGAACGACATCGCCGATGACGATCAGCGCGGGGCTCGCAAATCCGGCGGCAGACAAAGTGCCGAGGGTCGCGATGCGCTGCCTCTGGTTGCACAGCGTGCCGTTCTCGATGATGCAGGCAGGGGTCGCAGGATCCATGCCCGCCGCTTTCAGAGAAAAAAGAATTTTCTCCAGGCTGCTCAACCCCATATAAATCACAAGCGTCGTGCGCGAGCGAGCCAGCGCCTGCCAATCGGGTTCCATTCCATCTTTCGTGTGCCCGGTCACGAACGTGACGCCGCGGGCCAGGTCGCGATGCGTCACAGGAATGCCGATCGAGGCCGGAACTGCCGTACCGGCGGTGATCCCGGGAATCACCTCGACCTCGATGCCCTGTGCCCGCAGTGCTTCGACCTCCTCACCGCCACGCCCGAATACGAAGGGATCCCCGCCTTTGAGGCGCACAACATTTTTTTTCTCTCTTGCATACAGAACCAGGAGTTTTTCGATGAACGCCTGCGGCGTCGATTTGCAACCGCCTCGCTTGCCGACCTCGATGATCCTGGCATCTCCGCGTAGGTGCGCGAGGCAGCCGCGATTGACCAGGTCGTCCACCAGCACCACGTCGGCGGCAGCCAGCGCGCGCGCCGCCTTGAGCGTCAGCAACTCGGGATCGCCGGGCCCGGCGCCGATCAGGGTGACGCGGGGGCGCATCTCACGCGGCCTGCCTGAGTTGTTTGCGGTAAAGGAAGTCCATCACGGTCGTGCGCAGTTCCATATAGCGGCGGCTGCCGGCGAGCGCGAGGCGGTCGCGCGGCCGCTCCAGATCCACTTCCAGCACGCCGCCGATGCGCGCCGCCGGGCCGTTGGTCATCATCACGATGCGGTCCGAGAGCAGTACCGCCTCGTCCACGTCATGGGTCACCATCAATACGGTTGCGCCGGTGCTCTGGACGATGCGCATCAACTCGTCCTGGAGGTTGGCGCGGGTGAGTGCGTCCAGCGCGCCGAACGGTTCGTCCAGCAGCATGACCTTGGGCTCGATCGCGAGCGCGCGGGCGATGCCGACGCGCTGCTTCATGCCGCCCGAGATCTCGTGCGGGTACCTGGCCTCGGCCGATGTCAGCCCGACCATCGCCAGCGCCTTGTGGGTTCGCTCTTTCAAGAGATTTTTTTTCTCGGGGAAAACCCTTTCAACGGCGAGATAGACGTTGTCGAAGCAGGTCAGCCACGGCAGCAGCGAGTGGTTTTGGAACACCACGCCGCGATCCGGGCCGGGTCCGGTGATTTCCCGCTCGGCCAGCAGGATGCCGCCTTCGGTCGGCCGCAGCAGGCCCGCGACCAGGTTGAGCAACGTGGATTTGCCGCAGCCGGAATGCCCGATCAGGGAAACGAAATCGCCCTTTTTCACGGTGAGGTCGATGCGCTCGATCGCGACGAAGTCGCCCTTCCTGGTCTCGAAGGTCATGCCGAGGTTCTCGATGCGCAGATATTTGTCAGTGTTCACGGGCTATTCCTCCTCAGTTGTAGCTGAAGCGCTTGGCGAGCAGCACCAACGCCTGCTCCAGCAGCAGCCCCACGATGCCGATGGTGAAAATTGCGATGATGATGTGCTCCACCTTCAGGTTGTTCCATTCGTCCCACACCCAGAAGCCGATGCCGACGCCGCCGGTCAGCATCTCGGCGGCGACGATCACCAGCCACGCGACCCCGATGGACAGGCGCACGCCGGTGATCATGTACGGCAGCACTGCGGGAAACAGGATGGTGGTGAACACCTTCCATTCGGACAGATTGAGCACGCGCGCGACGTTCAGGTAGTCCTGCGGGATCTGGCGCACGCCGACCGCGGTATTGACGATCATCGGCCACAGGCTGCAGACGAAGATGACGTAGATCGCCGCGGGATTGGCGGCCTTGAAGAGCAGCAGCCCGATCGGCAGCCAGGCGAGCGGCGACACGGGTTTCAGCATGGCGATGATCGGCGCCGCCATGTCGGACAGGAACTTGAATCGGCCGATGATGAAGCCCGCCGGAATGCCGGCCGTCGCGGCGAGCCCGAAACCGATGCCGACGCGCTTGAGCGACGACAGCACGTTCCAGCCGATGCCCTGGTCGTTCGGACCTTTCGAGTAGAACGGGTCGGAGAAAATGACCATTGCCTCTTTCCAGACCACGCCAGGGCCGGGAATGGCGCCGCCTTTGCGCGCGACGATGGCCCAGGCGACGACGAAGACGGCAATGCCCGCGACCATCGCCAGCGCGCTCACCATCCATTCCGGCGCGCGCACCCGGCGATGGCGATCGGATGCCTTCGGCGCGGTGTCTTCGCTGCGCATCGGCAATACAGCCGCAGCCGGTTGCGGCTCAGTGCGGATCGATACCGGTACCGCGCTCATCTCAAGCCACCTTCACCTTGAAACTGCCGGCGTACTTCTTCGGATCCCTGCCATCCCAGATCACGCCGTCGATGAGCTTGGCGGTGCGCATCGGATCCTTCGGCAGCGGCGTCTTGGTCATTGTCGCGGCCTCGGTGTATACGTCGATCCGGTTCACCTTCTTCGCGATGGCGAGGTAATCCGGATCTTCCTTGAGCAGGCCCCATCGCCGGTGCTGCGTCATGAACCACATGCCGTCCGATAGGTACGGGAAATTGACGTAGCCATTGTTGTAGAACTTCATGTAGTCCTTGTCGTCCCAGACCTTGCCGATGCCGTTGTCGTAGCGACCCAGCATCCTGGCCACGATGACGTCCTTGTCGGTGTTGACGTAGGACTTGTCGGATACGACCTCGGCGGTTTTCTGCCGGTTGATGAGCGAGGCATCGATCCAGCGCCCTGCTTCGAGCACGGCGGCGGTCATGGCGCGCGCGGTATTCGGATTCTTCTGTATGAATTCGGCCGAGCAGCCGAGCGTCTTCTCCGGATGGTCCTTCCAGATTTCCTGGGTGGTGACGGCGGTGAAGCCGATCTTGTCCACGATGGCGCGGTTGTTCCAGGGTTCACCGACGCAGAAGCCTTCCATGTTGCCGACGCGCATGTTGGCCACCATCTGCGGCGGCGGCACGGTGATCGTCTTTACGTCGGCGAAAGGATGAATGCCGTTGGCCGCCAGCCAGTAGTAGAGCCACATGGCGTGCGTGCCGGTGGGAAAAGTCTGCGCGAAGGTGTATTCGCCCTTCTCCTTGTCGATCAGCGCTTTCAGGCTCGTCCCGTCCTTCACGCCCTTGTCGTAGAGCTTGCGCGACAGGGTGATGGCCTGGCCGTTGTTGTTCAGATTCATCAGCACGGCCATGTCTTTCTTCGGGCCGCCGACGCCCATCTGCAGACCGTAGATCAGGCCGTAGAGCACGTGCGCGGCATCCAGTTCGCCGTTGACCAGTTTGTCCCGCACCGCCGCCCAGGAGGCCTCTTTTGAGGGAATGATCTTGATGCCGTATTTCTTGTCGAACTCCATCACCGAGGCCATCACCACCGAGGAACAGTCGGTGAGCGGGATGAAGCCGACTTTCAATTCCTTTTTCTCCGGCGCGTCGGAACCGGCCGCCCAGGCGCCGGTGCGTACCGCATTGGGAACCAGGCTCATGAGGCTGGCCGCCGCCGCCTGCTTGAGGAACCCGCGTCGCTTGCCACCGGCCGATCCATTCATTTCGATCTCCCAAAATAAAAAGGCGCTCGGACGAACCCATTTCTCGGTTCGCGACGAACACCTTTGTTCCGGCCGGGCGCGCCATTGCGCCCGAACCCATGTGGTTAGGTTTGCAAGCGCCGTGCCATAGATTTATTCAGTAAAAACAACAAGTCGAATCTCCAAAAATGCACTGTTGCAGTGCACAATGCACCGCGATCAGGCGGGCAATTCAGGCTTTGCCGAGCAATTCGGCGGTATCGATCACCTGCTGCGCGACGTCGCCCAGGCGCAGTTTTTTCGCCATCGCCAGCTTGCGCAGCGAGTGATATGCGTCGTCTTCCGATAGCCCGCGCGACTGCATCAGCAGGCCCTTGGCGCGCTCGACCAGCTTGCGCTCGGAGAGCTTCAGGTTCGCTTCGGCGAGCTCGGTCTTGAGGCTCTGCAGGTCGTTGAATTGGGCGCAGGCGACATCGACGATGGAATTGACGCGGCCGGCATCCAGCCCGTCCACCACGTAGGCCGAGACGCCCGCGCGCACGGCTTCGCGGATCGCCTGGCCGCCGCTGTCGGAGGCGAACATCACGATCGGCCGCGGGCTCGACTGGCTGACGATGACCAGATGCTCGAGTACGTCGCGCGTCGGCGACTCCGTGTCGATCACGATAACGTCTGGCCGGAGACGCTCGACCGCGCGCAGCAGCTCCAGCGGCGAGGACAGCGAGGCGACGACATCGTGTCCGGCGCGCGCGAGCCCCTCGCGCAGGATCGTGGCGCGCTCCTCCAAATCTTCTGCCAGGTCATCGACGACCAGGACCCGCATGCCGGTACTCCTTGGAGACTACGGAACGGCTAGCGGCGCCCGGTTTTCCGTCGCCATTTCCTGCGTCGCGTTCTGCGCTCTGGCGTGGCTGACCCATCCCAGTGTGACGAGCAGGAGACCGACAAGTGCCAGTCTGGCCAGCCGATCGATCCGATCTTCTATGGGTACTTTGCCTCCATGGATGAGGGTGGTCATGCCTCTCCAGACGCATGAAGCGTGCCAGGATCGCGCCCGATCGGCATGCACTATGCTTGCCGGCATGACAGTGGCCTTTCAGAGCGGAAATTTTCTCAGCCTGTCGTCTGGCGGCTTCCACCGCATCGCGTACCGGGATTGGGGAAGGCCGGACTCCGGGCATGTCGTGGTGTGTGTCCACGGCCTGGCAAGAAACAGCCGCGACTTCGATTTCCTCGCGCGCGACCTGGCCGCGGATTGCCGTGTGATCTGTCCCGACGTCGCCGGGCGCGGCGACAGTGAATGGCTCGCTGATAAGGGCGATTACCGCTTCTCGACCTATCTCGCGGATGCCGCAGCGCTGATCGCACGCGTCACGGCGCCCGCACCCGAGGTTTCCTTCGGCACTGTCCGTACGTTGCGTGCGTTGCGCGGCCGGCGCAAACCTGCGTCGGGCCCGGCAAGCATCGACTGGGTCGGCACGTCCATGGGCGGACTTATCGGCATGCTGCTGGCGGCAAAGCCCCAATCGCCGATTCGCCGCCTGGTGCTGAACGACATCGGCCCGTTCATTCCGTGGGGGGCGCTCTACCGCCTGAAGGGCTATGTTTCTGGGGGAGGTTCGTTCCGCAGCATGGCCGAAGCGGAGGCCTATCTGCGCGAGGCCTGCGCGCAGTTCGGGCCGCTCACCGACGACCAGTGGCACCACCTGGCCGAGCACGGCGTCTGTGAGGCGGCGCAGGGCGAGTTCCGGATGCGCTACGACCCCGGCATCGGCGACATGATGCGCGGTGCGCGCGCCGATCCGGAATTTCCAATGGGGCCGAACTTTCTCTCCGGCATCGACTTGTGGAGCACGTGGGCGGAAATCCGCTGCCCGACGCTGGTGCTGCGAGGCGCCGAATCCGACGTGCTGTCGCACGATACGCTGGTCCAGATGCAGGCACGCAGGCCCGGTGTCGAAGTGCTGGAATTGCCGGGAATCGGCCACGCCCCGGCGCTGATGAGCCACGATCAGATCGCGGCGGTGAAGGGGTTTCTGCTGCGCTGAATCGCCGCAGGCCGGCGCAGCATATAGACTTCGCGACATGCGAATCCCAAGATTCGTGGCGGCTGTGTTTCTTGCCGCCTGCCTGCACGCAAGCCCGGCGGCGGTGCTGACGCCCGAGCAGGCAACGCATGTCGGCGGCGACCTGACCTCGCTCGGCAAGAGGCTCGCCGCGCTGCAGGAAGAGAGCGCCAAGGTCATCGCCGCCGCGCCGGGCACCTACGGCGAACTCGAGGCGGCGCTCGGCCGCATCCACGACGCACGCGGCAAGCGCGACGTCACCACCAACACCTGGCTGGGCATCGTGTCGCTGGTGCTCCTCTGGGTGGCGGTCGTCGGCTTTCGGCGCGCCACCGCGCCGGCGCGCGAGCGCTCCCTGAGCGATCCTCTACGCGCGCGCGGCGCGGCGATCCTGTTCGCGTACGAGGTGGCGGGCTGGGCCATCTTCGCCGTGGGCGCCTATGCGGTGATCGATTTCTGCTTCGATAGCGACGCCCACCAGGAACTGTTTTGGGTCGGAGTTCTCTGGGCGCTGGTACGCTGGCGGCTTTTCATGCTGCTGATCGACGTGGTGCTGCGGCCGCATGCGCCGGGCTTCCGCCTGATCGCCATGAGCGACGGCGCCGCGAGACAGATCAAGGCCATTCTTGCGGTCGTGATCCTCATCGGCCTGGTCGGGATCTCGGTCATGCCGGTGCTGCTGCGCGCCGGCCTGCCGATACCGGCAGGGCAGGTGATCGTGTTGCTGCAGGGCGTGGTGGTCGCGGCGGGTTGCGCACTCGCGCTGTGGCGTTATCGCCTATCGCACGTGGCGGCCGGCGACTGGTCCCGGCCCAGGCGCATCTGGTTCGGATTCGGCATCGCGGTCGTTCTCGTGTTGTGGTGGTCCTGGAACGTCGCCACGCTGCTGCTCGAGTTCTCCGTCTACCACTCGCTGGTGTGGTCGCTGCGCGTCGCCACTTTTGCCTATGTGGTCGATCAGATGCTCGGTCTTTCATCCGAGGCGCGCTGGGTGCTGTTCCTGCAGCGCTCGATCACCGCCGCGGCGATCCTCGCGATCGCCATCCTGCTCGCGGAAACTTGGCTGGTGGACGAACTGGCGCTGGTGCCGGCCGCGACCTGGATCGTCGTGCGCCGCTCGCTCATCACGGCCGGCTCGACGCTGTTCTTCGGCTACGTCGCCTGGCGCTACCTGCACCACTGGACCGAGGAGCGGCTGCGCGCTTCGGCGACCGGCATGACAGGGCCCGACAGCGAGGAAGAAGGCGCGCACCCGGCGTCGCGGCTGACCACCATCCTGCCGATGCTGCGCATTCTCGCCGGCATCGCAATCCTGGTGGTGGTCGTGCTGCTAGCGCTGTCGCAGCTCGGCGTCGAGATCACGCCGCTGCTCGCCGGCGCGGGAGTGTTCGGCCTGGCGATCAGTTTCGGCTCCCAGGCGCTGGTGCGAGACGTCGTCTCAGGAATATTCTTCATGGCGGACGACGCGTTCCGTGTTGGCGAGTACATCGACACCGGCCGCCTGAAAGGCACGGTGGAGAGGATTTCGCTGCGTTCGGTGCGGCTGCGCCACCAGAACGGCCAGATCCATACCATTCCGTTCGGTCAGCTGACCTCGATCACCAACTTCAGCCGCGACTGGCAGACCGTGAAGTTCAACCTGCGCCTGTCGCGCGACACCGATATCGAGAAGGTGCGCAAGACCGTGAAGCAGCTCGGCCAGGATATGCTGAAGGACCCGGAGCTCGCCAAGGAGCTGCTGCAGCCGCTCAAGCTCCAGGGTGTAGCGGAAATCGCCGACAGCGCGCTGGTGGTGCGGCTCAAGTTCACTGTGCGACCGCTCAAGCCCACCTGGGTGCAGCGCGAGGCGCTCAAGCGCATCTACAGAGTGTTCCGCCAAAAAGGCATCGAGTTCGCGTCCGGCGCCATCACGGTGCAGACCAGCGGGCCCGGGAGCGCGCCGGTGGAACTCGCAACGGGCGCTGCGGCAGGCGTGGCCGCGGAAGCCGCCGCGGCAGCGCAGCGTCCGGCGGGCTGAGGGTCAGGCCCGGGCCGTCTTGTTTGGCGCCCCGGCGTTCGCGCGCAGCGCGTGGACGATGGAAATGCTCCACGGGCGGCAGGCGAGCAGCACGCCCAGCGCCACGCGTTTTTTTGCCGGCACCGAGGCGTCGATCTCCACCAGTTCGTTGATCTCGGCGGCGAATCGCTCGAGGCGCCGCTTGACCACGACCGCTGATTCGCTGGAGAGCTCTTGCGCCTCGAAGTGGAATGCGTCATGCGGCGCGTCGAAGCGCGAGCGCATGAATTCCGTGACGACTCTCAGGCCGTAGGCCTTGCGCAGCGGGCCGCCGGCGCGCCACACGTAATGCTTGGGCACCCTGAGCCGCGCGCGGTTGCCGGGCTGCCAGTCGATCAGGCGCAGGCGCTCGAGCCGGGCGTAGTAGGAGGTGATCTGCGCGGCGCCGAGCTTGAATTCGGCGACGATCTCGTCGAAGCGCCATTCGTTGGTGATCAGCCAGAAGACCGAGAACAGGCGCGCATCCCCGGCAAGCGCGGTTTCCTGCTCAGGCGACAGTTCAACCGGCCCGGAACGGCGCCCGTGGCTCATGCGCGCCAGTTCGTAGAAATCCATCTCCAGCACTCTCAGGATTTCCTCCAGCCGTTCGAGGGTGAAGCTGCGCTGAGAGAACAGGCGCTTGACCGTCTGGGTCGACACCCGCAGTGCGCGCGCCAGGTCCGCATAGGTCATGCCGCGGGTCTTCAGGATCTTCTTCAGCGTTTCGACGATTGCGCGGGTCATGGCGCCGGCCGGGTTCAGGGCTTTTTGCCGCCCAGCACCGCTTTCCAGCGGCTCATCTCGGCGAACAGGAAGGCGCCGAATTCCTCGGGCGAGCTGGCCTTGGCTACCAGGCCCATGTCATCGAGGCGTTTTCGCAGTTCGGAGCCGGCCAGCGCCTTGCCGATCTCGCCGTTCAGCCGCAGCACTATGTCTCGCGGCGTTCCGGCAGGTGCGAATATTCCGCCCCAGCTCGCGAAGTCGTATCCCGCCACGCCCGCTTCGATCGCGGTAGGCACATTTGGGAAGTTGGCGTTGCGCTGCGGCGTGGAAACTGCCAGCGCGCGCAAGGCGCCAGACCTGATGTGCGGCGCCGATGCGGCGAGCGGATCGATCATGAAGGTGATGCGGTTGGAAATCAGATCGGGATGCGCGGCCGAACTGCCCTTGTAGGCCACCTCGGTCATGTCGCGCAGGCCCGCGGCTTGCGCCAGCAGCAGGGTTGCCAGTTGTTGCGGGCTGCCCTCGCCGGTGGTGCCATAGGTGACTTTGCCCGGATTCTCGCGCACGAACTTGAGTAGCTCGGCGAGCGTGTTGATCGGCGACTGCGAACTCACTACGAAGACGTAGGGCGTGAGGTGGGTAAGCGAAATCGGCGCGAAGTCCTTCGCCGTGTCGTAAGGCAGATCCGACATCAGGATCGGATTGATCGCCATGTTGGCTGCGGCCTGCAGCAGCGTGTAGCCGTCCGGGTCGGACTTGGCGACCGCCGCCGCGCCCACCGACTGCGAAGCGCCGGGCCGGTTCTCTACAACGACCGGCTTGCCCAGCGAGGCCGCAAGCTTGTCGCCGAGGATGCGCGCCACCAGATCGCTCGGCCCCCCAGTTGTAACGGGCACGATGAGCTTGATCGGCTTAGACGGATAGCTGACCTGGGCAGGTGCGCCGGGCGAATGCAGGCCAAGCAGCGCCGCCATGGCCAGAACGGCAAGGTGCTTCATGCGAGAACTCCTCCTCCGGTCGAATGCCGGCTCCGCTTGAAGCTTACAGCGTGGCCACGGGAAGGACTGATCCCCGCGTCCGATTCAGTTCACCGTAAATCGCGCTTCGCATTATAAAATCCGCCGCTGCCCTAGAGGAGGGGATATGGCTGAGGATCGTTCTGGCCTGGACGCGTGCGATACGTGCGATATGTGCGACACGTTTCCGAAGCTTTTGCTGCATCACGCCAAGGTGCGCCCCGAGCGGCCGGCGATCCGCGAAAAGGATCTCGGCATCTGGCAGACCTGGAGCTGGCGGCGCTTCGCTGAAGAAGTGCGTTTGCTGGCCTGCGGCCTGGCGGCGCAGGGATTCAAGCGCGGCGACCACCTGGCGATCGTCGGCGACAACCGCCCGCGGGTCTACGCCGCCATGTGCGCGGCGCAATGCCTGGGCGGCATCCCGGTGCCGCTGTATCAGGACGCAGTGGCCGCGGAGATGGCGTTCCCGATCCAGAACGCAGGGATCACGCATGCAGTGGCGGAAGACCAGGAGCAGGTGGACAAGCTGCTCGAAATCCTGCCGCAATGCCCGACGCTCGCGCACATCTACTACGACGAACCGCGCGGCCTGCGCCACTACGACCAACCCCTGCTGATGAGTTGCGACAAGCTGCTCGAGCTAGGCGCCGAATCGCAGCGGCGCAATCCGTCGTTCCTCGATGCCGAGATCGCCAAAGGCGCTGGGCCAGACACCGCGGCGATGTTCTTCACTTCGGGCACCACGGGTACCGCGAAAGGCGTGGTGCTAACCCATCACAGCCTGATCGACCGCGCCCGGGCAGCTGCGGAGATGGAGGGGCTGAGCGACACGGACGTGGTGCTCGCCTACCTGCCGCCGGCGTGGATCGGGCAGAACATTTTTTCCTACGCACAGCCCTTTGTTACCGGCTACTGCATCTGCTGCCCGGAGTCGTCCGAAACGGTCATGAGCGACATGCGCGATATCGGCCCGACCTATTACTTCGCGCCGCCGCGGGTGTTCGAAGCCCTGCTCACCCAGGTGTCGATCCGTATGGAGGATGCAAGCGCCCTCAAGCGCTCGCTGTACCGCTACTTCATGGAGGTCGCGCGCCGGGTGGGCGGCGCGATTCTCGATGGCAAGCCGGTCGGCGCCTTCGACAGGCTCATCTACCGCCTCGGCGACGCGATGATCTACGGTCCGCTCAGGAACGTGCTTGGCATGAGCCGCGTCCGCGTCGCCTACACGGCCGGCGAGGCGATCGGGCCGGATCTCTTCCGCTTCTACCGCTCGCTCGGCATCAATCTGAAGCAGCTCTACGGTTCCACGGAAACCAGCGTCTTCGTCTGCGTGCAGCCGAATGGCCAGGTGAAGGCAGACACCGTCGGCCCGGCGGTCAAAGGAGTGGAACTCAGCTTCACGCCGGAGCGGGAGCTCCTCATCCGCTCGCCAGGGCTGTTCAAGGAGTACTACAAGAACCCGCAGGCAACCGCGGCCTCGAAGGACGCGCAGGGCTGGTTCCACACCGGCGACGCCGGCTATTTCGACGCCGACGGCCACGTGAAAATCATCGATCGCGTCAAGGACGTCGGCAAGCTCGCCGACGGCTCGCTGTTCGCGCCGAAATACCTCGAGAACAAGCTCAAGTTCTTCCCGTTCATCAAGGAGGCCGTGGCCTTCGGCCACGGCCTCGACCGCGTCTGCGTCTTCATCAACATGGACATGGAGGCGGTCGGCAACTGGGCGGAGAAGCGCGGCATGCCCTACTCCGGTTACGTCGATCTCGCCTCGCGCGACGAGGTCTACGGGCTGATACGCGAGTGCATAGAGAAGGTCAATGCAGATCTCGCCGCCGAGCCGGAAGTCGCTGCTTCGCAGATCCGCCGCTTCCTGATCCTGCACAAGCAGCTGGAGGCGGACGACGGCGAGCTGACCCGCACCAGCAAGGTTCGCCGCCTTCACGTCGGGGAGAAGTACGCCGCGCTGCTAGACGCCCTATACGGCGGCAAGCAGGTGGTGCACGTCGAGGCGCAGGTGCGCTACGAGGACGGCCGCACGGGATCGATATCGGCCGACCTGAAAATCCGCGACGCGAAAGCATTCCCAGCTGCCGCCGCGAGGAAAGCCGCCTGATGGCAGGGGAGTCGAATGCGCGCGCGGCCCGCATCGGCGAAGTGATCCTGGCCTTGGAGGGCGTGTCGCTCGCTTTCGGCGGCGTAAAGGCGCTGAGCGACATTTCCTTCGACGTCCGTGAGCACGAAGTGCGGGCCATCATCGGACCCAACGGCGCCGGCAAGAGTTCGATGCTGAACGTCATCAACGGCCTGTACCACCCCCAGCAGGGGACCATCCGCTACCTCGGCCGCGAGTACCACGACATGGACCCGCACGAAGTCGCGGTGAGCGGCATCGCGCGCACCTTCCAGGGTCTGGCTCTGTTCAGGGGAATGACGGTGCTCGACAACATCATGTCGGGGCGCAACCTGAAGATGCACACCAACATCCTGCTGCAGGCGCTGCGCATCGGCCCGGCGCTGCGCGAGGAAATCGCCCACCGCGAGGTGGTCGAGGGCATCATCGATTTCCTCGAGATCCAGGCCTATCGCAGGACCCCGGTGGGACGGCTGCCTTACGGTCTGCAGAAGCGGGTCGATCTCGCCCGTGCGCTGGCGACGGAGCCCCGAATCCTGCTGCTGGATGAACCGATGGCCGGCATGAACCTGGAAGAGAAGCAGGACATGTGCCGCTTCATCCTCGACGTAAACGATCAGTTCGGTACCACCATCGTGCTCATCGAGCACGATATGAGCGTGGTGATGGACATTTCGGACCGTGTCGTGGTGCTCGACTATGGCAGGAAGATCGGTGATGGCACGCCGGACGAGGTGCGGGGGAATCGGGCGGTCATCGACGCTTATCTCGGCGTGAGCCACTGAGACGATGCTGAAAAAGCATTGGCCGGTCATCTTGCTCGGCATCGCGCTGCTGGTCGGCCTGGCGTTGCCGCTTGCGACCGGCGCCTCGGCGCCCGGCTTCTACATCGAGGTGCTGCTTGGCGGCCTCATGACGGGCGTGCTGTATTCCCTTGTCGCCATGGGTTTCGCTCTCATCTTCAAGGCCTCCGGCGTGTTCAATTTTGCTCAAGGAACGATGGTGCTGTTCGCGGCGCTCGCCGTGGCGCGCATGGCCGAATCGATGCCGCTCTGGGTGGCGATCCTGTTGGCAATGGGGATCATGGTGGTGCTGGCGTTTCTGATCGAACGCATCGTGCTGCGCCCGCTCGTGAATCAGGAGGGCGTCGCATTGCTGATGGCGACGCTCGGCGTCACCTACTTCCTCGACGGCCTTGGCCAGATTGTCTGGGGCAGCGATGTCTACGAGATCAACCTCGGCATCGGCAAGGAACCGGTGATGATCCTGCAGAACGTGTTCGAGGGAGGGATCCTGGTGAACAAGGAAGATTTCGCAGCGGCGCTGGTCGCGACGGCGCTCGTCGCAGCCCTCGCGGTCTTTTTCCAGAAGACGCCGACGGGGCGCGCTCTGCGGGCGGTGGCCGACGACCACCAGGCGGCGCAATCGATCGGCATTCCGTTGAATTGGATCTGGGTCATCGTCTGGTCGGTCGCTGGATTCGTGGCGCTGGTCGCCGGAGTCATCTGGGGTTCCAAGCTCGGCGTTCAGTTCTCGCTGTCGCAGGTCGCGCTCAAGGCGCTTCCCGTCGTCATCCTCGGGGGGTTCACTTCGGTCACCGGGTCGATCGTCGGCGGCCTCATCATCGGCGTCGGGGAAAAGATGTCGGAAGTGTTCCTTGGTCCGATACTGGTCAAGACCTTCGATCTCGCCGGCGGCGGCATCGAGAACTGGTTTGCCTACGTGCTGGCGCTGCTGTTTCTTCTGGTTCGGCCGGAAGGCCTGTTCGGCGAAAAACTCATCGACCGGGTCTGAGCATGTTTTACCGCGAAAACGGCCAGTTCAAATCGAGCTACGCCTCCGACCTCCAGATGCTGCCGATCCTGCAGGACCGCCTGTTCATGGCCGGTTTGCTTGTGGTCGCTTTCGTCGCGGTGCCGCTATTCGTCAGCGACTACCTGTTTCTGGCAATCCTGATCCCGTTCCTGATACTCGCGCTGGCCGCGATCGGCCTCAATTTGCTGGTCGGATACTGCGGGCAGATCTCGATCGGACATGCCGCGTTCATGGCGGTCGGCGCCTATTCCGCCTACAACCTGGCTTTGCGGATCCCTCAACTGAACTTTCTGGTGGTGCTGGTGCTTTCGGGCCTGATCGCCTCGGCGGTCGGCCTGGTGTTCGGATTGCCGAGCCTGCGCATCAAGGGCTTGTACCTCGCGGTCGCGACGCTCGCCGCGCAGTTTTTCATGGACTGGCTTTTCGCGCGCGTCAAATGGTTTACCAACTACGCGCCGTCGGTATCTCCCGCGCCGATCGAAATCTTCGGCTGGAAGGTCGACAGCCCGCTCGACAAATACCTGTTCGTGCTCTGCGTGCTCACTGTGTTCACGCTGCTGGCGAGAAATCTGGTGCGCGGACATATCGGCCGCGAGTGGATGGCGATACGCGACATGGACGTTGCGGCGGAAGTCATCGGCATCCGGCCCGTCTACGCCAAGCTCACCGCTTTCGCGGTGAGCTCCTTTTATGTGGGCGTCGCCGGTGCGCTGTGGGGCTTCGTGCAACTGGGCGCGTGGGAGCCGCTCGCGTTCGACCTGAACCTGTCGCTCAGCCTGCTTTTCATGATCATCATCGGCGGCATGGGCTCCCTGTTGGGCAGCTATTTCGGCGCCGCATTCATCGTGACGCTGCCGATCCTGCTCAATCAGGTGCCCGCAGCGCTGGGCGTGCCGATCCCGACCGCGATGAACGCGCACCTGGAATCCATGATTTTCGGGGCGCTGATCATATTCTTCCTGATCGTCGAACCCCAGGGCCTGGCCAGGCTGTGGGCCATCGGCAAGGAAAAGCTGCGGCTGTGGCCTTTTCCGCACTGACGGAGGTATGATGGACGCGGGGAGCAATTTTGTACATTTCCGGAGGAGGGTGACAATGAAATTGACATCGAATTCCGCAATGCTGTCGGCAGCGCTGGCAGTGTCGGGGGCGGCGGCGCTGCTTGGCGCCGCACAGGTTCAGGCCCAGGCCAAGGAACAGTTCTTCCCGGTGCTGTCGTACCGTACCGGCGCGTACGCGCCCAACGGGATCCCGTTCGCCAACGGCTACGTGGATTACCTGAAACTGATCGACGCGCGCGACGGCGGCATCAACGGCGTCAAAATCACTTTCGAAGAGTGCGAGACCGGCTACGCTACCGACCGGGGGGTCGAGTGCTATGAGCGCCTGAAGGGCAAGGGGCCGACCGGCGCCACGGCTTTCCACCCGCTGTCCACCGGCATCACCTTCGCGCTTACCGACAAGTCGTTCACCGACCATATTCCGATCATCACCACGGGTTATGGCCGCGCGGATTCGGTGGACGGCGCGGTGTTCGGCTGGAATTTCCCGCTCGGCGGGACGTACTGGGACGCAGCGGACATGCTGGTGCAGGAAGTCGGCAAGAAGGAAGGCGGGCTGGACAAGCTCAAAGGCAAGAAGATCGCGCTCGTGTATCACGATTCGCCTTATGGCAAGGAGCCGATCGCGCTGCTTGAGGAGCGCGCCAAGATGCACGGATTCCAGCTGCTGCTTCTGCCGGTAACCCATCCTGGCGTGGAGCAGAAGGCTACCTGGCTGCAGATCCGGCAGCAACGTCCGGACTATGTTTTCCTGTGGGGCTGGGGCGTCATGAATTCCACGGCCATCAAGGAAGCGGTTGCCACCGGCTACCCGCGCGAAAAGATGTACGGCGTATGGTGGTCGGGCGCGGAGCCCGACGTCGTGCCCGCGGGCGACGGCGCCAAGGGGTACAACGCGCTCGTGTTTCTTGCGCCTGCCGGAATGGGCCAGGTTCACAAGGACATAATCAAGTACGTCTACGACAAGGGGCAGGGCACAGGCAAGAAGGAGGAGGTCGGCGAAGTGCTCTACAACCGCGGATTGGCCGCGGCGATGGTCACCGTCGAAGCGGTGCGCAAGGCCCAGGTGAACTACGGGAAAAAGCCGCTGACGGGGATGCAGGTGCGCTGGGGGCTGGAGAACCTGTCGATCGATCAGGCGATGATCAAGAAACTCGGCTTTGAGGGCTTCATGACGCCAGTGAGTACCAGCTGCGTAAACCATGCCGGCGAAGCGCAGGCGCAGATCGAGACCTGGGACGGCAAGAAGTGGCAGGTGCATCCCGGCGTGCTTCACGCCGACAATGCCATCATCAAGCCGATGATCCGGGCTTCCGCTGAGAAATACGCGACCGAAAAGAAGATCACCAAGCGCGACTGCGGCAAGGAATCCGGCTGAGCGCCGAAGGGTAAAAAAGCACAGGCAGAGGCGGCGCCGGTCAGACCCGGCGCCGCTTTTTTTGCGAGGAATACATGTCCGCAGCCGCGACGATGCTCAGCGTGAACGGCATCGAGGTGATCTACAACCACGTCATTCTCGTGCTGAAGGGGGTGTCCCTGACGGTACGCGAGGGCGCGATCGTCGCGCTGTTGGGGGCCAACGGCGCCGGCAAGACCACCACGCTGCGCGCGGTCTCCAACCTGCTCAAAGGCGAGCGCGGCGAGGTTACCAAGGGTTACATCGAGTACCTCGGCGAGCGCATCGAAGACCTGACTCCGTCGGAACTGGTCAAACGCGGCGTGGTGCAGGTGATGGAGGGCAGGCATTGCTTCGCCCACCTGACGGTGGAGGAAAACCTGCTTACCGGCGCCTATACCCGCAGTGGCGCGGAGACGCGCGAGGGCCTGGAACGCGTGTACGGGTATTTTCCGCGCCTGAAGCAGCGCCGGTCGTCGCAGTCGGGCTACACCTCCGGCGGCGAACAGCAGATGACCGCTATCGGCCGTGCCCTGATGGCGCGCCCGAAGATGATCCTGCTGGATGAGCCGTCAATGGGCCTCGCGCCGCAGCTGGTCGAAGAGATCTTCGGCATCGTCAAGGAACTGAACCTCAAGGAAAAGGTGAGCTTCCTGCTCGCAGAGCAGAACACCAGCGTCGCGCTGCGCTTCGCCGACTACGGCTACATCCTCGAGAATGGCCGCGTCGTGATGGATGGCGAGGGCGCGTCCCTGGCGCAGAACGAGGACGTGAAGGAGTTTTACCTCGGCCTGTCCTCGGGCGACCGCAGGAGCTTTCGCGACGTGAAGTCCTACCGCCGCCGCAAACGCTGGCTTTGAAGAAACCACCCGCCGCGTTCTACGACAAGCTCGAGAGCCGCGCGCCAAAGCAGCGCGAAGCGGCGCTCATGGCGGCGCTGCCCAGGCTGGTCGCACACGCAAAGCGGCGCGCGCCGGGATTTGGCCGCATCCTGGAAAAGATCGATCCAGCCCGCGTCAATTCGAGAAAAGCGCTTGCCGCGCTGCCGGTCACGCGCAAATCCGACCTGGGCGAGCTGCAGGCGAAGCAACGTCCGCTCGGCGGCCTGAACGCGACGCCGGTGGCGAAGCTGGCGAAAATCTTCATGTCGCCGGGTCCGATCTACGAACCCGAGGGCCGCGGCAGGAACTGGTGGCGCACGGCGCGCGCGCTCCATGCCGGGGGCTTTCGCGCCGGCGACCTGGTCGCCAATACCTTCGCCTATCACTTCACGCCCGCGGGATCGATGCTCGAATCGGGCGCGCTGGCGATCGGCTGCACCGTGGTGCCGGCCGGCACCGGGCAGACCGAACTGCAGATCGCAGCGATCCGCGATCTGGGTATCGGCGGCTATATCGGCACGCCTTCGTTTCTCAAGCTGATCGTGGAGAAGGCGGAGCAGACGAACACCGACATTTCATCGCTCAGGAAGGCGCACGTGGGCGCCGAGTACCTGCCGCCCGCCCTGCGCCAGGCCATGCTTGCACGCGGCATCCGTGTCGCGCAGAGCTACGGTTCGGCCGACCTCGGCTCGATCGCCTACGAATCGTTCGCGCCCGACGGTTCCGTCAACGAGGGTATGATCCTCGACGAAGGCGTGCTGCTCGAGATCGTGCGCCCGGGCACCGGCGATCCGGTACCGGCGGGCGAGGTCGGCGAGGTCGTGATCACCACCTTCAACCGCGACTACCCGCTGCTGCGCTTCGGCACCGGCGACCTGTCCGCGGTGCTGTCCGGCGCGAGCCCCTGCGGGCGCACCAACACGCGCATCCGCGGCTGGATGGGGCGCGCCGACCAGAGTACCAAGGTGCGCGCCATGTTCGTCACGCCAAGGCAGGTGAACGAGATCGTGCGCAGGCATCCGGAAATCCTCAAGGCCCGGCTGGTCGTCGAGGGCGAAGCCGGCAATGACCGCATGACCCTGAAATGCGAGGTGAAGAACCCCCCGGACGGCCTGGTGGCGGCGGTGGTCGCCTCGATTCGCGACTTCACGAAATTGCGCGGCGAGACCGTGCTGGTGGAACCCGGTACCTTGCCGAACGACGGCAAAGTGATCGAAGATGCGAGGAAATACAACTGAGAGGAGGCACTATGAAACGGCTGTTGCTCGTCATTGCGGTACTGATGCTTTCCGCCTGCGCCACGCCGCCTGCCACGCCCAGCGGCAAGACCGAAGTATGGTGGCTCGGACAGGCGGCCTTCCGCATCACTACGCCGGGCGGCAAGGTGATCGTGATCGATCCGTGGATCACCTCCAATCCGAAGACGCCGGCGCAGTTCAAGAATCTCGACGCGCTCGGCAAAGTCGACCTGATCCTGGTGACGCACGGGCATTTCGATCACGTGGCCGATGCGCCTGCGCTGGCACTGAAGAACAACGCGGTGGTCTACGGTCCGGCGGGCCTGAACCAGGTGTGGACGACGCTGGGGGTGCTGCCGGCGAACCTGTCGCAGCGCTTCGGCAAGGGCGGGACCATCACGCCGTGGGGCGCCGACAGCGTGAAGATCACCGCCGTGCACGCGGAGCATTCGTCGGAAATCATCTGGAAGAATCCGGCAACCGGGAAGGACGAGAGCCACATCGGCGGCGAGCCGGTCGGCTTCATCATCGAGCTGGAGGATGGCTTCAAGATCTACCACATGGGCGACACCGGGCCGTTCGGCGACATGAAGTTCATCGGCGAGTACTACAAGCCGGACCTGGTCCTGATCCCGATCGGCGGACATTTCGTGATGGATCCCAAGGCCGCGGCCTATGCCACCAACGAGTGGCTCAAGCCCAGGTTCGCGATCCCGATCCACTACGGGACCATTCCGCAGCTCAAGGGCACGCCCGAGGAGTACCTGAAGGCGCTCGGCAACACGCCGACCAAAGTCATGGTGCTGCAGCCCGGAGACAAGACGATGTTCTAGTTTTTTCTGGCGGCGATGGCGCGCCCGGCCTTGGAGCCGGGTTCTCGCTTGAGGCAGGACGAGATCCAGGCGCCGATCTCGACCACCTTGTCCAGGTCAATGCCGGTCTCGATGCCGAGACCCTCGAGCATGTAGAGCACGTCCTCGGTAGCGACATTGCCGGACGCGCCCTTGGCGTAGGGGCAACCGCCCAGCCCGGACACTGAGGAATCGAAGGTCGCGACGCCCAGTTCGAGCGAGGCATAGATGTTGGCAAGCGCCTGGCCGTAGGTGTCGTGGTAGTGGCCGGCCAGCTTTTCCGCCGGCACGCGCTGCATGCAGGCTTCGATCATCGCCTGCGTCTTCTTCGGCGTGCCGGCGCCGATGGTGTCGCCGAGCGATACCTCGTAGCAGCCCATGTCATAGAGCGCGCCCGCGACCTGCGCGACTTTCGCCGGCCTTACCTCGCCCTCATAGGGGCAGGCAACGACGCAGGAGATGTAGCCCCGTACCTTGACGTCCGACTTCCTGGCCGCCTCCACGACCGGCCGGAACCGCTCCAGCGATTCCGCGATCGAGCAGTTGATGTTCTTTTTCGAAAAGGCCTCGGAAGCGGCACCGAAGACCGCGACCTCCGTCGCGCCCGCGGCTTTGGCGGCCTCGAAACCTTTCAGGTTCGGCGTCAGCACCGGGTAGGAGACGCCGGGCTTCCGGCGGATGCGCTCAAGGACTTCGGTATGGTCCGCCATCTGGGGAATCCATTTCGGCGACACGAAGGCGGTCGCCTCGACCGAGCGGATGCCTGCATCGGCCAGGCGCTCGATCAATTCGAGCTTGATGGCGGTCGGCACTTCGCTCTTCTCGTTCTGCAGCCCGTCGCGCGGGCCGACTTCGACGATGCGCACCCGGCGAGGCAGCGTCATGAGCCCTCCAATTTGAGCAATTCTGCTCCCTCGTTCACCTGGTCGCCCGCCTTGAAATGTATTTCCACCACGCGCCCGTCATGCGGCGCGGCAATGGTGTGCTCCATCTTCATCGCTTCCAGAATGACCAGCGGCGCGCCTTTGGCGACCCGCGCGCCGGCCGCGACCAGCACCTGAAGCACCTTGCCGGGCATCGGCGCGGCAAGCGTGCCGATGGCGCCGTCGGGATCCGGCGCCGTCTGCGCGCTCTGCAGTTTCAGCACCCGGTGGCCGCCGTCGCGGAACAAATGCCAGTCGGCGCCATCGCGCACCGCGCGGACGCTAAACGAAGCATCTCCCAATGTCACGTGTAATGCGCCGTCTCCCGCGCGGCCGGCGAGCGCGTAGTCGCGGCCGTCCACCGAAAGGCGGTAGCCGTCCGGCGCGAAATGAATCTGGACTTTGCAGCTGCCGTCGCCCTGGACGAACTCGAGTTCATGGTGCGAGCCGAGATTTAGCCGCCAGCCGTCGACGCGGTCCCAGGGCGAATGCGGATCGCCGGAGGCCTTGGCTGCTGCCGCCGCCTGCGCTTCCTCCGCAAGCAGTTCGGCGAACGCGGCGGCTGCGAATTCCTCGTCGCTCGCGCCGGCATCGGCGGGGAACAGTTCCGCGCGGCTGCGCTCGATCAGGCCGGTGTCCAGATCGGCCGACGAAAAAGCCTTGCTCGCCACCGTGCGCGCGAGGAACTCCACGTTGGTCGAGACACCGACGATCTCGTAGGCGGCAAGCGCGGCGCGCATCCGGCCCAGCGCGATGTTTCGGTCCTCGCCCCAGACGATCAGCTTGGCGATCATCGGGTCGTAATGCGGCGTGATGGCGTCGCCCTGGCGTACGCCAGAGTCCACGCGCACGCTTCCACGCTGTTCTTCCGGTGCGCGCAGGTGCCGCAGGGTTCCGGTTGAGGGTAGGAACCCCTTGGCCGGATTCTCGGCATAGATACGGGCTTCGATCGCATGGCCGCGGAAGGCGAGTTCCTTCTGCTTAGACGGCAGCGGCTCTCCGGCCGCCACCGCCAGCTGCCATTTCACCAGGTCCAGGCCGGTGATCATCTCGGTCACAGGGTGTTCCACTTGCAGGCGGGTATTCATCTCCATGAAATAGAAAGTCCCGTCCTGCGAGGCGATGAATTCCACCGTGCCCGCGCCCGTGTACTTGATCGACTTGGCCGCGGCCACCGCCGCCTCGCCCATCTGCCGGCGGCGCTGCTCGCTCAAACCTGGGGCCGGGGCTTCTTCCAATACCTTCTGGTGGCGGCGCTGCACCGAGCAGTCGCGCTCGAAGAGATGGACGACATTGCCCCGCGTGTCGCCGAACACCTGGACTTCGATGTGGCGCGGCCGGTCGAGATACTTCTCGATCAGCACGCGGTCGTCGCCGAAAGAGGATTTCGCCTCGCGCTTGGCCGACTCGAGCGCGGCGGCGAAGGCCTTGGCATCCGCCACCACGCGCATGCCCTTGCCGCCGCCGCCCGCCGAGGCCTTGACCAGCACCGGGTAGCCGATCTTGCCGGCCTCTTTCTGCAGGAAGACGGGATCCTGGTCCTCGCCGTGGTAGCCGGGCACCAGCGGCACGCCGGCTTTTTCCATCAGCCGCTTGGCCGCCGATTTGTCGCCCATCGCGGCGATCGCCTCGGGCGTCGGGCCGATGAAGACGATCCCCGCCTTGGCGCAGGCCGCGGCGAAGTCCTCGTTCTCGGAGAGAAAGCCGTAGCCGGGATGGATCGCTTCGGCGCCGGTATCGCGCGCCGCGGCAAGAATGGCCGCCATGTTCAGGTAGCTGCCGCGCGCCGCGGGCGGGCCGATGCGCCGCGCCTCGTCGGCGAGCGCGACGTGGCGCGCTTCCCGGTCGGCATCCGAATACACCGCCACGGTGCGGATGCCCAAGTCGCGCGCGGCGGCGATGACGCGGCAGGCGATTTCGCCGCGGTTGGCGACCAGGATCTTGCGGAACACGCTACTTTTTCTTCCGCGGCGGCTTGACGCGCACCGTTTCGAACTGCTTCACCCAATTGGGCTTGCGTTTCTCGAGGAAGGAGGCGATGCCCTCCCGGCCTTCCGGCGAGACGCGGATTTCCGCGATGCGCTTCGCCGTGTCGGAGATCATGGCGTCGTCGGCGGGACCCGCGGACACGGCGCGGATCAGGTCCTTGATCTTGGCGTGAGCCTCGCGCCCGCCGAGCACGAGGTGGCCGAGCAGCGCATTGACCGCGCCGTCGAGTTCTTCCGGCGGGGAAATATCCGCCAGCAGGCGCATGCGATAGGCCTCGCCGGCGTCGATTACTTCCCCTGTGAGAAAGTAGCGCCGCGCGAGGCGCTCGCCCATGGCGCGAACCACGTAGGGGCTGATGGTGGCGGGGGAGAGGCCGAGTCTCACCTCGGTGAGGCAGAACTCCGCGTGCTGCGAGCCGATCGCGATGTCGCAGGCCGCGACCAGGCCGACGCCGCCGGCATAGGCGGGGCCGTGCACGCGCGCGACGGTGGGCTTGGACATGCGGTCGAGCGCCTTGAGCATTTCCGCCAGCGCATTGGCGTCCTTGAGGTTGTCGTCGTAGCCGTAGCCGGCCATGCGCTTCATCCAGTTCAGGTCGGCGCCGGCGCAGAACGCGGAGCCCGCGCCCGCGAGCACTACTGCACGAACCGTTTCATCTCTTTCCAGCTCTAAAAATGTTTTTGTCAAATTCGAAATCAAAACATCGTCAAAGGCATTGCGTACCTCCGGGCGGTTGAGCGTCACGATGGCGACGAGGTTGCGCTTCTCTACGATCAGGTTTTCTGCCATGGCTCTCCGTTACATCCTGAATACGCCGAACTTGGTTTCCTCGATCGGCGCGTTTAGCGACGCCGAGATCGCCAGGCCGAACAGCCTGCGCATGTCCGCGGGGTCCACCACGCCGTCGTCCCACAGCCGCGCGCTGGCGTAATACGGGTGCCCCTGGCGCTCGTACTGCTCGCGGATCGGCGCCTTGAATCTGTCTTCGTCTTCCTTCGACTTGAAGTCGCCCCTTACGGTTGCGAGCACGCTAGCGGCCTGCTCGCCGCCCAGCACCGAGATGCGAGCGTTCGGCCACATCCAGAGGAAACGCGGCGAGTAGGCCCGCCCGCACATGCCGTAATTTCCCGCGCCGTAGGAGCCGCCGATGATGGCGGTGAACTTCGGCACCTTCGCGGTGGCCACCGCGGTGACCATCTTGGCGCCGTCCTTGGCGATGCCGCCCGCCTCGTACTTGCGGCCGACCATGTAGCCGGTGATGTTCTGCAGGAAGAGCAGCGGGATGCCGCGCTGGCAGGCGAGCTCGATGAAATGCGTCGCCTTGAGGGACGATTCCGAGAACAGCACGCCGTTGTTGGCGAGGATCGCCACCGGGTAGCCGTGCAGGTGCGCGAACCCAGTCACCAGCGTGGTGCCGTAGTTGGCCTTGAATTCGTCCAGCTCGGAGCCGTCGACGATGCGGGCGATGATTTCGCGCACGTCGTAGGGCTTGCGCGCCTCTGCGGGAATGACGCCGTACAGTTCCTCGGCGGGATAGATGGGTTCTCTGGGTGTTTGTATCTTTAAATTTATTTTTTTACTGAAATTCAGATTCGCGACGATCCTTCGCAGGATGGCGAGCGCATGCGCGTCGTTGAGCGCGTAGTGGTCCGAGACTCCCGAGATGCGCGTATGCACCTCGGCGCCGCCGAGGTCCTCGGCGCTGACGATTTCGCCGGTGGCCGCCTTCACGATCGGCGGGCCGCCGAGGAAGATCGTGCCCTGGCCCTTGACGATGATGGATTCATCCGACATCGCGGGCACGTAGGCGCCGCCCGCGGTGCAGGAGCCCATCACGCAGGCGAGCTGCGGGATTCCGGCGGCGGACAGATTCGCCTGGTTGTAGAAGATGCGGCCGAAATGCTCGCGGTCGGGAAACACCTCGTCCTGGTTCGGCAGGTTGGCGCCGCCCGAATCGACCAGATAAATACAGGGCAGCCGGTTTTGCGCCGCGATCTCCTGCATGCGCAGGTGCTTTTTCACCGTCATCGGGAAATAGGTGCCGCCCTTGACGGTGGCATCGTTGGCGACGATGGCGCATTCGCGTCCCGAGATGCGTCCGATCCCGGTGATGATCCCGGCGCCCGGCGCCTCGTCGCCGTACATGCCGAAGGCGGCAAGCTGGCCGATTTCGAGGAACGGCGAGCCGGGGTCGAGCAGCGAGCGCACGCGCTCGCGCGGCAGCAGCTTGCCGCGCGAAACGTGGCGCTGGCGCGATGCCTCGTCGCCGCCAAGCGTGACGCGCCCGACCTTGTCGCGCAGGTCCGCGACCAGCGATTTCATGCGCGCGGCGTTGGCGTGGAATTCCGCCGAGCGCGGGTTGAGCTGACTCTTGATGACGGCCATCAGGATTAGTGGGTCAAATGCGGGCGTAAGTCACGGTATGGTGGGTGAAGATCCTGCCGCGGCGGTCATGGCACTCGGCCGTGCCGTAGATGATGCGCTTGCCGAGCTTGAGGACACGGGCTGTGCAGTACACGGTCTCGCGGCGCGCGGCGTTCAGGAACGCGGTATTGAGTTCAGAAGTCACGGCATCATGCTCGATGCCGATGTGCCGCTTGATCGCCAGCCACATGGCGCAATCCGCCGCCGCCATGAAGGCCGGCCCGTTCACCGTGCCGCCGGGCCGCTCGAAGGCGCGGCGGAAAGGCATCGCGATGGTGCACTCCTCGTTCGTCACCGACAGCAGCTTCAGCCCGTAGCCGCCGACAAAGCGCGAGCGCCCGAGCAGTTTTTGCAGCGCGGCCTTGCCGGCGTTCATGCAAGTTCGATGGCCATCGCCGTGGCTTCGCCGCCGCCGATGCAAAGCGACGCCACGCCGCGCTTGCCGCCGCGCTTGCGCAGCGCGCCGATCAGGGTCACGAGGATGCGCGCGCCCGATGCGCCGATCGGGTGGCCGAGCGCGCAGGCGCCGCCGTGCACGTTCACCTTGTCGTGCGGCAGCCGGTGTTCCTTCATCGCGGCCATGGCGACCACCGCGAAGGCCTCGTTGATTTCATAGAGGTCGACCCCGTCCGCGGACCAGCCGGTACGTTCGAAGAGCCTGCGGATCGCGCCCACCGGCGCGGTGGTGAACAGCCCCGGCGCCTGGGCGTGCGTTGAATGGCCGATAATGGTCGCGAGCGGCGCGAGGCCGCGCTGCTCGGCCGTCGAGCGGCGCATCAGCACCAGCGCCGCGGCGCCATCGGAGATGGAGGATGAGTTCGCCGCCGTCACCGTGCCGTCCTTGCGGAACGCCGGTTTGAGCGTCGGAATTTTGTCCAGGTTCGCCTTGAACGGCTGCTCGTCCATCTCGATGAACTTCTGCTCCTTGCCGGATTTGATGGCGAGGGGCGTGATCTCCCAGGCAAATGAGCCGTCGCTATTGGCTTGCTTCGCCCTCTTCAAAGATTGAATCGCAAAGTCGTCCTGCGACTCGCGGGAAAACCTGTATGACCCGGCGCACTCCTCGGCGAAGGTGCCCATCAGCCGGCCCTTTTCGTACGCGTCCTCCAGGCCGTCGCAGAACATGTGATCGATCACCTGGCCGTGGCCCATGCGCAGTCCCGCGCGTGCCTTGGGAAGCAGGTAAGGCGCGTTGGTCATCGACTCCATCCCGCCCGCCACGACAATTTCACAGGAATGGGAAACCAAGGCATCGTGCGCCAGCATCGCGGCCTTCATGCCCGAGCCGCACATCTTGTTGACCGTGGTGCAGCCGGTGGACAGCGCCAGTCCCGCGCCGAGAGCCGCCTGGCGCGCGGGCGCCTGGCCCTGGCCTGCGGGCAACACGCAGCCCATCAGGACCTCCTGCACGTCTTCCGGTTTCAGCTTTGCGCGCTCCACGACCGCGCGGATCGCGGCGGCGCCCAGTTCGGGCGCGGCGAAACCCTTGAGTTCGCCCTGGAACGCGCCCATCGGCGTGCGGGCGGCGGAAACGATGACTATGGGGTCGGTTGGCATGACTCTCTCCTTGGCGATGCCGCAGTTATACAGGCGCTCACGGCCGCGACCCTTCGCGCGTGCAGTCGAGATCGCGCAGCAGCCCGTCATCCAGGCCGTAGATCCAGCCGTGCACGGCGAGCGGCCGGCCGGCCGCCCAAGCGTCCTGGACCACGGTGGCCTCGCAGACGTGCCGCACCTGTTCTACGACGTTCAGTTCGCAAAGCCGCCGCTCACGCGCCGCTGGATCGGCAATCGCACCCAGTTCCGCTGCATGGTTCTCCGATACGTCCTGCACGTGGCGCAGCCAGTTGTCGGCAAGACCGACCTTGTGGCCGTGCAGCGCCGCATGAATGCCGCTGCAGCCGTAGTGGCCGCAGACGATGACGTGACGCACGCGCAGCAGGTCGACCGCGAACTGCAGCACCGACAGGCAGTTCAGGTCGGTGTGCACGACCAGGTTGGCGACGTTGCGATGCACGAACACTTCGCCCGGCGCGAGGCCGGTGATCTGGTTGGCGGGCACCCGGCTGTCCGAGCAGCCGATCCAGAGGAACTCGGGCGCCTGCTGGTGTGCGAGCGCGTTGAAAAAGTCCGGGTCGGCGGCGCGCATGCCTTCCGCCCACGACCGGTTGCGCTTGAACAGGTCGGCGACGTCCGTCATTGCGTCTCCGCAAACAGTTCGCGGCCGATCAGCCAGCGGCGGATTTCGGAGGTGCCGGCGCCGATTTCGTAGAGCTTGGCGTCGCGCCACAGCCGCCCGGTGGGCGTTTCGTTGATGTAGCCCATGCCGCCCAGCGCCTGGATCGCTTCGCCCGCCATCCAGGTCGCTTTTTCGGCCGCGTACAGGATCGCGCCGGCGGCGTCCTTGCGCGTGGTCTCGCCACGGTCGAGCGCCTGTCCAACCGCGTAGACGTAGGCGCGGCAGGCGGAATAGGTGGCGTACATGTCGGCGAGCTTGCCCTGCATCAGCTGGAATTCGCCGATCGGCTGGCCGAACTGCTTTCTTTCATGCACGTAGGGAAGCACTGCGTCGAGGCAGGCGCCCATGATGCCGAGCGGACCGCCGGCGAGCACCGCGCGCTCGTAGTCCAGTCCCGACATCAGCACTTTCACGCCTTTGCCTTCCTCGCCGAGCACGTTCTCTGCCGGCACCTCGCAATCCCGGAACACGAGCTCGCAGGTGTTGGATCCGCGCATGCCCAGCTTGTCGAGTTTTTGCGCGGTGCCGAAGCCCTTCATGCCTTTCTCGATGATGAAGGCGGTGATGCCTTCGCCCTTTCCATAAATAACCAGCACATCGGCGTCGGGCCCGTTCGTGATCCACATCTTGTTGCCGTTCAGGACGTAGCGGTCTCCGCGTCTTTCGGCCTTCAATCTCATTCCGACTACGTCCGATCCCGCGCCGGGCTCCGACATGGCCAAAGCGCCGACGTGTTCGCCGGAAATCAGCCTGGGCAGGTATTTCCTGCGCTGCGCGCCGCTGCCGTTCCTGCGGATCTGGTTCACGCACAGGTTGGAGTGCGCGCCATAGGAAAGGCCTACCGAGGCCGAGGCGCGGCTGATTTCCTCCATGGCGACGATGTGCGCGAGATAGCCCATCTGCGTGCCGCCGTATTCCTCCTCGACCGTGATGCCGAGCAGGCCCAGGTGGCCGAACTTCTGCCACAGGTCCGGCGGAAACTGGTTGCTGGCGTCGATCTGCGCGGCGCGCGTGGCGATCTCCACCGCCGCGAAGTCGCGCACGGTGGCGCGCAGCATGTCGACGGTTTCGCCGTGCGCGAAGCGGAGAAAGGGATAGTCCATGGCCGGGTCGAGGGAAATCCGCTACGTTACTTGACGTTTACGTAAACGTCAATCCCGCCCAAGCTGCCGGCGGATCTTTTTCTCGAAGACCTCGAGCTCGGTGAGCTGTGCCTGGATATCCATGCGCTGCTGCTGCAGGCTTGCCTTGTGGGATTCCAGCACCGCGAGGAAGCGCTTGAGCTGCGGCCGCTCGTCGCGCCCGGGCTCGTACATGTCGATCAGCTCGCGGATCTCCGACAGCGTGAGTCCCAGGCGCTTGCCGCGCAGCGTGAGTTTGAGCCGCGTGCGGTCGCGCGGCGAGTAGATGCGGCGTTGCCCGGCGCGCCTGGGAGCCAGCAGCCCGTGATCCTCGTAGAAACGGATCGCGCGCGGCGTGACGTCGAATTCGGTCGCCAGCTCGCCGATGGAAAACTCGCCGCGTTCCTTTTCGCTTTGCTGCATGGTAGGGTGCAGAGATTCTACCGCGTGGCCGCTCTCGACTATCCGTTTCCGAATCCGCCCGCGCCGGGCACCACGACCGAGGTCGCCCCCGGTGTGCACTGGCTGCGCATGGCGCTGCCGTTCCAGCTCGACCACATCAACCTGTGGATGCTGGAAGACGGAACGAAGGAAAACCCGTGCTGGCTGCTTGTCGATACCGGCCTGGGCAACGAACCCACGCGGGCATTGTGGGACAGGATTTTCTCGGAAAAAATCGGCGGCAGGCCGGTGAAGCGCGTGCTGGTGACGCACTACCACCCCGATCACGCAGGCAACGCAGCCTGGCTGTGCAAGCGCGCGGGCGCCGAGTTGTGGATGACGCGCGGCGAATATCTCACGGTGCACGCGGCGCGCCACGGCGCCGCCGGCTATTCGCCCGAGGCGCAGAAGGAGTTGTTCCGCGCCAACGGGTTGGATGTGGCGCAGACCAATGCATTGCTGGCGCGCGGCGGCCTCTACAAGACGATGGTGCCGGATTTTCCGTTCTCGCATCGCAGGATATTCGGCGAAGAATCCATCGCGGTCGGCGGCCGCGGCTGGAAGGTGATGCTCGGCTACGGCCATGCGCCCGAGCATGTTTCACTGCATTGCGAGGCGCTGAACGTGCTCATCTCGGGCGACATGCTGCTGCCGCGCATCTCGACCAATGTCGCGGTGCGGCCGATCGATCCGCGGTCGAATCCGCTGCGCCTGTTCCTCGAATCCATCCGGCGCTACCTTGCCTTGCCGCAGGATGTTTTCGTCCTGCCCTCCCACGGCCTGCCGTTCCGCGGCGCGCATGCGCGCATCGCTCAGCTGGAAGCGCACCATGCGGAGCGGCTCGCGGAGCTCAAGGCATACTGCGCCGCGTCGCCGCGCGCCGCCGCCGAGGTGCTGGAAGTGCTGTTCCGGCGCAAGCTCGACACCAGCCAGATTTTCTTCGCCATGGGCGAGGCGATCGCGCACCTGCACTATCTGCACTATGAAGGGCAGCTCGCGCGGGCGGTGGGCTCCGACGGCGTGGCGCGCTTCGCGCCGGGCTAGGCGAGGGGGAGCCATGGACGGCAGGCTGAAACCGCTGAATCCCGAAGAGACCGCGCACGTGCTGCAGGAAGTGGCCGAACGTTCGGCGCGGATATTCGCCGACTTCGCGGCGAAACATTCCGCTTCGGGCGACGAACTGGGCCTCGCCAAGGCGTACATGGACCTGTACGCGAAGATGCTCTCCAATCCCGCGGCGCTGATCGCGACCTCGGCCAGCCTGATGACCGACTACGTGCAGCTCTGGCAGTCGAGCTGGATGAAACTGATGGGCGTGGCGACGGCGCCGGTGGCAGTGCCCGCCAAGGGCGACGGCCGCTTCAAGGACGACGACTGGAACTCCAATTTCCTGTTCGACTACATCAAGCAGTCCTACCTCATCACCGCGCGCCACATCCAGCATGCGGTGGCGGAGGTCGAGGGCCTGCCGGCCGAGTCCGAAAGGAAGGTCGCGTTCTTTACCCGCCAGTATGTCGATGCGCTCGCGCCTTCCAACTTCGCGCTCACCAACCCGCAGGTGCTGCGGGAGACGGTGGCGAGCGGCGGCCAGAACCTGCTCAAGGGGCTCGACAACCTGCTCGGCGACATCGAGAAAGGCGGCATCAGCATGACCGACGAGAAGGCCTTTCAGCTCGGCCGGAACGTCGCCACCACGCCGGGCAAGGTCGTTTTTCAGACCGAGCTCATGCAACTGATCCAGTTCCTGCCGACGACGCCGCAGGCCTACAAGACCCCGCTCGTCGTCATTCCGCCGTGGATCAACAAGTACTACATCCTCGATCTGCGCGAGAAGAACTCCTTCATCAAGTACGCGCTGGACCAGGGCCACAGCGTATTCGTGCTTTCCTGGGTGAACCCGGACGCGCGCCTGGCGCAGATGGGATTCGAGGATTACATGAAGCAGGGCCCGCTTGCGGCGCTCGATGCCGTGGCGAAGGCGACCGGCGAGCGCAAGGTCAATTTCATCGGCTACTGCCTGGGCGGCACCTTGCTCGGCGCGACGCTGGCGTATCTGACCGCGAAAGGCGAAGACCGCGTCGCCTGCGCCACTTTCTTCGTCAGCCTGCTGGATTTTTCAGCGCCCGGCGAACTGGGCGTGTTCATCGACGAGGCGCAGGTCGGCAGCCTCGAGAAGAAAATGAACGAGCGCGGCTACCTCGAAGGCTCGGAAATGGCCACGACCTTCAACCTGCTGCGCGCCAACGACCTGGTGTGGTCCTTCGTCATCAACAACTACTTGATGGGCAAGGACCCGTTCCCGTTCGACCTGCTTTACTGGAATTCTGACGCGACGCGGATGCCGGCGCGCATGCACAGCTTCTATCTCAGGAACATGTACCTGAAGAACCTGCTCGGCGTGCCGGGCGGCATCACGCTCGAAGGCGTGCCCATCGACCTCTCCACGGTCAGGGTGCCGTCGTATTTCATTTCCACCGCCGAGGACCACATCGCGCCCTGGAAGACCACCTACAAGGGCTCGAAGTATCTGGGCGGCGACGTGCGCTTCGTGCTCGGCGGCTCGGGCCACATCGCGGGCATCGTCAATCCGCCGTCGGCGAAGAAGTACCAATACTGGACCAATGAAGCCCGGCCCGAATCGGCGGATGACTGGTTTAAGGCCGCGACGCAGCACCCGGGGTCGTGGTGGGAAGACTGGCGGGCCTGGATGGACGAGCGTAACGGGGGCGAGAAAGTTGCAGCGAGAACCCCCGCGCATCCCCTGGAGGATGCGCCGGGCAGCTACGTCATGCTGCGGCTGAAGTCGGCCAGGTAGCGCCGGCCGCGCGATCGCGCGGCGGATCCGCGGGTTATTTCCTGGCGGCGAGGTTCTTGCGCACGATGCCGATCAGGGCATCCGCAGTCGCGAGCATGCCTTCGTGCGAGCCGCTCTGCTCGGCGCTTATCGTGTAGCGGCCCTGCACCATGAGCGCGGGCGTGCCGTCGATGGCGGAGGCCTTGGTCAGCTGGGAAGCGCGGAGCAGCTTGCTCTGGACGCCGAATGATTTCATCGTGTCGTCGAATTTCTTCGGATCGAGCCCGTTTTTGGTCAGCCACTCCGCGAGCGCGGCCGGATTGTCGGTCCTCAGGTGGTCCTTGTGGATCGCGTCGAAAAAAGGGCGGTGCAGCTTGTCGAGCACGCCCAGCGCCTCGAACGTGTAGAAGATTCCGCCGTCCAGCGCCCAGCGTGTGTTGAACACCGCGGGGATCCTGCGGAAGTAGGCATCGGCCGGAAGTTTCGGCACCCAGGCCTCGATCGCGGGCTCGAGGTTGTAGCAGTGGATGCAGCCGTACCAGAAAAACTCTGCGACCTCGATCTTGCCCGGGATTTCAGTGGGCAGATCGCTCCTCAGCACGGTGTAGCCCGGGTTCGCTCCGCCTTGCTGGGCGCGGAGCGCCAGGGGCCAGGGCGCGAGGCCGGCGGCAATGGCGGCAATCAGGGTGCGGCGTGACTGCTTCATGAAGGGTCTTTCCGGGATTCTTCTTAGTTGTCTTTGGCGGCGACGTCTTTCAGTTTGACAAGGTTCGCCTCGATTCCGTTCTGCGACAGCGTCCGGCGCACCCGGTTCAGGTCCTCGAGCGTCGTATACGGCCCGAGCCGGACGCGGTACCAGGTTCCCTTGTCGGGCAGGGTGGTCGACTCGACGTTCGATTCGAAGCCCAGGATGGCGATTTTCGCCTTCTGGTTGTCGGCATCGGCGGGGTTCTGGAACGAACCCGCCTGGATGAAATAGACGCCCCTGGCTTCCGGCTGGCCCTTGCTGCCGCCCTTGGACGCATCCTTCAGTTCCTTCTCCGTGACCGGCTCTTCGCCGCCGGGCAGGATTTTGTAGAAGTCGAACCTGGGCTTGTCGGTTTTGTCGCCTTCCCTGGCGCCGCCCTGCGGCATGCCCGCGACGGCCGGCGGCTTGGCCGCGTCGCCTTTCGCATCCTTGGTTTCAGCGGGCCTGGACTTGCCGATGAAGGGCAGCGGCGTCTTGTTCAGGTAGAAGGCCACGCCCAGCGCGATCCCCAGACCGAGCAGCAGGCCGATGAATATGCCGAGCATCAGTCCGCCGCCGGAGCGGCTGGGCGCACTGGAGCGTGCGGAATATTTTGCGGCTTTGGCCATTACATTTTCTCCGGCGCGCTGACGCCGAGGAGCGCGAGGCCATTTGCCAGCGTCTGCCGGACCGCCGAGCATAGAGCGAGCCGCGCGACGCGCAAGGCCTCATCCTCGACCAGGATGCGCTCGGCATTATAGTAGCTGTGGAATTCGCCTGCGAGGGCGCGCAGGTAGAACGCGACCGCGTGCGGCGCCAGTTCCTCGGCCGCGGCGCGCAGCATCCCGGGGAATTCGGACAGGCGCTGCGCGAGCTGGAGCTCTTTCTCGTTTTTCAGGGGTGCCAGGTCCGCGCTGCTCAGCGCCGCCGGATCGCCGCCCCACTGCTGCAGCAGGCTGCGGACGCGCGCGTGGGCGTACTGCACGTAGTACACCGGGTTTTCCTCACTCTTCGCGAGCGCGAGATCGACGTCGAAGGTGAATTCGGTGTCGGCCTTGCGCGATACGAGGAAAAACCGCACCGCGTCCCGGCCCACCCAGTCGATCAGGTCCCTGACGGTGACGTAGGAACCCGCGCGTTTCGAGATCTTCACCTCGGCGCCGCCGCGCATCACCTTCACCAGGCTGTGCAGCACGTAGTCCGGGTAGCCCTTCGGGATGCCCATGCCCAGCGCCTGCAGCCCGGCACGCACGCGCGTCACGGTGCTGTGGTGGTCGGTGCCCTGCACATCGATCACCTTGGTGAAGCCGCGCTGCCACTTGGTGACGTGATACGCGACGTCCGGCACGAAGTAGGTGTAGCCGCCATCCGACTTTCGCACCACGCGATCCTTGTCGTCGCCGTAGTCGGTGGTGCGCAGCCACAGCGCGCCGTCCTTCTCGTAGGTTTTGCCGCTGGCGACCAGGCCTTTGACGGTGGCGTCCACCTTGCCGTCGGTGTACAGGCTCGATTCCAGGTAGTAGACGTCGAATGTCACGCCGAAGGCCTGCAGGTCGGCGTCCTGCTCCTTCCTGAGGTAGGCCACCGCGCGCTTGCGGATGGCATCGAGATCGTCCGCGGCGGCGATTTCCTTCGCGATGTCCGCGATGTACTCCCCGGCATAACCGTCGGCGGGCCAGCCGGCGGCGCCGGGCTCGATCCCCTTCGCGCGCGCCTGCACCGACAGCGCGAGGTTCTGGATCTGCGCGCCGGCATCGTTGTAGTAGAACTCGCGCGTCACCGCATGGCCCTGCGCTTCGAGCAGCGCGGCGAGCGCATCGCCCAGCGCCGCCTGCCTGCCGTGCCCGACGTGCAGCGGCCCGGTGGGATTGGCCGAGACGAACTCGACCATGATCTTCCCGGTTTTTTTCGCTGCAGCGTGTCCATACTTGGAGCCTCGCGCGAAAACTTGCGCGATTGCGCCTAATTTCGTGCCTTGCTTCAGACGGGCATTGAGAAATCCGGCGCCCGCAAGCTCAAGCGGCTCCCACATGGCGGAACTCGCGATTGCCTGGGCGGTTGCCTGTCGAACCTCCTCCGCAATGGTGCGCGGAGGCTTGCCCAGTTGCTTCGCGAGCTGCAAAGCGACGGTGCAGGAGAAATCTCCGTGCTCGGGGTGCCTGGGCTTCTCGAGCTTCACTATAAAGTCGAGGATGCCGGGAGCGACTTTCTTTACCCCTTCAGTCAGGATTTGTTCGAGTACCGTTTTCGGATCGGAAACCATCGGAAGAGGGCGCGAATTATAAACCGCTGACCGGTCAGGAACGCGCTTGCGCGTTAGTCAAACTCGATCGGATCGACGTCGAGATGCCAGCGCACGCCGCTGGAAGTGGAGGCGGGCAGCGCTGCGGACCAGGCGCGCAGGAATTCCTGCAGCGCGGGGCGCGAGGCCGACTGCAGCAGCAGTTGCGCCCGCTCGACATCGGCGCGCCGCGTGATCACGTGCGGCACCGGGTCGTAGACCTGTATTTCCTCGGGCACCGGCATCAGCCGCGCCGCGGTTTTGAGGAAATCCATCGCCGCCTCGAGCTTGCCGGCTTCGGCGCGCAGCGCCGCTTCATGGACGAACGGCGGAAAGCCGGCGGCCTCGCGCTCGGCGAGCTGCGATTCGGCGAACCCGGCGTAATCGTGGCGCATCAGCGCCTGGAACATCGGGTGCCCGGGATAGCGCGTCTGCACCAGCACTTCGCCGGGCTGCTCGCGGCGGCCGGAGCGGCCGCCGACCTGGGCGAGCGTGGCGAACAGGCGCTCGGCGGAGCGATAGTCGGTCGAAACGAGCGCGCTGTCGGCGTTCAGCACGCAGACCAGCGTCAGGTTCGGGAAATCGTGGCCCTTGGCGAGTAGCTGCGTGCCTACCAGGATGTCGCCGTCGCCCCGTCCGACGCCTTCGAGCGCAGCCGCCATCGCCGTGCGTTTTCTGGCGCTGTCGCGGTCGACACGTAGGACGCGCGCCTCCGGAAACAGCGCGGCCAGCGTCTCCTCGACCCGCTGCGTGCCGCGCCCCAGCGGACGCAGGTCGACGTTGCCGCAAGACGGGCAGGCGCGCGGCACTTTCTGTTCCGCGCCGCAGTGGTGGCAGCGCAGGCGCCGGGCGGCAACGTGCGGCGCGTGCAGCACCATGCGCGCGCTACAGCGGGCGCAGCCCGCCGCCCAGCCGCAGGCCTCGCAGGAAAGCACGGGCGCGTAGCCGCGGCGGTTGATGAACACGAGGCTCTGCTCGCCGCGCGCAAGGCGCGCCCGGATGGCTTCGACCACCGGCTTCGCCAGGCCCTGTTCGGCAGCCTCGTTCCGCAGGTCCACGGTGCGAACCACGGGCAGCCTGGATCCGGGAACGGCGCGCTCGGAAAGCGTGAGCAGTTCGTAACGACCTGCCCGGCAGTTAAACCAGGTCTCCAGCGACGGCGTTGCGGTACCGAGCACCACCGGGCAGCCGGCGAGCTTGGCGCGCAGTACCGCCGCGTCGCGGCCCGAGTAGCGCAGGCCCTCCTGCTGTTTGAAGGAGGCGTCGTGTTCCTCGTCCACCACCACCAGCCCGAGGCGGGGCAGGGGCGTCAGCACGGCGAGCCGGGTGCCGAGCACGATCCGGGCGTCGCCGCGCGCAGCGGCCAGCCAGGCGTTCGTGCGCGGGACGTCCTCCAGCGCGCTGTGCAGCATGGCGATCCTGGCGCGGGGAAACGCCTGCCGGAAACGCGTCTCCAGTTGCGGCGTGAGGCCGATCTCAGGCACGAGCACCAGCGCCTGGCCGCCGCGCGCGAGTACCTGCGCGATCAGTCGCAGGTACACCTCGGTCTTGCCGCTGCCCGTGATGCCATGCAGCAGGAAGGGCTGGAACGAGCCGAGCGCGGCGCCGATGCGCGCGATCGCCAGCGCCTGCGCCGGGTTCGCCTCGTGGCTCTGGACGAAGCGCGGCGCCGCGCCGCTCCCGGCTTCTTCGTCGGGTTTTTTCCGCTTCGGCAAGGGCTTGAGGGAGCGCAGTCTCAGCGGCAATGCGCCGACTACCGTCTCGCCGAGCGGCCGCTGATAGTAGGAGGAAAGAAAGCGCATCTGCTCGAGCCAATCGGCGGACAGCCGCGGCGCGCCGTCCAGCACGCGCACGATGGGCTTCAGCCTGGAGACCGCAACAGAACTGGCGTCGCCGACCTCGACCACGACGCCGACCCGCTGTCGCGCGCCAAAAGGCACCACGACCCGATCGCCGGGTTCGGTAGGTGCGGCGTCATCGGCCAGGTAGTCGAAAAGTTTCGCGACGGGGACTTCGAGCGCGACGCGCAAAACTCTCATCCGGGAAAGTTGATCTTCCGCATCGCGAACATGTCCGTTCTATTTGCGCCACAAGGAAAATTTACCGTCCCCAATTTGCCTGTGGATAAAGCTGTGAATAAAGTTGCCACATTTCCGAAACTTTTCCACAGGACCGGCGCATGGTGCCTGCTATGTGTGCTACCGAACATGTTATTCACTGGGAGATCAGCAGCTTGTGAAATTCTTCAGAGCGCGACGCCCGGGAACGAGGCGATTTCTCCCTCTGGCGTGCCCGTGTGCATAAGTCAGGCTTGCGCCGGCCGGAGTCGTTTACCGTAAGTGTGCACTTCGTCTACAAGGGCTGCGACCGCGTCGATACGCGCATGCGGCGAAATACCATGCCCGAGATTGAAAACGTGTCCCGGTGCTGCTCCGAAGGCGTCCAGCACGCGCCGCGCATGTTCGCGCGCGCGCTCGGGCGCCGCCGCGAGCGCTGCGGGATCGAGATTGCCCTGAAGCGCGACCCTGGCGCCGACTCTGCGGCGCGCATCGCGCGGATCGACGGTCCAGTCGAGGCCCACGGCATCGCAACCGCTGGCCGCAATGCTCTCGAGCCAGCCGCCGCCGCCCTTGGTGAAGACGATGCGGGGCGCTTTTCGCACTTGCGACATCACCTTGCGCATGTAGGACAGGGAAAACTCTTCATATTGCGCCGCGGTGAGGTTGCCGCCCCAGGTATCGAACAGCATCACCACCTGCGCGCCGGCTTCGATCTGCGCGTTCAGGTAATCCGTCACCGCGCGCGCGTTCACTTCCAGGATCCGGTGCAGCAGGTCCGGGCGCGCGTAGAGCATCTCCTTTACCGCGCGCCAGTCGTCGCTGCCCGAGCCTTCGATCATGTAGCAGGCGAGCGTATAAGGGCTGCCCGAAAAGCCGATCAACGGCACCTTGCCGGCGAGCGCCCGCCGGGTTTCCCGTACCGCATCGAGGACGTAGCGCAGTTCCGCCGTCGGGTCGGGCGCGGCCAGGCGCAGGATCGCCGCCTCGCCGCGCAGCGGCCGCTCGAAGCGCGGCCCCTCCCCCTCGGCGAAATACAGGCCGAGGCCCATCGCATCGGGCACCGTGAGAATGTCCGAAAACAGGATCGCCGCATCCAGCGGAAAGCGCTCGAGCGGCTGCAGGGCCACCTGGGTCGCGAGTTCGGGCGTCTTCGCCAGCTTGAGGAAGCTGCCGGCTTTTGTCCGGATCGCGTTGTACTCCGGCAGGTAGCGTCCTGCCTGCCGCATCAGCCAGATCGGCGTGTATTCGGTCGGTTCGCGGGCCAGCGCGCGCAGCAGGATGTCGTTCACCGAACCAGCTTGCCGCAGATGAATTTCCACTCGGCCGCGGTGACCGGCGTGATCGACAGGCGGTTGCCGGGACGCAGCGCCCGCATGTTCTTCAGCGCGGCGTGCGCGTGCAGTTCCGGCAGCGGCACCAGGCGGATTTTCCTGAGCGCGCGCACGTCGACGCAGAACCAGCGCGGCGCCGTGCGCGGGGACTTGGGGTCGTAATAGGGGCTCTTGCGGTCGAATTGCGACGGATCCGGGTAGGCGGCGGAAGCCACCTCGGCCAGGCCTGCGATGCCCGGCTCGGGACAGCTCGAGTGGTAGAACAGCACGCCGTCGCCGATGCGCATCCCGTCGCGCATGAAATTGCGCGCCTGGTAGTTGCGCACCCCGGTCCAGGGCGTGCTGCGCTTGGGTGCCGCGAGCGCATCGTCGATCGAGCACTCGTCGGGCTCGGTTTTCATGAGCCAGGCGTTCATGGTGAGGTCACGCAAACAAGAAAAGTAGTGGAGTCCCCCGCTCGTGCCGGTGGGCCCGGCCTCCGAACCCTGCTCAATCAGGGTGGTCGCGTACCGGCCACATCAGGTTCGTCCGGCGCGCCCGGAGGCGAGGGACGATCACAACAGCGGCACTGGAAGCCGCGACCTGGGGAAGCTATCGGTTCGGAAAATATGGGCCCGGTCGAACACAGCAGGGGACGAAGACTGTTCTAGAACAATTTCTCCTGCTTGGCGAGCGCTTCGTCCAGTTTCGCCTCGATCCCCGAAATTCTACGCTTGGCCAGACCGACATCAAAGCCGTCGCCCAGCTTGGCGGAGAGAAATTCATGCGCGATGTTGAGCGCCGCCATCACCGCGATGCGATCGGCGCCGTTCACCTTGCCTGCTTTCTTGATTTCGCCCATCTTGCCGTCGAGGTAGGCGACGGCTTCCAGCAGCGCCTCGCGCTCGCCGTCCTCGCAGGCAATCTTGTAGTTGCGCCCGAGGATGCTGATTTCGATGGTCTTGGCGTTTTCGGGCATGTCGACTTCGGCTGCGGGGCGGTTCAGTCGGGGATGCGCGCGAGCAGGCTTTCGAGCTTCACCTTGGCGCCCTCGATGCGCTCGTTCAGGCGCTTGGCGTCGTTCTTCGCCGTGGCCAGTTGCTGCCGCAAATCGTGGTTCTCCGCGCGCAATCGCTCGCACAGGCCGACGAACTGCGCGACCTTGGCTTCGAGGGAGTTGAACTCCGCGTCCACGCCGGAACTATGTTGCAAATCTGCTACAGCGTCAAGAAATAAGGCCGGGTTCTGCATGTGGTTCCTGATCATGCTGCGGTGCTCTTCCGGGCGCCGGGGATGTGAGGCTCGCCGCCTGTGCATAAGTGCTATCTTTCCCGGATGCTCAAGGACGCGGTTCCGCTCGGCGAGATCGCGCGGGCGCTGGTGATCATGCTGCGCCATCACGGCGACGTGCTGCTGGCCTCGCCCGTGCCGGCCGTATTGAAGGCGCATGCGCCGCGGGCCGAAGTGGATGCGCTGGTCTACGACGATACGGCGCCCATGCTCGAAGGGCATCCGGCGCTCGCGCGGCTGCATGCGGTCGGGCGGAACTGGAAGGACGAAGGTGTCCTGTCCAGGCTCGCGTCGGAAAGGCGGCTCTATGGCGTCTTGCGCGCGCGCCGCTACGATCTCCTCGTTCACCTCACCGAACAGCCGCGAGGCGCCTGGCTCGCCCGCGGCCTGGGCGCGCGTTACAGCGTGGCGCCGGTGGTTCCCGGGCGGGGCCGGGTTTGGGCGCGCAGCTTCACGCATCTATATCCGCTCGCGCGCAATGGCCGCAGGCACAAGGTCGAAACCAATCTGGATGCGCTGCGCCGGATCGGCCTCCAGCCCGGTCTCGACGAACGCCGGACGAAGTTCGTCCCGGGCGCGGCGGCAGAGGCACGCGTAGCGTCGCTGCTTGCGGTCGAAGGGCTGGCGGAGCACGGTTACATCCACATTCATCCGGCATCGCGCTGGAGTTTCAAGTGCTGGCCTGCCGAGCGCAATGCCGAGCTGATCGACCGCCTTTCGTCAAGCCATCGCGTGGTGATTACCGCGGCGCCCGAGCCGGCCGAGATGTCGTTGATCGAAAAAATACTTTCCAGGACAACATCCAAACCCGTGAATCTGGCGGGCAAGCTCTCGATCAAGGAACTGGGCGCGCTGACCGCGCGCGCGCGCCTGTTCGTCGGCGTGGATTCGATGCCGATGCATCTCGCGGCGGCGCTGCGCACGCCCACGGTCGCGCTGTTCGGGCCGAGCGGCGAGCACGAGTGGCGGCCCTGGCAGGTGGCGCACCGCGTGGTCACGACCCAGCATCCCTGCCGGCCCTGCGGCAACGACGGCTGCGGCGGCAGCAAGGTGAGCGAATGCCTGACGACGCTGGAGGTGGATCGGGTACACGCGGCGGTGCAGGAACTCCTCGCCGGGGAGCGTTAGGCGAGTGCGCGTCGCTTTGGTGCGACAACGCTACAACCAGTATGGCGGGGCCGAGCGTTTCATCGCGCGTTCGCTGCCGGCGCTGGAACGCGCGGGCGCGGAAATGACGCTTATCTCGCGCCGCGCCGAAGGCTGGGGCGCGCGCAACTTCATCGCCGTGGATCCGTTCTACGTCGGCAATGCCTGGCGCGACGCATCCTTCGCGAGCGCGGCGCGGAGGGCCTGGGAGGCGGGCGGCTTCGACCTGGTGCAGTCGCACGAGCGCATCGCGGGCTGCGATCTTTACCGCGCGGGGGACGGCGTGCACGCGGAATGGCTCGCCATCCGGCGCGCCGCCGCCGGCGTCTTCGAACGCATCGGCATCGCGCTGAGCCCGCATCATCATTACGTCTGCGCCGCCGAACGCGAGATGTTCGGGCATCCGCGCCTGCGCGGCGTGATCTGCAACTCCGCCATGGTGCGCGACGAAATCCTGCGTCGCTTCCGCGTCGCTCCGCAGAAACTGCACCTGATATACAACGGCGTCGACCTGGAGCACTTCCACCCGCGGCATCGCGCCGCGCTGCGGCCCGCCGCGCGCGCCGGACTGGGCCTCGGCGAAGGCGACGCCCTGTTCCTGTTCGTCGGTTCCGGATTCGCGCGCAAGGGGCTGGATGCCGCGATCGCGGCGCTCGCCGCCTGCGGCGAGCCGTCGTTCCGGCTGGCGGCGGCGGGACGCGACCGCCACGCGGCGCGCTTCGCCGCGCTGGCCTCCTCGCACGGCCTGGGCGGCCGGGTCCGGCTGCTGGGCGGACGCGAAGACGTGCGGCCGCTTTACGCGGCGGCAGATTGCTTTATCCTTCCGACACGCTACGACCCTTTTCCGAGCACTGCGCTGGAGGCGCTGGCGATGGGATTGCCCGCGATCGTCGGCCGGCGCAGCGGCGCGGCCGAAGTCCTGCGGCAGGGGCAGGGCGGCTGGATCTGCGAGCCCGGCGACGTCGCCGGGCTGGCGCAGCTGATGCGCGAGGCGGCGCGCGCTGCGCGCATTGAAACCACGGGCGCCGCCGCGCGCGCCACGGCCGAAGGCTACGGAATCGACGACATGGCTCGCAGACTCACCGCACTGTACTCGACCCTCGCATGAGCGCATCGCGCGACTGGGGCCTGTACAAGCGCCTGCTGTCCTATGTGCGCCCGCACGCCAGGGTGTTCGCCCTCGCGGTGCTCGGCATGATCGGCGCCGCGGCCACCGAGCCGCTGTTTCCCGCGCTGATCAAGCCGCTGCTCGACCGCGGCTTCGTCGCCGGCAGCCAGCCGACGCTCTCGCCCTCCATGTTCGCGTTCGCGATCGTCGGCATCTTCATCGTGCGCGGCGCGCTGTCGTTCAGCTCTTCCTATTTCCTCGCCTGGGTGTCCAACCGCGTGGTGCTGGACATGCGCGCGGCCATGTTCGCGCGGCTGGTGCGCCTGCCGGCGAAATTCTTCGACGACCACAGTTCGGGGACCATACTCTCCAAGGTCGCCTACGACGTCGGCGGCGTGACTTCCGCCGCGACCTCGGTGCTCACCGTGGTCCTGCAGGATTCGGTCCGCGTCATCGGGCTGCTCGGCTGGATGATGTTCATCAGCTGGAAGATGACGCTGATCGCCGTCGCCATCGGGCCGCCGATCGCGCTGTTCGTGCGCCTCCTGTCGCGCCGGCTGCGCAGCATGGCGCGCCAGGCGCAGCATTCGATGGGCGACCTCGCGCACGTGCTCGAGGAAACCATCGAATGCCACAAGGTGGTCAAGGTGTTCGGCGGCCAGGACTACGAGTCGCGCCGCTTCGAGCGCGCCAACCAGCGCCTGCGCGGCTTCAACATGCGCCAGACGGTGCCCGCCGCGCTCTCCACGCCGGTCACGCACCTGCTCGCGGCGGCCGCGCTGGCGATCATCGTCTACATCGCGATGCAGGAGTCGCTGGCCGCGCGCGCGACGATGGGCGAATTCGCCTCCTTCCTCACCGCCATGCTGATGCTGCTCGCGCCGCTCAAGCACCTGACGGAGATCAGCGCGCCGCTGCAGCGCGGCCTCGCGGCCGCCGAAAGCGTGTTCGAAATGGTCGACGCGCCGATCGAGGAGGACAAGGGCACGCACGAGCTCGCGCGCGCGCGCGGCGAGATCGAGTTCCAGAACGTCGGCTTCACCTACCCGACGCGCAACGAACCGGCGCTTTCCTCGGTGAGCCTCGTGGTCCGGCCCGGGGAGACGGTGGCGCTGGTGGGCAGTTCCGGCGGCGGCAAGACGACGCTGGTCAACCTGCTGCCGCGCTTCTACTCGCCGCTGTCGGGGCGCATCCTGCTCGACGGCCACGACATCCAGCAGCTCAGGCTGGAGAGCCTGCGCGCGAACCTCGCGCTGGTGTCGCAGGAAGTGGTGCTGTTCAACGACACGATCCGCGCCAACATCGCCTACGGCGGCATGGGCGGGGCGAGCGACGCCGAAGTGGCCGCCGCGGCCGAGGCGGCGCACGCGATCGAGTTCATCCGCGAGATGCCGCAGGGCCTGGAGACGCTGATCGGCGAGAACGGCATGCGCCTCTCCGGCGGCCAGCGCCAGCGCCTCGCCATCGCGCGCGCGCTGCTGAAGAACGCGCCGGTGCTGATCCTGGACGAGGCCACCTCGGCGCTCGATTCCGAATCCGAACGCTTGGTGCAGGATGCGCTGGAAACCCTGATGCGCGGGCGCAGCACGATCGTGATCGCGCACCGCCTGTCCACGATCGAGCGCGCCGACCGCATCGTGGTGCTCGACCGCGGGCGGATCACGCAGTCGGGCACGCACGCCGAGCTGATGGCGCGCGGCGGCGACTATGAAAGGCTGTACCGGATCCAGTTCGCCGCGAACGATGTGAAGGCCGCCGTCTAGCCATGCGGCCGCTGCGCATCGTCCACACCGAGTCCTCGCTCGGCTGGGGCGGGCAGGAAATCCGCATCCTGTCGGAAGCGCAAGGCCTGATCCGGCGCGGCCACGACGTAAAGCTGCTGTGCCCGCCGCAGGCGCGCATCTTCGCCGAAGCCGCGAACTGGGGGGTGCCGGCGATCGCGCTGCCGATCGACCGCAAGCGGCCGGTGGGCCTGGGCGCGCTGCACCACTGGTTCGGCGCCAATATCAGCGACATCGTCAACACTCACAGCTCGACCGATTCCTGGCTCGCGGCGCTGGTGCAGGTCGCGCTCGGGCGTCCGACGCGCATCGTGCGCACGCGGCACATTTCGGCGCCGGTGCCGCGCGGGCCGCTGTCGCGCTGGCTCTACATGCGCGCCGCGGCGCACGTCGTCACCACCGGCGAAGCGTTGAAGCGGCAGATGGTGGAGCGCAACGGCTTTCGCGCTTCGCGCATCGAATCGGTCCCCACCGGCATCGACGCGGGGCGCTTTCGTCCCGGCGAACGCAAGGCGTCGCGCGCGCGCTTCGGGCTGCCGCAGGACAAGACGCTGGTCGGCATCGTCGCCACGCTGCGCAGCTGGAAGGGGCATGCCTTCCTCATCGACGCGATGACCCGGCTGCCGGAACACATCGAATTGGTGATCGTCGGCGACGGGCCGCAGCGCGCGGCGCTCGAGCAGAAAATCGCGGCGCTGGGCCTGCAGCGGAGGGTGCGCATGCAGGGCCAGCAGGCGGACGTGCTGCCGTGGCTGCGCGCGCTGGACATCTTCGCCTTGCCCTCGTACGCGAACGAAGGCGTGCCGCAGGCGCTGGTGCAGGCGATGCTGGTCGAGCTTGCCTGCGTGACCACAAGCGTCGGCGGCATGCCGGAGCTGGCCGAACACGAACGCACCGCGCTCGTGGTGCCTGCGCGCGATGTCGACGCGCTGGCGGCAGCGATCGGGCGCTTCGCGGGCGACGAAGGCATGCGCCGCGAGCTGGGCGAGGCGGCGCGCAAGCACTGCGTCGAGGGCTATTCGTACGAACGCATGCTGGATCGCATGGAAACGATCTACCGGAATGTCTCTGGAATCTTCCAGTAGATTAGGGGGCCGCCTCAGGGTGCTGCCGCGCGCGCTGGCGCGGCGCTTCCTCCGCATGCAGCGGCGCGAGCGGCCCGCCGCGCCGCGCCGCATCCTGATCGCCCATCATCTCCTCGCGGGCGACGTGCTGATGCTGACGCCGCTGCTCGCTAAGCTGCGCGAGCGCCACCCCGACGCAGACGTCGCGATGACGGTGCGCCGCGCCGTCGCGCCGCTCTATGCCGGGCGGCCCTACGGCGTGCGCGCGCTCGTCTACGAACCGCGCGAGGCGTCGACGCTGGATGCGCTGTTCGACGAGCCGGGATTCGATCTGGCGTTCGTGCCCGGGGACAACCGCTACAGCTGGCTCGCGGCGGCGGCGGGCGCGCGCTGGATCGTGGCGTTCTCGGGCGACCGCCCGGAGTACAAGAGCTGGCCGGTGGACGAACAGAGGCCCTACAGCGAGACGCCGGCCGCATGGGGCGACATGGTCGCGGCTCTCGCCGACGGTGCGCCGCCTGCCGCCTACCGGCCGCGGGACTGGCCTGCGCCGCCTTGCGCGCCGTTCGATGCGCCCGCGGGACGGTACGCGGTGCTGCACGTCGAAGCGAGCACGCCCCTCAAGCACTGGGAGGAAGCGAAATGGCTGTCCCTGGCGGAAAAACTTTCCGCAAAGGGCGTTCGGCCCGTGTGGAGCGCGGGACCGGCGGGCGGCGCGCTGCTGCGGCGCATCGATCCCGCGGCGCGCTTTGCGGCGCTTGGCCAGCGCCTGGATCTCGCGCAGCTCTGGCACCTGGTGGCGGGCGCCGCGCTGCTCGTGTGCCCGGACACCAGCGTGATGCACATCGGGCGGCTCGCCGGCACGCCTACGGTGGCGCTGTTCGGGCCGAGTTCGGCCGCGCTGTTCGGCCCGGGCGAATTCTGGCGCGAGGCTCCCTACCGCGCGCTCACCATCGCGGATTTTCCCTGCCGCGACCAGCGGCGCCTGTTCAAGCGCGAGATCGCCTGGATCCGGCGCTGCCAGCGCACGCCGGCCGAATGCGCCGCGCCGCGCTGCATGCACGCGATCGGCGCCGATGCCGTGGCGCAGGCGGCGCTCGGGCTGCTCTGATGGCGAAGGTGCTGCTGAATTTCCGCGGCGGCTTTGCCGGGCTGCGCGAGGGCTTCGAGGCGCTGGGGCACGAAGTGATCGAGAACCAGTGGACGCCGGACGCCGCCGCGCTCGCGGGCGCCGCGCTGTGCGTGGCGGATTTTGTCGACGGCGCGAGAAAAGTGCGGCGCACGCTGGGCCTGAAAAAACGCCTGGCGGGCGCGCGCGTCCCGTTCGTCGCATTGAATCGCGACGCGCCGTTCAACCGGGGCATCCATGCCGCCCGTCTCGCCGTGATGGCGTGGCTGAAGCCGTTCGACGGCTATGCCTCCCATTCGATGCAGGGCGCGGAAAATTTTTCCGCCAGGACGCTCTATTGTCCCAATGCGGCGCGCGAAACGGTTTACCGGGTGACGGACGCCGAACTGGCCGCGATGCGCGATCCAGGCCGATTTCGCTGGGACGTTTCCTTCTTCGGCAACCTCGATGCGCATCGCTACCGGGAGCATGCGAGGCGGGTGGAGTTTCTTCATGTCCTCGCCGCACAGCTGGAAAAAACGGACCTGAAAATTCTCTTCCGCGACAGCGCCGGCATGACAGAAGTCGAGCAACTCGAAATCATCCGCGGCAGCCGGATCAACCTGTCCACCTTCGCCGGCTGCGATGCGGGCGCGGAGCCGAGCTGGGGCCTGCCCGAACGCTGCTACGGCGTGCCGGCCTGCGGCGGCTTCCTGCTGTCCGACAGGCGCCGGCACGCGCCGCAGGACTTCGCGGACGACGAGCGAGCCGAGTATGACGGCCTGGAGAATTGCGTTTCCGGGATCCGTCATTTCCTGGCGCGCTTCGACGAGGCGCGCGGCATCGCCGAGCGCGCGCGGGCGCGCGTCGCGCGCGACCACGGCTACCGGAACCGCGCCCGGCGGCTGCTAGACTTCGCCCGCCATGCTGGCTGAACCGAAGAAGGTCCGCTTCCCGGTCGAGATCGGCTTGTTGCTTATATTTTGCATCGCCTTGCCGCTTGTCGAGGCGCCGAAATATATTTCGTTATTTCTCTATTTCCTGACCTGGACCGTGAATCGAGTCCGAACGGGAACGCTCCGGCGCGGATGGTGCATGTGGGATACGCTGGTCATCTTCTGGATTGGCTCGTCCTACCTGGCCGCATGCTTTCCCGGACTGAGTGGCGCGGCATGGTCTAAGACGGGCGACGTGGCAGCGGAAGCGCTGCTCCTCTGGCTGGTCATGCGGGCCGGTTACTCTGAAAGGGAATTGCGCTGGGTGCTTGGCGCGCTGGTCGTTTCAACTGTCGTCGGCCTGGTGCAGGGGTATTGGCGCATCTGGAGCGGCGCTGGCAAGACCGGCCTGCTGCAGCTCTATTCGGTTGGCCAGGTGAACCACACGGCGATTTATATCGCGATCATGCTCGGGGTATGCGCGAGCTGGCTTTTTGCGCGCGGGCGGGGATGGAGCCCGGGCCGCAATGTAGTTGCGCTCGCCGTCGTAGCGCTTATGCTCGCTTCCCTCGCGGCAACGATAAGCCGCGCCGCGGTGGTGGTCGGATTGCTGTTGCTGCTCATTCTTGCCGCGGCGTGGTGGCCGCGCTGGCGCGTGCCTCTTGCCGCAAGCGTGGTCGCCATCGTTGTCACCGCGGCGATTTTGATCGGCTTCGACGCAGGAGTCGTGCGAAAGCAAGTCGAATATGCCGCCACCCAGAATAACTCTTTGTCTTTTCGCGATGGAATCTGGCGCATGGGGATGGCGGCGTGGGAGAAGTACCCATGGTTCGGCGTCGGCAAGGACAATTACGGGCTGATTTCGCACGAGCGCGTCCGTGAATGGCGCAGCGAGGCGGGCAAGGATTTCGATGCGGCGCTATATGTACGTCAGCCCCACGCGCACAATCTGTACGTGAATACGCTCGCCGAGCGCGGCGTGGTCGGCTTTGTCGGGCTGGCGGCGTTATTGCTCGCATGGCTTGCGGCGCTGGTGTGGCGTCGGCCGCGTCCCGGCGCAAGTGATTTCGCGTGGCTCGCCTGGGGAAGCGCAGCAAGCGCCTGGATCGTCACCGCCGGGATCGGTTTGGTGAACACCACGTTTCATCACGAGCATGGACTTCTGGCCGTGCTCCTCCTGGGTCTATGGCTGTCGACGCTGCCCGCACACCGCGCTTCCTGATCATTCGCCGCGACAACGTCGGCGACCTGGTATGCACGACGCCGTTGCTGGAATCGATGCGCGCACGGTTGCCACACGCGTGGCTGGGCGCGCTGGTGACTACGTACAACGCCGAAGTCCTTGCCCGCAACCCCGCGCTGGACGAAATATTCATTTACGAGAAGCTGAAGCACCGCACGGGCGGTCTGATCGCCCACGTCAGGAGCCGGCTCGGGCAGATGTCGCGGCTGCGGCAGCAGAAGCTCGACTGCGTGCTGGTGCCGGCGCCCGCGCCGCAATCGCTGAGGATCGCGCGCAGCCTGCGGCCGGGGGAGGTGCTCGCTGCGCCAGTGAAATTCCCCGCAGGAATGCACGAGGTCGAGCGCACGTTCGCGCTGGGGAGGCCGCTGGGCATGAGCGGAGCGCCGGGGCCGCTGCGGATTTTTCCGGACCCCAAGGAAGTGCGGGAACTCGGGCAGCGCATCGGCGCCGGGCCGTTCACCATCGTGCATATCAGCGCGCGGCGGCCGGCGCAACGCTGGCCGCTGGAGCGCTACGCCGCGCTCGCCGCGCAATTGTCGAAGCAGGGCCCGGTGCTGCTGCTGTGGGCGCCGGGCTCGAAAGACAACCCGGGCCATCCCGGCGACGACGAGGCGGCGGCCGAGATTCTGCGCCGCGCGGCGAGCCGGGCGGTGATCCCGCTGCCGACGCCGGACCTGAAGACGCTGATCGCGGCGTTGTCGCTCGCCGGCCGCGTCATCTGCCCTGACGGCGGTGCGATGCACCTCGCTGCCGCGCTCGGTAAGCCAGTGGTGGCTCTCTTTGGCGACTCTCCGGTACAACGCTGGCGGCCCTGGGGTGTGCCCTATCGAGTGGTGCGGCCTGAATCCCGCGACCTTGCCGACCTGCCGATCGAGCCCGTGCTGGAAGCGTTTCGGGCGCTTGCCTGATTCCATGCGCGTCGTCGTTACAGGTGCCTCCGGATTTGTCGGCCATGCGCTGGTACCCGAATTACGCGCTCGCGGACACCACGTGGTGGCGCTGGACCGCGCGGCGATTGGCGATCTCGCCGGATTCACGGGCTGGCCGGGCCTGCTCGCTGGACAAGACGCGGTGGTGCACCTGGCAGCTCTCGCGCATTCCCGTCAAGTAGATGAGTCGCGCCTGCAGGCGGTAAATGTCGCCGCGGCGCTCGCGCTCGGCAAGGCCGCCGCCGCGGCCGGCGTAAAAATGCTGCAAATGAGTTCGGTGAAGGTGCTGGGCGAAGAGACACCGGGACCTGCCTTCGACGATTCGAGTCCACCTGCGCCGCAGGACGCCTATGGGCGGGCAAAGGCCGAGGCGGAGGCGGCCTTGCGCGCCGTTCCCGGTCTCGCGCTCACCGTGCTGCGCCCACCGCTCATCTATGGGCCGGGTGTGAAGGCAAATTTCCGGCTGTTGCTGCGCGCCGTTGCGCGCGGCTGGCCGCTGCCCTTTGCAAGCATCAGGAACCGGCGCAGTTTCATCTATGCCGGCAATCTGGCCAGCGCCGCGGTTCGCTGCCTCGAAGCTCAGGGTGCGGCGGGAAGGATTTTCTGCGTAACGGATGGCGAGCCGTTGTCGACACCGGATCTGTGCCGTGCAATCGGTACTGCGCTTGGCCGGCCGGCGCGGTTGTTTCATTTTCCTCCCGCTCTGCTGGAGTTTGCGCCGCCCGCCAAAAAACTGACGCGATCCCTCGCGATCGATGGCAGTGCGATACGCAGCGCGCTGGACTGGAATCCACCCTATAGCTTCTCGGAGTCAATGCGGCTCACGGCTGCGCAGATAAAATAAGCGCATGCACTATCTGCCTGCGCTCGCGGCGTTCGCGGTATCGTTTGGTTTCCTGTGGGCCCTGCTCTCGCAGCCTGCGCGGCGTCTGCTGCTCGATCGACCAAACGCGCGCTCGCTGCATCAGCGGCCGGTGCCGCGCAGCGGCGGCCTTGCAATTGCGGCGGGCGTCGCGGCGGGCGCTGCCGTCACGACGCACGCTGTCGGCATCGCCCTTGGCATCGCGTTGGGCCTTGCGGCCATTTCGCTCGCGGACGACCTCTTTACCTTGCCTACACTGGTACGGCTCGCCGCGCACGTTGTTGCGGCCGGCGCAATCGTGGGAACCCTGTTCGGCGTCTCCAACTCGTTGCAATTCGTGCTACTTACGCTTGCCATAGCCTGGTACGCGAATCTGTACAACTTCATGGACGGCTCCGACGGGCTTGCAGGTGGAATGGCCGTGTTCGGGTTCGGTGCTTATGCCTGGGCTGCTCACCAGGCCGGCAATGCCCCGCTTGCCGAAACCAGCGGCAGCATCGCCGCCGCTTCATTTGCATTCTTATTGGTGAATTTCCATCCCGCCCGGCTCTTCATGGGCGACGCCGGCTCGGTGCCGCTCGGCTTCCTCGCCGGCGCGCTGGGCGTGCTGGGCTGGCGCGACGGCACTTGGCCTTTGTGGTTCCCGATTCTCGTATTCGCGCCGTTCGTGTGCGATGCCACGCTTACTCTCTTGAAGCGTCTGCTGCGCGGCGAGCGAGTCTGGGAAGCGCATAAAGAGCACTACTACCAGCGGCTGGTACGCATGGGATTCGGGCATCGCGGCGCGGCATGGATCGAGTACGCGGTGATGGCAGGATGTGCCGCAGCCGCGTTGTCGGTTCGCGCGGCCGGCTCTGAAATTCAGGCTAGTGCGCTGAGTGCCGCGGTGCTTGTCCTGGCCGCGATCGCGGTCTGGATCGATGTCCGCTGGGCACGCTGGTCCCGTGCACATCGCGATTCGGGGGGCGCAGCCGCGTGAGGGCTCCGCAAAATCTCGTCCGGGCTTCGCTTGCGTTTGCGCACGATGTCATTGCCTCCGGCGTGGCTTGGCTGGTGGCGTACTGGCTGCGTTTCAATCTGCAAGTGCCGCCGGAGTTCTTGAAGACCGCGCTGGAAACGCTTCCGTGGGTGATGGCGGTAAACGCGCTGCTGTTTTGGCGCCTCGGCCTCTACCGGGGCTTATGGCGGTACGCGAGTCTTCCGGATCTGCAGAAAATCCTGATTGCGGTGTTCGTTGCCTCGCTCGGCTCGCCCGCGCTGTTCCTGCTCGCCGCACCCGTGCCGCCGGTTCCGCGGTCGGTGTTCCTGTTCGCGCCGCTGCTGCTGATCGGCGCCATGAGCGGCAGCCGGCTGCTCTACCGCGCCTGGAAAGAGGGGCGGTTGCTCGGCATCGTGCGGCACCCGGAAGCCAACCCGGTGATCGTCCTTGGCGCAGGGGCGTCCGCATCGGTGTTGCTGCGCGACCTCTCAAGCAGCAGTCAGTGGCGCGTGGTCGCGCTGCTGGACGACGACGCGCGCAAGCATGGCGGCGCCATCCACGACGTCAAGATCCTGGGCGCGCTGGAGCGCGTGGGCGAGGTCGCGCAGCGCATGGGCGTGACGCAGGCGATCATCGCCATGCCCGGTGCCGCCCACTCGGCGCGCAAGCGCGCGCTCGATCTCTGCCAGGCCGCCGGGTTGCGCGTCATGACCGTGCCGGCCTACGCCGACATCATGTCGGGCAAGGTCAGCGTATCGCAGCTGCGCGAAGTAGAGCTGGATGACCTTCTCGGGCGCGATCCGGTCCAGTTGGACGATATGCTGATGAGCGGGTTCCTCAAAGGGAAAACGGTGCTCGTCACCGGTGCCGGGGGCTCAATCGGCTCCGAACTGTGCCGGCAGGTCGCGCGCTTTTCGCCCGCGCGCCTGGTTCTGTTCGAGAATTCCGAGTACGCGCTCTATTCCATCGCGCAGGAGTTTCGCGACAACCGCCCGGAGATTGCCGTCTTCGCTGCGATCGGTGACGCGAAGGACGAAGCGCGAGTGGGGGAAATATTCAGAAGCCACGCGCCGGAGGTGGTTTTTCACGCCGCGGCCTATAAGCACGTGCCATTGATGGAAACGGAGAATGCGCTGCAGGCCGTCGCCAACAACGCGCTCTCCACGATCGTTACCGCGCGTGCGGCGCAGAATTGCGGCGCAAAGACCTATGTGCTGATCTCGACCGACAAGGCGGTGCACCCGACCAACGTGATGGGCGCATCCAAGCGGCTCGCGGAAATGCTTTGCCAGGCGCTGCAGCCGCGCGCCGCTACCCGGTTCGTCATGGTGCGCTTCGGCAACGTGCTGGGTTCCACCGGCAGCGTGATCCCGCGCTTTCGCGAGCAGATCGCGCGCGGCGGGCCGGTGACCGTGACGCACCCGGACATCGAGCGCTACTTCATGTCGATCCCGGAAGCCGTGCAGCTCGTGCTGCAGGCGGCGCAGCTGGGCAATGGCGGCGAGATATTCGTCCTCGACATGGGTGAGCCGGTGAAGATCGCCGACCTCGCGCGCCAGATGATCCGGCTTTCGGGCTTCAGCGAGCAGGACGTTCGCATCGAGTTTACCGGTCTGCGGCCGGGCGAGAAGCTGTTCGAGGAGGTGCTGATGGATGACGAGACCACGCTGTCGACGCCGCACCCGAAACTGCGCATCGCCCAGGCTCGCGCTCCACTGGCAGAAGGTTTGCCCGAGGAGGTCCTGGCGTGGCTGCAGTCCGCCTCTGCCACCGGCGCGGCCCCCGAAGCCGTTCGCGCCCGCCTCAGGGCATGGATCCAGGAGTACGCGCCCTCGCAGTGAGATAATCGCCGGATGCTTCTGGTCACCGGCGGCGCAGGCTTCATCGGCGCCAATTTCGTGTTGTCGACGGTTGCCGCCACGGGTGAGGCGATCGTCAATCTCGACAAGCTGACCTACGCCGGCAATCTGAAGAATCTGGAATCGCTGGCCGGCGATTCGCGGCATGAATTTGTCAAAGGCGATATCGCGGACCGCGCGCTGGTGCGCCGCCTGCTTGGCCGGCACCGGCCGCGCGCGATCGTGCATTTCGCCGCCGAGAGCCACGTCGACCGCTCGATCGAGGGCCCGGCCGAATTCATCCAGACCAACATCGTGGGAACGTTCAGCCTGCTGGAAGAGGCGCGCGCCTGGTGGAGCGCGCTCCCCGCCGGCGAGAAGGACCGCTTCCGCTTCCTGCACGTCTCTACCGATGAGGTCTACGGCTCGCTCGGGCCCGCGGACCCCGCGTTCACCGAAGCAAGTCCGCATATGCCGAACAGCCCGTATGCGGCATCGAAGGCGGCGTCCGACCACCTCGCGCGCGCCTACCACCATACCTACGGCCTGCCGGTGCTGACCACCAACTGCTCGAACAACTACGGCCCGCGCCAGTTTCCGGAGAAGCTGATCCCGCTCATGATCGCGAACGCGCTGGCGGAAAAACCGCTGCCGGTCTACGGCGACGGCCTAAATGTGCGCGACTGGCTCTACGTGCTGGACCATTGCGAGGCGATCCGCGCCGTGCTGGAGAAAGGCCGCGCGGGGGAGACCTACAATATCGGCGGTGCAAGCGAAAGGACCAACATCGAAGTGGTGAAGATGCTGTGCGCGCTGCTCGATGAAGGGCGGCCGCGCAAAAGCGGGCGCTACACGGACCTGATCGCGCTGGTGCAGGACCGGCCCGGCCACGACCGCCGCTACGCGATGGACAGCGCGAAAATCGAGCGCGAGCTCGGCTGGCGGCCGCGGGAAAATTTCGAATCCGGGATGCGCAAGACCGTGGACTGGTACCTTGGGAAAAAATAAATCCGGCGGCGGGCGAGCGCTGATCACGGGCGTCACCGGCCAGGACGGCGCCTACCTGGCCCGGCTGCTGCTGGACAAGGGCTACAAGGTCTGCGGCCTGGTGGCCCGTCGCGGCAGCGATGCGTTGTGGCGCCTGAGGGAGCAGGGGGTCGATGCGGACGTGGCGCTGCTCATGGGCGACGTCACCGACATGTCATCGCTGCTGCGCGCGATAGAGCAGGCCGAACCCACCGAGTTCTACAACCTGGCGGCGCAGAGTTTCGTCGACAAGTCCTGGGACCTGCCCTCGGTCACGACGCAGGTATCCGGCATGGCGGTGACCAACGTGCTCGAGGCGATCCGCTGCACGGACCCGAAGATCCGTTTCTACCAGGCGACCTCCAGCGAAGTCTTCGGCCGCGTGCAGGCGCCGGTGCAGGACGAATCCACGCCCTTCCACCCGCGCAGTCCCTACGGCGTGGCGAAGGCTTTTGCGCACTGGCTCACGGTGAACTACCGCGAGAGCCACGGCATGCACGCTTCCAGCGGCATCCTCTTCAACCACGAATCACCCCTCAGGGGCCTGGAGTTCGTCACGCGCAAAATCAGCGTCGGCGTGGCGCGCATCAAGCTCGAGCGCCAGGACAAGCTGCGGCTCGGCAACCTCGACGCGAAGCGCGACTGGGGTTTCGCCGGCGACTACGTCGAAGCCATGTGGCGCATGCTGCAGCAGGAGGCGGCGGACGACTACGTGATCGCGACCGGACGCAATGCCTCGGTGCGCGACTTCTGCCGCATCGCTTTCGCCCATGCCGGGCTGGACTACGAGCGCCATGTCGAAGTGGACCCGGCGCTGTTCCGCCGCGCCGAAATAGACACGGTGCTCGGCAGCGCCGCGAAGGCGAAAGCCAGGCTCGGCTGGTCGCCCAGGACGAGCCTGGAGCAGCTGGTGGCTATGATGGTGGACGCCGACCTCGCGCGGCTCGAGAAAGGGGTCATCTCGTGAAGGGAATCATCCTGGCCGGCGGTTCCGGAACCCGCCTCTACCCGGCGACGCTCGCGGTCTCCAAGCAACTGCTGCCCGTGTACGACAAGCCGATGATCTACTACCCGCTCGGCACGCTGATGCTCGCCGGCATCCGCGACATCCTG
>Ga0070731_10000463_pt1 | contig 55727 bp, 51 predicted proteins | sample Coa_R1_2_FD_66448 | JGI IMG/M metagenome (GOLD analysis project Ga0070731, IMG submission 66448) | Surface soil microbial communities from Centralia Pennsylvania, which are recovering from an underground coalmine fire - Coalmine... | ecosystem: Environmental > Terrestrial > Soil > Unclassified ... | reverse complement strand
CGCCGGCCGCGACGCCAGCGACGCCTCGAGCGCGGACTTGAGCTCGCGGCGGTGGGCGACACGATCGGAATTGGTGGCGAAGCGCGCGTCCCTCGCCAGCTCCGGCGCCTCGATCACGGCGCAGAGATCGGCGAACTGGCGATTGGTCCCGACGGCCAGGACGAGCTGGCCCTCTCCGGTCTCGAACAGCTCATAGGGCGCGATGCTCGGATGGGCGTTGCCCATCCGCTCGGGCACCACGCCGGCCACGGTGTAGGCGGAGGCCTGGTTGACGAGCGCGCTCAACAGCGCGCCCATCAGCGTCACGTCGATCCGCTGACCCCGGCCAGTCAGCTCGCGGTGGCGAAGCGCGCTCAGGATGCCCACGGTGGCGAACAATCCGGCGAGGACGTCGACCAGCGCCACCCCCACCTTCTGCGGCTCGCCGCCCGGCGAGCCCGTGATGCTCATCAGCCCGCCAACCGCCTGGACGAGGAGGTCGTAGCCGGGGAGTGCGGCGCCCTCTCCATGCCCGAAGCCGGTGATCGAACAGAAGACCAGACCCGGATTCTCGCGCCGGAGCTCTTCGTAGCCGAGGCCCAGCTTCTCCATCAACCCGGGCCGGAAGTTCTCGACCAGCGCGTCGGCCCTGAGGGCTAGGGAGCGGGCGGTGCGGAGGTCACCCTCGTCGGTCAGATCGAGCGCGAGCGAGCGCTTGTTGCGGTTGACCGAGAGGAAGTAGGTGGCCTCGCCGTCGGCGTCGAAGGGCGGGCCCCACGAGCGGGTGTCGTCGCCCGCCCCCGGGCGCTCGACCTTGATCACGTCGGCTCCGAGGTCGCCCATGAGCATGGTCGCGAACGGGCCCGCCAGGACACGGGAGAAATCGAGGATGCGCAGGTTATGCAGCGCGCCGGGCACGAGGGGATTTTCGAGGACTCGGCCTGACTCAGGCCGTCAGCTCGTGCTTGACCACCTTGCCCAGGGCGTTGCGGGGCAGGCTGTCGACAAAGTGGATGACCTTGGGGCGCTTGAACGGCGCCAGCTGTTCGGCGGCGTGGGCGGCGAGCGGCGCGGCGGCACGACGCTTTCCGGCCGGGACGACATACGCCGTGACGATCTCTCCCCACTCCTCCGAGGGCGCCCCGATGACCGCCACCTCCGCCACGTCGGGATGGCCGAGCAGCACCTCCTCGACCTCACGGGGGTAGACGTTGAGCCCGCCGCTGATGATCAGCTCCTTCGAGCGCCCGAGGATCCGCAGGTAGCCGTCGGGATCAAGACGCCCCAGGTCGCCGGTGCGGAACCAGTCGTCGGTGAAGCTCTCCGCCGTGGCCTCGGGCCGCTCCCAGTAGCCGGCGAACACATTCGGGCCACGCACCTCGATCTCGCCCTCGCCCCTGTCCTCGTCGCCGTCGCCGTCGAGGCGAACCTCGACCCCGGGGAGGGGAAGACCCACGCTCCCGGGTCGCCGTTCACCGTCATACGGGTTGGAGACGAGCATCAGCGTCTCGGTCATCCCGTAGCGCTCGAGCACCTGTTGCCCCGCCCGCTCGGCCAGGACCTGATGGAGCTCGGCGGGCAGCGGGGCTGACCCCGAGACGCACAGCCGCAAGCGGGCCAGCTCGTTAGCGCGAGCCGAGGCGGCGAGGCGGTGATACATCGTGGGCACGCCGAAGAACAGGCTCGCCTGGTGCTCGGTGGCTGCGTCGAGCACGGCATCGACGTCGAAGCTTCCGAGCAGCACGGCGGATGCTCCGGCGAGCAGCGTGCCGTGCAGGCCGACGCAGAGCCCGTGGGCATGAAACAGCGGCAGGGCCAGGATCAGGCGGTCGGCGGCCGTCCAGCGCCAGGCCAGCGCCACCGACTCGCTTCCGGCCAGAAGATTGGCGTGGGAGAGCACAGCGCCCTTGGGCTGGCCGGTCGTGCCGGAGGTGTAGCCGATCAGCGCCGGCTCGTCAGGCTTCGCTGTGTCGAGCTCCTCCGGCTGGCCGTCGGGAAGGCGGACCTCCGGCCCGACGATGATCGTCTTGCCTTCGGCCGCCGCTTGCACCCAGCAGGCTCGGGCGTCGTCGTCGACCAGCGCCGCACGGGGCCGGGCGTCGGTGACGATGTGCCCAATCTCGCGCTCGCGGTAGGCAGTGTTGGCGGGCACGACCACGATGCCCGCGCGGAGCGCCGCCACGTGTGCGACCACCAGCTGAGGCGAGGAGGCGGCGCTGAACAGCATCCGGTCGCCCGGAGTTAGCCCGGCGCGGATGAGCCGTCCCGCCACTCGGCGCGTCGCGTCCTCGAGCTCGACGCCGGTCATCACCCAGCTGCCCTGGGGGCCGAGCAGGACCGGGGAGCTCGGATCGCTCGCCCAGGTTGCCGCCCAGGCCTTGGGAAGCGTCCCGCGGGCGAGGAGGTCGACCTCGTCCGCGGAAGTCCCGGCGGGGAGGTGCGGCGCCCAGGCCGGGGCAGTCATGGGCGGGCTGGCCGGGTGTGGCGGTTGGCTCGTGGGCGGCTCACGGACAGTTCATGGGCGGCTCATGGGCGGGCGAGCGCGCTGTACTCCGGGTTGGGCAGCATGTTGGTCGCCATTGCCATCCGATTGGTGAGGTTGTACATCGCGCTCAGCTCGGCGACATCCCAGGCCTCCTCGAGCGTGAGGCCCGCCTCGAGCAGGCTTTGCAGGTCGGCTCTTGCCACCTCCCGAGGGCGGAGGGTGAGCTTCTCGGCGTAGGCGCAGATCGCCTCCCGGCGCGGGTCGAGTCCCGCCCGTCGCCAGTCGTACGAGATCCGCTCGCCCAGGACCGGATCCCCGAGCTCCTCCCGCAGGGCCGCGCCGTGGGCGACAAGGCAGTAGAGGCAGCCGTTCGCCGCGCTGACCACGACCGCCACCATCTCCCGGTCCGCCGCGCTCAGGTTCTCGGTCGGCTCGTGCAGCTGCCGATAGTGCCCGAACCAAGCGCTCAGGCGCTTGGGACGGAACGCGTAAACCCGGAACACGTTGGGCACGAACCCCAGCCGCTCGCGCGCCCTGGCGAACAGGCCCGCCACCTCGGCGGGGGGATCCGACTCATCGGGAACCGGAAACCAGGATCCCGTGGCTTGGTCGGCCGTGGGTCCCGTCGCTTGGTCGTCCGGGGGGTGGTCGGTATCGGTCATCGGGCTCCTCGATCGCTAGGCACGACAATATTGCTGCAGCTCTATCCGAGGAGACTTTCGCCATGGCCACCACCGCAACCGCGCCCAAGATCCGCCCCAAGGACTTCCTGGACATCGACCACCTGCTCTCCGACGAGGAACGTGACATCCGGGACACCGTGCGAGCGTTCGTGGCCGATAAGGTCCTGCCGCACATCGGCGAGTGGTTCGAGGAGGCTCGGATCCCGCTGGAGCTTGCGCCCGAGCTCGGGAAGCTCGGCGTACTGGGGATGCACCTCGAGGGCTACGGCTGCGCTGGTGCCAGCGCCACCGCGTATGGCCTCGCGTGCCTGGAGCTCGAGGCGGGAGACAGCGGGCTGCGCAGTCTCGTCTCGGTGCAGGGATCGCTGGCCATGTATGCCATCCATCGCTGGGGCTCCGAGGAGCAGAAGCAGGAGTGGCTACCGCGGATGGCTGCCGGAGAGGCCATCGGCTGCTTTGGGCTCACCGAGCCGGACGCCGGCTCCGATCCCGGCTCGATGCGGACCCGAGCCAGGCGCGACGGCTCTGACTGGATCCTGCACGGACAGAAGATGTGGATCACCAACGGCTCGGTCGCCGACGTGGCTGTCGTCTGGGCGCGCACCGACGAGGGCGTCCGGGGCTTTCTCGTCCCCAAGGACACCGAGGGCTTCACCACCCAGGACATCCATCGCAAGCTCTCGCTCCGTGCTTCGGTGACCTCCGAGCTGCTGCTCGACGAGGTGCGGTTGCCCGCCGACGCGATGCTCCCGGAGGCGACGTCATTGCGGGGGCCGTTGTCCTCACTGAACGAAGCGCGCTACGGAATCGTCTGGGGCGCGATCGGCGCCGCCCGAGCCTGCTTCGAGGCGGCTCTGGATTACAGCCTCGAGCGCCGGCAGTTCGACAAGCCGATCGCCTCCTTCCAGATCCAGCAGCAGAAGCTGGCGGTGATGGCGCTCGAGGTGAACCGTGGAGCGCTGCTCGCGTTGCACCTGGGGCGGATGAAGGACGAGGGGCGGCTGGCCCCTGAGCACGTGAGCATGGGCAAGCTGGCCAACGTCAACGCTGCGCTCGAGGTGGCCCGGACGGCACGCCAGGTTCTCGGCGCCAACGGGGTGACGCTGGAGTATCCGGTCATCCGGCACATGAACAACCTCGAGTCCGTGGTCACCTATGAGGGCACGGCCGACGTCCACGCGCTCGTGATCGGAGGCGCGCTCACCGGCATCCAGGCCTTCCGATGACGATCTCTGTCGTCGGGATCGTCGGCGCCGGCTTCATGGGGTCGGGCATCGCCGAGTCCTCGGCCGTGGCGGGGAAGCACGTCCTCGCCTACGAACCGGACGAGGCGCCGCTTGAGCGCTCACGTCTTCAGATCGCCAATTCGCTCCAACGTGCGGTCTCACGCGGGAAGCTGAGCGACGAGGAGGCCGCAGCAGCGGTCGGCCGGATCGTCTACACGAAGCGCTTCGGCGACCTGGCCGGCGCCGATGCCGTGATCGAGGCGGTGAGCGAGGACGCGACGGTCAAGGCTGACGTGTTCACGCGAATGGACGAGGAGCTACCGGACGCCCAGTTCCTGGCCTCGAACACATCATCGATCCCGATTGCCCACCTTGGCGCCCATACACACCGCCCGGAGCGCGTCCTGGGTCTGCACTTCTTCTCGCCGGTTCCGGTGATGCGCCTGGTGGAGGTCGTGGTGGCGCTCGACACCTCCGAGGAGACGATGGCGACGGCCGACGAGTTCGTCGGCGAGCTGGGCAAGCGGGCGATTCGGACCAAGGACCGCTCGGGCTTCATCGTCAACATGCTGCTCGTCCCCTACCTGATGGCGGCGGTCCGGATGTACGAGGAGGGCTTCGCCTCCCGGGAGGACATCGACGAAGGCATGCGGCTCGGGGCCGGCCACCCGATGGGACCGCTCACCCTGTGCGACTTCATCGGGCTCGACGTCCTGTACGCAGTGTGCGACTCGCTCTATGAGGAGTTCAAGCGCGACGAGTACGCCCCACCGCCGCTGATGAAGCGGATGGTCGCCGCGGGTCGCCTGGGGCGCAAGTCAGGCCGGGGGTTCTACGAGTACCCGCAGACGGCGGCCGTGGCGGGGTAGGGGGTCGGCGGCGGGCTAGGAGGGTTGGCGGTTGGCGGTTGGTCGGAGGGTCGGCGGTCTGCGGTTGGCTTGGGCGGAGGGGCCGTGGCCGCCCCCGCAGGGGCCGTGGCCGCCCCGCCGGAGCGAGCTCAACTCGCCACTCGTCGCGATATAGCGACGCGCGTGGCGGTGCGGGTCCGGAAAGCGAGCCTGCCCCGCCACGCACGAGGCGAAAACGCGCTGCGTGGCGAGTTGGGATCGGTGCCGCCGCACGACGCTTCGCCACCGGAGTTCGATCGACCTAACTCGTATATCGCTCGCTCGTGGGCGAGTCCTGTGCGGCGGGGTGTCGAAAATCGGCACTTTCCCGCCGATGTCCGACCGGATCGCGCGACGTCGGCGAGTTGGTGTTGCCGTTACTGGAACGGTCCCCGCGGCCCCCGCCCACACGACCCCCCTCGCCCCCTCCGAATCGGCGCGCCCCCGCCCAGGCGTGTGTATGTTGCCGACGCGATGAGGCTTCCGATCCGCGGCAGGGGTTGGTGCGCGATCCTGGGGGTCTCAGCCTGCTTCGGGGCCGCCGCGCCGGTGGCCAGCGCCGGCGTCCCGAATGGGATGCCGACGGACGTCCCGCCCGCCGCGAGCCAGGCTCCGGCGACTCTGCCTGAGCCGACGAGCACCGCCTGGCCCTTCCCGAACAGCTTCCCGCAGACCTCGGGCACGGGGCGCCTGGCCGGCGGGGCGTCGCTGTGGAGCGACTTCATCTATGACGACTACGGCGCCACATCGCTCCCGGGAGCCCCGACTTCGAGCTATGACCAGAGCTCGGACCTCTCGCCGCGGCACGGCGATTACGTCTTTCCGTCCGGACCGGCCAACAACAACGGAGCCGACATCTTCCGCGCCGGAGTCGGTGTCAAGGGCAACTTCAGCTACTGGCGGGTCGACTGGGTCACCCTCGCCGACCCCAGCGTGCCGATCGCCGAATGGACCTTCGACACGGACAACAACTCGGCTACCGGGGTCGCGGCGTGGCCCGCCGGGGCCGGCGTGAGTTCCCCAGGCATCGACCAGGCGCTGGTCGTGTCGAGCCGCGGCGCATGGCTGGTCAACCCGCTGACGGGTCTCCGCACCGACGTCGTCGCCAACGGCGGCAGCCTCACGGTCGATCGCGCCGCCAAGTCCTTCATCGTCGCGGTGCCGCGGTCGCTGCTGCCGGTCAGCGGCATCTGGCGGGTGCGGCTCGCCGCGGGGCTCGCCGACGCGAGCGGGCAGAACTTCGCCGCCCCGTACGTGGGAAACACGTCCTCACCATCGACCACGGCTGAGCGCGTCTACAACATCACCTTCCGGAGCGTCGATCAGGAACCGCCGATCTGGACCGACAACCTCACCGCGACGCTCGCCGCGGCCGCCCAGCAGGCACTCGGCGCCACGCCGATCGGCGCAGCGCTCGGGGCCGGCGGAATCGTCAGCTCGGTCAAGGGCAACTTCTGGATGGAGAACGACCAGGCCGACACGCTCGCGGGCGGTGATGTCTCGAAGTTCAGCCTGCTCGTCGACTGGTCGCAGCTCGGCGCCGCGACCACGACGCCTGAGCCCCAGCCCACGGGCTACAGCACCCGGTGGTACGTCTCCAGCCTCAGCCCGGGCTCCGGGCAGGTCGTCAACGACGGGAATGAGGGCAACTTCAAGCCCACCCTGCTCGAGCGGATCCAGCCCTACGCGGTCTACGTGCCAACCACGTATAGACCCGGCCAGGCCACCCCGCTGACCTGGATCCTCCACTCGCTCGAGGTCAACTACAACCAATACGGCGCTTTCAACCCACAGCTGATCCAGCAGCTGTGCCAGGACCGGGGATCTATCTGCGCCACCACCGAGGGCTTCGGGCCCGCGGGCTGGTACTTCAACGAGGCCGACACGGACTTCTGGCAGGTGTGGCGGGCACTGGCGCAGAACTTCACGCTCGACCCCGAGCGGACCGTCATCTCCGGCTACTCGATGGGCGGGTGGGCGTCCTACAAGCTGGCCTTCGAGCACCCGGATGACTTCGCGGGGGCGTTCTCAATGGACGGTCCGGTGGTCTGCGGGATCGAGTTCTACCCGGGGGAGAACGGCAACGCGTTCAGCGATCCTGCCTGCTCCCAGGACGGGCAGAGCAAGCCGCTGATCGCCAACGCGCGCTGGATTCCGTACGTGATGGATCACACCTACGCCGACGAGCTCGTGCCGGTTCAGGGCGTGATCTCGCAGGCCCAGGTCTTCGACCAGCTGGGGCAGCGCTACGACCTGTTCATCCACACGGGCGGCGACCACCTCGCCTTCTCGACCGAGGACCGGTTCGGCGATGCGGTGGCCGCGGTCGGCACGCCGGTGCGGACCGTGAACCCCGGGAGCTTCAGCTACAGCTGGTATCCGAGCCTCGACTCAACCTCGCTTGGGATCGGGGCGACCGGCGACTACTGGCTGAGCGGCTTCGCCGCACGCGATCGCGCGTTCGGCAAGATCGCCACGATCAAGGCCACCGATGAGGCGCTGCCGGACCGCGCGGTGACGCCGCAGCGCTCAGGTCCGTCGCTGGTCACGCAGCCGATCCCCGGGACCGAGACCCGTCTCACGTGGCAGCTGGGCCGGCGCCCCACCGCCCACAAGCGGATGACGCTCGACCTGACCGATGTCTCGGGGCTGACCCTCGATTCGCTGGCCGCGAACCTCCGTCTCGGCACGATCACTCTGCACAGCGACGGAGCGTCCCAGTTCCGGATCGTCAACCTCCAGAACGGGACCGAGGTGTTGGAGCATGGCCGCGTGGTGGCTCGCGCCGGCCGGGGTGGCACGGTGAGCGTCGGCTTGCGTTCAGGTACGACGGTGCTGAAGCTGGTCCGCCCTGGGCACGCCGCCCGAAACAAGCGGGCACGCTCCCACAGGCATCGTTCAGGATCCCGCCGCCGGCGGACCGTCCGCTTCACGGGTTAGCGAGCGCCGTCGCCCCAGGCGCGGTCGACGCCGCCGGGCACGCCGCCTCAGATGACCCGGAGTGGCGTCCCGATCTTCAAATGGTGCCCGAGCCAGCGGTCGTCGGGAACCCGCAGGCGGATGCAGCCGTGCGAGATCCGGCCGGGAATGGCTGAGGCCGGCGCCCCGAACGGGCCATGGATCCCGACCACCCCGCCGCCTGGCCAATCGGTCAGCGTCGAGTAGTCGGCGGTACCGAAGGCATACGGGTAATAGCCGTTACTCGGGTCCTTGAGCACGAAACGCTCACGGATCCAGAAGTGGCCGGCCGGCGTCGGCATGCTCGACTTCCCGATCCCGACGGGTGCGCTCCAGATGGAGTGGCCGTTCACGTAGAAGTAGAGCCGCATCTGGCGACGGTTGACGACAACCGCATCGTGGGTCATGTGAAACGCGCCCAGCGCGCCCCGCTGTACCCATCCCGTGCGGCCGTTCGGCCGCCCCGGAATCCGGATCCTCACCCACTCCTTCCCGCGGGCGTCCCAGTGGGCCGTGAGCAGGAGATAGACCTCGCTGAAGCCGTCCTCCGTGTACCAGTGCAGCTTCGTGATCCGCCGCGAGTGCGTCGAGGGCTCCGAGTAGACCCCGGCGATCCGCTGCACGTAGGCGAACTGAGTGAAGGTCATCTCGTCCGAGAGAACCTGATCGGGCTGAGCCGCCGGAGCCGCTGCCGGAGGCGAAGTTGTTGTCTGCGGCGCGCCTGAGTTCGCCAGGGCAGGCGCAGCGGGCAGGGTAAGAGCAGTGAAACCCCCAACCAACCAAGCGCCCACATGACGTCGCGTTCGTCTCCCGCGCATCAACGGCAAGGGTAGCGCGCTTTGGCGACGGCGATGCCAGGTCACCTGCGGCGGAAGCCCAGTGCCCCCGTCCCGCGGCGCGTGCGCCGCCCCGAAGCCAACCGGCGCGTGCGCGCGAACCGATATGTACGTTGTCGCCGACATGGGTCCGGTGACCACCCGGCGCGAGCTATTGCGCGGGGCCGCAGGGGGTGCGGCCCTCGGCATGACGGCGCTTGCCTCCAATTCGCTGATCGCCCGAGCGCTGGCCAGCGCCCCCGGGTGCGCCTCGAGCCTCAGCGACATCGAGCACTTCGTGATCCTGATCCAGGAGAACCGCTCCTTCGATCATTACTTCGGCACCTACCGCGGGGTGACGGGGTTCGCCGACCCCCACGCCCTCGCCCTGAACGATGGGAGCGGCCTCAGCGTCTTTGCCCAGCCTGGTTATCCGGGCGGCTACAAGGGCGGCCACCTCTACCCGTTCCACATCGACAGCAGCTCGAACGGCGAGTGCACCAACGACATCAACCACAGCTGGGGCCCTCAGCACACCTATTGGGACGGCGGCAGGATGGACGGCTTCGTCACCGGCCACCTTCAGGCGGACGGCCCCGCGAACGGCCCGCTCACGATGGGCTACTACACCCGCAACGACCTGCAGTTCTACTACGCGCTCGCCGATGCGTTCACGGTCTGTGACCACTACTACTGCTCGGTGATCGGACCCACCGATCCGAACCGCCTCTACAGCTTTTCGGCGTGGCTCGACCCAACGGGCACCCAGGGCGGCCCGATCCTTTCGACCAGCACCTCACGGGTGGAGCGCTTCGGAACGCTGAGCTGGACCACCATGCCTGAGCAGCTTCAGGCGCGCGGGATCAGCTGGAAGGTCTACGGCAGCGCCGACGGGAACTATGGCGACAACGTCCTTCCGTACTTCCGCCAGTACCAGACCAACCCGACGCTCCAGGCCAACGCACTGGTTCCGTCGTACCCGGGCACCTTCCAGACCGATGTCGCCGCCGGGACCCTGCCTCAGGTGTCCTGGGTGCTGGCGCCGCTGATCGAGAGCGAGCACCCCCCGGCGCCGACGGAGTTCGGCGAGGTGGTGGCCGCGGATGTGCTGAACACCCTTGTCTCCAACCCGGCCATCTGGGCCAAGACGGCGCTTCTCATCAACTATGACGAGAACGGCGGCTTCTTCGACCACGTCCCACCGCCGGTGCCGGCAGCCGGGACCGCGGGGGAATTCCTCAGCGTCAACCCGCTGCCGAGCGACGCCTCGGGCGTGGCGGGCCCGATCGGGCTCGGCTTCCGCGTCCCGATGCTCGTCGTCTCGCCCTTCAGCCGCGGCGGCTTCGTGTGCTCAGACGTGTTCGATCACACCTCCACGCTGCGTCTACTGGAAACCCGGTTCGGAGTTGAGGTCCCCAACCTGTCCTCGTGGCGGCGCTCGAGCACCGGCGACATGACGACCGCGTTCAACTTCGCCAAGGTCGACGCCTCGGTCCCCTCCCTCCCGCAGCCCTCAACCACCGACTCGCGGGTGACCTCGAGCAGCTGCGCCGTCGGCGCTCCGCTCGACCTCGCGTCGCCCAGCAGCACCACCCTCGACCAGCTCGAGGCGACCGTCGTCCCGCCGTATCCGATCACCGTCAACAGCAAGCCCCCCGCGCAGGAGCCGGGCAAGGCCCCCGCCCCCAGCGGCCCCGTCTGCGGTTCGGGAGCGAAGAAGGGCCAAGCGGGCACGAGCGCGCTCCGCGTGCGAGGGGTGCGAGTCCATACCTCCGGCCGCTTCCACGGGACCATCGCCCACTTCTCCTACACCGACACGAGCACCCCGGCCTCGAGCTTCAGCGCCCGGATTCACTGGGGCAACGGCCGGGTTTCGATGGCCAAGATCGTCGGCGGCGGCGGAGCTTTTCGGGTGATCGGCAAGCACCATTTCGCCAAGGCAGGCCGGCACCGCGTGCGCATCACGGTCACGGCGCCGAACGGCGCCCACGGCACCGCCACCTCGGTGGTCACGGTGGCTCACCACCGCGCCGGGCGACCGCCGCGGCCGCTCCGGCGGCACCCGAGCTTCACGGAGTAGCTGGGGCTAGGCGGCCAGGGCGAGCGCGATGGCCCGCCCCGCGCTCACACCTTCGTCTCGACGAACTTCTCGCGCAGATCGGTCTTCTTGAACTTCCCTGTCGCCGTGCGCGGGATCTCGTCGACGAACTCGAAGCGGTCGGGCAACTGCCATTTGGCGAAGTGCTGCGCGAGGTGCTCGCGCAGTTCCTCGGGCGCAGCTTCAGCGCCGTCGCGCAGGACGACCACGGCCAGCGGCCGCTCGCCCCACCGCTCGTCGGGCATGGCGATCACAGCGGCCTCCGCGACGGCGGGGTGGGCCATCAGGTGGTTCTCGAGATCGACCGAGGAGATCCATTCGCCGCCGGACTTGACCAGGTCCTTGGAGCGGTCGCAGATGCGAATGCACCCGTAGGAGTTGATCTTGACCACATCGCCGGTCTGGAACCAGCCATCCTCGGTGAACTTCTCTGCACCACGGCCCTGCCAGTAGGCGGCCGCGACCCAGGGACCCCGCACCTCGAGCTCGCCCATCGCCTCGTCATCCCACGGAATCAACTCGCCGTCCTCGCCGCGGGCGCGAATCTCGAAGTAGGGCGCGGGGATCCCCTGGCGCACGCGGAAGTCGTACTGCTCCTCCTCAGGCGCGCTGTCGAGGCCAGGCGGAAGCCGGCAGACCGTCCCCATGGGAGAGGTCTCGGTCATGCCCCAGGCCTGGATGATCGTCAGGCCGTGCCGGTCAAAGCCCTCGAACATGCTCTTCGGGACGGCCGACCCGCCGACGATCAAGTGCCGCAGCGAGCTCAGGTCCCAGCGGTCAGGCTCGTTGTCGAGGGCCTGGAGGATGGCCATCCACACCGTCGGGACGCCCGCCGTGAGCGTCACCTTCTCGTCGGCCAACAGGTCGAGCACGCTCTCGGCATCGAGCTTCGGCCCCGGCAGGACGAGCCCGGCGCCCGCGAAGGCGGCGATGTACGGCAACCCCCACGCGTTGGCGTGGAACATCGGGACGACCGGCAGGATCGTGTCGCGGCTCGAGATCGACTGAGCGTCCGGGAGGGCCGCCATCAGGGAATGCAGGACGAGCGCGCGGTGCGAGTAGAGAACCCCCTTCGGCCGCCCCGTCGTGCCTGACGTGTAACACATCGCCGCCGCGTGACGTTCGCCCAGCGCCGGCCACTGCATCGGCTCCGCGTCGGCGATCAGCGAGTCGTAGTCGATCGTGTCCTCGGGCGCCGAACCTGAGGGTGAGACCACGATCACGTGCTTGAACTCCTGCGCCGAGCGGAACCGCTCGAATACCTCCAGCAGCGTCTCGTCCACCACGATCACCTTGTCCTCGGCGTCGGAGACGATGAAGCTCAGCTCGTCGTGGCTCAGCCGGGGGTTCAGCGTGTGCAGGACGGCGCCCATGAGCGGAACCGCGAAATACAGCTCGAGGTGCTCACGCTGATTCCAGAGGAGCGTCGCCACCCGATCGCCCTCGCCCACCCCGAGGTCGTGAAGCGCGGTGGCGAGCTTTCTGGCGCGCTCTGCGCATTCGCCCAAAGTCGAGGTGTCGATCGAGCCATCGGGGCGGCGGGTGACGACCTTGCGGCCAGGCGTCAATCGCTCTGCGCGCTCGACCACCGAGGTCAGCGCGAGCGGAAAGTCATCCATCATCAGGCCGTGGGTCATCTTCTCGGTCATCCTCTCCTCCGGGATCGATCGGGCCTCTCTGCTGCACAGGATGCTGCTCGTCCATCCTTCCCGCAACCCCGTAATCGCGCGCTGGGACCGGCGCGGCCCCGCGGCCGAGCCGAGGTCATGGGATAGCGTGCGGCGCGATGGCCGCCGTTCGCCCCGCCGAGCCCTATCCCGATGGGTCGTGGTGGGGCTGGGGCGACGAGGCGCAGGTACCGGTTCTGCCCGAGGCGGTCCGAACCCTGCTGGCCGACGGCCTCGGGGTCAGTGCGCCCGGCCGGTCGCCCGGGTCGCTCGAGGCATTCGAGCTTCCGCCGGCCCGCATTTCACCGGACGAGTTCGCCGACGCCGTGGGGCCGGCGAACGTCTCAGGTCAGACGACGTTGCGCATCCGCCACGCTCGGGGCAAATCGACGCCGGACCTGCTCCGACTCCGTGCCGGCGAGCTGGGAGGCGTGCCCGATGTCGTCGTTTTCCCCGGCTCCCACGACGAGGTGATGGCGGTCCTGGAGCGGTGTTCGGCGCGCCGGATCGCCGTGGTTCCCTTCGGCGGCGGAACGTCCGTGGTAGGAGGGCTCGAGCCCGAGCTCGGAGGGCTCACGGGTGTGGTGGCGCTCGATCTGCGCCGGATGAACGCGCTGCTCGATCTCGACGAGGAATCGCGCGTGGCCGTGTTGGAGCCAGGCCTGCGGGGCCCGCAGGCCGAGGGGCTCCTCGACCAGCGCGGCTTCACACTCGGGCACTTCCCCCAGTCATTCGAGTACGCAACGGTCGGCGGGTTTGCCGCGGCGCGCTCAAGCGGGCAGGCGTCGGCGGGTTACGGGCGCTTTGACGAGATGGTGGTGTCGGTGCAGCTGGCAGCGCCGGCGGGCACGCTCAGCCTGGGCCGGGCACCCCGGTCGGCGGCGGGACCCGATCTGCGCCAGCTCGTGCTCGGCTCCGAGGGGACGTTCGGCGTGATCACGTCCGTCGGCGTCCAGGTTCATCCGGCACCTGAGGTACGCCAGTACGACGGGTGGCGTCTCGCCTCGTTCAGCGCCGGCATCGAGCTCGTTCGCCAGTTGGCACAGGACGGCCCGCTCCCCACCGTGGTGCGGCTCTCCGATGAGGCCGAGACAGCGCTCAACCTGGCCAATCCCGGAGCACTCGGGTCGGGCCGTGCCGGCTGCCTGGTCATCCTCGGCTATGAGGGTTCGGCCGAGCACGTGCGTGGGCTTCGCGGTGAGGCGAATCGCCTACTGGAGGACGCCGGAGCGCAGCTCGACCGCGAGGCCGGAGAAGCCTGGGAGCGTGACCGCTTCCGCGGTCCCTATCTACGCGATGCGCTTCTGAGCGCCGGGGCCCTGGTTGAGACGCTTGAGACGGTGACCTTCTGGTCCCGGCTGCCTCCTCTGTATGCGGCGGTCAGCGCCGCGCTCCGCGACGCTTTGATGGAGCAGGGCACACCCCCCGTCGTGCTCTGCCACGTCTCACACGTCTATCCGAGCGGGGCGTCGCTCTACTTCACCGTCGGCTGTGCCCAGGCCGAAAATCCGATTGCGCAATGGCGCACCGCCAAGGCAGCCGCGAGCGATGCCATCCTCGCCGCGGGCGGGTCAATCACCCACCACCACGGAGTGGGCACCGATCACCGGCGGTGGTATGAGGAGGAAGTCGGCGAGCTGGCGCTCGACGTGCTGCGCGCGGTCAAGGCACAGCTTGATCCGGCAGGCATCATGAACCCAGGAGTGCTCATCCCCCGCTGAGCGCCCGCCGACCGAAGCGCATTCAGCGGGTACGCTTGCCTTCTGGCCCGGAGAGGTGCCGGAGCGGTTGAACGGGCGCGACTGGAAATCGCGTAACGGGGGTTGACCTCGTTCGGGGGTTCGAATCCCCCCCTCTCCGCCTCGCCGAGGACCGCGGTCAGCGTGGTCGAAATGGCCCTGGCCCGGACCAGATCGACCACGCTGATATGCGTAGCTGAACCCTTAGTGCCAGACCCAGCGGGCCAGGTGCATTACCTGTGAGGTGACCTGCCCGTTTGTGGTGGTCACCTTGACGTCAACGGCCAACAGGTGCCACGGGCTGTTGTTGCGAAGCAGCTTCTGACCCGTGCTGCTGAGCGTCATGTTCTGAAAGCCGCCGGTGTCAGGAGCGATGTTGAAGTCGGTTTGACCGATGACCGTTCCCTCGTGCGAGAGCGTGACGTGTCCGGTGCAGGTGGTCTCACCGCCGAAGCAGCCCGCCTCGACACCGATGGTTCCGCCGGGTGAGACGAAACCCTCTCGACCCAGGAAGGCCACGTGCGAGGACGTGGTGGTCAAGGTCGCATCGGCGCCGTCAGAGGTCCCGGTCGCATTCTGCGCCACGATCCGGTAGTGGTAGGTGGTGCCGGACTGAAGTCCGGCGATGAAGGCATGTACGGCCACATTCCCGCTCCCGGCGCCAATCGTGAACGTCGGGGTCTGAACGCCGTAGCTGGTCGTGGTTCCATATTGGAAGTAGTAGGTGGTCTTCTGGCCCTGCGGATCCACGGTGGCGTTCAGCGTTGCCGTCGAATCCCTGACGTCCGTCGCCGGCAGCGTGGACACGGAGGGGGCCGATGCCGCACCCTGGGCCAGGGTGGCGGGGAGAATGACGATCGCGGCCAGTGCCGCGACAAGTGCGAACCTGCGTGACTTGCGCATGTTTCCTCCTCGAAAGTTCCGCCCTATCAACAGGCGCAGGGGCGAGGAGTTGCGATTCGCGCGGGGCGCTGGAGCCGCTTCGCCCGCGCTGATCCCCTATGCCGCCGAAGCCGGCGCCAGCACGGCCGGCGCCCCGTAGGGCACCAACGCGGGCGGCAGGGTCACCGACCCGTCCTCCTGCTGCCCGTTTTCCAGCAGGGCGATGATCGTGCGCGAGCCTGTGATCGCGGTTCCGTTGAGCGTGTGCACTGGGGCCGGCCTGCCCTCGCTCGGGCGATAGCGGATGTCGAGGCGGCGGGCTTGGTAGTCGGTGGTGTTGGAGCACGAGGTGAGCTCTCGGTAGCGCCCCTGCCCGGGCAGCCAGGCCTCGATGTCGTACTTCTTGGCCGCCGAGGCCCCGAGGTCGTCGACGGCAATCGCCACCACCCGGTAGGGAATGCCGAGCTCCTGGCAGATCGACTCCTCGATCGCCAGCAGCCGTTCGTGCTCGTCGATGCTCGTCGAAGGCTCGACGAACGCGAACATCTCCACCTTGTCGAACTGGTGAACGCGGAAGATGCCCCGCGTGTCCTTGCCCGCCGCTCCCGCCTCGCGGCGGAAGCAACTCGAAAAGCCGGCATACCTCAGCGGGAGCAGATCGCCGTCGAGGATCTCGTCGGCGTGCAGTGAGGCGAGGGCGACCTCGGAGGTCCCGATCAGGAACAGATCGTCCTCGGGCAGGCTGTAGATCTGCTGCTCGGTGTCGGGGAGAAAGCCGGTTCCATAGAGCGCCCGCTCCCGCACCAGGACGGGCGGAATCACCGGCTGAAAGCCCTCGGCCATCAGCCGCTCGAAGGCGAAGCGGACGAGGGCCAGCTCGAGCAGCACGAGCTCGCCTCTGATGTAGGCGAAACGAGATCCCGAGAGCTGCGCCGCGTGCTCCATGTCTATCCGCCATCCCGCCAGCTCGAGGTGATCCCGACCCGTGGCCCCGGCATCGCCAACCTCCTTGAGGACGGTGTCCTCGGCCGGGGCGTCGTCGGCCGGCAGATTGGGCAGCGACGCCAGGGCGCGCTCACGGTCCGCGCGCACCCTCGCCTCCTCGTCGCTCAGCTCACGCCCGCGGGCCGCGAGTGCGGCCAGATGCTCACGCTCCTCAGGCGTGGGCGGTCCCTGGCGGCCGCGTGAAGCCTTGTTCTGCTCGGCCTGCAGCGACTCTAGCTCGGTCCGGATGGCTCGCCAGCGCTCATCGAGCTCCACCACCTGCGCGAGGGCGCCCACGGCGTCATCACCGCGCCGGGCCAACGCCGCCCGCACGGCGTCCGGATCGCGGCGGATCAGGTGTATGTCGAGAACGCGCCTGCTCCTACTGGGCGGATTTGCCCTGCCCTTGTCCCGTCGAGGCCGGCGTCCCGTTTCGCCCGCCTTTGCGCTTGCTCGGGCGGACCTTGCCCGACGCCCCCTTCTGCTTGCCCGCGACCTTCGTCGCCTGCTGCGTCGCCGCCGCGGCCCCCGCGCCCGAGAGGGCGGGGACGGTTCCGATCGGCTCCTTCAGGCAGGGCACCACGCCGGGGACCTGCGGCGCCTTGCGACCCGAGTAGGTGGCGACGAACTTGGCCACGTCGACCGCGTTTTGGCCGACCACGACGTTCTGGGGCATGATCGCGCCCGAGAAGCCGCCGTTCTCGATCGCGTAGAGCACCCGCGTCACCGGCCGCTCGCAGCGCTGGTCGAAGTTGGGGCCGTTGTTGTATTCGGCGGTGCGCACGTTGGCCGCCGATCCGTGGGTCGCGGCGTAGGACAGCGTGTGGCAGCCTGCGCAGCGCTGGTTGAACAGCACCGCGCCGTGATAGATGGCCGATTGGGCTTTCGGCGCGCTGATTTGCTCGGTCCCGAAGCTCGCGCAGGCCGCCAGCGTGGTCGCGCAGGCAAGCAGCGCGGTCGGGACCAGGAAGAGCTTGACTGGCCGGGCCATGCGGGGCGAGATCATACGCGGCAACTACGATCCGGCGCGATGCTCAGAGCCCGCGCGGTGAGTCGTCTGCTCATCCTCGGCGCGGCGTCGCTCGCCCTTGCGACGACCCTGACCGCCTGTGGCCACACCACCACGGTGGGGGCCAGCCGCATAGTGCGCATCGCGGTCACCGAGTATCGCGTCGTCCCCCAGAGCATCCGCGCCCGAGCGGGACGGCTGACCCTGGTCGTCGAGAATGACGGCCGGCTCGCCCATACGCTCGCCATTTCCCGCCACGGGAACATTCTCGGCCAGACGATGCCGCTGGCCCCGGGTACCACGGCACCCCTGACCCTGAGCCTCGGTCCCGGGAGCTACCTCATGAGCTCGACGCTGTTCTCAGATCAGGCCCTCGGGCTCTACGGCACGCTGACCGTGGTCCGCTAGGGCGGAGAAGGGGCCGCGCCGGGAACGCCGAACCAACCCGTACCCGGCGCCGGCCGAGGTGACGCTCGCACTTTTCAACATCGCGATCGTCCTCCGACGGCGGCAACCAGGAAGGCCGGCGCCGGGTCAGCTGCCGCCTACCACTCGGTATAACCGTCGCGATGCCGTCAAGCCTCGACCCTGAGCTGTTCCGAGAGGTCTTCGGGCGCTTCGCCACCGGGGTGGCCGTGGTGACCAGCGCCGGTCCCACCGGCATGGGAGGGATGACTGCGAACGCCCTGTGCTCGCTGTCGCTCGAGCCGCTGCTCGCGCTCGTGTGTTTCGACAACGACGCCCGCACGCTTCCGATCGTCAGGGACGCCCAGCGTTTCGCCGTCAACGTTCTCAATTCGGAGCAGGAGGAGCTGGCCGGCGTGTTCGCGTCCAAGCTCCCCGAATCGGAGAAGCTCGACGCCGTCGACCACCGCCTCGAGGCGGGGCTTCCGATCATTCGAGGCAGCCTGGCCTGGGCGACGTGCGAGCTCCGCGAGCTGATCCCCGGCGGCGACCACACGATCGCCATCGGCGAGGTCACCTCGATGGGCCTCGGCGAAGGTGACCCGCTCGTCTGGTACGGCGGGCGCTACCACGCCTGGCCCAACGACGGCGTGATCACGCGCTGAGATCCGCTCAACCCGCGGTCTGAGCCGCGCGCAGCAGGAGCACGAGAATCACCAGCGCGGCGACCGTCATGAGCCCCAGCTCACGTCGCAGGATCGCCACCACCACCGCCCGCTGCTCCTCCGGTGGTTCGGCCCCCACGGCCTGCGCGGACTCATAGCCGCGCGCGTCGAGAACCATCTGCGCCGAGGCCGCCCGCAGCGACTCGGCGATCAGGGACACCGCGAGCGGGAGCAGGCCGTACAGGACATGGAGCCCCGGCGGCTTGCGGCCGATCGCCACCAGGACGCCGCCGAGCGCGACGTGGACGATCGTCACGAGCTGCGCGACGCGCAGCAGACGCCAGAACCACGGACCGGACGCCGCACGCCGCCAGCTCCAGGCGCCGAACGCCGCCACGACCGCCCACGACGCGATCGCGCAGATGCCGACGACGAGGTGAACCTCCTTCACGCTTCGGACTCCAGAGCGCCCATGAGATAGCCGCATTTCGCACTAAGTAACATCCTGTTACAAGCTATCTCGCGCAGTGGTATAACGCCGAGTAGTGCTCCGTGACTACCTGCCAGCGATTGTCTTCCTCATCCTGGGCGGGGTGATCGGTGCCCTCTTCGGCGTCCTCAACCTGTTCCTGGGCCGCCGCCATCCGAGCCGCTCCAAGCAGGAGCCCTACGAATGCGGTTTGCCCTCCGAGGTGCAGCGCGGGTTCCGCTTTGGGATCAGCTTCTACCTCGTGGCGATGCTGTTCATCCTCTTCGACATCGAGGTCATCTTCCTGTATCCGATCGCCGTCCGGCTTCGCGCCTTCGGGACCTTCGCCATGAGCGAGACGATCGTGTTCGTCGTGCTCCTGATGGTGGCTTTCGTCTATGTCTGGCGACGCGGAGCGTTGCAGTGGAAGTGAAGCGGGAGCGGATCGACCCCGCCGACCTGAGGGTGAGCAAGCTCCGCGCCCACGACATGCTGCGTGACGACCTCGAGGGCGAGGACCTCGAGCGCCACGTGGAGCAGCGGGTGGTGACGACCACACTCGAGAAGGCGGTCTCATGGGCCCGGGGCAACTCGTTCTTCCCCCTGACCTTCGGGCTGGCCTGCTGCGCCATCGAGATGATGTCGATCGTCGGTGCCCGGCTAGATATCGCGCGCTTCGGCTTCGAGGCCTTCCGCGCCTCTCCCCGCCAGGCCGACCTGATCATCCTTTCCGGCCGCGTGTCGATCAAGATGGCGCCGGTCATCCGCCGGATCTACGACCAGATGCTCGATCCCAAGTGGGCCATCTCGATGGGCGCCTGCTGCTCCTCGATGGGTGTCTTCAACAATTACGCGCTCGTCCCCGCGGACAAGTTCCTGCCGGTTTCGGTCCACGTCCCCGGCTGTCCCCCCCGGCCCGAAGCTCTGGCCCACGGGATCCTTCGCCTCCGCGATCAGGTCATGGGCAACCCGCCGGCCGGCTGGCGTCAGCGCTATGCGGCCGAGGGGACGGAGGAGTTCCTGGAGGCCGACTCGGCGGCGGCGAGTCCCGCGATCAACGTCTTCCGCGCCGGAGACACCGCCGGTGCCTGACGCCACGGAGCTCGAGCTCACCGCCCAGGAGCTCCGTGATCACGAAGCAGGGTCGGTTCTCGATACGGAATTCCACCGGGGCCGTGCGGTCCTGGTGGTCGACCCCGCAAGCGTCAGAGCAGTGCTGGCGCACCTCCAGGGGAAGGGCTACACCTTCCTGGCCAGCCTCCACGGGGTCGACTATTACCCCGAGGAGCCGCGCCTGGGCGTCCTCTACGAGCTGCTCGACATGCAGCGCGTGGAGCGCATCAGCGTGAAGGCTCGCGTGCCGACCGACGCGCCTCAGATCGAATCGGTGGTCGAGCTGTTCCCGACCGCGGAGTTCCAGGAGCGTGAGGTGTTCGACATGTTCGGGGTGCGCTTCGACGGCCACCCGGACCTGCGGCGGATCCTCATGCCCGAGGACTACGAGGGCCATCCCCAGCGACGTGATTTCCCGGTCGGGGGCGAACCGGTGCTCTTCACCTACAACGAGCAGCAGTCCTACGGAAAGGACATGTAGTGGCGTCGCTGACCGAGGACTACCGCCGCCGCGAGGAGTCGATCACGATCTCGTCCGAGCCCGAGGGCGTTGGGGAGGCGCACGAGCTTCTGACGCTGAACATCGGGCCCCATCACCCGGCGACCCACGGCGTGCTCCGGCTGCTGGCGACGCTCGAAGGTGAGGTGGTCCGGGACATCAAGCCGATCATCGGCTACGTCCACACCGGGATCGAGAAGACGGCCGAGGACAAGGCCTACTGGAAGGCGATTCCGGTCGTCGAGCGGATGGACTACCTGGCCTACTACTTCAACGCCATGGCCTTCTGTGGCGCGGTGGAGACGCTGCTTGACATCGAGGTCCCCCCGCGGGCCCAGTACCTGCGCGTGATCCACCTCGAGCTCAACCGGATCATGTCCCACCTGGTCTGGCTCGGCACGAGCGCGCTTGACCTCGGCGCGATCTCGATGTTCTGGTACTGCTTCCGGGAGCGCGAGAAGGTGCTCGACCTGTTCGAGATGTCCTCGGGTCAGCGGATGCACACCCGCTACTTCCAGGTCGGCGGCGTGATCGAGGACATCCCGCCCGGCTTTGCGCTCAAGCTCCGCCAGTTCTGCCGCGACATGCCCAACCGGGCCGACCAGTACGCCGACCTGCTGTCCAAGAACCAGATCGTCGTCGAGCGCCTGCGCGGAACCGGGATCGTCGATCAGAGGACGCTGTTGAAGCTCGGCGTCACGGGTCCGCTCCTGCGGGCGACGGGCAACCCGTGGGATCTGCGCAAGGCCGATCCCTACTCCAGCTATGACCACTTCGAGTTCAAGATCCCGGTCGGGACCGTGGGCGATAACTACGACCGCTATGCGGTCCGCCACGCCGAGTTCTACGAGTCGACGAAGATCATCCAGCAGGCGCTCGACGGCCTTCCCGAAGGACCGTTCATCACCCCCGACCGCAAGGTCGCGCTTCCTCCGCGCCACGAGCTGGCCACGAGCATGGAGGCGCTGATTCACCACTTCAAGCTCGTCACCGAGGGCTTCCGGGTCCCGCCGGGCGAGGCCTACTACCCGATCGAGGGTCCACGCGGCGAGTACGGCTGCTTCGTCCGCGCCGATGGATCGGCCAAGCCGGCGCGGGTGCACATGCGCGACCCGAGCTTCGTCAACCTCCAGGCCCTGCCCCACATGGTCCGCGACGGCTACCTCGCCGACCTGATCGCCACGCTGGCCATGCTCGACCCGATCCTCGGAGGCATCGACAGGTGAGCTTCCGGATCGGAGATCCGCGAGTCGAGGACACCGCACACGAGGGCGGCGACGGCGCCGCTCGGCTTCGCCGCACCACAGCTCCTGTGCCCCGCTTCGGGCACGGCTCCCGGGTTCCCGGATGGGATGAGTCGGTCGACCTGTCCAAGGACCCGGCGGTCATCCCGGATAAGGAGACGACGCCGGTGCCGGCCGAGCTCCGCGCCGAGATCGAGGCCGCGATGGCGAAATACCCGGACCGCCGCTCGGCCGTCATCCCGGCGCTGCACGCGGCTCAGGCGATTCATGGTTGGTGCTCGCCCGAGGCGATCCACCAGGTGGCCGCGGTGATGCAGGTGACCCCGGCCTATCTGAGCTCGGTGGCCACCTTCTACGACATGCTCGAGACCCGCCCAGAGAAGGTCGGCCACCACGACGTCTATGTGTGCACGAACATCTCGTGCTCGCTGCGCGGCGCCGATCACATCCTCGACGCGATGGTCAAGGTGGCGGCGCTCACCGACGGTGAGGTCCACGTGCGCGCGTTCGAGTGTCTCGGGGCGTGCGACATCGCGCCGATGGCCTCGGTCGACGGCGAGTACGTGGGGCCGCTCACGCCCGAGGACACCGAACAGATCGTCGAGGACCTGCGAGCCGGGCGACCGGTGCTCGAGTCCAAGCAGCTGCGCTTTCGCAAGTGCGCCGACCCGGGGGTCGCCGAAGGGGCGTCGGACTTCTCGCCCCCCGGCGGCGACGTGCCGAGGACGGACACGGCTGGCCTCACCGAGGAGGCCCGGGAGCTCGATCGCCCAGGGGGCACGGCGGCGATCGAGATGCCCGCTGAGGAGGCCGCGGAGGAGGACGAGGAGTGAAGCTCCTGCTGGACCGGATCGACGAGCCCGGGCTCAACAGGCTCGAGGTCTACGAGCGCCGCGGCGGCTATCAGGCGCTGCGCAAGGCACTCGGGATGACGCCTGAGGAGGTGCTCCAGAACATCGCCGACTCCGGGCTGCGGGGCCGCGGCGGGGCGGGCTTCCGGATGGGCCAGAAGGCCGGCTTCCTCCCCCACGGAGACATGGACAAGTACCTGGTCTGCAACGCCGACGAATCCGAGCCCGGAACGTTCAAGGACCGCGAGCTCATGCAGAAGAACCCCCACATGCTGATCGAGGGGATCGCCATCGCGTCGTGGGCCGCGGAGCTCGACCGTGCCTTCATCTATATCCGGGGCGAATACCGGCAGCAGGCCGACATCCTGGAGGCGGCGATTGCCGAGGCGCTCGAGGCCGGCTACCTGGGTGAGCGGATCCTCGACTCCGAGCACTCGCTCACGCTCGTGCTCCACCGCGGCGCCGGCGCCTACATCTGCGGTGAGGAGACGGGGCTGCTCGACTCGCTCGAGGGCAAGCGGGGCAACCCACGCCTGAAGCCGCCGTTTCCGGCCATCGAGGGGCTGTATCACGGGCCCACCCTGATCAACAACGTCGAGACGCTGTGCACCGTGCCTCACGTCATCCGGATGGGCGGCGCGGAGTACGCCAAGCTCGGCACCGAGACCTCGACCGGGACGAAGGTGGTCTCGGTCTCAGGCGACGTCCAGCGGCCCGGCAACTACGAGATCGAGCTCGGCATCCCGTCGCGGGAGCTGATCTGCGACCTGGCGGGCGGGCCCCCCGAGGGGCGTGAGATCAAGTTCTGGTTCCCCGGGGGCTCGAGCTCACCGGTGCTGACCAAGGACGACCTCGACATCCCCTATGACTTCGACTCGATGGCCAAGGCGGGAACCATGCTCGGCTCTGGCGCGGTCATCGTCGTCGACGACTCGCACACGGTGCTCGAGGTCGCCCAGAAGGTCGCTCACTTCTACGCCCACGAGTCGTGCGGGAAGTGCGTGCCCTGCCGCGAGGGGACGAACTGGACCGTGAAGATGCTGCGGCGAATCGAGTCGGGCGAGGCGACCCCGATGGACCTCGACATCATGGCCGGGGTCCAGGAGCAGATCATCGGTAACTGCCTGTGCGTGCTCGGCGACGCGATGGCCATGCCGATCGGGTCGATGATCGAGAAGTTCCGCCCCGAGCTCGAGGCCGAGATCGAGGCTGCCCGTCAGCGCGCCGATGCCGCCGAGCTCCACGACGTGGTCCCCCTCGGGGTGGCCGACCCCCACGCCGGCCCACTCCCGGTGCATACCGCTCGCTGACGAAACCCGATGCCCAGACCTGAGCAGAAGAAGATCCAGCTGACGATCGACGGCCGTGAGGTCGAGGCGCTCGAAGGCGCGATGCTCGTCGATGCCGCCAAGCAGGGCGACGTCGAGATCCCCTACTTCTGCTACGAGCCCAAGCTCGGCAACCCAGTCGGGGCCTGTCGAATGTGCCTGGTCGAGATCGAGGGCATCCCCAAGCTCCAGACCTCGTGCTCGACGCCGGTCAAGGACGGGATGGTCGTGCACACGCAGACCCAGCGCGTCAGGCACGCTCAGAACTCGGTGGTCGAGTTCCTGCTCGTCAACCACCCCCTCGACTGCCCGGTGTGCGACAAGGGCGGCGAATGCCCGCTTCAGGACATCACCTTCGGATGGGGCCTCGGACGCTCGAGGTTCATCGAACCCAAGCGCCACTTCGTCAAGCCGCTCTCGCTCTCACCGGTCATCGCCATCGACCGTGAGCGGTGCATCCTCTGCTACCGCTGCGTGCGCTTCTCGCAGGAGATCGCCGAGGACTACCAGCTCATCTTCGCCGAGCGCGGGGCCGACACGTTCGTCTCGACGCACGACGGGCACCCGTATGTGGCGCCGTTCAGCGGCAACATCCTCGAGCTCTGCCCCGTCGGCGCGCTGACCTCGAAGCCCTACCGCTTCCGCGCCCGCCCGTGGGACATCGAGAACGGGGCTGGGATCTGCATGCTCTGCCCGTCCCAGTGCAACGTCGAGTTCACCGTTCGCGACGAGAAGGTCATGCGTGTCCTGGCGCGGGACGCCAATGGCCACCCCGGCGTGGACGACGGATGGTTGTGTGACAAGGGCCGCTTCGCCTATCAGGCGATTCACGTCGATGACCGGATCACGACCCCGATGGTTCGCGACGGCGGCCGCCTGCGCCCCGTCTCCTGGGAGCGCGCGCTTGAGACGGCCGCGGGCTTGCGCTCGCACGCCGGCCGTGTCGGAGCGTTGGTCGGCGGCCAGGCGACCAACGAGGAGGGCTTTCTCCTGGGGCGACTGCTGCGTGAGGGGCTTGACTCAGGCGATCTGGATTGCCGGGCCGATGCCCCGCCGCCCGCAGCGCTCATCCGCGCGCTGGCCAACCCCGCGCTTCAGGCCACCGTGCCCGACCTCGAGTTCGCCCACACGATTCTCGTCGTCGGGTGCGAGCCGCTCGACGACGCGCCCGTCCTCGACCTGCGGATCCGCAAGGGCGTCCGCCGGCGCGGCGTCAACCTGGTCGTGGCCACGGCCCGGCCGAGCGCACTGGATGCGAACGCGCAGCGCGTCATCCGCTACGCGCCCGGGGGCGAGGCGGAGTTCCTGGCCGGGCTCGCCGCGGCGCTGGCCGGTGAGGAAGCCGCACCCGATGTGCGCGGGGTGGCCGAGCTGCTCCGAGACGCCGGCGAGGACATCGTCATCGTCTGGGGTGAGCGGCTCGATCCGGCCGCGGCGCCCCAGCTTCTGCGGATCGCCGACGCGCTCGGGCTGGCCGGGCGTGAGGGCGCGGGCCTGCTCGAGCTTCCGGCCGGCTCAAACGGCCGCGGCCTTCGGGAGGCCGGCGTGCTGCCGGGCTCAGGGCCCGGGTACTCGGAGGTTGCCGCCGCGCGCGGCGCCGGCGAGATCGCGGAGGCCGTGGCCAACGGGGAGATCACCGCTCTCTATCTGTTCGAGACCGATCCGATCCGCGAGCGTGGCGACCGGGCGCTCTGGGAGAGCGCGCTCGAGCGCGCTGGCCTGGTGGTCGCCCACGCCTCCGTCCTCACCGAGGGCATCGCCGAGCACGCCAACGTCGTCTTCCCGGCCGAGTCCTACGCCGAGAAGGAGGGCACGGTGGTCCATCCCGACGGCCGGATCCAGCGGCTGCGCCGCGCCATCGCGCACCCCGGCGAGGTCCGCGCCGCGTGGTGGGTCATCGGTGAGGTGGCCAAGCGCGTCGGTCTCGACCTCGCCGTCCTGACCAGCCCAATGGCCTTCAAGCAGCTCGTCGAGGCGGTGCCTTTCTACTCAGGCCTGACTCTGGAGGAGATCGGCGGCCGTGGCCTCCGCTGGCCCGAGCGGGAGGCGGCTGGCGCGTTTCCCACCGTCGACGAGCGAACTTTGGCACCGGAGTTGAGCTATTCGACGACGGAGAGCCAAAGTTCGGCGAACGGCGGGAGTCTTCGCCTCGGCACCTACCGCCCGATCTGGGCCGCGCCCGAGGTCGAGATCTCGCCCGCCCTCCAGTACACGATCGCCCATCAGCAGGCTGAGCTCTCGCCGGAGGACGCCCAGCGGCTCGGGATTGTCAGCGGCGAGATCCTCGAGGTCGGCCAGAACGGGACCACCATCAAAGCCCGCGCCGCGGTCCGCAGCGGCGTTCCCGAAGGCACGGTCTTCCTGGCCACCGGCCTGGCCGCCGATTCCGCCAACGCCCTCACCGAGCCCCTGGTCGAGATCCGCAAGGCCGCCACGCCCGCGCTCGAGGTGCAGCGGGCATGACCGCGCTGGGCGACATCTACTTCTACGAGCCCTGGTGGGTGCAGATCGTCAAGGCGCTCGTGATCTTCCTGGTCATCTTCCTCCTCCTGCCGATGCTCATCGTCTACGAGCGCAAGCTCCTAGGGCGCTTTCAGGCCCGCTACGGACCCAACCGAGTGGGGCCGTTCGGCGTCCTACAGCCGCTGGCCGAGATCATCAAGTTCGCCACCAAGGAGCCGTCGCGGCCCGCGACGAGCGTCGGCTTTCTGTACCGGATCGCGCCGATGATCTCGATCGTCACGGCGGTCGCCTCGCTGGCGCTGATCCCCTTCGGGAATGTCCAGCACGTCTTCGGGCAGAAGGTCGGGCTCTACGGGATCGACGTCTCGGTCGGGCCGCTGTACGTGTTCGCGTTCGGCGGGATCGCCTTCTACGGGATCATGCTCGGCGGCTGGGCGAGCGGGTCCAAGTACGCCTTTCTCGGAGCGATGCGCGGCGCGGCGCAGCTCATCTCCTACGAGGTCTCGCAGGGCATGGCGCTCGTGGGCGCGGTGATCTCGGCCCAGACCCTCTCGCTCACCGGCATCGTTCACGCGCAGGGGCGGCTCTGGTACTTCATCCCGCAGATCGTCGGCTTCCTGATCTTCATGGTCGCTTCGTTCGCCGAGACCAACCGGGCGCCCTTCGATCTCCTGGAGGCCGACTCGGAGATCATCGGCTACTTCACCGAGTACGGCGGCACCGGCTGGGTGGCCTACGAGTTCGCCGAGTACGCGAACATGATCGTCGTCTCTGGGATCATGGTCACCTTCTTCTTTGGGGGGTGGCTCATGCCGTTCGGGATCCACCCCCCGGGCTGGGTTGACCCGATCGTCGTCCTGGTCAAGATCTTCCTCTTCCTGACCTTCTTCATCTGGGTGCGGGCGACGCTGCCACGCCTGCGCTACGACCAGCTGATGTCGTTCGGGTGGAAGATCCTGCTCCCGCTGGCCACGCTCAACCTGCTCGTGACGGCGATCGTGGTGGCGACATGACCTACCTCGTGGTGGCGACATGACCTACGACCCCGGCGACGTGATCGAGGTCATCCGGGAGCCGCCCCTGAACCCGGCGGCCAGTGTCTACCGCACCTTCGGCGAGACCTTGCGGGGGCTGAAGACGACGTTCGCGCGGATCGTCGAGGGACCCGTGACGATCCAGTACCCGGAACAGAAGACGCCGGTCTATCCGCGCTTCCGCGGCCGGCACAAGCTCCACCGCTTTGAGGACACGGGCCTTGAGAAGTGTGTCGGCTGCTCGCTGTGCGCGGCCGCGTGTCCGGCCGACTGCATTCGCGTGGTGGCGGCCGAGAACACGCCGGAAAACCGCGTCTCGGCCGGAGAACGCTACGCGGCGGTCTACGAGATCAACCTGAGCCGCTGCATCTTCTGCGGCTACTGCGAGGTCGCCTGCCCGTTCGACGCCATCACCATGGGTCACGACTACGAGCTATCTGACTACACGCGCTCAGACCTGATCTTCACCAAGGAGATGCTCCTCGCCGAGGCCGTCGAGCGCACACCCCTGCGGACGGAGGGGGAGTGAGGATGCGACGGAGGCGTCGCGCTTGAGCGCGGTCTTCTTCTTCATCGCCGCGATCGCCGCGGTGACCGGAGCCATCGGGGTGGTGTCGCTCCGCAACCCGTTCTACGCCGTGCTCTCGCTGGCCTTCCACCTCGTCTCGCTGGCCGCGCTGTTCCTGCTCCTGCGGGCCGAGTTCGTGGCCGCCGCCCAGGTCGTCGTCTACGCGGGCGCCGTGATGGTGCTCTACGTGTTCGTCGTCGCCTATGTTGGCGGCGGCGAATCGCTGCCCAGCGGCGCCGTCCTGCGGGTCCTCGGCCCGCTGTTCGCGCTCGCCCTGGTGATCGAGCTCTCGATCGCGATGCTCGGCTCCGGCCTGAGCGGGGTCAAGCACAAGGGAGCTCCGTATGTCCTCGGGTTCGGCACCCCCGGCCACATCGGCAACCTCCTCTTGACCAAGTACCTGTTCCCCTTCGAGGCCGCATCGATCCTCCTTCTGGTTGCCGCGGTGGGCGCCGTCGTCCTCGCCCGCCGGCGCGCCGGCCTCGAGGACACGACCGAAGGCGAGACACCGGACGCGATCCGGATCTCGACCGCTCAGCCGGGCTACGTCGGGACGATGGCCGAGGCCGCGGGCGTCCGCCCGAGTCCCCAGGAGGAGCCCCTCGAGCCTGAGGTCGAGCCGGTCGGCGGCTCGGCCCGCGTCGAGCGAGGGGGCTGGTAGCCCGTGCCGATCGGCTGGTATCTCGTCGTCTCGGCGCTGATCTTCTGCATCGGCGCCGGTGGCGTGCTCGTCAGGCGGGACCCTCTGGTCATCCTGCTCTGCCTGGAGCTGATGCTCAACGGAGCCAACCTCGCGCTCGTGGCCTTCGCCCGCATGTGGGGCGGTGAGAGCGGCCAGATCTTCGCGCTCATCGTGATGGTGGTGGCGGCCTGCGAGGTCACGGTCGGCCTGGGGCTGATCGTCGCCATCTACCGGCGCCGTCTCCCCGTGGACGTCGATGAGCTGAGCGAGCTGCACGGCTAGATGCACGCGACCACGGTCACCACGTTCGGCTGGTTGGTCCTGCTCTGCCCGCTCGTCGGGACCGCGCTGATCGCGCTCACCTACCGCTGGCTGCCGGGCCGAAGCGCCGGTTGGATTGCGACGCTGGCCATCGCCCTGTCCTTCGCCTTCAGCGTCGTCGTCTTCGTCAAGCTCCTGGGGCGAACCCCCAGCCACCGGCAGCTGGTCTCGAGCCTCTGGAACTACAACCTGACCAGCGGGGTCGACGCGAGGATGCAGATCCTCGTCGATCCGCTTTCGGTGTTCATGATCCTTGTCGTCTCCGGGGTCTCGACGCTGATCCACCTCTACTCGGTGACCTACCTGTGGGAGGACCGGGGGTTCCGGCGCTACTTCAGCTACCTGAACTACTTCGTCTTCTCGATGCTCCTGCTGGTGCTCGCCGGCAACTTCGTTCTGCTGATCGTCGGTTGGGCGTTCGTCGGCGCGGCGTCGTATCTGTTGATCTCGTTCTGGTACCGGCGGACGACGGCCACCCGCGCCGGGCTCAAGGCGTTCGTCATCAACGTCGTGGGCGACGTCGGCCTCGTGCTCGCGACCTTCTTCCTGTTCCAGCACACGGGCACCGTCGGCTTCCTGCGGACCTTCCACGAAGTTCGCCACGTCTTCTCGCACAACGACGCCGATCTCGTCGTCGCCTGCCTCCTGCTCCTGGTGGGCGCGTTCGCCAAGTCGGCCCAGGTGCCGCTTCACACCTGGCTTCCCGACGCCATGGAGGGTCCGACCCCTGTCTCGGCGCTGATTCACGCCGCCACGATGGTGACCGCGGGCGTCTACCTGATCGCCCGCATGCATCCGCTGTTCGAGCACGCGCCGACCGCCGCCGACGTTGGCGCCATCGGCGGCTGTCTGACGCTTCTGATCGCCGCCACCATCGCCATCGTCCAGGTCGACCTCAAGCGGGTCATCGCCTACTCGACGATGTCCCAGATCGGCTACATGATCATGGGCGTCTCGGTGGGTGCGTACTCGGCGGGGTTGTTTCACCTGATGACCCACGCCTTCTTCAAGGCGCTCCTGTTCATGGCCGCGGGGTCGATCATCGGGGCCATGGCCGGGGTGCAGTCGCTGGACCGGATGGGCGGCTTTCGGCGCGCGCTGCCGTTCACGTTCGCCTGCTTCTTGGTGGGCGGCCTGGCCCTGTCGGGCCTGCCGCCGTTTTCAGGTTGGCTCTCCAAGGACGACATCCTTGGCTACCTCGACCACCGCGGCGGGGGGTTTCTCATCCTCGGCATCGCCGGCTACGTCGGGGCGCTGCTCACCGGCATCTACACGTTCCGGATGATCTTTCGCGCCTTCTTCGGCGAGCCGGTTGAGGAGGCGCGTGAGCTCGAGCACGGCCACCTGGCGCACGCCGAGGTGCCCCGCAATCCGCTCACCGGCGAGGAGGAGGACACCGACGTCGGCTTCCCCGGTCCCGGTCACTTCATCGCCGAGCGCGAGTGGCCGATGCGGATCGCCATGGGCACGCTGGCCGTGCTGGCCGTGATCGGCGGCGCGATCCAGATCCCCGGCGTCGACGATGCCGTGGGGCGGTTCCTGGATCCGTCGTTTGCCGATTCCCGTCTGGCCCACGTTCAGGTGGCGACCGGCGCCTCCTGGGTGGGTCTCATCATCGGCGCGCTGGTCGCGGTGGCCGGAATCACGATCGCCTACCGGGTGTGGGTGGTCCACGTCCCGGAGGCCTCAGCGGTCCAGGCCCGCCTGCCGTGGCTGCACCGTTTCCTGGTCAACAAGTGGTACTTCGACGAGGCGATCGAGTTCGTAGTGGTCAGGCCCGCGCTGTGGATCGGGGGCGTGGCCACGTCGATGCTCGAACGCCTGGTCATCGGCGACATCGTCACCGGCGGAGCCACCGGAATCATTCGCGCCGGCTCGGCTGCCGTGAGACGGGCCCAAACCGGGTTTCTCCGCTACTACGCCGCCGGGATGGTCCTGTTCATCTCGGTCATCGCTCTCTACTTCCTCGTCTCCTCGTAGATGACCCTGTCAATCCTCATCTGGCTCCCGCTCGCCGTCGGCCTGCTGGCCGCGCTGATGCCGCGCGAGGCGATCGGATGGACGAGCGTGGCCGGCAGCGTGGTCACGCTGGGCATCGCCATCTCGTTCCTGGTTCGCTTCAAACTCGGCCATCCCGGGCTTCAGTTCCGAAGCGACCGCGTCTGGATCTCCGCCCTCGGGATCCACTACAAGCTCGGACTCGACGGGCTGAACGTGGCCCTCGTGGTGCTCACCTGCCTGCTCTTCACCGCCTCGCTGATCTGGGCGGCATTCCGGGAGTGGGATCGCCCGCGCGTGTTCTATTTCCACTTCGGCCTCGCCCAGGCCGCGGTCCTCGGCGCCTTCTGTGCCCAGGACCTGGCCCTGTTCGTGGGCTTCTTCGACCTGATGCTGATCCCGTTCTACTTCCTGGTCGGGATGTGGGGATCGGGCGAGCGCGTCCGCGCGACGACAAAGCTCGTCGTCTACACGCTGGTCGGGTCGTTCTTCATGCTCGCGGGCGCGATCGCCACCGGCGCGCTGGCCTCCTCCCAGCACGGGACCCCGATCACCTTCGTGCTCTCCTCACTGCACCACCTGCCGCTCTCCCACGCCTCGCAGGAGTGGATCTTCCTGTGCTTCGCCTTCGCGTTCATGGTCAAGATGCCGCTCGTCCCCTTCCACGGCTGGCTGGCCGACGGCTACAAGTCGATGCCGATTCCGGCCCTGGCGGTGTTCTCCGGCGTCGTGTCGAAGGTCGCGGCCTACGGGTTCCTGCGGATCGTGCTCCCCCTGTTCCCGTTCGCGACGGTGCACTTCCAGCTCCTCGTGCTCCTGGTTTCCCTGGTCTCGATCCTCTGGGCGACGGCCGTCGCCTTCACGACGCCCGACGCCCGCATGGTCGTCGCGTACTCGAGCGTGGCCCAGCTCAGCTTCATCACCCTCGGCATCTTCTCCCTGCATGAGGTGGGCGCGCAGGGGGCGCTGCTGCAGATGCTCAACCACGCCCTGGTCACCGCCCCCCTCTTCTTCATCATCGCCGTGCTGGCCGCGCGCGCGGGCGGCTCGGAGCTCATCCGCGACATGGGGGGCGTCGCCTTCCGGGCCCCCGTGCTGGCCGCGCTGTTCCTGATCGTCGCGCTGGCCACGCTGGCCATGCCCGGCTCCCCGAACTTCATCGGCGAGTTCAACATCCTGCTGGGCGTCTTTCAGTCGCGCATCGCGGTGGCCGTGATCGCCTTCGCGGGCGTCGTCGGGGCCGCCTACTACGCCCTACGTCTCTTCATCGGGACGATGCACAACCGCGTCGGCGCGCACGTCGCCTCCCGTGAGGTCGGCTTCGCCGATGCGCTTCCCATCGCCGGACTGGTCGCCGTGATCCTCGCGCTGGCCTTCTACCCGCAGTTCGGCCTTCGGCGCTCGCAACCGACGGTGCAGCGAGTGGTGGCGCCGGTCGCCCTGCTCGGCCACAACCCCTACCGCAAGCTCGCCGCCTCCGGCTGGACCGCCTACGCACCCCTGGCCTCGCGATGAACGTCGTCCACACCCTCCACCACGCGCACCACCTCGTCGGCCCCCACATCGACTGGTCGGAGTTCTCGCCGTTGCTGGCGCCTGCCGGGGGTGGCCTGATCGTGCTGATGGTCGGCCTGCTGCGGGCCCGAATCGTCCGGCGGCACATCGTGCCCGCGCTGTCGATCCTGAGCCTGCTCGCGATGATCGGGCTGGCCATTTGGCGCTTCCATCATCAGGCCTCGATCATCTCGGGTGCGCTTCGTGTCGATGACCTGGCGCTCGAGGTCGACATGTTGTTCGCGGCGGCCGGCATCGCAGCCGTGCTGCTCTCCTGGCGGGCCTTCGCACCCCGCGAGGCGGGGCAGGGCGAGTACAACGCGCTGCTTCTGTTCAGCGTCTTCGGCATGGCCGTGTTCGTCTCGGCCCAGAACCTGATCACGCTCTTCCTGGGAATCGAGTTGCTCTCGATCCCGCTTTACATCCTCTGCGCCTCGGAGACCCGGCGCGAGGGCGCGCTCGAGTCGGGCCTCAAGTACCTGGTGATCGGCTCAGTTGGCTCGGCCACACTCGCCTACGGCCTCGCGCTCGTCTACGGATCGACCGGCGCCACCGACTTCGCGGCGATCGGGAACGCGGCTGCGGCCGGCAAGCTGGCCGGCGGCGCCCTCGGCGATCCGATGTTCTTCACCGGGCTCGGGCTCGTGATCGTCGGCTTCTCGTTTAAGGCCTCTGTGGCGCCGTTTCACCAGTGGACGCCCGACGTCTACCAGGGCGCGCCGACCCCGATCACGGCCTTCATGGCCACCGCGACCAAGGCGGCCGCGCTGGTCGCATTCCTGCGGTTCTTCGACGTCGCCGCAATCGGCGCCCAGAACACCTGGGCACCGCTGCTCGGCGCCGTGGCCGCGATCACGATCATCGTCGGCAACGTCGGCGCCCTGGGGCAAACATCGCTCAAGCGGATGCTCGGATATTCCGGCGTCGCCCAGGCCGGCTACATGCTCTCCGGCGTGGTCGTGGGGACGCAGCTCGGGATCCAGGCCACCGTGCTCTACCTGCTCGCCTACCTGGGCATGAACATGGCGCCCTTCGCCGTGGTCGTCGCCGCCGAGCGTGAGCGGCCCGACCTGCGTGACGATCTCACCGGCCTCAGTGGGCTGGGAGCCCGCAATCCGTGGCTCGCCTGGCCGATGACAATCGGGATGCTGGCCCTGGCCGGAATTCCCGGGACCGTCGGCTTCATCGCCAAGTTCCAGCTCATCCACGCGCTCGTCAACGGCGCCTACACCTGGCTGGCCATCGTCCTCGTCGTGGGCTCGATGATCTCGCTCGGCTACTACCTGCGCATCGTGGCGACCATCTGGATGCGCCCCGCCCTCACGACCCGCCCGGTGATGGCCGGCGGCTCCCAGGAGGCCGACCCGTCGGCGGACGTCCCGGGCTCGGTCGAAGATGCCTCCCCCGGCGCCGCGGCCGAAGGGCGCTCGCTGCACTTCGAGGTCGCCTATGTCGCGCTCGCCTTTGCCGCCGCCGTCATCTTCTTCGGGATCTTCCCCTCGCCGCTGTTCCACTTCGCGGCCCACGCCGGCCGCGCCATCGCCGGTCTGTTCTGATCGCCAGTCGGGGTGTCGTGCCACCCGGAGCCGGGTAGCCCGCCCGCCATGGAAGAACGACGCAGTGACACGGAGGAGACGTTCGGCGATCAGCCCGCCCCGGGCGGCGTCTCGGACCAGAACACCGAGGAGCCCTCAGCACCGGGGGGTGGCGGCGAGGCTCCGGACCGCGACCGCAGCGAGGATTCGACGGACGATCCCGGGTCGGCCAAGGAGGGCAGCCAGTCGACGGGTAGCCCCGACGCCGCGGGCTGAGCCGTAGGCGGAGCGGCCCCGCGCCCCTCGTCCGCCACCGCCGAGCCCGCCGCTACGATCAGCCGCCGGTGGAGTACCCGGTCGAGAGCTTCAGCGAGGCCGAGCGCGAGCAGCTGCGCGGGCACTTCACGAACCTCGAGCGGCCGGTGTTCGCGCTCGTCAACCTGCCGGAGACGGTGAAGGGAGCGCTGTTCGCGCGGTATTCCCGCTATCCGGGCACGCTGCGGCGCCTGTTCCTGGACGAGTTCGCACACGAGGTGTCAGCTACGGGCGTCTGGGACGGCGATGAGGGCGCCCATGCGGCGGCACTCTATGAGCGGATCTTCGTTGGGTTCGGCGATGACTCGGTGGCTCAGCTCGGAGGCGCGCACATCGCCTGCGAGTGGGTCTCCAATGTCCTCACCAAGCTTCTTCAGCGGCCCCGGCTCGGCGCCTATCTGGAGCAGTCGACCCGCTACATCGCCTACGACAGGCCGCTGCCTGACCCACCGGGGGGTTACCGCTACTACCGTGATCCCGAGCTCGGCTCCCGCTACACCGACGCGATGGACGAGCTGTTCGGCGTCTATTCCCGTTCGCTTCCGCGCGTGATCGCCTGGGCCGAGGCGGAGTTCCCCCGGCGGCCCGAGGAAGCCCCGAGCGCCCACGCCCGAGCGATCAAGGCCAAGGCGCTCGACCTGCTCCGCGGGCTGCTGCCGGCGAGCTCGCTCTCGCACATGGGGATCTTCGCCACCGGACAGACCTATGAGCAGCTGATCCTGCACCTGATGGCGCATCCACTGCCCGAGGCCCGGGCCTACGGGCAGATGATCCTTGAGGAGGTCAAGTCGGTGATGCCGAGCTTCGTGGCCCGGGTGGAGCGACCGGAGCGGGGGGGCGAGTGGGTGAGCTACCTCGAGGAACGAGCCCGGGCCGGCGAGCGTTGGGCCAGGCATCTGGGCATCGGGGAGGCCAGCGAGCCCGACCCCGGCCCTTCGGTCAAGCTGCTCCGCGTCGAGGGCGACGAGGACGACCTTCTCGCCGCGCTCCTGTTCGAGGCCGCCGCGGTCTCCGAGGAGTCGGTCCGGGACGCTGTGGTCAGCCTCGGCCGCGAGGAGCGAGAGGAGCTGCTGGCCGCGCTCGTCGGCCGCCGGAGCAACCGGCGCCACCGTCCCGGCCGGGGCTTCGAGGCCCTCCGCTACCGGTTTGAGATCGTCGCCGACTACGGGGCCTTCCGCGACCTCCAGCGCCACCGGATGCTGACCGTCCAATGGCAGTCACTCACCCCCGAGCTCGGCGCGGGCATCCCTGAGCAGGTCGACCTGGCCGGGTGCGGCGGCGAATATCGCCGCGCGCTCGAGATCTCGGCCGCCGAGTACCAACGCCTTGTCGACGCGGGGCTGGGCACCGCAGCGCCCTACGCCCTGTGCCTGGGCTACCGGATCCGCTTCATCCTCGACCTCAACGCCCGCGAGGCCATGCAGCTGATCGAGCTGCGCTCAGGGCGTGAGGGCCATCCGGCCTATCGCGCCGTGGCTCACGAGATGCATGCCCAGATCGCCTCCGTCCATCCTGCCGTCGCCGCCGCGATGGTGCACGTCGACCGCGAGGCCGAGCCTCGGCTCGAGCGGATCCTCTCCGAGATGCGAACCCACGCTCGCGCCGGCGGCGGGTAGCCGCACGGCGCGCTCAGCTCGGTCCTGCCGTCAAGCCTCCCGCCGCTGCTCCTGTTGGCGGAGCTCGACGCGCCGGATCTTGCCCGTCAGCGTCTTCGGCAGGTCGGACACGAACTCCACCTTGCGCGGGTACGCGTAGGCGGAGAGGTGCTCACGGACGAAGCCCTTGATCTCCTCGGCCAGCGCCTCTGAGGGCTCGTGGCCGCCGGCCAGCACGATGAACGCCTTGACGACGTTGCCCCGCCGCTCGTCCGGCGAGGCCACGGCGGCGGCCTCGGCGACCGCGGGATGCTCCAGGCACGCCGACTCGACCTCGAACGGGCCGATCCGGTAGCCGGCGGCGATGATCACGTCGTCGGCGCGCCCCTCGTACCAGAAGTAGCCGTCCTCGTCGGCACGGGCCGCGTCCTTGGTGTGGAACCACTCGCCGCCGAACACCTCCTCGGTGTCCTCGGGCCGGTTCCAGTAGCCGAGCGGGTAATGCGGGTTAGACCGGGCCTTCAGGCAGATCTCGCCGCGGCCGCCGGGCTCGACCGGCTGTTCGTCCTCGTCCAGGATCGCTACCTCCCACCCCGGCAGCGGTCGTCCCATCGAGCCTTCGCGCACCTCCATGAACGGGTAGTTGCCGACCAGCGGATAGGACTCGGTGAGCCCGTAGTAGTCGAGCACCGTGATGCCGTACTGCTCACGGAACCAGCGGATCGCCTCGGGGTTCAGCGGCTCACCCGCCGAGCATACGATCCGGAAGTGCTGGGGATAACGCGTCCGGGCATCCCCGATCGACATCATCGAGCGGATCGCGGTCGGCGTGGCGAACACGTTCGTGACCTCGTGGCGGGAGAGGAAGTCGAGCTGCTTGTGGGGATCGAAGCCGCCCTCGCGCTGATAGACGGCCTGGACGGCGCCGAACCGCCACGGTCCGAGCAGGGGGCAGATTCCCGCTGCCCACGCCCACTCACCCATGCCGTGAAACAGCTCGCCGTCGCGCACGTCGTGGCAGTAGATGAACTCCTCGTGGGCCAGGAGATAGCGATGAGCGTGGAGGATCCCCTTGGCCAGCCCGGTGGTACCCGAGGAGTAATAGAGCTGCGCGGGATCATCGGCCGCCGTGTCGACGGCATCGAACGTGTCCCCGCCGTGAGCGAGCAGGTCGTCATCGAGAATCAGGAGATGCTCGACCAGCGAGCGCTCGATCCGGTCGGCGTTGGCGGCGTTGGTGAGCAGGACCTTGGGCTGAGAGTCGCTCACCCGGTGGCGGATCCCCTCGTCCCCGTAGAGGACGGACATCGAGAGCAGGATCGCTCCCGTCTTCCAGGTCGCGAAGAACGCCGCCGCGGTCTCCGGGGTGGGCGGCAGCAGCATCGCCACCCGGTCGCCGCGCTCGACTCCGTGCGCCACGAGGACGTTGGCCAGCCGATTTGCGTTGTCCTGGATCTCGCCCCAGCTGACGCGCCGGACCGTGCCGCGGTGATCCTCGTGGATCATGGCCAGCTTGTCGCGGGGGTGGCGGTCGCAGACGTCGGCGGCGATGTTGTAGCGCGGCGGGACCTCCCAGCGGTGGTCGGCGCGGGCTTCCTCGTAGGAGGCGATGGGTGTGATCGAGCTCATCGGCGCATCATCCCGCGCGGCGGCCGTCGGCTCAAGCGAGGCTAAGCTTTGCTGGCGACGGGATGGGTTTCGTAATCGGAGTCCTGCTTGGGGTAGGACTGGCCGTCATCGCGGTCGCCGCTTGGCCTGTGATCAAGGCGCGGCGCTCGAGCGAGACCGCCGAGGCGGTGGGGATGCAATCGGCGCTGCACGCGGCGACCGCGACCCTTCCTGTCCTGCGCCGAGGGCTGAGCAGCCGGACGTGTGAGAAGGCGGTACCCCACCTGAGAGCCCTGACCGGGGCGGCGGCGATCGCCCTGGCGGACACTCGCGCCGTGCTGGCGATCGACGGCGAGGGACGGGAACAGGTTCGCCCCGGAGATCTCTTGTCGAGGCTGCTTGCCCGCACCCCGGATGACGGCCTCCACATTGAGCCGCGGCTGATCTCCTCGGATCCGACGTGCCCGCTGCGCTCGGCCGTCCTGGCGCCGCTCGTCGTCCAGGGCAAGCGGGCGGGAACGCTGATCGCGTTCTACCGCGCCGTCGGCCGCCCGAGTCAGGCCGAGCTGCGTGTCGTGCAGGAGGCGGCAAGCCTCGTCTCGGCCCAGGTCGAGCTCTCCGTGATGGCCGAGCAGGAGCGCCGGCTGGCCCAGGCGGAACTGCGCGCGCTGCGCGCCCAGATCTCGCCTCATTTCATCTACAACGCGCTCGCGGCGGTGGCGGGCGAGATCCACGATCGACCCGAGGAGGCGCGGGAGCTGCTGATCGACTTCGCGCAGTTCACGCGCTACCTGTTCCGGGACGGGCGCTCCTACGTGACGCTGGGCGAGGAGATCGACCACGTGAAGCGCTATCTGCGCCTCGAGCAGGCACGGTTCCCCGAGCTCAGCGTGAGGGTCGAGGTGCCTGAGGAAGTCCGGGGCGCGGTCGTGCCGGCGATGTCAATCCAGCCCCTGGTCGAGAACGCCGTCCGCCACGGCGTCGAACGCAGAGCAGGATCAGGCCAGGTCGAGATCGTGGGTCAGATGCTCGGCAGCGACGTCGAGTTGCGGGTGTCTGACGACGGCGCGGGCATCGAGCCCGAGCGGGTCTCGGCCGTCATCGCCGGCGCCGGCGGTGGGATCGGCGTGGCCAACGTCGATGCTCGGCTGCGGGCATCGTTCGGGGAGCGCTACGCGCTGGTGATCGAGTCGAGGCTCGGCTTGGGCACCACGGCGATCATGACCGTCCCCAACCTCCAGGCCGAGCCCGAACGGCCCCGCCTGGTCGAGCCCGCGGTCTCGTGACCGGACCTGCGCTGAGGGTTCTCGCCGTCGACGACGAGCGCTCGCAGCTCCAGGACCTGGCGCGTCTGCTGCGCTCCTCGCCGCTCGTCGCGGCGGTCGAGTGCGCCGGCGACGGCCACGATGCCCTGCGCAAGGTCTCAGCCGAGCCCTACGACGCGATCTTCCTCGATGTCCGGATGCCGGATCTCGACGGACTCGAGCTGGGGCGAGTGCTCCGCCGCTTCGCCGCTCCCCCGCAGCTGGTCTTCGTCACCGCCTACGACAACGCGGCCGTCGAGGCCTTCGAGCTAAAGGCGCTCGATTATCTCCTCAAGCCTGTGGCCCGAACGCGCGTCGAGGAGGCGCTCGAGCGGGTGGCCAGCGCCGTGTCGGCGGCGCACCGCGCAGAGGCGGAGGAGGTGCAGGGTCAGCCTGCCGAGAGCGATGTCATCGCCGTTGACAACGTCCGCTCGGGATCGACCCGGCTCGTCTCCCGCAGCTCGGTCCTCTATGTCCAGTCCTACGGCGACTTCGTGCGAATCGTGGTCGACGACGGGCGCTACCTCCTGCGGACGACGCTAAGTGACCTGGAGCGCCGCTGGGAGCCCCACGGCTTCGTCCGCGTCCACCGCCAGTTCGTCGCCAACCTCAACCGCGCCGTCGAGCTCCGCCCCCAACTCGGCGGCACCGCCGAGCTCGCCTTCCCCGACGGCCGCACAATCCCAGTGGCCCGCAGACACGTGGCCGAGCTGGGGAGACGGCTCCGGGGTTAGTCACCGAGGACTGCACAACCCAGACCTGCGGGGCGTTCCGGAAGGGTTCGCGCCGAAGGCGCACCACCCTGACGGACCGTCCCGCATGGCCCGAGGCCTACTCAGACTGCGAGCCGAACTCCTTGATCTCGCGCTCTTCGTCCTTCGAGAGCTCCTGCTGATCCTCGCCGCGCTCCTTCTTGGCTCCCTGCACCTGCTCCTTGATCTGGTCGACCACGTCGGGGTTGGCCAGGGTCGAGATGTCGCCGACGTCGGCGAAGTTGGAGATCCCGGCGATCACCCGGCGCATGATCTTGCCCGACCGGGTCTTGGGCATGTCCGGCACGACCCAGACGTTCTTGGGCCGGGCGATCTTGCCGATCTCCCGCTCGATCTGGGCCGAGACCTTCTGGGCGACGTCCTCGTCGTTGCCCGATGCCTCGGGCTTGAGCGCGATGTACATCTCGACCACCTTGCCCCGCGTCTCGTCAAACACGGGCACGGCGGCGGCCTCGGCGACCTCCTCGACCTCGATGGCCGCTGACTCGAGCTCCTTGGTCCCGAGGCGGTGGCCTGCGACGTTGATGACGTCGTCGATCCGCCCGAGGATCCGGTAGTAGCCGTCCTCGGCCTGGACGGCGCCGTCGCCGCACATGAACGGCCAGTCACGCCAGTCCTTGCTGTCCGAATCCTTGTTGAAGCGCTTGTAGTAGGTCTCGATGAAGCGCTCGTCCTGGCCCCACACCGTGAGCATCCGGCCCGGCCAGGGGTTGCGCACGCAGATGTAGCCGGCCTTCCCCGTCCCCTTCGGGATCTCCTCGCCATTCTCGTCATAGATGACGAGCTGGATGCCGAGCGCCGCCGGCCCGCAGCTCCCCGGCTTCATCGGCTGAAGGAAGGGCAAGGTCGACCCCATGAACCCGCCGGTTTCGGTCATCCACCAGGTGTCGGTGATCGCCGCCTCACCCTTGCCGACGACCTTCCAGTACCACCGCCACACGTCCGGCTCGATCGGCTCGCCCACGGTGGTCATGGTCTTGAACTTGAAGTCGTACTTCCCGGGCTCATCGGCGCCCACCTTCCGCAGCATGCGGATCGTCGTCGGCGCGGTGTGGAAGATGTCGACGCCGAGCTTCTCGGCGATCCGCCACGGCCGGCCCGCGTCGGGGTACGTGGGCACCCCCTCGTACATCACGGTTGTCGTCCCCAGCGCCAGTGGGCCGTAGACGATGTAGGAGTGGCCGGTGATCCAGCCGATGTCGGCGAAGCACCAGTAGATGTCGTCGGGGTGGATGTCCTGGTAGTACTTCGATGTCCCGGTGACGTAGCTGAGATAGCCGCCGATCGAGTGCTGAGCGCCCTTGGGTCGGCCGGTGGTGCCGCTCGTGTACATGAGGAACAGCGTGTCCTCTGCCTTCATCGACTCGGGCTCGACCTCCTGGCCCTCGTAGTCGCCGAGCAGCTCGTCGACGAAGAAATCGCGCCCCTCGACCATCTCGGACTCGGAGTGGTACTCACCCGGGATACGCCGGAAGACGAGGATCTTCTCGATCTCGATCCCCTCCTCCTTGGCCGCCTCGACGGCGTCGTCGGCCTTGATCTTGTGGTCGATCAGCTCGCCGTTGCGGTAATAGGCGTCCATCGTGATGAGGATCGTGCTCTGGGCGTCTGCCATCCGGTGCCCCGCGGCATGGCCGCTGAAGCCGCCGAACACCTGTGAGTGGATCACGCCGAGGCGCGCGCACGCGAGCATGGCCACGGGCAGGTCCGGAACCATCGGCAGGTGGAAGGTGACGCGGTCCTGTGGCTTCACCCCGCAGAAGTCCTTCAGGAGAGCCGCGAACTCGTTGACCCGGCGGTGAAGCTCCTTGTAGGTGATCTGCGCCGGCTCGTCGTCCTCGGGCTCAGCCACCCAGATGATCGCGTTCTTATCGCCGCGTGACTCCAGGTGTCGGTCGACGCAGTTGGCGCAGGCGTTGAGCTTGCCTCCGACCCACCACTTGAAGAACGGAGGGTTCGACGTGTCGACGATCTCATCCCACTTCTTGTCCCAGTCGAGCAACTCCGCGTAGTCCACGAAGCAGTCCGGGAAGTTCTCCGGGGCGAAACGCTCGAGGATCGAGTTGTCCTTGGCGTTGGCCTGATCCTTGTACTGCTCGGGGGGCTCGACGTACTCCTCTTCCTTCCAGTGGACCGCGATCTTGTCCTCGGAGTACTCGACCTCCTCCTGACTCGTGGACCGTGCGGTGTCTGCCATCAGAGCCTCTCCCTTCTCCGAGCTAGAGCATCGAACTGCGGCCCGGCGCCGGCACGGGGCCGACGCCGGAGCGCTCCAGATTTGCAGCGAGTTCTGCGTCTACGTTACTACCCGAAGGTAGGTCGCATCGCTGCCTTATGTCGGGCTTCAGACCCTTCTCAGCGGCACCACCGGGACAAGGATCCGCCCGAACGTCGAGTTGATGACCGCAGCGAACGACGCGTACCACGCGACGATCGCCGTCGCCAGGCCGACGTAGCCGCCGGCGTGGGTGATGCTGGGATGAAGCGTCCCCATATCGCCGATGGCGAGCAGGATGAACGTGATGGACAGAAGCAGGAACACCAGTGCCACGGCCACGGTCGTCCGCAGCGACGCGAAGAACATGTAGGTCGTGAAGATGGCCCACATCCAGAGATAGGCGGACACGCCGTGCGGAGTAACAAGGTCCGCCGGGACCACCTTGATCAAGAAGAAGAACGAGATCCAGAACGCGCCGAAGGACGAGAACGCCACGGCACCGAACGTGTTTCCGGTGCGGAACTCCCACATGCCGGCCAGCAGCTGAGCGACCCCGCCATAGGCGATCGCCAGCGCCAGCACGGCGCCGATCCCCTTGGGGCTGACCAGGTTCGCGTTCATCAGACTGAGGACGAACGTCGTCCCCGCAAAGCCGGCGAGGCCGAGCGGTCCCGGGTCGGCCGGCGTCCATCCCACGAGCGCGCCACGGCCGCCGGTGGGGTCAGGGGCCGGGGCGACGTCGGCCTCACGTGGCGCGACACCCCCCGGTCCGGGCACACGAGCAGCTTCCATCTTGCCTCCTGTCGTTTGTTGACAGTTCCAGGGCGGAAATCTGCTCCAGTTCAGAGCCGCGGGAAACCCGGATCGCCCAACGGCGCCGCTCAGGCGACGAGCGGCAGCACCACGAGGATGAGCGGCAGCCGCTTGGCGGCGGGCGCGGGGGCACATCATGGATCCAGCGGCGCCCGCTGAGCGGGGGCCGCCCCCCTATTTCCGCCGCTTGCGCTTCCGCTTGGGGGTGGTCGAACGAGTGCTTGGCGAGGCCGCGGCGACCGGCTCGCGACGCGGCGGCTCGACCTGCTTCGGCGGCTGCTTGGCCGGCTTGGCGCTCGGCCGGCCGCGTCCGGCAGCCCGCTGACGCTGCTCCCGCATCTCGGCGCTCGACGGCCAGGGGACGGCCTCCCCCCGGTGCCAGGCCGGCGGGTCCCCGTTCGGCCAGCGCCCTGCGAGCAGATAGGCGACGGCCAGGAGCCAGGCAACCTCGAGCAGGAGCGCCGGCGCGCTTCCGATCAGCAACAGCGACGCTGCCGCGGCCGCGATACCCAGATAGCCGAGAAAGCGGGTGAGGAGACCCACGCGCATGGCGTTCAGCGCGACGAGGACGAAGCCCACGGCCAGCAGGAGCGAGCCGAGGAGCCCCGCGTACTGAAGCGCTGCCACGCCGCCTCCGCTCAGCAGCGCCTTGGCCTGGGGATAGGTCTGGGTGCCCTGGGTGGCGAACTGATGCGACTTCTCGTAGAGCACCACGCCATAGGCGATCGTCCCGATCGCGGCCAGGACCGCTCCCGCGATGCCAACGATCCAGGTTCCCTGCGAGATCTCAGGCTTGCGAGCCTTGACCGCTCTGAACAGGAAGGCCAAGGTGGCGCCCAGCCCCAGCAGGCCGAGCCCGTTGATCACGGCGCCGACTAACTCCAGGCCCCCGCGCTGGTTGGCCACCAGCAGCTGAACCGTCAGCTCCTGGACCTTGGGCTGAGGCCCCGCCGCCTGCACGGCCGCTCCCGCGAACAGCAGCAGTCCGGCGAGGGCGGCCAGGACGGCGAAGCGCCGGCGCAGGCGCGGCTCCTCGGACAGCCGGGCGATGGTGGTCATGCGGGCTCAGTGTACGTTCCGCCGCCCAACCGCCGCCAGCCGTGCCTGCGCATCCGGGGGAGCGTGAAGGCAAGGGCTACCATGTCTCACATGGAAGGAAGTGGCTTCGGCGGCCTCTTCGGCGACCCGGACGACCTCCATCGCAGGCTTGGCGAGTTCGCGGAGCAGATGCAGGGAGCCCAGCGGCTTGCCTGGGCCGACAACGCAATCAAGCTGGCCGTGGATCTGACCGTGGCGGCGATGAACCGCATCAACATCCAGGGCACGACCGAGCAGCAGTCAGAGCAGCTGCGGACGGTGATGGCGCTCGTCTTCCCCGAGGCGGTCACCCTCGTCCGTGAGGCCCGCGAGGGCCTGCAGTAGCGACCAGCGCTCCGCCTCCTCAGGCGCTGCTCAACGCGCTGAGCACCATGTCGTCGTGCTCGGCCGGCTTGACCTTGCGCATGACCTCTCCGATCACGCCGTCGGGTCCAATGACGAAGGTCGTCCGCTCAGTGCCCATGTACTTGCGCCCGTACATCGATTTTTCCACCCAGACGCCGTAGGCCTCGGCCACGGCGTGGTCTTCGTCGGCCAGGAGGGTGAATCCGAGCCCATACTTCTCGTCGAACTTCGCCACGCTCTTGACGGGATCCGGCGAGACGCCAAGAACCACCGCCCCGGCAGCGTCGTAGTCGGCGCGATGGTCGCGGATGCCGCACGCCTGCACGGTGCACCCCGAGGTGTCCGCCTTGGGATAAAAATAGAGAACCACGGTCTGGCCGCGAAACTTGGACAGCCGCACCGGCTCGCCGTGCTGGTCGGATAACTCGAAATCTGGAGCGGTCTGGCCGGGCTTGAGCACTGACGTCACCCGTTTCGCGCGGGCTCGTAGAACCGGATCCGGTTGGAGGCCGGGTCGATCAGCTGCAGTGTCCTCCCCGGCCCGGGGCCCGGCTCAATCCCTGGGTTCAGGAACGGGTACCCACGTGCTCGGAGCTCAGCCTGCACTGAGTCCAACTCGCGCGTCACGACCAGGACTGCCGTGCCTGGGGTCCCGTCGTCGTGGTGCGAGGACAGGTGAAGCCGTAGCCCGTCGCGCGAAACCTGCATGTACACCGGCCGGTCACCATCGCCGTCCTGCCAGTCGAGCGTGCATCCGAGGTAATCGACGTAGAAGCGCCGGGTTGCGGCTACGTCATACATCCGGAGGATGGGCACGACCGCGGTGATCTCGACGTCGGTCATGGTGCCGGTCGGGCTGGCCGGAGCATCGCCGTAGACCCTACTTCAGCAGCCGGGAAAGCCTGCGGTCCTTGAGGACCTTGCCTTCGGTCTGGCAGGTGGGGCAGTAGCACATCACGTAGTCCTCGTAGAACACCGCCTCGAGGCGGTCGCCGCAGCGCGGACACGGCTCGCCGTTACGTCGGTGGACGGTCAAGGGCATCGGAAGCTTGTCCGGGATCGGCAGCGTGATCACCTGTTCGTAATGGGCGAGGGCGTCGCCGAGGCGAGTCACGATCGCATCGCGCAGTCGCTCGGCCTCGTCCGGCTCCAGATCCGAGCCCCGCTTGAACGGCGACAGCATTGCCGTGTGGAGGATCTCGTCGACCCACGAACGACCGATCCCCGCGATCACATCCTGGTCACGAAGCAGCGCATATAGGGGTCGCGGCTGATCAAGCAGTTCAAGCAGCGGCGGCGGCTCAGGCCACGCCTCCGGCCCCAGGGCCAGCAGCGTCGGGTCATCCTCGAGCTCTGAGGTCCGAACCAGCTTCACCCAGGCGCGCTGACGGGTCCCGAACTCACGGAGCCTAAGCTCCCGGCCGTCGGTGAGCCGGACGAGCAGCCGGGATGTGCGATCGCGCAGCGAGGCACGATCATCGAACAGCTGCAGGCGCCCCGCCGACATCAGGTGCACGAGCAGCGCCAGCCCCCCGTCGAGCTCGAGGACGAACAGCTTGCCGCGGCGGTGCACCCACAGAAAGCGCTGACCCTCGAGCGCGGACAGTGGCGGATCGAAGCTTCGTAGGGCGTTCACCCCTGGTGCCAGGGCCGACTCCACCTCGGCGCCGCGCAGGGCGGCATCGAGACGGCGAGCGGTGATCTCAACCTCGGGTAGCTCGGGCATTACTCCAGATCGAGGGTAGCCGCGCGCTCGGTACCCTCCGCGCGAGTGAGCGTCGCGCTGGCCCCCGACGACATCGTGCGCACGCACGAAGAAGCCGCTGCAAACACGCGGGAACCGTTGCTCGTGCTCGAGCCGCTGGCGGCGTTCCTGGCCGCCAACGGGCTCGAGGCCCCGGCTGACCTCAGCGCTAGCCCGATCGGCGAGGGCCACTCCAACGTGACCTTCGTCCTCTCGACCGAGGTCGTCCTCCGCCGACCGCCGCGCGGGCCGCTGCCACCGAGCGCTCACGATGTCCTGCGTGAAGCCCGGCTCCTGCGCGCGCTCGAGGCAACTCCGGTCCGCGTGCCCCGCGTGCTCGCGGTGTGTCCTGACGCCGACGTGATCGGCGCGCCGTTCTACGTGATGGAACAAGTCACCGGTGAGGTGATCACCGACTCGCTCCCCGCCGATCTCGACAATCCCGTGCAGCGGGCGCGAATCGCCGACCAGCTGATCGATGCCCTGGTTGAGCTGCACGCCGTCGACTGGAGCGCCGCCGGCCTGCAGGGATTCGGTAAGCCGAGCGGGTATCTGGAGCGCCAGCTTCGCCGCTTCGCGGGGCTCTGGGAGCACAACAAGACTCGGGAGCTGCCTGAGGTCGAGGCGGTGGGAACCTGGCTGAGGGAGAACCTTCCGGAGTCGCCGCCGGCGACCATCGTGCACGGCGACTACCGCCTCGGCAACACGATGTTCTCCTCCCGCGCTCCGGCTGAGCTCGTAGCCATCTTCGACTGGGAGATGGCGACGATCGGCGACCCGCTGGCCGACCTCGGCTACATGGTCATGCACTGGACCCAGCCCGGGGACCCGCCGTCGAAGTTCAGCCTGCACACGGTGACCCGCCTCGAGGGATTCCCGACTCGCGAGGAGCTCGTGAGCCGCTACGAGGAACGCTCGGGGCGCGCCATGGCGGCGCTCGACTGGTACGTCACGCTGGCCCTGTGGAAGGCGGTCGTGTTCATGGAGGGCAACTACAAGCGGGCGATCGCCGGCTCCACCGATGACCCGTACCTGAAGTCGTTCGGCGACGGAGTGGTCGAGATCGCGCAGCGGGCGCTGCGCGTCTCACAGCATGGGCTCTGACGGCGGCGCTCCCGGCGCCTACCACGGGCTCCTCGTCGACTGGGGCGGGGTGATGACGACCAGCGTATTCGATGCCTTCAGGGCCTTCTGCGAGGGCGAGGGCCTCGAGCCCGACACCCTCCGCAGACGGTTCCGCGAGGATCCAAGCTCGCGTGAGCTGCTGATCGACCTCGAGACCGGCAAGCTCGACGAGGATGGGTTCGAGCCCCGCTTCGCGGCGGTCCTGGGGGTCTCGGCGCCGGGACTGATCGAGCGGATCTTCGCCGGCGCGCGTCCGGAAGCCGAGATGCTCAGCGCCGTCGAGGTCGCGCGCGCGCACGGAGTCAGGACCGGACTGGTCTCCAACTCGTGGGGCACCCGCCGCTACGACCGCACTCTGTTGGCCCGGTTGTTCGACGGGGTCGTCATCTCGGGCGAGGTCGGCATCCGAAAGCCCAGTCCCGCGATCTATGAGCTCGCCGTGGAGGCGATCGGGCTCGACCCCCGGCACTGCGTGTTCGTCGACGACCTGCCGTTCAACCTCAAGCCCGCAGCCGAGCTTGGGATGGCCACGCTGCACCACACGGAGCCGCGCGAGACGATTGCCCAGCTGGAAGAACTGCTCGGTGTCGAGCTGAGGTGAGAGCGGCCGGCCGGCCCGCGCCGGGTTGGGCGACGCGGGCCGTGCGGCCGGTGGTTGGGCTCAGGACTGGAAGCGCCCGACCCGGCCAGCGGTTAAGCGATCAGATTGCTGTCAGCTTGATCTTTGCGGTGCACGAGAGATGCACGCTGTCGGGGCTCGAGCACTTCATGACCCCGCTGCCCTTCTTCTCCTTGATCAGGCCATAGACCCCAGTGCCGCCGGTGATCTTGATCGTCCCCGCCCACGTCTGACTGGTGAAGCTGGTCAAGGAGACGCCGCTGGCTTCCTGAGGCGTGATGTCGAATGTCCCCTTGATCGACCCGGCCTTGAAGTACTCCGTGTACTTACCCACCGTGTCGCCGCTGTCAGGGACGGTGAACGAGTCGGCGATGATTCCGCGCCCGAAGCCGGGCTTGCCGCAGTTCAGCGGCCCGTATTGCGAGCCCTGGGCCGCCGGCTGATTCACCGTGTTCGACCCCGACGGAGGCACGGTGGTCAGGGTTACGTGGCAGAAGAGCTTCTGTGCATTGGGCGCCGCCGCGGAGATTCCGGCTCCCGCTCCGAGCGAAGCCACCACGACCGCGGCCGTGGCCAACCAGATACGACGTCTCACGAACACCTCCGTCTCTCTTGCGTAGAACGCGTCACGTGCTGTGCCCGAGGGCCCGGCCGCTTCCACGGCCGGGCCCTGCGGCGAATGGTTTCGATCACCTGCGTTACTGGATCCTGCTCAGCGTCGCGCGCGCTGCCTTGAGCACTGTCTTGGGCAGCGGTGCGAACCCGAGCCGTGGACCGAACGACTGGCCACTACCCAGCGCGTAACCGATGAACTGCTGGAGGAGCGCTCCCTGCCGCGCGTTGGTCGGGACCATCACATACGTGTAGGTCGAGATCGGATACGCGTACTTGGCGCGCTTGCCCGGGTTGACGATCGTGAGCTGGTTGTTTGCCGGCACCGACTTGAAGATCGATGCCGCGTTCTCGATCGCGTTCAGGTTAGGCACCGTGTACTTGCCGGCCTTGTTCTGGATTCCCGCGGCGGGCAGGTTGTTGGCCAGCAGGTAGGCCACCGAGATGTAGGCGATCCCACCGTTCGTGCCCGCGAGCGTCGCCGCCATGCCGCTGTTGCCCTTGGCCCCGACGCCGGCCTTGAAGGACGGCGAGGTCGATGCGCCGACCGACGAGCGGAAGGCCGACGAAGCGTCCGACAGTTCCGAGCTGAACGCGAACGAGTCGCCGGAGGCGTCGCTGCGCCAGATCGGCGTGATCGGCGTGCTCGGAATGTGCGAGCCCTTGTTCAGGCGGGTGATCCGGTGGTCAGACCAGTTGGTGATCTGCCCGAGGTAGATCTGCGCGAGCACGCTCGGCGAAAGGTGAAGCGACTTACCCCGCTTGAGCCGAAGACCCGGCAGGTTGTAGCTCACCCCGGTCGCCGACAGTGCCCACGGGATCTGGACGCAGCTGTTGCACGGAGGACTGGAATACGCCGAAAGCGGAGCATCCGAGGCCCCGAAGTCGACGAGGCCCTGGGCGATGGCCTTATAACCCGCGCCCGAGCCCTGAGCGTTGTAGGTGACTGTGTTGCCGGTCGAGCTGTTCCACGCGGCTGCCCATTCGGTCTCCAGCGGGGCAACCAGCGTCGAGCCCTCGCCCTGCAGCGTTGCCTTCGCCGAGGCGATAGGTGCTGTGAGGACAAGGACACCGCCGGCCAGGAGCGTCGCAGCGCTAACCCCGACCAATCTCTTCAGAAGCAAAGCCGACTTCCTTTCTAGTAGAGAACCACCGTTCAAGCTCGGTGTGGCCCGGCCGCCCTCTCGAGCCGGGGTTAGCATCGCGGCGCCGACTCGTCCACCTGTGGCCGAGTTGTTACCGAGATTTTGCTTTTTTGTGACACCCCCAGGAGCTGACCTAGGGACGCCGGTACGCGTGTCGGCTCTTGTCTAGGCTTGCCCCCGCGTGTCGTCTAGGGCCATCTCCATAACGGGGCGCGCGCGGGGACGTGCGGCGGGCCGGCCGTCGCAGACGGGTGACCGCGTGCTGTTTGCTCTCTGTGCTTTCGCCGGGCTCGTGGTGGCTGCGGCGCTGGTCGAGATCGTCTACCAACTCGTCAGCAACTCGAGTCCCGCGATCTCGCGGTTCGGTCTCGGGTTTCTGGTCCACCAGGACTGGAACCCCAACTTTGGCCACATGGGGGCGGCAACCCTGATCTATGGCACCGCCGTCAGCTCGCTGATGGCCCTGGCGATCGCCGGTCCACTCGGGATTTCGATCGCCATCTACCTGTCGATGCTCGCTTCTCCGCGAGTCCGTGGTGTCGTGGGACCGCTGGTCGAGATGCTGGCTGCGGTTCCGAGCATCATCTACGGGTTCTGGGGGCTGATCGTCCTCGTGCCGTTCATCCACGGCATCGAGCCCGGCCTCCACACGGTGCTGGGGTGGATTCCGCTCTTCGGGCCCGCCCAGACGACCGGGCTCAGCATCTTCACGGCCGGGCTGGTCCTGACGTTCATGATCCTCCCGATCGTCGCGTCTCTGAGCCGCGATCTCTTCCTGACGGTTCCCAACGAGCTCAAGGAGGGCGCGGCCGCACTCGGCGCGACGCAGTGGGAGGTGATCCGCGGCGTGGTCCTGCCGAGCACGGTTTCGGGCATCACCGCGGCGATGGTGCTCGCCCTGGGCCGCGCTCTCGGCGAGGCGATAGCGATCTCGTTCGTCATCGGCGATGTCAGCCAGATCAGCAGGTCGCTGCTCAAGCCCGGCGCCACGCTCGCCGAGCGCATCGTCAACCAATTCCTCGGCACCTCAACCAACCTTCAGTTGGCATCGCTCTGGTACGCGGGGCTCGTGTTGCTCGTGATCGGGTTGGTGACCAGCCTGGCGGCACGCCTCATCGCGCGCCGCTTCGACGTTGAGCGCTCGTACGCGAAGGCGGTCGCGGTATGACCCCACCGCTCGACATCGCCCTCGCTGAGGAGCGGCTGTTCGACCCCACGGCACCGCTCGTGGCATCCGGCAATCTCCGGCGTCGGGGGGCCATGGATCGGCTCATCCGGATCCTGGCGACGATCGCGGCCGGGATCGGAGTGGCGATGCTCGGGGTCGTTGTCTACTCGGTCGTGAGCAAGGGCGCGCCGGTAATCGGCGTCGGGTTCTTCATCCACAACCCCGTCGGGCTGGTCGCGGGCGGGATTGCCAATTCGCTGCTCGGGACGCTCGAGATCATCGCCATCGGGACGCTTTTCGCCCTCCCCCTGGGTGTTCTAACGGGCCTCTATCTGACGGAATTCGCCGGCGCGGATTCCCGGACGGGACGGGCGCTGAAGCTCGGGCTCGACGTGATGCAGGGCATCCCCACGATCGTCGTCGGGCTGTTCGTGTACGGGCTGATCGTGCTCCCGCTCCACAAGGAGTCGGGCTTCGCCGCCGCCGTGGCCCTGGCAATCGTGATGCTCCCGCTGATTGCGCGCTCGAGCCAGGAGGTGCTGCTCCTGGTACCCGGAACCCTCCGGGAGGCGGCTGACGCGCTTGGTGTAAGCCGGTGGCGCACGGTACTCACGGTGATCCTCCCCGCCGCCATGGGCGGGATCGCGACGGGAGCCATCCTGGCCATCGCCCGCGGCGCCGGCGAAACCGCGCCCGTGTTCATCTGCGACGGCATCTTCAACACTCAGACGACGCAGCTCAACCCGTTCGCCGGCGTCCCGAGCGTTCCGACGTACATCCTGACGATCGCCGACCAGGCCATCCCCGACGCATTCGCCCACGCCTGGGGAGCGGCGTTCGTGCTGCTTGTGGTCATCCTGTTGGCCAACGTCGCCGCGCGCGCCCTGCTGGCCCGCAGTCGTGCCAAGATGGGCATGCTGTGACCGTCTGGGGCGAGGCAGAGGAACGGGCGCGCGAGGACGATCCCGTCCCCGGGCGCGTCCGCATCCGCACCGATCCTGGGACGCCGACGCTCGCGAGCCGCCGCACCGAGGGTGCGCGGATCAACGACTCTCGTCCGGTGGTCTTCGACATCCGTGACATGACCGTCTACTACGGCGAGAGCCGCGCGCTGATGGACACCAGCCTGAAGATTCGTCAGCACCTCGTCACCGCCGTCATCGGCCCCTCGGGATGCGGAAAGTCAACCTTCATTCGCAGCCTGAACCGCATGAACGACTCGATACCAAGCTTCCGCCTCACCGGCGAGGTCCTCTATCACGGACACGACGTATACGGCCCCGGCGTCAACCGGGTTGAGGTGCGCCGTCGCATCGGAATGGTCTTCCAGAAGCCCAACCCGTTTCCTAAGTCGATCTACGACAACGTCGCCTGGGCACCGCGCAACCTCGGCCTTCGCGAAGGGCTCGATGACCGGGTCGAGCGCGCGCTCAAGCAGGCGGCGCTGTGGGATGAGGTGAAGAACCGGCTGCGGACGAGCGCGATGGGCCTTTCCGGAGGCCAGCAGCAGCGGCTCTGCATCGCGCGGGCAATCGCGGTTGAGCCGGACGTGCTGCTGCTCGACGAGCCGGCCTCAGCTCTCGATCCCGTTTCCACCGCGGCAATCGAGGACCTGATGCACTCGCTCAAGTCCCGTTACACGATCGTGATCGTGACGCACAACATGCAGCAGGCCGCGCGCGTGGCCGATCAGACCGCGTTCTTCAGCCTCGATCGCGTCGACCAGGTGGGAACGCTGATCGAGTACGGAGACACCGACGTCATCTTCCGCAACCCACGAGATACGCGCACGCGCGATTACGTGACAGGTCAGTTCGGCTGAGTTCCGCCTGGGCTCGGAAGGACGCCGCGGTGCCGCGCTAGGACGCGGCGATCTTGTCGGTGTGAACCTCGCGGAGCAGCGGCTGGCCGCACTGCCAACAGTAGGCGGCGCCGGTTGAATGAGGAGCGCCGCAGGACGCGCATTCGCCTGCGGTTGACGTCTCCTCGAGTCGCAGGATCCGCTCTACCTCGTTCAGCTCGGCGTCTGCGTTCTGCAGCTCGGCCGCTCGCCGCACGAGCACGTCGACTCGGATGCGGTCGCGAATCGCCATCTCGTAAACGAGACCACCGAGATCCCACTGGAGCTCGGCCACCCGAGCGTTCAGCTGGTCCCGCCGCCGCTGAAGGTCGACGAGGGCGGAATCGCTCGTCGGCGGGGCCCCGAACGCACCATCGCCAGATCCCGCCGACCCGTTGGTCCTTGCCGCGGCCGAACGGCGGCGAGCCGGTCTCCTGACCGCGTGGCCCATCGTCTGGCTCGCGCGCTGCAGGAACGGCATGCCTAGCCGCCCGGGAAGAAGTTGCCGGTGAACTTGCCGCCCTGACAGCCCGCGCCGCCGCTGCAGGCTCCGCCCACCTTCTGGGTCACGTTGTGAGAAAGACTTCCCCCGGAACCCAGAACCTTCGAGGCGGCCGCGGTTGCGGCCTTTGCGGTCTTCGCCGTGACATGAACGACGGTCGGCTTGGCCTTCTTGCCCGACTTCGCTTTGGAGCCGGCGGCTGGCGTGCTTGACGTGGTCGCCGTGTTGGGAGCCGCGGTGCCGCCTCCGACGGTGATGATCTGGGCCGCCTGACTCCTCGCCGGTGTGCCATTGCTGTCATGGCCGATCAGAACACCGACGCCCAGTGCGATCAACAGCGTCGCGACTCCAGCGACGAGGCTCGCCGCCGAGGACAGCCGCGGCTGACGCGGCGGCACCGGCGGAGCCCCAACCGCGGTCGTGGTCGCTGTCGTCGTCGTGAACGCGGCGGGGGAGAAGCGGGCACGTCCGCGGCGTTCGCCGCAGTTGAGGCAGTAGCGCTGATCAGCCGCCAACGGGGTCTGGCACTTGGCGCAGCGATCGCCGACCGCCGCCGTGACCAGCTCGGTCGTGGGCGCTGCTTCGTCAGTAGCCCGGATCGCGTCCGTGGACACGCGGCCAGTATCGCCCGGGCGGGGCGCGTAAATGTGACCAAGGTGTGACTGAGGGATGACTCGAGCGGCCAAACCTCCCTTGTGAACGGGTCGTTTCGGCGCACCGTCCCCGGTCACAGCTCATTCACAATTACTGTCGGTCGGCACGCGACACTAGGTCGTCGATGGATGTCACTCAAGTCGACGGCCCGAGCCCGCCGCACGACCCAATGCGATGTGCCGAATGCGCTTCGCGGCTGGCGCACGATCAGCGTTATTGCCTCACGTGCGGCGCGCGTCGCGGATTTCTCCCGCCGTACATGTCCGCAGTCATCGGCAGCATCAGAGAACGGGGCGCCAGCGTCGCCGCGGGTGGAAGCGCCCCGGCAGAGCTGGTCACACCTGCGCCTGAGCCTGAAGACCGAGGCCGCTTCGACGCGTGGCTCGGCGCGCCCCGCGCCGCCGCCGCCTCGGTATTGGCAATGCTCGGCTTCGGCGTCGTCGTCGGTTCGCTCGTCAGCCCCACCGCGGCCAGCACCCTGGCGCCCCTGATCGTCGCGCGGGCGCCGTCGAGTTCAGCCCCGCCGGCGGCCTCGACAGTCGGAGGCGCCGGGGGTGGTGGCGGCGGTGGCGGGGGCGGAACGATCACGATCACCACAACTACGCCGGCTCCGCCGACACCCACCACCGCCGCATCGGCTTCGACCGGCGGCGGGACGACGTCGGGCGCGACGACAACGGCAAGCAACCTCCCCCCGATCAAGCACGTGTTCATGGTCGTGCTCTCGGGACAGGGCTACCAGCAGACGTTCGGCCACTCCGAGAACGACCCCTACCTGGCCAAGACGCTCGTCAGGCGCGGCGAGCTGCTCGTCAACTACTACGCGGTCGCGGGAAGCGGTTTGGCCAACGAGATCGCTCTCGTCAGCGGGCAGGGGCCTAACCCCGATACGACCAACAACTGCCCCACCTACGACCCATTGATCGCACTTGGCTCGGGAGCTGAAGGCCAGCTGCTGGGCAACGGCTGCGTCTTCCCATCCACCGCGCCGTCGCTCGCCGATCAGCTGAAGGCATCGAAGCTGAGCTGGAGAACCTACCTGGAGACGGGCCACTCGCAGAAGGAGCCGCGTGCCGAGGCCTGCCACCCAAGCCTGAGTGCGCCCACGGGGCCGGATCCGACTCCCGACCAGCCCTATGCGACCTGGCGCAATCCGTTCCTCTTTTTCGCCTCGCTCACCAAAGCCCGCTGCCCCAAGACAAACGTGTCGCTCACCCGCCTCGCCAGGGACCTCAAGAAGGCGAGCACAACCCCAGCCTTGTCTTACATCGTCGCTGACACGTGTAACGACGGCAGTCCCGATCCCTGCTCGCCGAACGCCCCCGCAGGCATGGGCCCTGCCGACAGCTTCCTCAAGAAGGTCATCCCTCAGATCCTCCGCTCGCCCGCTTACAAGGCTGACGGCCTGATCGCTATCACCTTTGACAACGCACCCCAGAGTGGCCCCTATGCCGACTCGAGTAGCTGCTGCGGAAGCCCGGCCTATCCGAACATGCAGGGGCAGTCCGGTCCGACCGGCCCGACGGGTTCCACGGGTCCGACCGGCGCTACGGGCTCGACCGGCGCCACGGGTAGCACCGGCCAGACCGGCGCTACGGGTGCCACGGGGACAACGGGATCCACCGGGCCAACCGGTGCGACCGGGTCGACGGGGTCAACCGGGCCGACGGACACCTCCGGAGGCGCGACCAGCCCCACGGGCGGCGGCGGCCAGGTCGGGCTTCTCCTGCTCTCCAAGTACGTGAGGCCGAACAACCTCGAGGTCACCGACTACTTCAACCACTACTCGCTGCTCGCGAGCATCGAGCAGCTGTTCGGCGTGCAGAAGCTCGGTTACGCGGCCGCGCGTGGGCTCTCCGTGTTCTCCAGCTCGGTTTGGACGGCGTACAGCGGCTGAGTCATCAGTCGCGCTTGCCGCGGCCGTAGAGGAACTTGTAGAGCCCCCGCAGCGCCCGGCTGCGGAGCTTCGAGTAGGGGAACATGTGGACGTCCCGCTTCGGGGCGAGCTTGGTCACGAGCAGGGACTGGACCTTCGTGTACTTGCGAATCCCGGCCGCCCCGTGACGCGTGCCGAGTCCTGAGGCCTTCCACCCTCCCATCGGGAGGTT
>Ga0070731_10000462_pt1 | contig 55791 bp, 62 predicted proteins | sample Coa_R1_2_FD_66448 | JGI IMG/M metagenome (GOLD analysis project Ga0070731, IMG submission 66448) | Surface soil microbial communities from Centralia Pennsylvania, which are recovering from an underground coalmine fire - Coalmine... | ecosystem: Environmental > Terrestrial > Soil > Unclassified ... | reverse complement strand
AGTTGAGGGCCTTGCGGATCTTGAACTGCGACGTCGTGCCGTTGGCCGACGCGTTGTTCATCGCGTTCCACAGGATGCACGTCGTCGGGCCGACATGGAACTGCCCGTTGTTCGCGTTCACCCCGTACTTGTTCTTGACCGCGACGACGTCCTGCGAAGCGACGCCAGCGATGTCGACCTGGTTCTTCTCCGCCTGAAGGAGCTGCGGAGTGCCGTTCGAGTTCGGATAGCTCTTGATGACGATGGACGTCGGGTTCGACGGCCAGTTGCTCGTGAAGTACGACGTGCTCGGGAAGTAGTTGTTCCGCTTCAAGGTCGTCAACGACTGGTTGTCGTTCGAAGCGATGTAGTACGGACCGCCCGACGCGTACTTGAGGATGCCGCCGGCCGTGTTGTTGTACGGCAGGTTCGCCGGGATCGCCATGAACCACGGCATGCCCATGATCGACTGGAACTGGGGCACGACCTTGTTCAGCTTGAGCGTGAGCGTGAGCCCGCTCGCGACGACACCAGAGATGTGCTGCGGCGGGTTCAGGGAGCACTTCGAGCCTGCACCCTTCGAGACGTTGCAGCCACCCTTGCTGTCGTGCGCATATGCGCCGGTCTCAGCGAACGCCTGGCCACCCTGGAGGAAGACGTCCAGCCCGTCGTAAATCCCGTACGGGGCGAACATCTTCGGGCTGAGGTTCCGCTCGAAGGACCGCTGGAAGTTCGCGGCGGTCACTGCCGAGCCGTCACTCAGCCTCAGGCCGGAGCGGATCTTGAAGACGTAGGTCTTCCCGCCATTGGTGACGTTCGGGAAGGCCGTCGCGGCCTGCGGGATGAGGTGCGTACCGGCAACGCCGGCCGCCGTCGGGAAGTTGAGCAGCGTGAGCTCGGTGTTGTAGAGGAGACCCCAGTCGTTCGAGACGTAGGACAGCTGCGGGTCGAGAGTGTCAAACCCGGTGCCGGCCTGCGTAACGATCAGGGTTCCGCCGCTTGAGCTCCGCTGCGACTTCGCCGACGCCACACCAACAACCATGGCGGCGACGAGCAGCGCTACTCCCATGCTCAGCATGAACAGGGAGAGCAGAGACTTTCTGTGCATGTGACTCCTTCCGTGTCGGCGCCGCATACCGTCACGCGCGGGCCGGTCGATGTATATGAACGACATTAACTAAGACGATCGTGAAACAAAAGAGTTGATACGGAATCTGTTAAGGGCTGCGGGGTCGAGATCAGATCCGCGAGCGCGGGTCGAAGGCGTCGCGTAGACCGTCGCCGAGCAGGTTGAAGGCGATCGTCGTGATGAGAATCGCGATGCCGGGCAAGATGAGGAGCCAGACATCGCTCTGGTAGAACAACGGAGCCTGCGCGAGCAGGTTGCCCCAGCTAGCCGTCGGCGGCACGATCCCGAGTCCGATGAACGAGAGACCGGCCTCGCCGAGGATGTTCGCGGCGACGAGGATCGACGAGTACACGATGATCGGCGCGACGAGGTGCGGCAGCAGGTGCGAGCGCATGATCCGCATGTCGCTCGCGCCCGTCATCCGCGCAGCCTCGACGAACTCCTTTTCCCGCAGCGAGAGGATGACTCCCCGCATGATCCTCGCGGGATAGAACCACCCGAAGATGCTGAAGATGAGCACGAGCGTGACGACGCCCTGCTGGAGGAAGCCGAACGTGATGTTGTTGAGCGCCGGGCCGGCGACGATGCGGATCCCGATGATGAGCAGGAGGCCCGGGAACACCATCGTGAGCTCGATCAGACGCGAGATCAAGGTGTCGACCCAGCCGCGGAAATAGCCGGCAAGCAACCCGATCACAACGCCGAGGCCGACGGAGAAGATGGTCGCGAGGACGCCGACCTCGAGCGAGGTCTGCGCGCCGTAGAGGAGCCGGAGGAACATGTCGTGGCCGGTCTGGTCGGCCCCGCCGAGGATGAACAGCGTCGAACCCCAATGGCCGTGGCATCCATTGGCGACCGTGCAGGGCGCGCCGGTGTACGGCGCCAGGGAGACGTGCGTCCACGGAGGCACCGGAGTGAAGGTGCTCTGGTTGACCGCGGTGAGGAAGATGTCGTTCGGACCGTGGCCGAGGAGGTGAGCTGCCACAGGGGCGCCGACGAACGCGGCGAGGAACAGGACAACGACCATGCCGAAGCTGATGACCGCGAGCTTGTCCCGCCGGAAGCGAACGAAGATGAGCTCCCAGTAGCCGCGCGCCTTGACCGCCTCTTGCGGGTCGGCGGCTCCGACATTCACGCCCAAAGGCGTTGGTTCGACGCTAGTGCTCACAGCCGCGGGGAAGGTACCTCAAAACGAGGGTCGACGCCACCCATACGTTCAGTTCGACTCCGAGCGGTCGAGAAAGTTAGGGGAGGCGCTTCGGGAGCGCGGCGAACCAATCGAGCGCCTCGGGGTTCGCGAGCGAGTCGCGGCTCGCGACTTCGTCGGCGGGAGCGCCGGTGAGGATGCGCTTGACCGGCACCTCGAGGATCTTCCCCGACAGCGTGCGCGGGATTGCGGGCGCCGCGAGGATCTCGTCGGGCACGTGGCGCGGTGAGCAGTCCTCGCGGATCCGACGCTTGATCTCTCCGCGGAGCGCGTCGTCGAGCTCCGCTTCCTCTCGGAGGACGACGAAGAGAGTCATGCGGCTGTTGTCTCCTTCTGGCACGTCGACGACAAGGGCGTCAATGACCTCTTCGAGCGCGAGGACGCTGCGGTACAGCTCGCTCGTCCCCATGCGCACGCCGCCGCGGTTGATCGTCGCGTCGGAGCGGCCGGTGATGATCGCCGTGCCGCGCTCGGTGATCTCGATCCAGTCGCCGTGGCGCCAGACGCCGGGGAACGTCGAGAAGTAGCTCTCGCGGTAGCGCGAGCCGTCGTCGTCGCCCCATAGATAGAGAGGCATCGACGGCATCGGTTCGGTGATCACGAGCTCGCCAACTTCGCCGACGAGCGAGCGGCCGTCCTCGCTCCACGCCTCGACCTTCGCGCCGAGCGCGCGCGCCTGCAGCTCGCCGCGGTAGACCGGCAGGGTCGGGACGCCGCCGACGAACGCCGTGCACACGTCAGTGCCTCCCGAGGTGGAGAAGAGCCAGGTGTCGGCGCCGAGCTCGTCGCGCACCCAGTCGAAGCCTTCCGGCGCGAGCGGCGACCCGGTTGAGCCGACACTGTCGAGGCGGGAGAGGTCGCGGCCGACGCTCGGTTGTGCTCCTTCTTTCTGGCACGACGCGATGTAGCCGGCGCTCGTCCCGAAGCACGTGATGCCCGCGGCGTCGGCGAGATCCCAGAGCGTGCCGAGGTTCGGATACGCGGGGCTGCCGTCGAAGAGGACGACGGACGCCTCGGAGAGAAGCGCGCCGACGAGGAAGTTCCACATCATCCAACCGGTTGTCGTGAACCAGAAGACGCGGTCGCCGGCGCGCGCGTCGAGGTGGAGACGGAGCTTCTTGAGGTGCTCGAGGAGGATTCCGCCCTGGCCGTGGACGATCGCTTTCGGCAAGCCGGTCGTGCCGGAGCTGTAGAGAACCCAGAGCGGGTGGTCGAACGGGAGCTGCGCGAACTCGAGGTCCGCGGCGGGGAGATCCCAATCGCCGCCGGCGAGGTACGGGACGACGAGCGTGCGCTCGAGGGTCGGCAGCTCGTGCTCGAGCGCCGCAACGGCCTCGGTGCGGTCGAAGTCCTTGCCGCCGTAGCGGTAGCCGTCGACCGCGAGCAACACCTTCGGCTCGATCTGCGCGAAGCGGTCGACGACGCTGCGCACGCCGAACTCGGGCGCGCAGCTCGACCAGACGGCGCCGATGCTTGCGCAACCGAGGAAGGCGGCGATCGTCTCGGGAATGTTCGGGAGGTAGGCGGCGACGCGATCGCCCGCCTCGACACCCGACTCGCGGAGCGCTTGCGCGATGGCGCCGGCGCGGGCGCGGAGCTCTCCCCACGTCCAGTCGTCGAGCGGCCGCAGCTCGGACGCGTGGCTGATCGCGAGCGCGTCGTCGTCGCGGTCGCGGAACACGTGCTCGGCGTAGCTGAGTCGCGCGCCGGGGAACCACTCGGCGCCCGGCATCTCACGGCTCGTGAGGACGCGCTCGTACGGTTGGCTGGCGCGGACGTCGAAGAACTCCCAGATCGACGCCCAGAACTCTTCGAGTGAGTCGACCGACCACTGCCAGAGGGCGTGGTAGTCGGCGAGCTCGAGCCCGCGCGTCTCGTTGAGCCACTCGCGGTAGCGCGTGATCGTCGCGGACGCGATCCGCTCGGGACTGGGCTCCCAGACAATCGGCGGAGCGGCGATCGGCGGCGTGGATCCCACGCGGCCGATGCTAGTCGCGACACTCCCGTCACACTGTTGCCGGCCTCACGTAACGGTGGCTGCCACCGGTCGAGGCTCTTTTGGCCCTGACGCGAATCCGTACTTTCCCGGTGGGCACGTACGGCACTTGCCGATGTCCAAACGCGAGGGCGCGACTATGGTGCGCCAATGGCCGAAGACACGCTGACCGTTCGCGACAACCGCACCGGCGAGGAGGTCGAGATCCCGATCGTCGACGGGACGATCCACGCGACGGAGCTGAAGAAGCTCGGCCTCATGTCGTACGACCCGGCCTTCCTCAACACCGCGTCGACGCGAAGCTCGATCACCTACATCGACGGCGACGCGGGGATTCTCCGCTACCGCGGGTACCCGATCGAGCAGCTTGCGGAGGAGGCGAGCTTCCTCGAGATCGTGTGGCTCCTCTTCGAGGGCGAGCTCCCGACCCAGGCGCAGCTCGACGCCTGGCAGGACGAGGTGCGGCTGCACACGTATGTCCATACGAACGTCACGCGATTCCTGGACGGCTTCCAGCACGACGCGCACCCGATGGGGATGCTGCTCGGCGCGACCGCTGCTCTCTCGACCTTCTATCCCGACGCGAAGGAGATCGGCGACGAGGAGAGTCGGCGCCTGCAGCGCGTCCGCCTCATCGCGAAGTTCCCGACGATCGCCGCGTGGGTCTTCCGTCACAGCCGGGGCCTGCCGTACGTCTTCCCGCGGAACGACCTCGACTACATCGGCAACTTCGTGAACATGACGTTCGAGATCGGCGGCGTGCACGAGCCGAACCCGGTGCTGCAGCGCGCGCTCGAGATCCTCCTCATCCTCCACGCCGACCATGAGCAGAACGCCTCGACGAACGCGGTGCGCGGCGTCGGCTCGACGCAAGTGGATCCGTTCTCGGCCGTGTCCGCGGGGATCGCCGCGCTCTACGGGCCGCTCCACGGCGGCGCGAACGAGCAGGTGCTGCGGATGCTCGACGAGATCGGCGACATCAAGAACGTGCCGGCGTTCATCGAGGGCGTGAAGAACCGCGAGAAGCTGTTGATGGGCTTCGGGCACCGCGTCTACAAGAACTACGACCCGCGCGCGAAGCTCATCAAGCGCGTCGCCGACGAGGTTTTCGCACAGACGGGCGTCGACCCGAAGCTCGAGATCGCACTCGAGTTGGAGCGCATCGCGCTCGAGGACGACTTCTTCGTCGAGCGCAAGCTGTACCCGAACGTCGACTTCTACTCCGGGATCATCTACCGGGCGATGGGCTATCCCACCGACTACTTCACCGTTCTCTTTGCGCTCGGACGGCTGCCGGGGTGGCTCGCCCAGTGGGAGGAGATGCTCTCGGACTCGGAGCAGAAGATCGCGCGGCCGAGGCAGGTCTACACGGGGTACGACGAGCGCGACTTCGTACCGATCGCGCAGCGCTGAGTTGAGCACGCTCGACTGGTGGTTCTCGCCGCATCCGGACTGGGAGCCGACGGAGGACTGGCCGGAGGAAGTTCCAGTTGTCCGCTACGAGACGGCCGAAGAGATCGTCCTGATCGATCCGTTCCTTCCGCCCGACGACTCGTTCGATCCCGCGGGCAAGCCGGTGCGCGTCCTCATCACGCAGGGCGCGCATCACCGTGGCACGGCGGATTTCGTCGAGCGCTACGGCGCGTCGGTGTGGGCGCCGCCGAAGGCGCGCTGGCGGAAGATCCCGAACCCGTCGACGACGGACGAGCTACCGGCCGGGATCGAGGCGCTCGAGCTCGACGGCGAGCCGCAGCAAGTGCTGTTCTGGATCCCAGAGCACGCGACGCTCGTGAGCGGAGATGTCCTGAGCGGCCGAGGCCGGGTCGACGTCTTCGTCGACGACGCCGATCGCGAACGGCTGCTCGCAGCACTCGATCGGATTGCCACCGAGCTGCCGATCGACCGGTTGATCCGGCCACACGGCACGCCCGCCGTGATCGACGACGGCGCGGCGCAGATCCGCGCCGCCGTCGCGGCGGAACGCGCCGCCCGCTAGCCGTTCTGGCGGGCGTGGCCGATGAGGCCGCCCACGAAGCAGATCAGGCCGACGACGAGCCACGGAATCGGATTGAGGTGCTGGTCGCAGCCGCCGGCGGTGGCGGTGTGCCAGCACGTCGTCCCGGGACCCTGGCGCTGGAGATACGCAATGAGGAGGAGAATGGCGCCGGCGCCGGTGAGTGCGCCAAAGGCCCCGCGGACCGGCTGTCGTCTCGTCAGCAGGAAGATCGCGCCGGCCACCGGGATCAGGAGCAGGAAGCCGATGAACGACACGACCCCGAACGCACCCGCGGCGCCGACGACCGCCCACGCCCAAAACCAGCCACAGCCAACGAGATGGGACTTGCGCTTCGCGATTGCTTGCATCACGCCCTCCTGAGATTGACCTTGCCCTCGTCGCCCGCGGGCGCGGAAGTGTGCTCGTGGACGATCTTCCAGCCGTCGTCCTCGCGGCGGAGAATCCAGGTGAGACGGTTGTTCATCGAGCGGAGCTCTTCACCTTCGGCGCTGATGCCGCGGAAGGTCGTGAACGCGCTCACGCCAGCGACGTCCCCGCCGGTCTCCACGCGCACCTCCTCGAACTCGACGCCGATCGTGTCGGTGCCAACCGAGCCGAACCACTCCTCGACCATCGCGCGGAGCGCAGGCTTGCCGTCGTACGACCACACGCTCCAGAGATCGAAGGTGCGGACGTCGTCGGCGTAGAGATCGAGGAACGCCTCGACGTCCTTGGCCCGGACTGCCGCGACATACGAGTCGAGCATCTCCTCCGGCTTCATACGACGAAGATTGCCGTCAGCGCGTCACGTTCGGCGGCACTCAACGGATTCGCGAGCGCCGCGAGCGCAGGCTCGAGCTGCTTCGGATTGCGCGGGCCGATGACCACCGAGACGTTCGGATCGGCGAGGAGCCATGCGAGCGCAAGCGTTGCGGGATCGCCGCGGCGTTCGAGCTCCTCGAGCGCGTCGAAGACGCCGTCGGTGCGGAGGTGCTCGTACGAGCCGCCGCGCAGCGTCATGCGCGAGCCTTCCGGCGGTTCCTCGTTGCGGCGGTACTTCCCGGTCAGCCAGCCGCCGCACAGCGGGCTGAACGCCTGGAACCCGACACCGCGCTCGGAGCAGCGCGGAAGAACGTCCGCTTCGACGTCGCGGTCGAGGAGTGAGTACGAGTTCTGGACGGCGGCGAACGAGCCGGCTCCGAGCGCCTCCTCGAAGATCGGGCCGTCGACGTTGCTTAGCCCGTACGCGACGACCTTCCCCACCGCGACCAGCTCGTCGTAAACACCGGCGAGCTCGGCTGCCGGCACGTGGGGATCCCACGCGTGCGCGAGATAGAGATCGACGCGTTCGACGCCGAGACGCCCGAGGCTCGTGTCGATCTGCCGGCGGACGCGCGCCGGGGCGAGGCCGTGGTCCTCGCCTTCGTCCATCGGGGAGAAGGTCTTCGTGGTGATGCGGAGGCCCTCGGGCCGCCGCGAGCGAATCCACTCGCCGATGTAGGTCTCGCTGCGACCGCCGCCATAGGCGTCTGCGGTGTCGAGCCAGCTGAGGCCGGCGGCGTACGCCGCGTCGAGCACCTCAAACGCCTGCTCCTGCGTGTCGCCTTGCCCGAAGAGCGACGGCATTGAGCCGATCCCGCCAAAGTTCCCGCAACCGACGATGACACGCGGGTACGCTCGCTCCATGGCGACGACGCTACTCGACGTGGACGCCGTCCGCGCCCGCTTCTCCTCGCTCTCCGCCGGCGGGTTCGTCTTCCTCGACGCGCCCGGCGGCTCGCAGGTGCCGGACGAGGTCGGCGACGCGATCGCGCGCACGCTGCGCGAGGCGAGCGCGAACAACGGCGCGCCGTACGCGACGAGCAAGCGGGTCGAGGCGATCTACGACCAGGCACGCGTCGACGCCGGCCGCTTCCTCAACTGCTCGCCCGACGACGTGATCTTCGGCGCGAACATGACGACGCTCGACTTCATGCTCACGCGCACCGCGGCGCGCGACTGGCGCACCGGGGACAAGATCCTCGTCTCGCGGCTCGACCACGATGGCGGCGTCGCGCCGTGGGTGGAGCTCGCGGCCGACCGTGGCTTCGACGTCGACTGGGTGGACGTCACTCCGGATCTTCGCCTCGACCTGGACGATCTCGAGCGGAAGCTCGACGACAGCGTGCGCGTCGTCGCGTGCGTCGCGGCGTCGAACGCCGTCGGGACGATCACCGACATCCCGCGCGTCGCCGAGCTCGCACACGCGGCCGGCGCGCTCTGCTGGGTCGACGCCGTCCACTACGCCGCGCACGAGCCGATCGACGTCGAGGCGCTCGGCTGCGACGTCCTCCTCTGCTCGCCGTACAAGTACTGCGGCCCGCATCTCGGCCTCGCGTACGGGCGGCACGAGTTGATGGAGTCGTGGCGCCCGTACAAGGCGCGGCCGGCGCCGATGGATCCGCTCGGCCACAGGTTCGAGACCGGCACGCCGCCGTACGAGCTGCTCGCCGGCTTCTCCGCGACGATCGCGTACCTCGAGTCGCTCGGCGGGATCGGCGTGCTTCGTGAGTACGAGCGCACGCTCGGCAACCGCTTCCTCGCAACGCTGCCCGAGTCGGTGACGGTGTACGGCCTGCAGACGATGGAGGGGCGCGTCCCGACCTTCCTGCTCAACGTCGAGGGCGTCGATGCTGCGACGGTCGCAACCACCCTCGCCGAGCGCGGCTACGGCGTCTGGGCACACGACAGCTGGTACTCGCTCGGCATGCCGTTCCCGTACCCCGAGGACGCGGTGCGGGTCGGCTTCATCCACTACAACACGGTGGACGAAGTCGACGGGGTCGTGCGCGAGCTCGTCTCGCTCGCGGACTAGCGACTCACTCGAAGAACGCCCAGGGGCTCCAGAAGCGGATCTCGCGAAACGAGTCCCGCGGTTGCGGGTCATAGACGGGGCGGCGGACGAACTCGTTGAGCAGGTACTCCTCGAGATCCTTCCCGAAGATGATCGTGTCCGTCCCATATACGGAGAAGACCGGGTTTCCCGCTTCGAGCGGTTCGTTCGGGATGCCGCGATGGATGTAAATGGGGATCAACCGAGGAGCGTCGTGCAGGATCTCCGACATGCGCGCCCCAGCCTCGCGCGAATCATCGGGCCGCGCGCCCCATTCTTCGAGCCAATAGCCGTGTTCGACGTCGAAGACCCAACCCTTGACCATCTCGTCCTGCCACTCGTGCATCGCTCCGGCCGGATCGTTCCGCCACTCCGGAAACCCGCCTCCAACCGGCAGACAATCCATGAGGAACTCGGCGAGGTCCGGGGGGAACGCGGCGCCGGCGGCTTCTTGCGCGCGCTCTAGCTCCGACGCCGTCAGACCGGGGCTTCGATTCTCGGCGGGGATGTAATCGGCCAGCGCCATCGCGCCAGAGACTATTGCGACTCGCCGGCCAGCAATCGCGCGAGCACCGCGGCGTCGATGTTGCCGCCAGACACGATGCAGACGCAGCGGTCGTCCCGCTTCAGCGCGGCCGCGAGAGCGAGCGCGCCGGCGCCCTCCGCGACGACGTGCACGCGGGAGGTGAGCAGGCGTACGGCTTCGGCGGTCTCCTCGAGCGAGACCGCGACGGCCTCGTCGACGAGCTCGCGCGCGCGTTCCCACATCGCCGGCACGAGCGAACGGCCACCGGCACCGTCGACCCAGGAGGGCGTGTACTCGATCTCCTGCGGCTCGGCGTGACCGAGGGACGCGGCGAGCGGCGCCCCCGTCTCGGGCTCGGCGGTCACGACTCGTACCTCCGGCCGTAGTGCCTTGAGAGCGCTCGCGATCCCGGACGTCAGGCCGCCGCCGCCCCACGGGATCACGACGGTGTCGAACTCCGGTGCGTCCTCGTCGAGCTCGAGGCCGATCGTCCCGTTGCCCGCCATCACGGCCTCGTCTGCGACGGGGTGGACGAACAGGCCCTCGACGCCCTCGAGGCCGCCTTGGAGGATCGTTTGCCACCACTCCTCGTGTGGGACGAGGATGAGCTCCCCGCCGAGCTCCTCGACCCGCTCGAGCTTGTTCCGCGGCGCGTTGTTGGGAGCGATGACGCGGCAGCGGACCCCGACCTCGCGCGCCGCCCACGCGACGCCCTGGGCCATGTTCCCAGCGCTCGCCGTGACGACGCCGTCGGCGAGCTCAGCCGCCGAGGCGGCGCGAACGGCCGACAGCCCGCCGCGCAGCTTGTAGCACCCGATTGGCTGGAGGCACTCGAGCTTGAGCCAGATGCGCTCGTTAAAACGGATGAGCGGAGTGCGGAGAACGTCGTCACCGAGCCGCTCCCGTGCCCGGCGAATCTCCTCGAGCGCAATCATCGGCCGGTGGCAGCCACCGTCACAGAAGCGTCAAATCCCGCATCGCCCATCCGGCAACTTCGGCTTCGTTGAGCGGAAAGAGTCCGACACACTCTCGTCACGGTGGCTGCCACCGGCCGTCTCACTCGGACTCTTTGGCGAGCATCGTCAGGTCGGTGCGGACCTGCCAGAGCTCGGCATACATCTTGTGCTTGATCAACCCAGCGAGCAGTTCAACCGGCGTGCCCTGCGTGCCGATGACGTCCTCGCCGATCACGCGGCCGACCATCTTCACGTGGCGGAAGCGCCAGACGCCGACTTGCTCGTCCCAGTCCGTGAGCGCCTCGGCGAGCTGGTACAGGTCTTCGTGCTCGCGGCCCTGGGTGTACACCTGTAGCAGGGATAGGCCGCGCTCGCGGCGGAGCGAGTCGAACGCGTCCCAGAGCCCCGGAGAGACCTGGCGAATGTTGCGAAAGCCGGGCGAGTCGAAGCCGGAGCCATGACCGAGCACGCGGCGCACCTCCTGGTACTCCCACGGCGACATGAGCTCGAGGTGCTCGAGGAACGACGTGACGTACCGCATCGCGTGGTTGGCGCGGAAGAGGAGCCGCAGCGCCGCCGCCGTGTCGCGCCCTTCGATCAGCCGCGTCGCCTCCTCCACCTCGGCGCACGCGTGCTTGAGCCAGAGCTCCGACGACTGGTGGACGGTCTGGAAGAGGAGCTCGTCGCGGTGCACCCACTCGTCAGCGGTTTTCTGCAGCGAGAGGAGCTCGTCGGTGCGAAGGTAACGCTCGTAGTCGGAGCCACCCGACCCGTCGAGAATCGGCTCGAACTCGTCGGCGTTCGGTGCTCCGCTCACGTCGGCGAGCGTACTACGCCGAATCCCGAACCTCGAGGTTGACCGGCACTCCCTCGAATGCGACGTGATCGCCGGCGAGGCGGCGCGCCGGAGACGGCGATCACTTCCTTGCGACGAAGCTGTTCCGTTCTCACCACGTTTTCCGTGATACGCCATTGCCCTAGCCCCGGGTGGGCGGGGGTTCGGGATGGGACCGAGAGGTGCGCGCCACCGCCACGGCGACCGCCCAGGGCAGAGCTCCGACGACGTGTTCTAGTAGATCCGCATCTCCAGGCCGGCGAGCGGCACGCCGCCGTCCTCCGTGACGAGCCACGTGTCCTGCATGTAGAGGCACTCGCGCCCGTCCGCGGAGATCGCGTGCGGGTGCATGGAGAAGACCATGTTCGACTCGAGCACCGTGTCGATCCCCTCGCCGAGGCGCGGGTGCTCGATCATTGTCATCCCGATTGAGTGGCCCGTGACGTGGCCGAGGTGGTAGCCGCGCTCGGCGAAACCGCGCGAGACCGCGCGGTGGACGTCGTGCGCGGTTGCGCCCGGGCGGAGCGCGGTCTGGGCGACCTCGTAGTACTCCTCGTACGCCTCGAGCATCGTCCGCACCTCGGCGCTCGGCGTGCCGAGCGCGCGCGAGACCTCGACCCAGTGGCCGCCCGGGCCGGCGATCTCGAGGGACGGGACGGTGAACTCGCCGAAGATGGTGTCGTCGCGCGCGATGGCGAACTCCGCGCCGACGAGAACCATGTTCATTGTCAGCCGGCCGCAGCCGCGCGCCACGAACAGCCCCTCCGCGGGCCCCATCACCTCGGCCGCGGTGTTGCCGGGGGCCCACGCCTCGCGGAAGGCGTGGAACCCGGCGACGTTGATCGCAACGCTCTCGCGCACCGACTCAAGCTCTGCGTCGGACTTCACGGCGCGCGCAAGGTCGTAGCCGGCGTCCCAGTTGACGAGATCGACCGCGGCGGCGAGCGGCGCGTAGTCGCGCACCGTCATCACGTAATCGAGGCCGTAGACCCCGACGCGCTTGCCGCGCAGCGTGTCCGCGAGCCAGTCGCCGGGGCGGTCGACGAAGACCTGCTCGGCGATCTGCGAGTCGCCGTGCTCGCCGACGTACCGCGCCTCGGCCGGGAAGACGATCGCCGGTTCGCCGTCGACCGGCAGGACGACGTACGCGTAGCGATGGACGACTTGGAAGCCCGACAGGTACGTGACCGCGCCCTCGAAACCGGTGTACTCGGAGCCGCAGACGAGCGCGGCATCGAGGCCGTCCCGCTCGAGCGCGGCGCGCACCCGTGCATGGCGTTGCGTCAACTCTGCGTCCAACTCGCCTCCATTCCCTTGATGAGCGCCCAGATCGCCTCGTTGAGGGGCGTCGGCACGCCGTACTCCTTGCCAAAGCGGGCGATGCCGCCGTTGAGATAGTCGACCTCGGTCGGCCGCCGCGCCTCGACGTCCTGCAGCATCGAGGCCTTGTGGTCGTAGGCGACATCGGGCTTCGCGGCATGGTCGATGAGCGCCTCCGGATCGGCGTCGAGCTCGATTCCCTGTGCCGCCGCGACCGCCTTACCTTCGGCGACGAGGCCGGAGACGAGCGCGCGCAGGTCGGGACGCTCGCACACGCGGCCGTGCGTAAGGCTGGTGAGCGCGCCGATCGGGTTCGTCGAGGCGTTGAAGATGACCTTCCGCCACTGCGGGCCGCGCGCGTCGGCCACGGCATTGGCGGGCATGCCGGCACGCGTGCACGCATCGGCGAGGCGCTCCACGTCCGCGAGCTCGACGCGCTCGTCGTACGGCCCGAAGGTCGTGTCGCCCCGCACATCCCACTGCACATGCCCCGGCTCGAGCAGCTTGCCCGCCGGGAACGTCGTGCCCCGGATGACGCGATCGACGTGCACCGCGAGCGTCTCCTCGTTGCCGAGGCCGTTCTGGACGGTCGCGACGCAGCCGTCGGCGAACGCGTGCGCGGTCGCCGCGATCGCCGACTCGGTGTGCATCGCCTTCGTGGCGACGATGCCGAAGTCGCACGGCGGAATCGCAGCCGGGTCTGCCGTCGCGCGTGGGTGCCCGACCACCTCGCCGGCGCCGGAGAGCCTCAGGCCGTGCCGGTTGATCGCCGCGACGTGGAGCTCGTTGAGGTCGAACGCCCAGACCTCGACGTCGTCGAGCAGCGCGAGATTCGCCGCAAAGAGCGACCCCACCGCACCGCAGCCGACAACGCAGATCCTCACTCCGAGTAGCTCGCCTCCCTCGCCTTGACGAGCCTGTAGAGCGCTTCGTGGAGCGGAACCGGAACGCCGTGCCGGCGCGCTTCACGCACGAGCGCCCCGTTTATCGAGTCGAGCTCGGTCGGCCGGCGCGCCTCGACGTCCTCGAGCATCGACGGAAAGTGGCGGTCGCCGCGCTCGGTCGCGAGCACGTTCATCTCCCATGGGTCGTCGTGCATCTGAACCCCCGCGGCAGTCGCCACCGCGCGGCCCTCGTCGACGAGGTCGCGGACGAGGTGCCCGAGGTCGGAGAGCCGCTCGGTCTCGGCGAAGTGGGCGTCGTGCGGGAGACAGGTGAGCGCCGCGACGCCGTTCACCGTCGCGTTGAAGACGAGCTTCGACCACTGCGCCGGGCGCAGGTCGTGGAACGCCTCCGCCTTCAGGCCGGCGCTTTCGATGAGCTCTGCGACGCGGCGCGCGTCCGCCTCTGTTGTACGGCGGTACGGCCCGATCCATGTCGCGGTGTCGAGAACGTATTCGACGTGGTCGTCGGCGTGGCGCGTCCCGCTCATGAACGTGACGGCGGAGAGAAGCGACCACTCGCCGTGCGCGGCGACGACTTCCTCGGCTCCGAGGCCGTTCTGGATCGTCATCACCGTTGCGCGCGGCAACCGGCCTTCGAGGGTCGCGGCGAGCGGCTCGAGGTCGGTGCCCTTGCACGCGAGAATCGCGAGCTCGGTGTCCTCCGGCAGACGGAACGGATCGGCGGTCGCCGCAACTCGCGCGGTGAAGTCGGAACGGCCCGAGACGCGCAGGCCGTTCTCCCGGAGCGCGGTCGCGTGTTCCTCGCGTCGCGTCAGCACTGTCACCTCGGTGACCTGCGCGAGGTGTCCCGCGAGGAGGCTGCCGATCGAGCCGGCACCGGCGACGACGACCTTCTCAGGCACCGGCGAGCTCCCGGAACTCGTCGTCGGTGACGAGCCCGCGCTTGCGGGTTCCGAGCTCCTTCACCTTCGCGAGCAGTTCGGCGCGCTTCTCCTCGGGGACGTCGAGGCCGAGCTCCTCGGCCTTGATCCGGATCGAGTCGATGCCGCTCTTCTTGCCGAGAACGATGCCGCGCTCCGTGGCGACGAGCTCCGAGGAGTAGGGCTCGATCGACGGCGGGTCGTGGAACTGCGAGGCGACAGCGCCCGACTCGCGGCGGAAAAGCGTCTCGCCGGTCAGCGGCTTCCACGGGGCGAGGCCGTAGCCCGATAGCTCCTGGACACGGGCGGATGCTTCACGGATCCGATCGAGACGGAGGTTGGTCTCGACTCTGTAGAGCGCGCGGAGCGCGAGCGCGATCTCACCGAGGTCGGCGTTGCCGGCGCGCTCACCCATCCCGTTGATCGTGCCGTGGATCCACGTCGCGCCCGCCCGCACGGCGGCGACGGCCGAGGCGGTCGCGACGCCGAAGTCGTTGTGGCCGTGGAAGTGGACGGGCACCTCGCCGCCGACCGCCCCCACCGTCCGGCCGACAAGCTCGGCGACCGCTTCGGGCGAGGCGATCCCGAGCGTGTCGACGACGACCACCTCACGCGCGCCCGCCTCGACCGCGCTCGCGTAGACGCGCTCGTAGAAGTCCGGCTCGGCGCGCGTCGAGTCGACACCGAAGAACGCGGCGCGGATCCCGTGCTCGGCGGCGAAGCGCATCGCGCTCGTGATCCGGCCGAGCATCGTCTCGTGGTCGACTCCGATCGCCTCGAGCTTGAGGTCGGAGATCGGCGACTCGATCACGCTCGCCTCGACGCCGAGCTCGACGAGCAGCTCGAGGTCCGCGGGCACGGCCCGCGAGAAGCCCCAGATCTCCGCGTTCAACCCGGCGCCGGCAACGAGCTCGACGGCCCGCCGGTCGTCGTCGGAGACGCGCGGGAAGCCCGCCTCGATCCGCTCGACCCCGAGCCCGTCGAGGAGCTTCGCGATCTCGAGCTTGTCCTCGGGCGAGAGCACGACGCCGACCGTCTGCTCGCCGTCACGGAGGGTCGTGTCGTAGAGGCCGACGCGGCCGCCGATGCGGTGCCTGTCGTTGAGCGAGCCCGTCCAGATCAGATCGGACACGTGACCACTCCGTCCGGGAACGAGGAAAGCTTCTCGACGCCGTCGGCGGTGACGAGGAAGTTGTCCTCGACGCGGAGCCCACCGCCGCCTTCCCAGTAGATGCCCGGCTCGACCGCGAGCACCATCCCTTCGGCGAACTCGCCGCCGCCGGCCTGGTGCGGGTACGGCGGCTCGTGGGCGCGGGCGCCGACGCCGTGGCAGATCGGATGCGTCGGCGCGATCCGCTCGCGGATCTGCCGGTCGAGCGCGGCCATCGGCGCACCCGGGCGGATCAGGTCCAGCGCTTCCCCGTAGATGTCCAGCAACCGCGCCTCGAGCTCCGCGTACTCCGGCGTCAGCTCGCCGATCACGAGGTTCTTGGTGTGATCGGCCCAGTAGCCGTCGGCGCTGACCCAGATCTCGAACAGGACGGGCTCGCGTTCGACGACGGGCAGGTCGCCGGTCGCGGTGAACGTCTTGATCCCGCGCCCCGCCCAGACGAGCGAAAACGGGAGCGCGAGCTCGACCTGTCCCTTCCAGCCGGTGCCCTCGCCGTGGACGAAGCCCTGCCAGAGCGCCGCGGCTTCCGCCTCCGTCATGCCCGGCCGGAGAACCGTGCGGACGTGCTCCATCGCCGACGCGGCGATGTCGTTCGCGAGGCGCATCCGCTCGACTTCCTGCGCGGTCTTGATCGAGCGCGCCTTGGCGAGGAGCGGCGTCGCGTCGACCGCACCGGGGAACGCCTCGAACCAGCCCGCGGTGAAGGTCGTCGGCTCCCCGACCATACGGTCGGAGGCCTGCGTGCCGAGCGAGAGCTCGAGACCGACGTGCTCGTACCATCCCACCGCCTCGACGGCGGCGTCGAGCGTGCGCGCGAGCGGAGGCCGGGCATCGGAGGGGTCGTAGCCCTTGATGAACCGAACGTCGGCCGTCCACGCCATGCGTGCCGCATCTTCCTCCGACGCCTCGATCGTGATGAGCACCGGCTCGCCCTCGCGCGGGAAGACGCAGGCGTCGTACCCCTTCATCCCCCAGAAGTTCGTGAGGTAGAGGACATTGTCGGGCGCACGGACGACGAGCGCGTCGAGCCCATCCTCGGCCATCAGCTCGCGCACGCGCGCGAGCTTCGCGTCGTCGCGGGGCCAGGTCATGCGGCGCACCTCGCGAGCGCAAGATTTCCACTTCTTCGACGATCGCGGCGCATCCAGGGCACAGGTTCGGCGGTACCGTCGGCTCCGAGGGAGGCGGGTAAGAGCCCCACCCAGGGTGGGGGGTGCAAGTCGGGAATCGCCAACGCCACCGTGGCCATCAGCCGCCCCAAGGGCGGATTCGCGGCGGCGCGGGCTCGCCGTGGCCCTCCTCCCACGAGATCACCGGATTGCGCAGCACGCCGATGCCTTCGATCTCGGCCTCGACGACGTCGCCGGGCTTGAGGTAGAGCACCGCGCGCTCCTCCTCCGACTTGAAGCCGGCGACGCCCGCGACGGTGCCGGTCGAAAGGACGTCGCCCGCGCTGTAGCCGAGCGCCGAGAAGTTGCTGAGGATCTCGGGGATCGTCACGCTCATCCGGCTCGAGTGCGACTCCTGCCGCGTGTCGCCGTTCACGCGCAGCTCCATCCGCAGGTTGTGCGGGTCGCCGAGCTCGTCGGGCGTCACGATCCACGGCCCGAGCGGGCAGAACGTGTCGATCGCCTTGCAGAAGCTGAAGACGCCTGAACGCATCTCGCCGCGCTGGATGTCGCGCGCGGTGATGTCGTTGAAGATGAGGTAACCGCCGATGTAGTCGGCCGCCTCGTCTGCGCTGAACCACTTCCCCGCCTTCTTGAGGACCACCGCGAGCTCGAGCTCGTAGTCGAGCTCCTCGGTGAGGTGCTCGGGATAGACGATCGGCTGGTCGGGGCCGATGATCGCGTCGACGTTCTGGAAGAAGTTGATCCAGGGCGCGATGCGGTGGGACCAGTTGACGTGCTTCGACTCGTCCTCGTGCTCGCGGAAGTTGCCGGCGGTGTGGAAAAACTTCTTCGGGACGATCGGCGCCTCGAGCCGCGCCTCAACGAGCGGCGTGCGACGGTCGCTCTCGTGCGCGCCGCCGGCCTCGAAGTACTCGCGCATCGAGCGGATGTCGAGCTCGACGATCTCCTCGCCGTCGAGCCGCCCGACCTTGCCGCCGTTGAACGTAACGAGCTTCATGCCCAGGCCTGTCCCTTCGGGCCACGTCCGGTAGCAGGTACCGGACGTGGCCAATCCGGACGAGGATTCGCTCCGTCATCCGGCGCAACAAACCGAGAGGTGTCCGCTTCGGCCATCGCCCGGTAGAGCCATGTCCGGTACCAGGTACCAGACGTGGCTGGAGGAGACATGTTCATCCGGCGACTCCGCAGATCTCCATCGCGACCTTGGCGTAGACCTCGGCGGTCTTGACGAGGCCGTCGATCTCGAGGTTCTCGCCGAGCTCGACGTCCATCAAGCCTGTGGAGGTCCCGTAGTTGACGGTCGGGACTCCGTAGCGCGTGAGCGCCGACGCGTCGCTGAACCAGCGCGTAACGTCGCGCCCGGGCGGCTCTCCCCAGACCGCGGCGTGCGCCGCGTCGATCGCGGCGACGAGCTCGTGACCCTCCTCGATCTCCGCGCCCGGCGCGGTGACGTAGACCTCGCCCTCGATGCCGTACTCGGGGAAACGGTCGGCGAGCCCGCGCACCATCTCGAGCACCTCGCCGCGCGCTGTCGCCATCTCCTTGGTCGGCGGCACACGGACGTCGAGGAACAGGTCGGTGTGATGCGGCGTCCGTGAGACGCGCCAGCCGAAGCCGCCCTCGATTGCGCCGACGTTGACGATCGCCTTCGCGCCGCGATACGCGTTCGCGGGATCGTCCTCCCACATCGGGATCCACTCGAGCACCGCCTCCAGCACCTCGAGGGTGCGGAGGATGGAGTTCTGGCCGCGCTTGCCGTCGCTGAACGCCGTGTGGATGAAGTTGCCCTGGACGCGGATGCGGAGCCAGAGCGCGCCGAAGTGGCCGAGCACGACCTTGCCCTCGGTCGGCTCACCGAGCAAGCACATGTCCGCAACGCCGCCGTGCGAGACGAGATAGCGCGTCCCGGCCGCGTAGCCGCGGAATTCACCGCCCGTCGCGTCGAGGTACTGCGTCTTCTCGATCTCGCCCGCGACGGCCGCGATGAGGACGTCGCCGCGAAGGCGAACGCCGGCGTCCTGCAGCGCGCGCACCGCCTCGACGTAGCAGGCGAGCGCCCCCTTCATGTTCGAGATGCCGAGCCCGTAGAGCCGGCCGTCCCGCTCGAACGCCTCCGGCTGGAAGCCGGGCACGTCACGCAGCCACGGCTCGCGCCCGGAGTACGACGTGTCCACGTGGCCGTTGAACATCAACGACTTCCCGCCGCCCGTGCCGGCCCACGTCGCGAGCGCGTTCGCGCGGCCGTCCTCGACCTGCTGCCACTGCACCTGCAGGCCCATGTCCTCGAACAGCTCGACCATGAGCCGTGCCATCCCCTCCTCGTCGCCGGTGAAGGAATGGACGCCGATCATCCGCGACGCGGTCTCGACCAGGCGGTCGCGATTGACGGGTAGATCGCTCACGCTGCCCGCTTCTTTCTCCGTGAGCGGAACAGGCGATCGAGCAGCTCGGCCGTGCTCTCGAGATGTTCGAATTCCCGCTTCGAGAGCACTCGGGTGTTGGGCCTTTCGCTCTTTGCTCCCCTTGTATGACGACCGACTCGGTTGCCGAGATTCGCACCCTCACGCCAGAGATACGTCAAATCGGCGCGTCCCGTCTCCTCATCAACCTCGCAAACGACCCAGATGATGCAGCCACCGTTGAGCTCTTGGAGATTGGCATTCACGGTCTGCCGGCTTGTCCGCGAGCTCTTCCAACTCGCCTTGAGTTGGACGTAGCGAGTGACGCCCGCGGAGCGCAGGATCAGGTCGTATCCTCCGGCGTCGACTTCAGCCCGAGCGACCTCGAGCGACTCTCTCCGCCGGAACCAGCTCTCCTGGAGGCACTCCGCGAGAAACATGTGCTCGACGAGGTTCTCACGAGCGCTCGACTGCGACGTGCTCAACGACCGCAACAACTCCCCGAATTCCGCTGGAGACGTCATCCGCGGACGTGCGGGAGGACTTTCTCGCCGAACAGCCGGATCTGCTCGAGCCGGTCGGCGCCCCACAGCTCGAGCATTACGTGCGAGCAGCCCGCCGCTTTGTACTCCTCGATCGCCGCGATGCAGTCGGCCGGCGTGCCCGCAATGGGGCGGCACTTGTCGAGCAGCGCGTCGGAGACCTGCGCCTTGGCCGCGAGCCGCCCGCCCTGCTCCATCGCGTCGGCGACGGGACGGATCTCGTCCTGCTCGATCCCTGCGAGATCGAGGAGCGTGTCAGCCGCGCCCTGGATGTTCTGCACCTTGTTCGCGAGGTACATCCCGGCGATCTCGCGCGCGCCGTCGCGGCCCGCGTCGCGATCGGTTTCGTGGATCGAGGCCACAACGGTGCAGCCGACGTCGATGTCGACGCCGACGTTCTGACGCGTGTACTCGACGAACGCCGGCGTCGTGATCGACGGCGTGAGGCAACCGTCCGCAATCTCGCCGGCAAGCTGTTGCATTTTCGGCGCGGTGGCTGCCACGTAGACCGGAGGCACCTCGCGCGGCGCATGCGCGTCGGCCGCCATCGCCGGGACGTCCGCGCTCCACGTGTCGCCGTCGTAGTCGAACCGCTCGCCGGAAAGCACGCCGCGCGCGATCGTGACCGCGTCGCGCATCGGGCCGAGGGTCTTCTTCGTCTGCGTCTTCGTGTTGTTGAGGAAGATCTTCGACGTCCCGAAGCCGAGGATGAACCTCCCGGGCCCCGCCGCCTCCTGCACGACGCGCGCGTCCATCGCGGCCTGCACCGGGTGGCGCGTCGAGGCGGCGATGATCCCCCAGCCGATCGTCAAGCGCTTCGTCTCGCGGCCCATGAGCGCAGCGACCCCAGTGGAGGAACGCGCCTCCATCCCGTGCTTGCGCCACCACGGATACGCCTCGGCGAGCCAGATCGTGTCCATCCCGGCCTCGTCCATCGCGCGCGCCGACGCGAGCATCTCGGCGAGCGGCTCCATCGTGAGCTGCATGACGCCGATCCGGAAAGGCGCTGCCACGAGCTACCCGCAGTTGAACGAGCCGGTAGTCCGAACACCGGTGGTGCTCCGCCCGGAGAACGAGCCGACTATCTGCCCCGTCGCGTCCCTGCCGAGCTCGATCTTCGCCCCGAGCACGATGCCTCCCTGACGATCCACACGGTCGCGCCAGACGACGCTGTGGTAGTCGCCATGGGCCTTCGGCGTCGACAGGAGGTGGAAGTCGTAACCCTTCTCCGCGATGGCGAGGGAGAAGTCGCCGCCGACGGTTTGGCAGCTTCCAGGCCCGAGTACGGTCTCGTTGCCACCACTAATGACCGTTGCGCCCGCGCAGTTACTCCGCGTGCACGACACCCGCGACGGCGTGAACGAATGGATCGCGTAGGCAAGCACGAACAAGCCGGCGACAGCGACGAACAGTCCTTTCAGCACCGTCATCACGGTTTCGCGGCCTGGACCTGCGCGTCGAGCGCCGCGAGCACATGCTGCACCTGCTGGTTGACGATCGGCTGGAGGACGCGCTGGCCCATCGAGCCGACCGGGCCGAGGATGTGGACGTCGGCCGACCACGCCATCGATGTCCCGCCTCCGGGCGTCTCGCCGAGCGTGAACGACGTCTCCATGTTCATCATCGCGCCGACGCCGTGACCCTTCACTGCAAGCTTCGCGAAGTCCGGCTCGCGCTCCTCGACCTTCTCCATGTCGACCTTCATCTTCAGGCCGCCGAGGCCGAGCGGGATCTTCACGTTCGCCGTCCAGCTCCGCTCGTCATGGATATCGAACGTCTCGACACCGGGCATCGTCTTCGCCATCGCCTCGGGGTCGTTCATGACCCGCCAGACGACGGCGCGCGGCGCGTCGAACGTGCGCTCGCCGGAGACGTTCACTGCAAAAGCTCCCAGACCCGCTGGTACGGATTGTGGGAGTTCGTCACCTTCTTGCCGGTCGCGTCCTGAATCGCCGCGCACACCGCGTGAATCCCCGCGCCGCCGCCCTCGCCCATCCCCTTCGTGCCGAGCGGCGTGAACGGCGACGGGCTCTCGATCGAGCCGGTCGCGAGCGGCGGCATGTCGAGCGCGTGCGGCACGTGATAGTCGTAGAAGTTCGGCGTGAGGAGGTTGCCGTCCTCGTCGTACTCGAACACCTCGTGGATGGCGGCGCCGATCGCCTGCGCGGTCGCGCCCATGACCTGGCCCTCCACGATCTGCGGGTTGATGCGCTTGCCGCAGTCGTCGACGGCGGCGTAGTCGACGATCTCGTAGTAGCCCGTCTCCGGATCGACCTCGACGACCGCGACATGGATCTGCGCCGCGTACGTGAGCGTGAGGTTGCCCGTCTTCGTCTCGATGTCGGGCACCTGGAACGGCGGCCGGTAGACGTAGCGGCAGTTGAGTGTGACGTCGAGATCCTCGGGGAGGCCAGCGTTGTTCGCGTTGATGATCGCGCCGCACGCCATGAACGGGAGGAACGCGTCCGGGTTCTCCTTGATCCGGATCCCGCCGTCAGCGAGCTCGAGTGCTTCGGCCGGCACGCCGCCGAACACGGCGCCGGCGAGCTTGAAGATCTCGTCGCGCAGCATCTCCGTCGCGCCCTTCACCGCGCTCAGGCCGGTCACGGCGAACTGCGAGGCGTAGGTCCCGGAGAAGCCTGCGTGCGAGTTCCAGTAGCTGTCGTGCCCGGCGCGAACGTGGACGTCGTCGGGCGAGCACTTGAGGATGTCGGCCACGACCTGCGCGGCAGTCGTCTCGTGTCCCTGCCCCTGTGGCGTCGTGCCGAGCGTGACGACGATCTCGCCGAAAATGTCGAGCTTCACCGTCGCAACCTCGTTGTTGCCGGAGAACTGCAGCTCGGGGTTGATCAGCCGCGACTGGCCGAAGTTGTTCGTGCCGGAGTCGAGCGTCGAGCCGATGCCGACGCCGAGCAGCTTCCCGTGCGCCTGCGCCTGCTCACGGCGCGCGCCCATCCCTTCGTAGCCGATCAGCTCGAGCGCCTTGTCGAGCATCGCCGCGTAGTCGCCGGAGTCGTAGACGCAGCCGTTCGGCGTCTCGTACGGCATCTCGTCGGCGCGGATGTAGTTGCGCTTCCGCACCTCGACCGGGTCGAGGCCGAGCTCGTGCGCGACGATGTCGATGACGCGCTCGGTGAACCACAGCTGTTGCAGGCGCGAGTAGCCGCGGTTCGGAGAGACGGGCGCCTTGTTCGTCGCAACCTGCGTGAACTCGAGCTCGATGTTCCGCCAGCGGTACATCCCCGGCGCGACCTGCGCCCAGATCACACCGCCGAGCGGCTCGTAGCGCAGCCACGCGCCCGCGTCGTCGAGCGCCTTCGTCCGGAAGCCGAGCAGCGTGCCGTCGTCCTTGACCGCGACCTTCGTATCGCTGAACCAGCGCTCGTTGCCGTGCGACATCGAGAGGTGGAAGTCGGTGCGCCACTCCGTCCACTGGATCGGTCGGTTGAGCTTGCGCGCGAGCAGGCAGCAGACGACGAGCTGCGGGTGCGACGTGATCTTGTTGCCGAACCCGCCGCCGATGTCCTGCGTGACGAAGCGGAGCTTGTCGAGCCCCACCTTCATTGCCGGCCCCATCATGATCGCCGCGAAGCCGGGGAACTGGTTGTTCGTGTGGAGCGTCCACTGCTCGACGCCGCGGTTGTATTCGACGAGCGCGCCGTCGCATTCGAGCGGCGTGGAGTTGAAGCGGTGGAAGTGGAGCTCGTCGATCTCGATCACACGGTCCGCCTCGGCGAACGCCCCGTCGACATCGCCCCACGAGTAGAGCCCCGACCACATGAGGTTCCCGCCTGCGTCGTCGTGAAGGACGGTCGCGCCCGGCTCCTGCGCTTTGCGCGCGTCGACGAGCGCGGGCAGCGGCTCGTACTCCACCTCGACGAGCTCCGACGCGTCGCGCGCGAGCTCGCGCGTCTCGGCGACGACCGCCACGACCGCCTCGCCGGCAAACCGCACCTTGCCGACCGCGAGCGCGAAGTCCTTGATGTTCGCGCCCGGCGCGCTCGAGATCTGGAAGAACGGATCGGTGAGCGCAGCGACCTCCTCGCCCGTCAGCGTCCCGTAGACGCCCTCGACCGCCTCGGCCGCGGAGACGTCGATGCGCGTGATGTGCGCGTGCGCGTAGGGCGAGCGCACGAAGTGGAGGTAGCCCATCCCGTGCCGCTTGATGTCGTCGAAGAACACGCCCTCGCCCTGAAGGAGGCGCTTGTCCTCCTTGCGCTTGACGCTCTGCCCGCCCCAGCCTTTCTGCTGCTCGACCTTTTCCGGCGCGACCGTCGTGGCGTTTTCCGTCACTTCGCCACCGCCTTCACGGCGTCGAAGATGTTCCAGTAACCGGTGCAGCGGCAGATGTTGCCCTGGAGCGCCTTCTTGATCTCGTCCTCGCTCGGGCTCGGGTTGTCGCGGAGGAGCGCGGTCGCCGACATGAGCATCCCCGGCGTGCAGTAGCCGCACTGGAGCGCATGGTGCTCGTTGAACGACTGCTGGAGCGCGGTCAGCTCGCCGTTTTCGGAGAGACCCTCGACGGTCTCGATCTTCGCGCCGTCGGCCTGGACGGCGAGGAGCATGCAGCTCTTGACGAGCGTGCCGTCGACGAGGATTGAGCACGCGCCGCAGTTGCCGGTATCGCAGCCGACATGGCTTCCCGTGAGGTCGAGGTCGTCGCGGAGGAAATGGATGAGGAGCTTGCGCGGCTCGACGTCGCGCGCGTAGGTCGTGCCGTTGACGGTGACCGAGACGTCCATCAGCGGGCTGCTGCCTCCTTGGCTGCGCGGGTTGCGAGGACTGCAGCGAGATGGAGCCGGTAGTCGGCCGAGGCGTGGACGTCGGACGGCGGGTCAATCGCTGCGGCGCGCACAGCGTCCGCGACTCCCTCCGGCGAGTCGGCATGAATGACGACCGGCACCGCATCGACGCAACCGAGCGCGACACGCACACTGCCGTTCACCGTCGCGGCGGCATTGCAGATGCACGTCCCCTCCGCGCCGAGCGTGACCGCGGCGAAGCCGTCCTTCTTCCCGGCCGGGATCGCAATCCTCGTCAGCAGCTCGCCCGGCCCGACGGCGGTCATGTAGACGCCGAGGAAGAAATCCTCCGCAGCGACGTCGCGCTCTCCGCCGGCGCCGAGGACGGTCATCGTCGCGCCGACCGCGACCATGAGCGGCGGCAGGTGGTTCGTCGGGTCGTTCGAGCAGACGTTGCCGCCGATCGTGCCGCGGTTCCGCACCTGGACGTCGGCGATCGTCGCGCACACCTCGCCGAGGATCGGCCGCGCCTTCGCCTCGGCCGAGCGCATCAGCTCCGTGTACGTCGTCATCGCCCCGATCGTCAGCGTCCCGTCACCCGCGAGCTCGATCCCGCGCAGCTCGGCCAGTCCATTGAGGTCGACGAGCATGTCGGGCGACGCAGCGCGGGCCTTCATGACGTTGATGAGCGTCTGGCCGCCGGCGAGCGCTCTCGCCCCGTCGTTCGCCGCGAGGAGTTCGAGCGCCTCCGCGACGGATCCCGGCTTCGCGTACTCGACCTCGCGGAGCAACATGGGGCGATCCTACAAGGACGCGTGAATCCGGTTCTTCGCGTCCTTCAGAGACCCGCCGGAGCGGCCGGAGCGCGCGGCGATGATCTCCCCGAGGATCGAGACCGCAGTCTCGGCGGGTGTGTTCGCGCCGATGTCGAGACCCGTCGGGCCGCAGATGCGCGCGAGCTCGTCGTCGGTCACGCCGTCTTCGCGGAGAAGCCCGCGCCGCCGCTCCTGGTTGCGATGCGAGCCGATCCAGCCGACGTAGAACGCGTCGCTCGCGAGCGCGCCGCGGATCATTGGCAGGTCGAACTTGTCGTCGTGCGTGAGGACGACGATCGCCGTGCCGAGGTCGGGCTCGAGCTGGGCGAGCGCATCGTCCGGCCAGAGGAGGAGAAGCTCGTCGGCGCTCGGCATCCGCTCGGGCGTCGCAAAACTCGCCCGCGCGTCGGCAACGACGGTGCGCCAGCCGAGCAGCTTCGCCGCGCGGCAGAGCGCCTCCGCAGTGTCGACCGCGCCGTACACGAAGAGGCGCGGCGGCGGTGCCGAAACGTCCGCGAGAACGGTCCGGCCCTCGAGCTCGAGGACGTGGCTGACGCCGCGCCGTCGCGCCGCCTCAACGAGCTCGGGGTCGTGAAGCTCCTCGCCGACCCCCTCGCCGGCAACGACCACGAGCCGAACATCCGCTTGTGACAACTTGTCACTTGGGAGTTCTTCGACGAAGACGTCGATCTCGCCACCGCACGGCAGGCCGATCTCGAAGGCCATGTCGTCGGTGATGCCGTACGTCAGGAGCCGCGGCGGCCCGCCCGCGAGCACCTCCTGCGCCGCGAGCACGACGTCGCTCTCGACGCAGCCGCCGGAGACGGAGCCGAGAAGGTCGCCGGTCTCGCTGACATAAAGCTTTGACCCGACGGGGCGCGGCGCCGACTGCCGCGTCGCGACGACCGTCGCGACGGCCACCTTCCGCCCGACCTCGCGCCAGATCGTCACCAGCTGCGAATCGTCCATCCGGTTCAATCTAGCCATGCCGCGCCACCGCGACAGAGAGCACCTCCGCACCACGTTCGGCAGCGTCGCCGAGCAATACGACCGCGCACGGCCCTCGTATCCCGCGGTGGTCTTCGATGATCTCGCCCAGATTGCGGGACTCGAGCCAGGTGCGCGCGTCGTCGAGGTCGGGCCGGGCACGGGGAAGGCGACCGTCGAGCTCGTCCTGCGCGGCTACGCCGTGACCGGCATCGAGCTTTCGCCCGATCTCGCCGATGTCGCGCGACGCAACGCTCCCGGCGCCGAGATCGTCGTCGCCGAGTTCGAGAACTGGGAGCCTGCCACCGCCGGCTTCGACGCGATCGTCGCCCTCGCCGCGTACCACTGGATCGATCCCGAGCACCGCTACGCAAAGCCGCTCTCCCTGCTCAAGCCGGGCGGCGCGCTCGCGGTCGTTCATGGCAGCCACGTCCTGCCCGTCGGCGGCGACGAGTTCTTTGCCGAGGTGCAGGAGGACTACGACGCCGTCGTCCCCCATCCGGATAACCATGCGCCGGTCCTGCCGGAGAAGGCCGGCGACGGGTGGCCCGACGACTTCCTCGCGTCGGGCGTGTTCGACCACGTCGAAACGCGGCGCCACCTGCAGGAGCTCGTCTACACGGCAGACGAGTACGTCGACGTGCTCGGCACGTTCTCCGACAACCTCGCGCTCCCGCCCGAGCAGCGCGACGAGCTCTTCCGCCGCATCCACACACGCATCGCCGCCCGCCCGGGCGGGACAGTGACGAAGCACTTCCTCCTGACGCTGACGGTCGGGCTGACTCCGGCCTAGCGGCCGAGATACGCCTTGCGGAGATCCTCGTGCTCGCGCAGCTCCGCGGCCGGGCCTTCGAGGACGAGGCGGCCTGTCGAGAGGACGTAGCCGCGGTCGGCGATCGACAGCGACACGTTCGCGTTCTGCTCGACGACGAGCATCGCAACGCCCGACTCGTGCACCTGCTTGATGATCTCGAAGCTCCGCTCGACGAGGATCGGCGCGAGACCCATCGACGGCTCGTCCATGAGCAGCAGCTTCGGCTTGGACATGAGCGCGCGCCCCATCGCAACCATCTGCTGCTCGCCTCCCGAGAGCGTGCCGGCGAGCTGGGAACGCCGGTCGTACAGGAGCGGGAAGAGCGTGTACACGCGCTCGAAGTCCTCCTTCGCTCCCGCGCCGCGGAGGTACGCGCCCATCTCGAGATTCTCGAGAACCGTCATCGGCCCGAAGAGGCGGCGGTTCTCGGGGACGATCGCCATTCCCTTGCCGATGCGATAGCTCGTATTGCGGCCGGTCACGTCCTCGCCTGCGAAGCGGACGGCGCCGTTGCGCGGCTTGACGATCCCGAGCGCGGTCTTCAGCGTCGTCGACTTCCCTGACGCGTTCCCGCCGAGAAGGCAGACGAGCTCGCCCGCACCCACATGGAGGTTGACGGACTGCAGGATGTGGATCGGTCCGTAGTACGTGTCGACGGAGTCGAGCTCGAGGAGCGGCTCGGGAGCCGGCGTCGTCGTCTCGCTCATTTCGTCGTCGTCGCCTTCGTGCCGAGATACGCCTCGACCACGCGCGGGTCGGTCGCCACCTGCTCGAACGTCCCCTCGGCGATCTTCGTGCCGTGGTCGAGAGCGACGACGCGGTCGGAGATCGACTCGACGACGTGCATGTCGTGCTCGATAAGGAGGATCGTGTAGCCGCCCTCGTCGCGGAGCTTCCCGATCAGCTCGGCGATCTCGTGCGTCTCGACGGGGTTCATCCCCGCGGCCGGCTCGTCGAGGAGCAGGACGCGCGGACGGGTCGCCGTCGCGCGCGCGATCTCGAGGCGGCGGCGGTTCGCGTACGAGAGCGAGTACGCGGGCTGGTTCCAGCGGTAGCCCATCAGCCGCTCGCCGAAGAACGCGAGCTTCTCCTCGGCGAATGCGTCGATCTGGCGCTGCTCACGGCGCGCGCGCGGCAGCTGGAGCATCTGCTCCACGATCGTCGCGCGCGTGTGGCCGTACTGCGCAGCCATGACGTTCTCCTTCACCGTCATGTTGAGGAACAGCCGGAGCGACTGGAACGTGCGCGCAATCCCTCGCTGCGTGATCTTGTGGGGCGCGAGACCGACGATGCTCTCGCCGGCGAGGAGAATGTCCCCACTGCTCGGCCGGGTGACTCCGGTGATGAGGTTGATGACGGTCGTCTTGCCCGCGCCGTTCGGCCCGATGAGGCTGACGATCTCCTTCTCGCCGACCTGGAAGTCGAGCTTGTCGACCGCCGTGAGCCCGCCGAAGGAGACGGTCAAGCCGCGCAACTCGAGCATCGGTCTCTTCTGCGTCGTCTCGTGGGGCACCTAGACGACCTCCACCCGGTGCTGGCCGAACAAGCCCGCGGGCCGCGCCGCCATGAGCACGATGAGGATCACGCCGAGGAGCAAGGGACGCACGGTCGGCGCCTGGTTGATGAGGTCTGTCTCCCACGCGAACGCGGCGACGTAAATCGTCGGAACGAGCAGCACCCAGCGCTTCCACCCCTTGACGAGCGTGAGCGCGAGAACGAGGACGATCGTCGCGACGAACGCGTAGTTGCCCGCCTTGTAGTCACCGCCCGTGTACGTATGCGCCGGAAGGATCATCCAGTGCCGGAGCAGGGTTGCGAAGAAGCCGTGCGTCGAATACGACGTCGGCCCCTCGGCGATCGGGCCGGCGACGAGTCTCGGCGAGATCGCGGAGGCGATCTCGTGTGCCGCGACTCCGAGCGCGAGGAGGCCGCCGAACACCGCGATGAGAGCGCGCCAGGGCCGGAGCTTGACGGCCAGGCCGACGAGGATGATCGCGTAGAAGACCCAGCGCGCCTGGTACGGCGTCCGCAGCACCTCGAGCAGGACGTTCACGACGACCGCTCCGAAGATCACGCCGCCGAGGCTTCCTGCTCCACCGAGGATCACCATCGCGTAAAGGGTGATGAGCAGCGGGAAGGTGAACGCGCTCGGGAAGACGCCCTGGTAATACGCCGCGTTGACCGTGCCGGCAAAGCCCGCGACCCCGGCGCCCACGGCCACGGCGAGCATCATCAGCCATTTGACGGGCATCCCCATGGCTTCAGCCGCGAGTGAGTCCTCCCGCAGCGCGCGCCACGCGCGGCCGGTGCGCGATCGGTTCACGAACCCGAGCAGGACGGCGATCACGGCGATCCCGGCAGCGGCGATCCAGACGTAGTCGGTGGGCGCGTTGTCGAGGACGTGCGCCTTGATCCGGATGAACCACACGTGGACGTGGGGAGTTCGGAACGGATCGACGTTCGTGATCCCCGTCGGGCCGCCGGTGATGTCGTGTGGCGCACCGAAGCCGAGCCAATCCCACGCCTGACCTTGCGCCGTGAAGTTGTTGAAGATCTGGAGGAAGAAGAGCGTGACGATGGCGAGGTAGTCGCCGCTCAGCCGCCGCGACGGCAGCGCGAGCACGAAGCCGAGCAGGATGGTGGCCGCGATCACCACCGCAACGCTCTGCCAGGTGGGCCAGTGAAGCCCGTAGTGCCCGGACGAGAGCTCCGCGAAGAGATACGCGGCGAAGCCGTAGTACGCGATGTAGCCGAGGTCGAGGAGGCCGGCCCAGCCGACGGCGACGTTGAGACCGAGGGCGAGCAGCACGTAGAGCAGCGTGTCCGCATCGACCCCGATGACGTATCCGTTCGACGTGACGAAGGGCAGCACGCAGGCAAAGGCGAGGAACCCGACGAGCCAGACGACCTGCGGCACCCCGTTGATGAGACGTGACGTCGCGCCGAAGAGACCGCGTGGACCTGCGGTCCGCTCGTCCGAGCGCTTCACCCACTCGTCGACGCCGATGCGCGGAGACGTCGTGGCGGGCTCAGCGGGCGGCGTGGGTGTCTTCGGGTCGGAGTCCACTCAGACCTTCTGGACGATGCGAGCGCCGCGGATGCCGGTAGAGCGGAAGAGCAAGAACACGATAAGGACCGAGAAGACGACGAGATCGGAGAACGCGGTCGTCACGTAGGCGCCGGTGAACGCCTCGATGAGACCGATCAGTAAGCCTCCGAGAACCGCCCCACCGATGTTCCCGATCCCACCGACGACGGCGGCGATGAACGCCTTGAGCCCGTATCCGAGCCCCATGTACGGGTCGATCTGCGAGTACACGATGCCGGTCATCACGCCGGCCGCTCCGGCCAAGGCCGATCCGATCAGGAACGTGACCATGATCACGCGGTCGACGTCGATCCCCATCATCGAGGCGGCTTCGGGATCGACCGACACCGCGCGCATCGCCTTACCCGTCCGCGTTCTCCACACGAAATAGGAGAGCCCGATCATCAGCGCCGCGGTCGAGAGCATGATCAGGAGCTGCACGTACTGGAGCCGGAAGTTGCCCCAGCCGACGAAGTGGAACAGCTGGGCATCTTTGTACTCGAACGTGTTGTACGACCGCGGGTTCGGGCTCCAGAGAAGCACGGCCGTCTGCTGGAGAAAGAACGAGACTCCGAGGGCGCTGATGAGCGGCGCAATTCGCGGCGCGTTTCGCAGCGGGCGGTAGGCGAAGCGCTCGATCGTCACGCCGAGGAGTGCACATCCGAGCATGGCGGCCGCGAACGCGACGAGCAGCATGGGTGCGAGCGGGAGGATCGGCTTGAGCGGCCACCCGAGGGCGGTGAGAACGAAATAGCCGATGTACGCGCCGATCATGAAGACATCGCCGTGCGCGAAGTTGAGGAGCTTGAGGACGCCGTACACCATCGTGTAGCCGAGCGCGATGAGCGCATAGAGGCTGCCCGAGGACAGGCCGGTGAACAGGGTGCTGAAGAAGTACTGCCAACCCAACCAGCCGTTGAACCCGACGACGAGGTGCAATGCGCTCCTTCTTCTCCGTTTGCCCGAGCGGCCCGCCAAAGGCGGGCCGCTCGGGTTTCCTACGTCGAATGGTGGGACGCTACTACGGAGCGACCTGCTTGTACGAACCGTTCGCCTGGATCTTGAACACGGTCACGCCCGACTTCGGGCCGTGATACGCGTCGGCCGGGTTGTTGAATGCCATGCTGTAGCCGAGGATCGTCGTCGACTGCGACACGTGCTTCAACTTCGAGACGACTGCCGCGCGAGCCTCCGAGAGGTTCGCCGGGAGACCGGCCGCGCAAGCCTCCGAGATCGCAACGCCGAGCATCTGCGTGGCGACGAAGCTCGGTGCTCCGAACGGATCGTTCGCGGAGGTCGTGCCGTACTTGTTCTTGTACTGGAGGCGGAACGCCTTCGTGATCTTCGTGAGGCTCGGCCCGAAGAACGAGATGTACGCACCCGGCACGTTGAAGTGCGACGGATCGACGCTGCCGTCCGTGGCCATGAACCCACCGGTGTAGCTGGCGGTGTGCAGGTCCTGGTCGAACGTCTGCGAGTCGCCGGCAACCTGCGTCGGCGCGTACACGAGCTTGTAACCGCCCGTGGCCGCCTTCGATGCTTCGATCGCGATCTGCGCTCCGAACGACGCGTTCGGGGTGCTGCTCTCGTTGACCGTGTCGCGGGTGACCTTGAGGCCCGCCTTGGTGAACAGCTTCTGCGCGTCATCGGAAAGGCCGATGCCGTACGCCTCACCGTCGTCGACGACGAGGACCTTGTCGTTCTTCTTCAACTGGAGCGTCTTGATGATGTACGGCACGCCAGTCCGCGCCTGCTGCGCGTTCTGGGGCACGACGCGGAAGAAGTCGGTCAGCGGCTTCTGGCCGTGCGCGCCGGTAGCCAGCGTGTCGAGCGTGGCCGAACCCGAGACGTAGCCGAGATGCGCCCGGTCCAGCACGTAGCCGCCGCCGAGATTCTCGTTCGATCCGGCGAAGCCGGTCATCCCGAGGATCGACTTGTTGGCGACCATCTGCCGCGCCACGGTCGCCGCGACATCCGGGTTGAGCTGGCTGTCGCCCTGGATCGCGAGGTTGAGCTTGACGCGGTGGAGGCTCTTGGGCACGCCGGGAATCGGCTTGCCGGAGTTCCAGTCGGCGATGAACAGCTTCATCCAGTTGCTCTGGTCGTCGCCGAGGAACTTCGCATTCCCGGTGAGCGGGCCGGCGAAGCCGAGGCCGGCCTTCTTGCAGAGCGGCGAATTCTGAGCGCTCGCGGTCGCGGTACCACCGAGGGTCGTCGCGACGACTGCAGCGATGACGCCGGCGGAGACAGCGAGTGCTCCGATTCTCTTCAACATCCAGTGTCCTCCTTTATGGGCGATTCGTGCCGCGCCCAGGGTACGGCAGAGTTGAATGCATTTTGTAACTCGTAAGCCGCGACTCTATAGGCTCGTCGGACGATGGACTTCTGCATCCAGGAGCCCGCTTCGAGCGGCCCGACAACGGAGCTCATGACGTGTCCGGAGTTCCGGCAGCGCATCCTGTCGTTCGCGACGGGCACGGCCGATGAGCGGCGCGACGACGAGCGCGACGAGGTGCTGTACGTCCTCACCGGCGCCGGCGCGCTGACGGTCGGCGGCGAGCGGCACGACGCCGCCGAAGGCGCCGCGGTGTTCGTCGCGCGCGGCACGGCGTGGAGCGTCGACGAGGCGGACGGCCTCCGCATCCTCTCGGTGCTCGTCGAGGATCCGCTCCCCACGGACGTGACCTGCGCGATGATCGGCACGGGTGAACGCGGTATCGCGACGGCCGGCCGGGAGTTCGACCTCCTCGCTTGCCCGGACAACGGCTGCGCTTCGGTGACGCAGTTCGTCGGCCACATCCCGCCCGGGCGCGCGCCGGAACACTTCCATCTCTACCACGAGGTCGGCTACATCCTCTCCGGCGAAGGCTCTTTCCACGTCGGCGGCGAGACCGCGCCGCTCCGCCCCGGCTCGTGCTTCCACCTGCCGGCGCGGCTCGTCCACGCGCTCGAGAACTTCGGCCCCGGCGAGATGCAGGTGCTCGGCGTTTTCCGGCCGGCCGGCTCGCCGGCCGAGGCGTACTACCCCGACGGAACCGCCGCGGCCGTCCCGGTGGAGTCGTAATGCCACACATCGAGCGCACTGCGCATGTCCGGTGGGAGGGGAACCTCGCCCGCGGCGCCGGGTCGCTCGACGCCGTGAGCGGCGCGTTCGCGCAGCTGCCCTTCTCGCTGCCCTCCCGCATCGGCGATCCGGGCGGGCAGACGAGCCCCGAGGAGCTGCTCGCCGGAGCGCACGGCGGCTGCATCACGATGTCTCTCGCCGGCGAGTTGACGAAAGCCGGCACGCCGCCGGGCCATCTCCAGACGACCGTGACGATCCACATGGACGAGGTCGAGGGCCAGGGACACCAGGTCGTCGGCTCGGTCGTGGAGTTCGTCGTCGCGGCCGATGGAGTCGACGACGCTGCGCTGCAGGCGGCCCTGCGCGAGGCGGACGAAGGCTGTCCGTTCTCCGCGCTCCTCAAGCGTGCGGGCGCAACGGTCGACGTCTCGGCCCGCCTCGCGTGAGGCTCCTGGACCTTGCCGCGCGCCGTCGGACGCACAAGGCGTTCGGGCCGGAACCGGTGCCGCGCGAGACGCTCCTCGAGATCCTCGCGGCAGCGCGCTTCGCGCCGACGCATCACATGACCGAGCCGTGGCGCTTTCGCGTGCTCGGCCCCGCGGCGCTCGCCGCGCTGAAGGCGGTCGATGAGAAGGGGGCCGCGAAGCTCGACCGCGCGCCGACGCTCGTCGTCGCCACCGCCGCACTCACCGGCGACCTTATCCAGGACGAGGAGGACGTCTGCGCCGTCGCTGCCGCAATCGAGCTTGTGCTTTTGGCCGCGACCGAGCGCGGCTACGCGACGTACTGGCGGACGCCGCAAGTGCTGCGCACGCGGCCCGGCCGCGACGCCGTCGGGATCCCGGCCGGGGAGCGGTTCCTCGGGCTCCTCCACTTCGGCACAGCCGAGCGGGAACCTGCGGCACGCGAACGCAGGCCTGTTGAGGCCTACGTCGCGTTTCTCGATTAGCGCTAGGAGAGGGCTGTTTCGCCGGGCCTCGGCTCGTCGACGCCGGATTCCGGCGTTCCGACGACCGGAGGCTGGGTCGGGCGAAGGTAGAGGTACTCGTAGAGCACGGACGCGAGAAGCGCGCCCAGCATCGGCCCGATCCAGTAGATCCACCAGCCAGTCCAGAGCTTGCCGGCGAGCTCGGGACCGAACGCCCGCGCCGGGTTCATCGCAGCGCCCGTGAACCGGCCGCCCATGAGAACGTCGATCGTGATCGTCAGCCCGATCGCGAGGCCGGCGATCGCCTTGAACGCACCGCGCGGGTCGACCGCAGTCGCCCACACCGCCCACACGAGGAAGAACGTCAGGATCAGCTCGATCACGACGGCCTTCGCGTCGGTCGTATGAGTCGACGGGAGCGGTATCGCCCCGTGCCGCACCGCCTTCTGGCTAAAGAGTTCGCGGAGAATGAACGCCGCCACCGCGGCGCCGAGCAGCTGCGCACCCCAATACAGCCCTGCGAGCGAAGCCGTGATCCGTCGTGTTGTAAGGAACCCGAGCGTGATCGCCGGGTTGAAGTGGCCACCAGAGATGTGGCCGAGGTTCGTGACCATAATCCCAATCGCGAGACCGTTGGCGAGACCGACGGCGACGAGATTGCCGCCCGTTGGGCTGTAGATGGCAACCGCGATTCCGGCGCCGCCGCCGATGAAGATCAATGTGAACGTGCCGATGAACTCGGCGACTCCCCTGCGAAGCGTGTCCTCATTCATGGGCGAAACGCTACGGAGCGGTTCGGACGGCGGCGCGCTGGGTAGAAGCACCGCATGACTGCGGTCTCAAATGGCGCGGCGCTCGAGGTCGAGTGCCCGCACTGCCACAAGACGTTCGAAGCCGAGCCGATCGAAGGCGGCGACGCCGCGCGCTACCACGGCTTCAAGTGCCCGCACTGCAAGTTGTTCGTTCCGCTCGGTCGGGCGACGAAGAGCTAACTGACTGCGTCTCTGAGCGCCTGCGCCTCGGGCAGGTGCTCGAGCTTCTTCAGCGTGTTGTTCTCGATCTGCCGGATCCGCTCGCGCGTGACGCCGAAAGCGCGACCGACTTCCTCGAGCGTGCGCGGCTCGCCGCCGAGAAGCCCGTAGCGAAGCTCGATCACCTGGCGTTCGCGTTTGGGGAGCGCGTTGAGCGCGTTCTCGACGTCCTCGCGGCGGAGCATGAGCTGCGCCGTGTCGAACGGCGACTCGGCCGAGTCGTCCTCGACGAAATCTCCGAGTGAGGAGTCCTCCTCCTCGCCGATCGGCTTCTCGAGCGAGACGGGGAGCTGAGACATGCGGAGGATCTCCCGCACCTCGTCGGTCGTCATCTCGAGCTCCTCGGCGATCTCCTCCGGGTTCGGCTCGCGCCCGAGGCGCTGCACGAGCTGGCGCTCGATGTGCACGACCTTGTTGAGCTTCTCGACCATGTGGACGGGGATCCGGATTGTGCGCGCCTTGTCGGCGATCGCCCGTGTCACTGCCTGGCGGATCCACCACGTCGCGTACGTCGAGAACTTGTAGCCCTTGCGGTAGTCGAACTTCTCCACCGCGCGGATCAGGCCGAGCGAGCCCTCCTGGATCAGGTCGAGGAAGGAAAGGCCGCGGCCGAGGTAGCCCTTCGCGATCGAGACGACGAGGCGGAGGTTCGCCTCGATCATCGCCGCCTTCGCGGACATGTCCCCGCGCTCGATGCGCTTCGCGAGCGTCACTTCCTGATCGGCCGTGAGAAGGGGCACCTTGCCAATCTCGCGGAGATAAAGGCGGAGCGAGTCGAGGGAGGGCTCGACTGTGAGGTCGAGCTTGGGAACAGCGGGGATCTTCTCCTCTTCCGCCTGCGGCTCCTGATGGGGCGCGGTCTTGTGTTGCTCGCCCTCCACGAGGTCGATGTTCTGCTCGGTCAGGACGGTGTAGAAGTCCTCCACCTGTTCCTTCGTGAGCTCGACGTCCTCGAGACCGGTCGCGATCTCGTCGTAGCTGAGAAAACCCTTTTCCTTGCCGTCGGCGACGAGCTTCTGCAGCTCCTCGACCTCGGGAAGCGAAACCTCGACGGTCAGCACGCTCGGAACCTCCCCAACCCTGGTTGTTACGACCGCCCCCGATCGCGCCCCGGTCCTCCCTCGAACAGGTTGCGGATACTAGTCGCACGTCACCGGTCCGTAAAGAAGTCATGAAGGAGAAACGGCAATGGCGCCGACGGGCTCGCCGCGGCTGTTCCGGAGCGGCACCTCGGCGAGGCTCTCGACCGTCACGCCGAGCCCGCCGAGAAACGCCGCGAGCGCGGGCGCGTGCGGGCGCGATGTCCCGTCCTCCGACTTGAGCGCGACACCGAGCCCGTCGGAGTCGGCCGCGCAGAGCAGGCCCTCCGCCCCGCCCTTCGCAAGCCACCCCGGCGCGTCGCGCATGAGGAGGAAGTCGACGCCGTCGGGGCCACCGACGAGGTCCGGCCGCGCGCGCATCGCCGCTTTGATCCTGTCGCCGCCGGAGAGCGATTCGAGCCGCGAGTACGCGTGCGCCATCCGCCAGAGCGGGAACGCGAACGTCACGACGCCGCAGCCGTCGGCGGCTGTGTCAAGCGGCTCGGCCTCCGCCGCCTCCACGTGCGCTGCGCGGCAGCCGCGCTGCACCGGATGGTCGGGCAGGTGGTAGCCGCGCTTCTCCCAGCCCTCCATGTCACACAGCGCGAGCATTCCGGCGTGCTTGCCCGAGCAGTTGTGGTGAATCCTCTGCGGCGGCCGGCCCTCCTGGAGCCCGAGCTCGAGGTTGTCCTCCGTCGCGCCGGCGTGCGTCAGCAGCTTGCGCGCGGCGTCGACCTGGTCGGCCGTGTCGTGGTGCGATGCGCACGCGATCGCGATCTCGTCCTCCGCGAGGTCGTCACGTGCGCGGACGAGCGGCAGCGCCTGAAACGGCTTCGAGGAGGAGCGCATGAAACAGACGAGCTGCGCGTCGCCGGCGCTCGCGACGATCTCGCCGCCGCGCACGGCAACGGCGTGAACGCGGTGCCGTGCCTCGACGACTCCGTTCCTGCGCACCTCGACCACGATCGGCTCGGCCACGCCGAGAATCTACGCGGCGCCGCCGAAGGCCGGTGGCAGCCACCGTGACGTAACTGCAACGTCGAGAAGTCTTGACCCATCTGTGACGGCGGCTGCCACCGGCCTCGCCAGGGGTACCGTTCGGCGCATGCCCGAGCTGCCCGAGATGGAGGCGTGGCGCCGCCAGCTCGATGCGCCCGTCTCCGCCTTCCCGATCGCGACGGCGGGACCCGCACACATCGCGACGCTGAAGACGTTCGACCCGCCGCCGGCGGCGCTCGAGGGGCGCCGGTTCCGCGGCGCCGAGCGGCGGGCGAAGCGGCTCCTTTTCCCCACCGACGACGGCGAGCTCGTCGTCCTCGTCCACCTCATGACCGCGGGGCGGCTCAAGTACCTCGCCCCGGGGGAGAAAGGCCCGGCGAAGCCCGCCTTCGCGCTCGAGTTCGCCGGCGGCGCGAAGCTCGTCCTCACAGAGAACGCGAAGAAGAAGCGCGCCGGCGTCTGGCTTCTCACTCCCGAAACCGCCGAGGCGGAGCTGGGGCACCTCGGCCCCGAGGCTGACGCGCTCGACGCGGCGCAGCTGGCGGAGATCCTCCGCTCTGACTCGCGCCGCCTGCACGCGTTCCTCCGCGACCAGCGCCTCATCGCCGGGATCGGCCGCGCGTGGGCGAACGAGATCCTCCACGCTGCGAAGATCTCGCCGTATGCCCTCTCGGGCGATCTCGACGAGGAGGAAGTCGAGCGGCTCGCGGCAGCAATCCACTCCGAGCTCGAGCGCGGCCTCGCCCTACGCGTAGCGGGCGCGTCCGACGAGAAGACGTACCGCGTCCACCGCAAGCTCGGCGAGCCGTGCTACGTCTGCGGCACGCCGCTCGCCCAGATCGACTTCGAGGAGCACACGATCTTCTACTGCCCCACGTGCCAGACCGGCGGCCGCGTCCTCAAGGATCGCCGGATGTCACGGCTCCTCCGGTGATCGCGACCGACGGCGTCGTCACCCTGCGCGCGCCGGCGCCGGGCGACGCTGCGCGACTCATCGCCGGCCGCGACGCCGAGTTCCACCGCTGGCTCGGGCCTGGCTCCGCGACTCCTGCGCCCGTCGCTTGCATCTGGGTGAACGACGAGCTCGTCGGTTGGGTCGACTACGACACCGACCGCGAGCACGACTGGCTCAGCCTCGGAGAGGTCAACGTCGGCTATTCCCTCTTCGCTCCTGCCCGTGGCAAGGGCTACGCCTCGCGCGCTGTCGAGCTCCTGCTGCGCCACCTGGCCGACGAGACGCCACACACGACGGCCACCCTCCTCATCCACCCGGAGAACGCACCGTCGCTCGCCCTCGCGCGCCGCCTCGGCTTCGCGCAGCGGGAGAATGTCGATGGGCAGGCGTTCTTCGGTCGCGCCCTCCGTTAGGCTCCTCTCATGGCAACCATCGCCGAAGTCATGAACAAGAGCGTCGTCACCGTCGATCCGACGTCGTCGATCGGCGAAGCCGCCGAGAAGATGATCGAGGCAGGCGTCGGCGCGGTCGTCGTCATGGAGGACATGGCCCGGATCGTCGGGATCATCACCGAGCGCGACCTCATGCGCGCGGTTGCGCAGCGCGCACGAGCCGCCGAGGCGCGCGTCCGCCAGTGGATGACGGAGAGCGTCGTCACGATCGAGCCCGACACGGAGATCAAGGACGCCGCGAAGATGATGTTCGAGAAGAACTTCCGCCATCTCCCCGTCGTGAACAAGGACGGCCGGCTCATGGGCATCGCGAGCCTCCGCCGCCTCTCCCAGCACGAGTTCGAGCAGCGCAAGTAGCTCCGTCAGGTCCCGGTCGTAGGGTGACCGCTGTGATCAGGCTCGTCCCCAACGCCGGCGGCTGGCTCGAGGTGGTGTGCGGGCCGATGTTCAGTGGCAAGAGCGAGGAGCTCATCCGCCGCCTCCGCCGCGCCGAGATCGCCGGGCAGCGGGCGCTGATCGTCAAGCCGAAGCTCGACAACCGCTACGACATCGGTCACGTCGTCAGCCACGGCGGGGCGACGATGCGCGCCGTCGCCGTCGAATCGCCAGCCGACATCCCGGGTCTCGTCGAGGACTACGACGTCATCGGCGTCGACGAGGTGCAGTTCTTCGCGCCAGAGATCGTGCTCATCCTCGACGGCTTGGTCGAGAAGGGGATGCGCGTGATCGCGTCGGGCCTCGACCAGGACTTCCGCGGCTTCCCGTTCGGCGCGATGCCCGAGCTGCTCTGCCGCGCGGAGCTCGTCGACAAGCTGCAGGCGGTCTGCCACCGCTGCGCCGGGCCGGCGACGATGACGCAGCGGCTCGTGGACGGCGCACCGGCGCCGGCCGACGGCGCGACGATCGTCGTCGGCGCCCTCGAGCAGTACGAGGCCCGCTGCCGCTCGTGCCACGAGCTCGCGGCGCCGGCCTTCGCAACCGGCTAGCGTTGCTCGCGTGAGCCGCCGCCTCCTCCTCGCTGCCGTCGTAGTCCTCGTCCTCGTCGGTGCGGGAAGCGCCGGAAGCGCAACGTCGCTTCCGTCGTTCTACGGCTGCCAGGGCACGCACGCGTCGATCCGCCCGCACTCGATCTTGGTCGCGTGCGGTGACGGCGGCTATTACCTCGCTCAGCTGAAGTGGTCGAGCTGGACGGCGATGGCGGCGGCCGCAACCGGCGTCGCGCATGTGAACGACTGTACGCCGGACTGCGCGGCCGGCCACTTCCATGCGTATCCGGACGTGTCGGTCCATCTCGCGCGGCCGGAGTCGTGCAGCGACAAGAAGCTTCTCTTCACACGAATCGAGTGGAAGTACCTGAAGCGCAAACCGTCGGGCATCCACCGGCAGGCGCTCGAGACGGCTCCGTTCTGGACGAAGCCGCACTGCCCGTAGTCGCGGCCGACGGCCGGTGACCATTCGGCGCAGCGGCGTCGTATCTTGGGGAGATGAAGGTCGTCATTTTCGCGGCCGTGCTTTCCGCGATCGTGTTCGCGGTGTCGGCATGCGGTGGCAGCGGCCACCCGGCGGCGGGGAAGCCAAGCCTCCACGCGCTTCCCCGGTCGCTCCGCGCGGAGGTCCGTTCCCTGATCGCGGGCGCACGACGCACGCGTGGCACAGTCAAGTCGGTGGCGGTCTACGGGCCGGGCACGCATGCCGCGCTCGAGCAGGCGGCGGCTGCCGACATCGTGAACGATCCCGAGCAGAAGAAGGACTTCTACCTGCTCGTGCTCCACGGGCATTTCCCAGGGGCCTACAACCCGAGCCCGATCGGAGCTCCCATGCCGCCACCCGGGAAGGTCGAGACCGTCGTGTGGTCGCAACAAGCGCGACGCGACACCGACGACGGCATCGGCGACACGGTGCCGCCTGCCGTCGCGAAGCTCCATGAGATCGCCTCGATCACGGTCTCCCGAGGATCAAGCCAGTAGAACGACGAGCACAGCGCCCTCGACGGCGAGCGAGCCGCCGAGGCGCGCGACAAGTCGCGCGGCGACCGCTGCCCCGAGGTCTCGGAGGTCTTCTCCGAGCACGACGGGAGCGGAAGCGGGCGTCACCGGAGTGATCCGCAGCTCCGTCCCGGCCACGGCGATCGCGACCTCGTCGAAGCCGCCGTGGCGCAGCGCGGACTGCGCGAGCGCAGCGATCCCGCGCGGCATCGCGTCGACATCGGTCTCGATCGCGGCGCCCCCGCCGGAAACGACGACGCGCTCTTCGCCGAGCCGCGCCGCGGCGGACTGCGCGAGCTCGAGCGTATCGGCCTCGCGCAGCGTCGGGTCGTAGCGCCCGTCGGCGATCCGCGCGGCGAGCGAGAGCTCGTCGAGCAGCTCCGCGAGCTGACCCGACGCCGCCTCGATCATCTCGACGTAGCGGTCGTTCGGCGGCTCGAGACCGCCAGCGTTCGCGAGCGTGCGCGCGAAACCGTGGACGGTCGCGAGCGGCGTCCGCAGGTCATGACACGCAAGCGAGACGAGTCGGGCGAAGTCGGGGTCGTCGGCCATCGTCCTAACCTTGTCAGATGACGAAGGACTACTCCGGCACGCCGCTCGCGAAGAAGCTCGGAGCGGCGGCGGGCAAGGACGTGCTCGTGTTTTTCACGACGCACCGCGACGAGCTCGACCGCCGGCTGCCTGCGCTGAAGGCGACCCTCGGCGCCGCGGACGGGCTCTGGATCGCCTGGCCGAAGAAGGCGTCACGCATCGAGACGGATCTCGACTTCGCGGCGGTTCAGCAGGCCGGCCTCGACGCCGGACTCGTCGACAACAAGAGCTGCGCGATCGACGGCGACTGGCAGGCGCTGCGCTTCGTCTATCGCGTCAGAGACCGCTAGCCCGGGATCTTGAAGCTCTTCTTGGCCGGGGTCGGGTCCGCGCCGCCCCGACCGACTGCAGCGACCTCGAACGTGTACTTCCCCTTCTTGAGGCCCACGTACTTCTTCTGGAAGGGACAGGCCTTGAACGTCGCGTTCTTTCCTCTCTTCTTCAGCTCGCACTTGAAGCCCGTCGCGAATCCGATGGCCTTGAACCTGAACGCGGCCGAGTGCGCGCCGATGGTCGCCTTGGTGATCTTCGTCCCGGGCGGCGCGTCGAAGTACGTGACCGTGTTGCGCGCCAGGCGCGCGAGATCGGCAACGTCGTTCGTATCGGCCCCGTTGGCGCTTGTCGCAACGACGCGACCTTTGACCGCGATCGCGTTGCGGCCGTCGGCCCACTTCGCGAGCAGAGTGGCGCCCTTCGCGAGCGCAGTCGTCGTGTTCGTGTGGGTGGCGAACGTCCCGAGCCCCTTGACGATCGGACTGCTCGGCTTGAGCACCTGTCCGAGCGTGGTCGAGGAGTTGGCGGACGGCCCGAGGCTCAGCGGCGGGTAGCCGTCGGAGGCGAAGCGACCGAGCGGGTACGCGCCGGCGACATCCCAGTTGTCGTACGCCATCTGGAGCACGACACCGCCGTGGTCGACGTAGTCCGCAAGTCGATTTCCATACGTGGCCGCATCGAGGTACTCCGCACACTCGTTCCCGAGATCGACGACGAGGTCTGCGGCACTGAGCTGAGCGGCCGTCGGCGTGCCGGCGCTCGTGTCAAAGGTCGTCACGCTCGCGATGCCCGGCTGCGCCTTGATCGCCGCCGGGAGGTCTGTTCCCGCCACGTTGCAGTTTCCGGTGACCATGACCTTCAGCCCGCCGGATGCGGCAGTGGTCGGCGCCGCCGCGCCCAGCAGCGCGCACAACCCGACGATGAGGACAAGCGTGAATCTCGAAAACGTCATGAGCTCAGATTAGGGACTCGCGGCCGGTTTGCCAATCCAGCGGCGCCAGAGCGTCGAGCGGTTCTCCTCCCCGCGCCAGAGCCGAACGAGATTCGCCTTGTGGAGGATGAGGACTCCGAGTCCCGCGGCGGCTCCGAACGCGATGACCGGCCACGGGTAGCCGTAGAACCACGCCCACAACCCGAGCGAGCCGGCCGCGACGATCGAGGCGACCGATGGGTAGCGCGTCACCGCGAAGACGACGAGCCAGACGCCGGCCGCGCTGAACCCGACGAGCGGCGCGACCCCGAGAAACGCACCGCCGGCGGTCGCGACCATCTTCCCGCCGCGCTGGAAGCGGAGGAACACCGGCCGCCAGTGGCCGAGCATCGCCGCCGCGCCCGCAAGCACCCCCGCCCCATGCCCGACGACCTGGACCGCGACGAACGCGGGCACGAACCCCTTCGCCGTGTCGAGCAGCATCGCGGGAAGGCCGAGCTTTGATCCGTAGACGCGCCAGACGTTCGACGCGCCGATGTTCCCGCTGCCCTTCGTCCGCACGTCCTCGCCGCGGAAGATCCGCACGAGCCAGTAGCCCCACGTCACCGAGCCGAACAGGTAGCCGGCTACGACGAGAGCGGCGGTTTCCACCGGACCCGCTTAGGCGGGGATGCCGGACTTCTCGACCCAGCCGTTCACGACGTCCCAGTCGAGATTGGAGAAGAACGCCTCGATGTACGACGCGCGGTCGGTCTGGTAGTCGAGGAAGTACGCATGCTCGTAGACGTCGAGCGCGACAAGCGGCGTCGCGTTCCAGACGGGAAATGTGTTCTGGGCGTCGCCGATGTAGTTGAAGAGACGGCCTTCGTCCCAGTCATATGCCGTCCACGCCCAGCCGCGGCCCGCGATGCCGGTCGCCTTGAGGTCGGCGCGCCAGTCGGCGACCGAGCCAAAGTCGCGCTTCACGAGCTTCCCGAAATCGCCGTCGGGCTCTCCCCCGCCGCCGCCGAGATGCCCGAAGTAGAGCTCGTGGTTCTTGATGCCACCGATCGCGAAGGTCAGTTCGACCTTCAGCTCCCGAAGGTCGGAGTACGTCTGGTTCGCGGCGGAAAGGTCAACGCCATCGAGCTTTCCGAGGATCTCGTTCCGCTTCGCGACGTAGCCCTCGTAGAGCTTGTAGTGCGCCTCGACCGCGGCACGCGAGATCCCGTCGAGCTGCAGCGTCTCGGCCCGCAACGGGCGCGGGGAGATCGCCTCGAACCTGAAGGCAAGCGTAGACACGAACGCGGAGCATATCCTCCGGGTCAGCAAGCGACGCCGACAAAAGGAGCACAGGAATGGCCTTCGAGCTGCCGGATCTCCCGTACGCCTACGACGCGCTCGAGCCACACATCGACGCGGAGACGATGCGGATCCACCACGACTTGCACCACGGCGCGTACGTGACGAACGCGAACGCTGCCCTCGAGGGGACGCAGTGGGCGGACGCCTCCGTCGAGAGCATCCTCACGAACCTCGACGCGCTCCCCGACGACAAGCAGACCGCTGTCCGCAACAACGCCGGCGGGCACGCGAACCACTCTCTCTTCTGGGAGATCATGAGCCCCGACGGCGGCGGCGAGCCCGGCGGCGCGCTGCGCTCGGCCGTCGAGGACGCGTTCGGCTCGTTCGCGCAGCTGAAGGAGGCGGTGATCGACGGTGGCGTCAAGCGCTTCGGGAGCGGCTGGTCGTGGCTCGTCTGGGACGGCACCGGCCTCGCCGTCTACTCCACCCCGAACCAGGACTCGCCGATCACGCAGAGCGACGTGCCGCTGCTCGGGATCGATGTCTGGGAGCACGCGTACTACCTGAAGTACCAGAACAAGCGCCCGGCATATCTCGAGGCGTGGTGGAACGTCGTGAACTGGCCCGAGGTCGAGCGTCGCTTCGCCGAGGCGCAGACCTCGTAGGCAATCCACGATGGAGCGTCGTGCGTAAGACCGAGTCAGAAATGGAGGTTGCGCTCGACATGCCGCGGATGCGGGTGGTTGCGGCACCCGTGGAGGCGCCGGCGGAAGACGGTCTGTCCGACGAGGCGCTGCTTACGCGCGTGGCGAACGCGGACCGCGACGCCTTCGAGGTGCTCTACCGTCGCTACGTCCGCTCGATCTTCGGTCTTGCGCTTCGCCGGCTGCGCGACCGCGCCCAGGCCGAGGAGGTCACGCAAGAGGCGTTCACGGCCGTCTGGCGCTCGGCTGCGAGCTACCGGCCCGACCGCGGCTCCGCGGGCGGTTGGCTCTACACCGTCGCGCGCAATGCGATCGTCGACCGGCTGCGGCGGAACGGCCGGGCAGACGTCACGGCTGAGCTGCCGGAGCTGGCGTCCCCCGAAGGCGGCCCTGACGAGCAGGCCGAGGAGGCGTACAGGGCGTGGCGCGTCCACCGCGCCCTCGAAGAGCTGAAGCCGAACGAGCGCGAGGTGATCGAGCTCGCGTACTGGAGCGGCCTCTCCCAGAGCGAGGTGGCGAACTTCCTCGGCCAACCGCTCGGCACGGTGAAGACGCGGACACGGAGTGCGCTCGCTCGGCTTGCGGACGTGCTGGAAGGAGAAGTGCAATGAACGATTTCGACGAACTTGTCGGCGCAGACGTCGCCGCCGAAGAGCGCGAAAGGCTGCACGGCATACACGAGCTTCTCGTCGAGGCCGGGCCTCCGCCGGAGCTGCCGTCGACTCTGCAGAACGTCCCCCAGCCCGGCGAGGTGCGCCGTCTGCGGAAGCAGAGCATCCCGCGCACGATCGCGCTGGTCGCTGCTGCGCTCATCGTGCTCGGCGTCGTGTTCGGCATCGGTTTCACCACCGGCAAGAGGCCGGCGTCGACCGTGAAGCCCCTCGAGACGCTCCTCCTGCATGGAACGAAGGCGGCGCCGCACGCGCAAGGGCAGCTCGATGTCTCGTCGGACGTCTCGGGGAACTACCCGATGACCCTCAGCGTCACCGACCTCCCGACGGTCACCGCCCCCGAGTACTACACCGTGTGGCTCGTGCGCAACGGCAAGCCGTGGGCACCGTGCGGCCAGTTCGTCGTCTCGAAGCCGTCGCCCTCGCTGACGCTCACGCTCAACGCTCCCTACTCGCTCAAGAGCGGCGACACGTGGATCGTCACGCGTGAGACGTTCGGGAAGAGCGGCACCGGCCCGACCGTCCTGCGGCCGGCGGCCTAGCTCCGGGCTTCGTTCCGCATCTCCGAGAGGAGACGCTCGAGTCGCGGCTCGGCCGATTCGTCGACGAAGCTCATCGCTGCCGCGACGTTGGGATGGACGGCAGCGATCGCGTCGCGCATCTGCAACGCGACCGCGCGGTATGACGGATGCCCCTCCCGGCCGGAGCGCAGCTCGATCACGTGCAGCGCCTCGCGCGCGTCGAGCTCGAGCACGTAGCGGATCCGGTAGGCGAGGCACAACGCATACGGCGCCTCCTCGACGAGCCCGTCGCCGCACAGCCGCTCGTACTCCGTGCGCGACACGTCGAGGGCGCGCGCGTACTCACCGCCGAGTCCTGACTCCTCGACCTCGTGCGGCACGTCGGCGCCGAGGTCCGGCGACAGGCGCTGCCACTGGCACGTGAGGAGCCGGTGACGCTGGAGGTCGCGGAAGGCGCCGTAGTCGGAGACGATCTCGAAGCGGTACCCGAGGGTCTCGAAGCCGCGTCCCGGCCGGTGGCGGCGGTTCTCGCGCGTGCCCACGAGCTCGTGCACGAGGGCGGCGCGGCCCTCCGGCGATAGACCACGGACCGCGGCGAGCGCCTGCTCCTCTCCCACCGCCGAGCTCTCGTAGACGAGCGCCGCGAGGAGCTCGTCCTCGGTGCCGTGCGCGCGAAGAAGGCGGACGGACGGCGCCGCAGCCCCCACGGTTGCGGCGGCGTCGAGCCCGAGCCGCGCCGCGACCGACGCCGACGCCTCGCTCCGCTCGCTGAGGTACTCGATCCACCGCCCGCCGCGGTCGGGACGCGGCACGCGCGTGACAAAGCTCGGCATCACGAGCTGCAGCTCGTCGAGGAGCATCTCGCCGTACGCGCGCGCCTCGGCGAGCGGGTGCGCAAGCAGATGAAGCACGAGCTGCTCGTACGTCTGGCCGCTCGCGTAGATCCCGACATGCGAGAGCGAGGCCGCCGGAAGGATGCCGCGCACGAGGTCGAGCGCCTTCGCCCGCACGGCGCGGCGATGCGCCGCCGGCGACTCTCCTTCCGCCGCTGGGAATGTCTCCGCCACCCACGCCGAGACGCCCTCGAGGAACCGCGAGTACGTCGCGAAGAGGTCGTCGAGCGCCGTCTCGTACGCCGGCCCGAAGCGCGCGTCGCGGTGGTAGCGGTAGCCGAAGCCGTCGAGCTTCGCGTCGTACGCGATGTAGCGTGTCGACTGCTCGAGATACGCCGCGAGCCGCGGCCGCTGGAGGATCTTCGTGAGGATGTTCGACGTCCACTCGCACGCGATGTGCGCGCCACCGAGCTGCGCGACCGAGTCGTCGCCGTAGCCGAGGAAGATCGTCTCGTAGAGCTTGGCCGCACGATCGCCCTCACTCAGCTCCACGACCGGCACGTCGGGCAGCGAGTCCGCGAACTCGTCGAGGAACAGCCGACGCAGCGTCCCGACGTAGCGCGAATAGCGCGCGAAGAGCGCGCCCTTGACCGTCTCCGGAAGGTTGACGAGCGCGAAGACCGGCTTGTCGAGGTTCGTGAAATGAGGCGCGAGGCGGGCGCGCTCCTCGTCGGTGAACTGCTCGACCGGGGTCGCGAGTGTCGCGCTAGGTCTCAACGGCAAGAGGGGTCGAGCTGCGGTTCCGGCGCAGGCCGCCGTAGCGCGCGACGAGGACGATGAGCCCGACGATCGTCACCGGTACGAAGACGACCGCCCGGACGAGAAGGAGAAATCCGAGTGCGACGCCCCCGTTCACGTTTGCAGCATGCAGGCCGAGGAGGATGCCGGCGTCGTACGAGCCGGCGTAGGCCGGCCCGGCAGGTACCGCGGAGAAGAGCGTCGCGATGACGTTCGTGAGCAGCGCGGCGAGCAGGCCGAGGTGGATGCCGAGCGCGCGGCCGACGAGCATCACCGTCACTCCCTCGAGCAGCCAGATGAGTCCGGACATGCCCGCGAGCGTCCACCCCTCAGCGTGGGCGAAGAGCCGCGACGCATGTGCGTACGGGCGGATCCGGCCGGCGAAGGCGTCGAAGCGGCCGCGGCGGCGGAGCACGAGGTAGCCGACGAGACCGAGGGCGGCGAGGAGGAGAGCACCCGCTGTGACGTAGGCCGCGATCTTCCCCGTCGGGGCGCCGTCGACGCCGCTCCACGTCAGCACGACGAAGAGGACGGCGAGCGTCGCGATGTCGAGGATCCGTTCCGCGATCACGGTCCCGAGCACCTCGCGCGCTCGCGCGGTCGTCCGCGAGCTCAGGAGCGAGATCCGCAACACCTCTCCGCCGCGGAGCGGCAGGACGGCGTTCCCCATGTACGCGACCGGCATCAACCAGAACGCGTCGGCGCGCTCGTGCGGGATCCGGGAGAGGCGGAGGATCCGATGCCAGCGCCAGCCGCGAAGCACGATCGCAAGCGCGTACGCACCGAGCGACGCGGCGAGCCACCCCGCTCCCGACGCGTTCGTCGGCATCTTCGGTGCGTGCTGGCGGGTCGCCCACCAGACGACGGCGCCGAGCGAGACGATCGAGACGACGATCCAGGCGGCGCGCTTCATCGCTGCAGACCGCAGGGTCACGTTTTGGTGAGTCGGCAGCGCAGCAAGGTCCAGAGCACGCGGAAGCCGTCGGCCGCGGTGAGCTTCTTCCCCTCATCCGAGGCGCGCGCCCGGTAGTGGACGGGCACCTCGTAGATCCGCTCGCCGCGCTGGAGCAGGCGCGCCGTGATCTCGGGCTCGATGCTGAATCCGTTCGTGCGGAGCGGCAGCGCGCGGAACGTCTCCGTGTACATCGCCTTGTGGCACGTCATGAGGTCGTGGATGTAGACGTTGAAGAGGACGTTCGCGGCGAGCGTCGCTCCCTTGTTCCCCATGACGAAGAGGAACGAGTGGCTCGTGTAGCCGTCGAACGTGCGGACGCCGTAGACGACGTTCACGTCCCTGCCGCTGCGGAGCGGCTCGACGAGGAGCGCGAGGTCGTTGGGGTCGTACTCGAGGTCGGCGTCGAAGATCGCGGAGAAGCGCAGGCGCGCGTCGGTCAGCGCGGTGCGAACCGCGGCGCCCTTTCCCTGGTTCTTCTCGTGGAAGATGACGCGGACGTTGTCGGGGAAGCTGCGATTCCGGAGGTAGTCGACCGTCCCGTCGGTCGAGCCGTCGTCGACAAGCACGAGCTCGAACGGGCACGGGAGGTCCACGGCGAGGGTTGCGTCGAGCGCCCGCTCGATCCGCTCGATCTCGTTGTACACCGGCATCAAGATCGAGAGGCCGTCCGGAAGCTGCTCCGCCACGGCAGCCATTCTAGGAACGGGCGCGGTCGAGCCCTCCGGACTACCGGGAGGCCGCAGCGAGCGCCTTCGCCCGCATCTGCGCGATCTTCGTCGCGGTAGTCGCGTCCTTCGAGAAGAGCGGCCACGCGTACTTCGTCGAGCTATGGAGCGGGCAGCCCACCACGCAGGCGAGCTTGGCGCCGGTCGCGGTGGTGGTGAAGAGCCGCGACAGGAGCCTCACGACTTCTCTGGAGCCGTCTTTCTGCCGCACGATGTTGAGGATCTCCCAGTCCTCTATCCCCTCGCGCAGCTCCTCGAGCCGCGCGCTCGCGATCGGCCCAGTGCGACCCGGATAGATGAGAACGAAGTCCCCGTCGGCCTTGTTGTTCGTGTTGAAGGGGTTCGCGGTGGGGTCGTAATTCGTCATGGAGTTGCCACGGAGGAGGCCGGTGATGCCCTCGAGCGCGGCCCACGCCGTGAACATCCGGGGATCCGAGGCCGGCTCGACCGCCGCAAGTCCGGGCGTAGTGTGCGCGCCCGACTGGTACGTGTACGTCCAGATCTGCTTCCCCCGCCTGCGCGCCGCATTGATGTAGCGGAGGAACTCTGTCGGCTGGCGATACGCGCCGTAGTAGCGGCTCTCGAGGATGACGAAGGCGTCGACGTCGTCGCTGCCGCCGTTCCAGAGATAGCTGTTCGCGGCCTGCGGCCTGGTCGTCACGACGAGGTGGCTCCCGGGCCAGCAGCGGTGGACGGCCAGCGCCTGCTGGCGGACGATCCCGTAGAGCTTCTCGCCGGGCTCGTCCATCCCGTAGAGGTACGGGTACGCGCCGGGGAGCCAGCCGTGGTTCTCCCAAAAGCCCCTCACTGCGCGGAGATACGAGCACCAGGTGCCCGGCGCGTACGGCGATATGCCGGCCGTCTCCGGCCCGCGCTGGTTCGAGAGCGGGATCCACATCGCGGCGAACTGCCGCGGATCGCCGACCGCTTCGGTCATGCGCGCCCGCTTGTCCTTGAACACGTTCCTGCTCGTCGTGTAGCCTGACTTGGAGTCGGGGTTGCCGTAACCCCAGTTGTTCGGCGAGATGCGGTACGACGCGAGGAAGCTGAAGAAGCCGGGCAGCGCGTCGCTCGCCGAGATCCCGTACAGCCTGTGCACCTCGTTTCCGTACGACTGTGGCGAGGCGTTGAACGCGGTCAGGAGAGAGCCGGAGACCTGGCCGGGCGGCGGAATGGTGACGTTCGCGACGTCGACCGAGATCGGGATGACGGTCGGCGTGCCGTCGGCGACGAGACTCACCGAGCCGGCGTACGTGCCCGGCGCCGTGCCCTGTGGCACGCTGATCTGGATCCAGATCGGCTGGTTCGTCTCCTCCGTCGGGCGCTGGCTGCCGTTCCACGGCTCGAGCGCGTCGGGGACGAGCTTCCCGTTGACGGAGACGTAGTGCGCGAAGAGGAGGTGCATCTCGAGCGCGGGGTCGATCGACGAGGCGAAGACGGATACGTGCTGTGCACCGCGGGCGAGGATCACCGCGTCGTCGACGGCGCCGATCGGCATCGCAAGCGAGACGGCGACGGCGGGATGCGGCGGCGCGGCTCCGGTCGCCTTGAAGCTGGTCCCTGCCGGATAGACGCCGACGCTCGCCTGGGTGGCGCGCGCAGCGCCCGAGCCCGCGCCGAGGATCAGCGCAGCGACAACTGCCGCAAGTGCGACGACCCCCCTCATCGCGGACGTTGTACCAGCGAAAAGCTCAGAACCGCGCCGCAGCGCCCGAGTGCGCTTCGTACGTTCCACTGGCGACGATATCGGCCAGCTCGTCAACCGCCTGAATCACCTCATCGGCCGTGTTGAAGAAGTGCGGCCCGAGGCGGATACCTCCATCCGGATCAGGGCGAAAGTCGCAGATCACGCCGCGCTCGCCGAGCTCGGAGTGGACGGCGGCGTGGTCCGGCGTCGAGACCGTGACCGTCCCGCCGCGGCGTTCGGGCTTCCGCGGGGAGACGATCGCGAGCCCGTGCTCGTCGCAGCGCGCGATCAGCTGCTCGGTGAGGGCGAGCGAGCGCTCGCGGATCGCCGGCACCCCGACCTCCTCGATCACGTCGTAGCCGGCGGTCGCCGCGTAGAGCGCAGGCACGTTCGGCGTGCCGGTGAGGAAGCGGCGCGCGCCGACGGCGGCGTATTCGAGCTCCGGCTCGAACGCGAACGGCCGCGCGTGTCCCTGCCAGCCGACGAGCGTCGGCTCGAGCCTCTCGGCGAGATCCGGTCGCACGTAGAGCCAGCCCGCGCCCGGCCCGCCGCAGAGCCACTTCACGCTGCCGCCGACGGCGAAGTCGACGCCGAGCGCGGCGAGGTCGAGCGGGACGATGCCGGCCGACTGGTAGCAGTCGAGGATCACGTGCGCGCCCGCTTCGTGGGCGCGGCGGACGATCGGCTCGACGTCCTGGATCTCGCCGTTCTTGAAGAGGACGTGGCTGATCGGAACGAGGAGCGTCCGTTCGTCGATCGCGTCGACGATCGCCGCGTCGTCCGCCACCGCGACGACGGCGAGGTGCGGCTGCGCCTGGTAGAGGTAACGCACCGACGGGAAGTTCGCGGCCTCGTAGACGACCCGGTTCCGATCCCCCGGCTGCGCGAAGCACGAGAGGACGATCGCCTCGGCGACCGTCACGTTCTGGTGCATGACGATCGAGTCGGGCGGCGCGCCGAGGATCCGGCCGAGCTGGTCTCCGACCGTCCAGGACATGTCCCACCAGCCCTCGCCCCAGCTGCGGATGCCGCGCTCGCGCCACATCCGCGTGTACTCGAGCACGCGCTCCTCGGCCGCGGCGGGCATCGCAGCGAGCGAGTGGTTGATGAGGTACGTGCAGGTGGAGAGGATCGGGAAGCGGTCGCGGTAATCCGTTGGATCGATCACGCGACCGAGGCGATCGCCGCGTCTTCCGCGGCGTAGTCGAGCATCCCTTCGAGATACGTCCCGTTCCAGTCGTGGCCGGCTTCGAGCTCGCCGACGAGCCACGCACAGGTCTCCTTCACCGCTTCCGGGTAGGTCATGACCGGCCGGTAGCCAAGCTCACGCTCGGCGGCTTCCATCGAGACGATGAACGGGTACTCGGGCCGAGCTCCCCACGGGTTGTCGAACTCGTCGCCGGAAAGCAGAACGGGCTCGAACTCGTGACCCATCGCCGCGCCGACCGCGTGGCAGATCTCGAGCGTCGTCGGCGGGTCCGGGTCGCCGGCGTTAAATGCGCGGTTGCCCGGCTGCCCCGCGGCGAGCCGGATCAGCTCCGCAAGGTTCGGCACCGACGTCGTGTGGAAACGGCTCTCGCCGTTGAACGCGATCGCGACGCGGCGCCGCCCGTCGTGGGCCCGCTTGGCGAAGTAGAGCTCGCGCGGCAGCTTCGCGCCCGGGCCGTGGATCGCGCATGCGCGGACGCACGTCGCGGGCAACGGCCCAGCGAGGAGCGCCCGCTCGAGCGCGACCTTGCGCGTCGAGTACGTCTCGTCCCCCGGCTCCACGGTCCGCTGGGTCTCGACCACCGGCACGGGCATCTGCGGCGAGTCGCTCACACCGTCGAGCGCCCGGCCCTCGGCGTCGGAGTAGACCGATGCGCTCGAGATGACGACGAGCGAGCCCGCGACCCCGGCGAGGGCGTTCAGCTGCTCTCCGTGCTCCCCGGTGAACGCCACCATGTCGACGACGACGTCGGCGCCATCGCCGATCGCCGCGCGCAGCTGAGCGTCGTCGGCCCGGTCGGCGGCAGCGCCGCGAACGCCGAGCGCAGCGAGCTCCGGGGAGACCTCGCCGGAGCGCGAGAGCGCGACGACGTCCCAGCCGTCCCGTGCGAGCGCCGCCGCGGCCGCGCGGCCGATCATCCCCGTTCCGCCGATGAGAACTGCGCGCCGGCTCATGCCCGCACCTTATGCCGAGCGGCAAAGAGTGCGACGAGCCCTGCGGCGAGGACGATCGCCGCGCCGATCTGCAGCGAGAGGTGGATCCCGTGCCCGGCCGATGATTCGGCGGCCAGGAGGACCTTGCCGATGAGGCTCGCGTGCCCGTGAGTCGGAAAGCTCTTCTCTGCGGCACTGATGTTGCCGCCGGTCGTGACGATGTTGATCGCGACCTGTCGCCAGACGGCCGGGATGTGCAGCGCAACCATCCGGCGCGTGAGACCTCCGATCAGAGCCGCGTTGACGACTGCGCCGAGCACGGCGACACCAAAGACGCCGCCGAGCTCGCGGCTCGTGTTCACGGTTGACGAGGCCATCCCCGACTCCTCCGGCCGAACGATGGTGAGCACGGCCTGAGTCATCGTCACCAGGGCGATGCCGAATCCGAGGCCGGCGATCGCGAGTGGCCAGACGAGGGCGGCAACGTCCGTCGTCGCCGTGAGCTCGTGATCGACGAGTAAGAGGCCGAGCCCGGCGAACGCGCAGCCGATCACCATCGGCACGCGCGGCCCCACGCGCGCCGTCCACCTGCCGGCGATCGGCCCGGCGACGATCATCGCGACCGCGAGCGCCGAGAAGACAAGGGCGATGTGGAAGCCGTCGAAGCCGGCGATCAGCTGGAGGTAGAGCGCCGTGAAGAAGAAGACGGAGAAGACCGAGAGGTTCGTCCCGAAGGCGACGAGATTCGCGGCGGTGAACGTCGGATTGCGGAAAAAGTGGAGCTTGAGGACAGGGTCCGGGGCGCGAAGCTCGACAAAGACGAACGACACCGCGAGAGCGAGCCCGATGACGAACAGCACGTCGATCCACGAGGTTCCGTACCCGCGGTTCTCGCCCTCGATCAGGGCGAACGTCACGGCGACGATCGCGCCAGCGCCTGTCACGAGGCCAAGCATGTCGAGCGTCCGGGTTCCGGGGTCGCTGCTCTCGGTGAGCGTCACCGCCGCGGCGGCGAAGCAGAGCGCTCCGAGGCCGACGCTGAACCAGAAGATCCACGTCCAGTCGCCGGCGCCGACGAGCACGCCGCCGAGCACCGGCCCGAGCGAGAGCGCAAGACCGGAGACGGCGGCCCAGACGCCGAGCGCCCGCGCCCGCGGCGCCGACTCGGGGTAGATGTGGCGGATCATCGAGAGCGTGCCCGGCTCCGACGCGGCCGCGCCCACGCCCATCACGACCCGGCCGGCGATGAGGAAGGACGTGCCCGGGGCGAGCGCTGCCATCACCGAGCCGCCGCAGAAGATCGCGACGCCGGCGAGCATCACCTTCTTCCGGCCGAACAGGTCGCCCAGCGTCCCGCCGGTCAGCATGAGCGCCGCGAAGGCGAGCATGTAGCCGTCGACGATCCACTGCAGTTCAGGGACGCTCGCGCCGAGCGAGGACTGGATGTCGGCGAGCGCGACGCTGACGATTGTGTTGTCGAGGAAGGTGAGAAAGAGGATCGCGCAGAGCGCGGCGAGGGCCGCCTCGCGGGCGTGACCTTCCCGGAACCGCCCGGCGATCGAGCTCACGCTCGTGAATCTAAGTGCTGCAGGCGGCCGGAGCCTGGCCCGCCAGTGTGACCAGCTTGCACAGGCCGGCATAGGCGACGAGCCACTTCCCGCCTTGCTTGAGGGCGTAGCCGACCTGGTTGTTGAGCGCGGCGGTGTTGCCGAGGTAGATCGAGTAGACGACCTTCGCCTTGGCTGCTCCCTCGAGCGTGACGCTCGAGACCTTCGCGCTGAGCTGGGAGGCGAGCGGGTTCGTCGCGAGGTTCGTGATCTCCGACTTGAATCGCGCGCCGTCCTGAAGGTCCGCGACCTTCTGCGCGATGGGCGTCTTCGCGTTGAAGAACGTCGTCCAGACCTGCTTGACCTGGTCGGCGTCCGAGTTCCCGCCTCCGCCGCAGGCGGCGAGGAGGAGCACGAGGCCTATCAGCAGAGCGACCCGCTTCATGCGGGGGACACTAGCCAGTGCCCGTGTGCCTCGGCCAGCGGAGCAAGCCGGTGGGCCGACGGGGCCAAGACGAGTGCGCCGCGATCGTCGTACATCCAGAAGATCGCGGGCTGCGTTTCATTCACGACGAAGACGAGCGCGCCACCCGCGATAAACGGCTCCATGCCGAGATCGTGGTGCGCGAGCATGAGAAACAGCGATCTGTAGTCGAGTTCGCGCGGCGAGCACGCAGCGACAAGCCGGAGGTAGCTGATTTCATCATCGGGGTCGTTGTCCCAATAGTCGCTTCCCGAGCTCCGTTCCACGGCTGAAGCGTCTGGAAGCACCGCGAGAAGCGCGTCGACATTTGGCCGCATTTCGGGCCACACATACGCGACGAAGAACCCGGCGTCGTCGCGACTGAACAGCTGCTCGTACAACGTCGCTGCTCGATCTACGGCCTGCCGGACACGCGGCTTCCGGCGAGACAGCGGACCCGGAACATCAAAGACGTGGCCGAACAGGCGATACCAGGTGTCGCGGTGAAAGTCGCCGCCGAGCGTAAACCGAAGAGACGGAGTTTCGAACAGCGGCGGCTGCAACGTCGCGCCGCCGAACTGGTCGCGTACGAACGCCTCGACGCGATCGCCTGTTGACACCGTCCCCGGCAGGAACTAGACCTCCTGAATGCTCCGTAGAGCGGGGCCGACGTAGCGCGCCGACGGGCGGAAGAGCTTCCCCTTGCGCTTTTGCTCGAGGATGTGCGCCGACCAGCCCGCGACGCGCGAGCACGCGAACATCGCCGGAGCCACGGGCGGCGGGACCTCTGCGATGTCGAGAACGAGCGCCGAGTAGTACTCGACGTTCGTCTTGAGCGGCC
>Ga0070731_10000461_pt1 | contig 55901 bp, 52 predicted proteins | sample Coa_R1_2_FD_66448 | JGI IMG/M metagenome (GOLD analysis project Ga0070731, IMG submission 66448) | Surface soil microbial communities from Centralia Pennsylvania, which are recovering from an underground coalmine fire - Coalmine... | ecosystem: Environmental > Terrestrial > Soil > Unclassified ... | reverse complement strand
CGCCGCGCCGCTCAGCCACCCAGGCCTGGAGGAAGGTGGCTGGGACCAAGCCCACGAGATAGTCGATCTCCTCAGAATGGCGCGCCGCGCTCCCGGCCAGGGCAGCGACCGCCGGGAGATCTCCGGCTACCGCCGCACCCTCGGCGCCGACGATGCTCGCCACGGCGGCGCCCCAGTGGTCGCCCCCGGCTTCGGAGGTCTCCCGTGCCTCCGCCGCGAGCCGCGCGGCGCGGTCGCCTTGGCCGGACTGCGCGAGCGCGATGGCGAGAAAGGCCTGCGCATGGGCCCTGCACGCCGCCGGTCCTGTCGTCGCCGTGAGTTCGAGCGCCCGCTCTCCCGCCTCGAGGGCGGCGGAGAGGTCGAGTTCCTCGGTGGCCAGGAAGCAGAGGTAGGTGAGCAGCTCCACCCGCTGCGTGACCGGTGCATCGTCGGCGGCACCGTCCAGGGCGAGCTCGAGAAAGCGCCGTCCCTCCGAGACGCGCTCGGCGAGCGAGAAATAGAACCCCAGGGAGGCCCCGAGCCGGATCGCCAGGTCCGGATCAGGCTCCTCGCGGGCGTAGGTCAGGGCCGCCCAGAGGTTGTCGTGGTCGAGCTTGAGACGCCCGAGCCAATCGCGCCAGGCTGCTCCACATACTCCACGCTGGGCCTCCTCTGCCAGGGCGCTGAAGTAGCGAGCGTGCGCCTGTCGGGCGACACCGATGCCGCCGCTCTCCGTCAGCCGGTTCAGCACGTACTCACGGACGCTGTCGAGCACGTCGTAGCGGGCCGCCTCGCCGGGGAAGGAGACCGACACGATCGACTTGTCGACCAGCGCGCCGAGCAGATACGTCGCCGTCGCCTCGTCCATCCCCTGATCGGCGCTGAGCGCGAGCAGCGATGGGCGGGTGGCGCCGCCGCGGTGCACGCAGATCTGTTGCAGCAGCCGCTTCTCGTCGGCGTGCAGGAGGTCATAGCTCCATTCCACGAGCTCCTCGAGCGCGGTGCGCATCGGGTCAGACGGGTGCCGGCTGTGAGCGAGGGAGACGCGATGCTCGACCACGGATAGGAGCTCAGCGAGACCCAGCACGCCCAGTCGCGCGGCCGCCAGTTCGATGGCCAGCGGCAGGCCGTCCGTCCGTCGCGCGATCTCGGCCGCCAGCGGGGCCGCGTCGTCGTTCAGCTCAAAGCCAGGCCGCGCGGCCTGGGCGCGCGCGGTGAACAGCTGCACGGCTGGAGAAGCGCCGACGTCCCGTGACCCCGGCTCCGGCAGCGGGAGCGGGCTGAGCGCCAGGCGCACCTCGGGCCTGACGTGAAGGATCTCCCGGCTCGTGGCCAGCACCCGCACTCGGGAGCAGTCATTGAGAAGCGTCGAAACGATTTCCGCGACCTCTCCGAGGGCGTGCTCGCAGGCGTCGAGAACCAGGACCGCGTCGGCCTCTCGCAGGCGAGCCACGACCTGGGCCAACGGGTCTCGCCCCCGAGCGTCCAGTGCTTGGGCCACGAGCCCGGCAACGTCCGCCGCCCCCTCGGCACGCGCCACCTCGACCACCCACGCGCCGTCGGGAAGCTCGCCCTCCAGCGAGCGCGCGACCTCGAGCGCGAGCCGCGTCTTCCCGGTTCCCGGTGGCCCGGTCAGCGTCACCAGCCGGTGCTGGTTCAGCAGCTCGACGCTCTGGGCAAGCTCCACCTCACGGTCGATGAAGGAGGTCGAGGACGCGGGAAGGTTGCCGCGGCGCCGAGGCGGGGCAGGGACAGGGGCGATCACCGGGTCGTGGGCGAGGATCGCCTGTTGGATCCCGCGCAGCTCAGGCCCCGGCGCCAGTCCCAGCTCGTCGGCGAGCACCCCGCGTGCCTCCTGGAAGACCTCGAGCGCATCTGCCTGGCGCCCGCTGCGGTAGAGCGCGAGCATCAACTGCCCCCAGAGTCGCTCGCGAAACGGATTCGCCTCGACGGCGGTTCGCAGCTCGGACGCTGTCTCCCGATGTTTCCCAAGCGCGAGCGCGGCCTCGAACTGCTCCTCCAGCGCATCGACGCGCAGCGCTTCGAGGCGTTGCGCCTCCGACCTCAGCCAGGCGGTGTCGGCCAGGCCCTGCAGCGCCGGCCCGCGCCAGAGCTCCAGCGCGAGTGCGATTGACTCGGCGCCGGCGTGGGGATCGCCTTCCCGCAAGGACAGGCGCGCGTTGGCCAGGAGGGCCTCGAAGCGCAGCGCATCGACGGCGGCGTCGGGCAGGGCATACCCGTCGGGATAACCCAGAATCGACTCCGGGCCGAGCACGGCGCGCAGGCGGGCGATGTGGTGCTGCAGCGCGTTGCGCGGCGCCTCGGGCAAGTTCTCCTCCCACAAGGCGTCAATCAGGTCCCCGACGCTCACGGTGCGACCGCGCATCAACGCGAGCACGGCCAGCAGCGCATGGCGCTTACCCCCGGTGACGCTTAGCCGAGCCCCGCCAAGGCGGACGTCGAACGGACCCAGGAGCCGAACCTCGAGTTGCGCCTTCGTCCCTGTGGCCGAGGCTGCGCCAGACCCCGGCCCCGAGCTGGGCGCCGATTGGCCTCGCCCTCGTAGCAAGCTCCCGTCTGCGAAACCTGCCATCTCCCGGCCCGATGTTGGAAACTAAGTGAGCGGCAGTAGCCTCTCATACAAGGCCGGCCGGTTGGAATCCGTAGAACCCCGCAGCCCGAGCGAGGTATCGCGCTTGGCTGACTAGCCTCCGGCTCCTTCGTCGATTCTGCGTGCGGCTGCTTCGAGTTTGTCCTCGGCGGCCTCGAGCTTCTCCTCCGCGCCTGCGGTGTGCTCTCTGAATGAGGCGTCGGTCTTCTCGGCCGCAGCCTCGAGGCGGTCTTCAGCTCGCTTGAGGTGCTGGTCGTAGCCTGCCCGCCCCTTCTCGTTCGGGTGCCTGGTCTTGCCTGACGGACTCATGCTTCTCCTCTGCTTGGTGGCTTGGTCCCGCAGCCAACCGCGGCGCGCGGTGAGCCGTCATCACTCGTTTTGCGTGACCCGCGCGCCCGACTCGTGATCGATCAGGTCCCAGGCCAGGATCTCGAGGCACGCCGTGACCTCGGGATAGCGGTGCGGTGACCATCCCTCGAGCAGCTCCAAGAGGTCGTCGCAGCGCGCGGCGTGCAGGCGCCCGAGGGCAACGCGGCCATCCTCGGTCAAGGTGAGGGTGAAGGTCTCGGCCCCGTCGGCGCGCAGCGAAACCAAGCCGCGGTCGGCCAGCTCGTGGGCCGTCGGGGCTAGATGCGACGTCGGCGTTCGGGTCTGCACCGCGAGATCGGCGAGCGTCGTTCCCGAGCCTTTTCCGACGCGCGAGAGCAGACAGCAGGCGCGGGTGTCAAGCCCACCCAATCCCGCCTCTACGGAGATCCGGGTATAGACGACCTGCCGGTTCTGCCTTCGCGCCAGCACCCCCACCGCGCGCTCGAGCTCCTGAAGCGAGGTGCGGTCGCTCGGCAGGCCGAAGGTGTGGCCGGGGTCGGTGGCGGCCACTGTCTTTCGCAACCTGACCTCCGGAAGCAGCCACGAGATCAAGAACCCGACCGCGGCCACGGGGGCGGCGGTCCGGAACACGCTCTGGAGCGAGCTCGCGTAAGCCTCGATGAATGCGTGGTGAATCGTGGGGGGCAGCCGGTTCAGCGCTCCCGGACTGAGTGCGGCGCTGCTCACGCCGCCGGGCAGCCGCCGCGACCCCAGATAGTGAGCGATGTTCGCCGACAGGCGACTCGAGAAGATCGAGCCGAACGTCGCGGTGCCGAAGGAGCCGCCGATCGATCGGAAGTAGGTCACGCCGGACGTGGCCGAACCCAGGTCCTGGTAGTCGACCGCGTTTTGAACGGCGATGACCAGGACCTGCATAACCGAGCCAAGGCCCATGCCGAACACGAACATGTACAGGGCCGTGACCAGTCCGCTGGACTCGGGCCCGAGCCGGGAGAGCAGCAGCAGCCCGACCGTCATCAGCGCGGTTCCGACGATGGGAAAGATCTTGTAGTGCCCCCAGCGGCTGATCAGCTGTCCCGAGCTGATCGAGGTGAGCAGCAGCCCGACCATCATCGGCAACAGCCGGAGTCCCGAGACCGTCGGGTTGACGCCCTTCACCACCTGGAGGTAGAGGGGCAGGAAGGTGATCGCACCGAACATCGCAAAGCCGACGACGAAGCCAAGGGCGCCGCTGACGGAAAACACTCGGTTCGAGAACAGCCGCAGCGGTAGCACCGGCTCAGCGGCGCGGCGCTCGGCGGCCCCGAACCCCGCGAGCAACATGACTCCGGCCACCCCGAGGATCACGATCGGCGCCGACCCCCAGGCGTATGTCGTCCCGCCCAGGCTCGTCATCAGCACCAGGCTGGTCGTGCCAAGCGCCAGCAGGACCGCCCCCAGGTAGTCGATCACGTGCCGGCGGCGGTATTGCGCCGCCGGCAGGAAGGCCGCCGTGAGCGCGAGCGCAACGACCCCCACCGGCAGGTTGATGTAGAAGACCCACCGCCACGAGGCGTGATCGACGGTCAGGCCTCCGATCAGCGGCCCGAGCACGCTCGTGACGCCGAACACCGCGCCGAACAGGCCCTGGTAGCGCCCCCGGTTGGCCGGCGCCACCACGTCGCCGACGATCGTCTGCGCGCCGATCATGAGGCCGCCGCCGCCGATTCCCTGCACCGCCCGGAAGGCGATCAGCTCGCCGATCGAGGCGCTCAGTCCCGACAGCGCCGACCCGACCAGGAAGAGCACGATCGCGGCCTGAAAGAACCGCTTGCGCCCGTACATGTCGCCGAGCTTCCCCCACAGCGGCGTCGACGCCGTTGAGGCCAGGAGATACGCGGTGACGATCCACGACAGGTGCGACGCGCCGCCGAGATCCCCAACGATCGTCGGTAGCGCGGTGGCCACGATCGTCTGATCGAGCGCCGCCAGCAGCATCCCGGCCAGGAGTGCAATGAGGACCAGCCATAGCTGGCGACCGTGGAGCTCCGCTGCCGCGGGATCTGCGCCGGCTGCGCTGAGCGCCGTGTCCGTTGTCGCTTGCGAACGCGTACCCAGCCGCACGCGAGGCATGGCACCAGTCTCCCAGGTGATGGGACATCACTCGGATTGCGTGATCGGGGTAATCACGCAAACCTGATGACGCCGACTCACCCGGTGAGGCGTGAGTCTTGGCCCATGGATGTCGCCCTGATCACGTTCGAGGGTGTGGACACGGCCGCCGAGGCCTTCGCCGATGCTCGTGAGAACGACGAGGCCGCCCGCCGCCGCTGGCCGGATCATGTGGGGCTCGTCGAGCACCATGCCGACGGTCATCTGGTTCTGCGGGGCACCTTCGCCGGCCGGTACGTCGACGTCGATGAAGCCGCCCACACCTCCGAGGAGGGCGCCGCGAAGGGATGGGGGAAGGGGGCGCTCGCCGGATTTCTCCTCACCCCGGCCGGCTTCGCCGTCGGCTCAGTGCTAGGAGCCGTGATCGGATCCCAGGAGGGCGAAGCGACGGACACCGAACGTGAGCCGACACTGGTCGCCGACAGGCTGCGGACGGCAGTACCGCTGTCGTCCTCCGCGGTTGTCCTGGCCGGCGAGCCAGAGGTCATCGACGAGATGCTGAGCGCTTTCGCACCTGATCCCACCCGCGTGACGCGCCGGAGGTTGACCGACGAGGAGTCGGCGGAGCTCGAGGTGGCGCTGAGTGACGCACCGCGAGCCTAAACGCGGTCACCGCACATCCGAGCGGAATCGACCTTTCGACGGTGGGGCTGATCCTGATCGTGGTGGGCGTGGTCGGGCTGGCCATCGGGGTGTGGCTATCGGTCGATGACGACCCCCAGCGCTGGCGTCGCTGGCTTCGCCAGTGAGCTCGTCGGCGTCGGCCGAGGCCCAGAGGTGACCGAGCTGACTCGCCACGAGCGACCAGCTGACCCCGAGCAGCGCGCCCGCCACCACATCGCTCGGATAGTGAACGCCTAGATACACGCGTGAGAAACCGACACAGGCGATCAGCACGCCACCCGCTGCCGTGGCGAGGTACATCCGGCGTCGGGGTGCTCCGAGCCTGAAAGCTTCGATCAGCAGCACCGTGCACAGCGCCGCGGTCTGGCCGGTGTGCCCGGACGGGAAGCTGTGCCCGGTCACGCGGTCGAGGCGGTGCACCAATGGCCGATGCCGTCCTACCAGGAGCTTGTCGAGGTCGATGATGAGCTGGGCCCCGACCGTGCTGATGGCAACCGCCAGCGCCGCCGCCCACCGCTGCCGCCGGTAGAGCGCTACGCATGTCGCGAGCGCCGCTGGAAACACGACGAACCCGCTGCCGATCCAGGAAAAGAAGTGTGCGAGGAACGTCGCGGCCGCGTTCCGGTCCGCCGCGACGTCCTTGACCGCGTCGAGATCGCCCGGGGTCAGCGTCGAGCTGACGAGGGCGCCAACTCCCCAGCCGATCAGGATGAATACGGCGAGCAAGCCTCCGAGCTGGGCCGCCCGGAGGCGCGTCATACCCGTTCCCGACTCTCACGAGTTGCGGGCTGCGCATCGGGCGCGGCGGACCGCGAAGGTACGAGCAGCACTGCGCACCTGGCCTGGCGCATCAGCTCCTCCGCGGTGGCGGCGGGTCTCGGGACCGGAGCTCCGAGGCGGCCCGATCCGATCACGAGCAGGTCGACCTCACGTGAGAGCGCGCTCAGTTCCTCCGGCGGCGAGCCGGGCCTGACCTCGACCAGGACGTCGGTACGGTCTCCCGCGATCGCCTCCTCGGCGCTCGTCCGCAACCATTCGACGTTCGGCGCGACGGCCGCGTCCCAGAGATCGTTAACGCCCTCGTCGCCGGTTGGCGTCCAGCCCGCATAGGGAAGCCGATCGTCCGCCACCGCGCGCACCCGAAGCCGTGCGTCGGCCGCCCGGGCCAACCACTCGGCTTGGCGGAGCGCCTCACGGGATCCTGTGCTGCCGTCGTAACCCACGCCGATCGCCGTGAGTCGCCGCGGTGCGTGGGAGCCCAGGCCACGCGGCGCGACCGCCAACGAGCAGTATGCGTCGGCGAGAAGCTGGCGCACACGCGCGCCGATTCTCACCCGGCCCTCGGCCGCATGGCGGCTTGATCCCAGCACGATCAGATCGGCATGCTCGCGGAGGGCCACGCGGGCGAGTCCGCGGGCGACGAACAGGTCACGCTCGACTGCTGTACGCGTCCGCGCTGCCATACGGGTCTCCAGGCTGCGCAGCCGCGCCTCGACCTTCGCCTCGGTTTCATGCATCGTTGCGGTAGGGCCGAGAGGCTCGATCGCGACGAGCGTCACCTCAGCTCTGCTGATGCTGGCGAGGATGTCGGCCAGCCGCGCCGCGTCCAGCGCCTGTGGCTGGGGCCCGGCCCCCACCACGATCCGCCGCATGGCGAGCTCTTGCCCGGCGTCGCGGTCGGCTTCAGGCGGCATCCGGTCGCGCGCCGTTGGAGGAGAGGACAAGCAACGGCGAGGCCGAGCGCTCGGCCACCTGCTGCGCGGTCGTGTGGTTGAGCAGGCGGTCGACCGGGCGGAAGGTGTGCGCGCCAAGCACCAGCAGGTCGACCGAGGCCGCGTACCGGGGAAGCTCGTCGGCGGGATCGCCAGACTCGGCCTCGGCGGCCAGGCCACCCAGCGCGGCCACCTGCCGGCGGACCTCCTCGACATGGTGGTCGGCCTGGGCGCTGACATCCCAAACGTCTGAGGCGGGCGCCGGCACGGAAACGGCTTCGAAGGCCGACAGCTCGGCGTCGCGCTCGGCGGCGAGGCTCCGGGCCAGCGCCAGCGCTCGCGCGCTCGCCGCGGAGCCGTCGTAGGCGATGCCGATCCGGTGGATCGGTGTCGCCCGGGCCGCGTAACCGGCCGGCGCCACCGCCACTGGACACGGTGGGTCTTCCAGGACCTCGGAGGTGTGGTCGCCGAGGATCAGGCGCACGACCTCGTTGCTACGGCTCGCGCCGACGACGAGCAGCTCAGCGTGTCGGCTCGAGGCAAAGTCGTGCAGGCCGCGCCTCACCGAGGGTGCCTCGACGCAGGAGACCCGGACGGCCGTGTTCAGCCGGTCGCTGAGGTCATTCAGCTCCTCGACCGCGCGCCGGCGTCGCTCAGCCGTGTGGAGTGCCGCGGAGTCGGGGGCCGGCTTGGCCGCGACGACGAGGACATGAACCAGGGTCAGATGGCCTCGCGGGGAGACCAGCTCCCGGGCCAGCGCGACCGCATCATCCCCCGCCTCATCGTCATTCCCCACGCCCACGACCACGTTCTCGAACATGCGCACAGCGTCCGTGGGCGCCGGGTGAGGCGTCGTCATCCGGTTTGCGTGATTGCAGCCCGCGACGCCAATCACCCAAAACGCGTGATGACCGATCACCTCACGAGTGTCGAAGCTGTGGTTATCGCATCCTCCTCTCCTCCCCACCACGGAGAGGGCCGGTCTTCCCGTCTTGACCGGCCCTCTCCGTCCGCTCCCGAGCTCATCGGCGTCGGCGTGGACGGGACTCCGTATGCGCGTGACGCCGTCGTCCTGGCGGCACTGCTCGGGGAGGCCACCGGCGCCGAGCTCATGCTGATCGCTGTCGTCGAGGAGCCGTTGGTGCTGCTGCCCTCGCCCAACGAGGGCACCTGGAAGACCATCCAGAAGCAGGCGCGGACGCTGCTCGAGGAAACGCGCGCCGCACTCGCGCCGAACGCTCGAATCGTCGTGCAAACCGGGACGCTTGTCTGGCGGACCCTTGAGAACGTGGCCCGGCGTCAGCACCGTGATCTGCTCGTCATCGGCTCCGGGCGCCGGGGCCCCGACGGGCAGGTGCACCTGGGCCAAGATGCCCGGGCGCTCCTCGGTGAGCTCGAGTGCGCGCTGGCGGTCGCGCCCCGCGGCATGCGTGAGGTTCGCGAACCGCGCCTGGAGCGGATCGGGGTGGGATTCGATGGCAATCCAGAGGCGCATGCGGCGCTCGAGCTGGCGGCAGCGATCACAAAGGCAGCCGACGCCGAGCTGAAGGTCGTGGGTGTCGTCGACGACCGAGTAACCGGCGGCCTGCGGACCGAGCAAATCGTGCTCGACGGCGAGGCGATCGTGAGTCGCCAGGAGGACGCGCTCTTGGAGCGGGCCCTGGTTGCCGCCGAAGCCACCGGCGTCCCAGCGCGGGTGCAGATCAGTCCTGGCGACCCGGCAGAAGAGCTCCAATCGCTCGCTGCCGACGTCGATCTCCTCGTCATCGGCTCCAGTCGCTCCGGGCCCTCCGGGCGACCGTCGCTGGGGCGCACCGGGAATGCTCTCGCGAACGGATCTCCAGCTCCTCTTCTGATTACGCCCAAGCCCGGCTGACCGGCGCCTTCGTTCGCCTGACAGGACATGAGACCGAGGGCGTTTGCTGGTCACGCGACCGCCACCACGCCGGCCTCAGTCGAGGAGTGTTTCGCCTTGGTGGCGGCGGTCGATCGCTATCCGGACTGGTGCGGCGAGGTGGTCCGAGAGGTTGAGGTTCTCGAGCTGGACCCAGACGGTCAGCCATTGGTGGTCAGGATGCGGATGCACATCGCTCGAGCCGGCATGGAGCGGGAGTTCAACCTGTTTCTCGCCGTCGTCGCCACGCCCCCGAGTGAGGTGCGGCTGACGCGGGTGACCGACCACGCGACCAACCAGGAGTTCAGGGCCGTCTGGGAGCTGCGCCCCGCCCACAGCACGAGCGTGGCCCTCGATATCGACGCGAAGCTTCGCGTGCCCTGGTACATCCCCGGCCATGGGATCGGCGACGCGATCGCCGATGCGTTCGTCGCTGCGGCATGTCGGGCCCTCGGTGCTTCGTCTCCTGCGCAGCGGTGAGGCAGCCGTCGTTCAGCGCGCGAATCGCGCGGTCAGATAGTCAGGCGTATAGCCGCCGCGGTCAGAATCCCACCCGCGCCGTCTGGCGAACACGTTGGCCACCACGAGGCCGAAGATGAATCCGCCCACGTGGGCGAAGAAGGCGACTCCGCCTCCGTTGGCATGAGTCGAATTGACGATCGCCTCGATCAGCTGGTAGAGGAACCACAGACCCAGGTACACGTAGGCCGAGATCATGACCGGGAAGACGGCGACCAGGGTCAGGACGCGCGATCTTGGATAGAGCACGAAGTACGCGCCGAGGACCGCGGCGATGGCGCCACTGGCCCCGAGGTTCGGCACCGCCTCCGCCGCCTCGCTGCTGAAGATCAGCGTCATCGCTGTCTGGAGCACGGTGGCGGCGAGCCCGCCCAGGAAATAGAACCCCAGGTACTGCAACTTGCCGAACGCATCCTCGACGTTCTTGCCGAAGATGGCCAGGAACAGCATGTTGCCGAGGATGTGATCCCAGCTGCCGTGCATGAACATCGAGGTGATCCAGCTCAGCCCCCACGGCACCGTCGTGAATGAGAAGTGGCAGTCGCTCTCCACCGCGCATGCGTAGAACGATGCGTGGTAGATGGCGTGATTCAGGTGCGGGATCTCGTAGAAGATCCAGACGCAGAAGTTCGCCACGATGATCGCCACGGTCACGATCGGGAAATGCCGCGCACGGATGCCGTCGGATAGCGGGATCATGCCCGGCAGCCTCCATCGCCGGCGGGTGAGCCGTCGTCATGCGTTTTGGGTGATTCGCTCAAGAGGCGCGTCGGGAGCACAGCGGCCGCGGCCCACCTCCGAACTTTGGCGCTCCGGTGTGCCATAGGTCAACTCCAGAGCCAAAGTTCGCGGCTCAGGTGTCAGTGGCTCTCATTGCTTGGCCGTGGTTGCGTCCGAGCGCTGCATACCGCCACCGTGGCGCAGGCGGAGATACGCGATCACGCCGGGGATCGTCGGAAGCCAGTAGGAGATCGTCCGGTAGGCGAGCACGGCGATCGTGGCCAGCGGGGCCTTGACGCCGAAGCCGAGGAAGGCTCCGATCATGCCGCCTTCGACGCCGCCGATCCCACCGGGGAGCGGTAGGGCACTACCGACCGTGCCCACGTAGTAACCGGCCACGAGCACGGCGCCGGGGGGCGAATGGCCGAAGGCGCGAAACGACGCCCACAGGGCGCCGATATCGAAGCCCCAGTAGGCGACGGCGCCGAGCACAGACGGGTCCCGGCGCCTGACCATGCCCAGGGCGGCGCGTAACCCGGAATCGATCGTCCGCGGCAGCGTAGCCAGCCGAGCCCAGCGCTTGGCCGCCTTGCCCTTCGAGCGCTCGGCGCGCCGCTCCAGGAATTCCTCGGCGGGCTTGTGGAGATACAGCATCGACAGCGCGATGAGGATCACGACAGTGGCGATGCAGGCCGGGATCAGCGTCAGGCCCACCGGGTGAGGGCCGGAGAAGACGCCGAACCAGAGTCCGAATCCTGCGCCCGCCAGGGCAATGGCATAGAAGCCGTAGGTGAGGATCTCGTAGCACGCCATTCCATCCGCCACGTCTGCGCCGGAGTAACCCCACGACCGCAGGCTCCACACGGTCAGTGCGATTCCTCCGGCGCCCGCGGCGGCGAAGAGTTTGGTCGCGGCCGCGCCCGCGAGCCTGAGATCGAGTGTGCGTCGCCAGCCGATCGGAGTTCCGCGCGCGGCGAAGACGCCCTGAAAGGTCACCACGTCGCCCAGCATCGAGCACGCCTCCACGCCGACGCCGAGGAGCAGCCAGCCCACGTCTCCGGAGCGCAGGCGGCGAAGCGTGGGCCCGAGCCCCACGATCTTGGGCACGACGAAGTAGAAGAACCCGGCGGCGAGGAGCGCGGCCACCACCCCGCTGATCAGCCGCTTTCGGTTCCGGCGCCAGAACGAACGGGAGTCCCCCGCCGGGCGGGCATCGCTCGCGTCCCCGTCGGGCGTGCTCACCGCCTGGCCGGCCGGGCTGGCGCCCGAGCCGGCGCTCTCATCAGCGTCGGCGCGCGGGCGGGTCGTCCGCGACTCGGTCCCGGAACGCGTCACCCGCCCGCTGCCGCCGCCGAGGGCCTCGCGCCGGGCGGCGGGCCGTCGAAGACGTAAGCGGACTCGCCGAGCTCAGCGGCGTCCAGCCCTCGTTCCTCCTCGGCCCCGACGTGCACCGGGGTAACGAGGTCGACGAGCCGCAGCATCGCGTAGGTGAACACGAACGAGTACGCGGCGCAGCCAACCGCGGCCACGAGCTCCTTGGCGAAGAAGGCGCCGCCACCGTGGATCAGGCCCTGGGCGCCGGCCCGGTTGATCGCCGTGCTCGCGAACGCTCCCAAGAGAACGGTCCCGAGGAGTCCGCCGACGCCGTGGACGCCCCAGACGTCGAGCGCGTCGTCCCAGCCGAGCCGGTTCTTCAGGCGGATAGCGGAGTGGCAGACGACGGCGGCCGCGATCCCGATCACGGCGGCGGCGCAGATCGGTACGTAGCCCGCCGCCGGCGTGACGCAGGCCAGACCGGCGATCGCGCCTGTGAGCAGGCTGACGAAGTGGGGCTTCTTGGTCGTCTGCCACTCCATCAACAGCCACGCCGTCGCCGCGAATCCGGCTCCGAGCGTGGTGTTCAGGAAGGCCAGCGCGGCGATCCCGTCGACCTTGAGCTCGCTGCCCGCGTTGAAGCCGTACCACCCGAACCACAGCAACCCAGCGCCGAGCGCGATGAACGGGATGTTGTGCGCCGAGTCGACGAGCTTGCGGCGGCCGACGTAGAGAACCGAAGCGAGGGCGGCGAAGCCCGCGCTCGTGTGGACCACGATCCCGCCGGCGAAGTCGCGCACGCCCCAGTGCTCGAGCAGCCCGCCGCCCCAGACCATGTGGACGAACGGGTAATAGACGGCAAGCTGCCAGGCGATCAGGAAGAGCAGATACGCCCTGAAACGGACACGGTTCGCAAACGCCCCCGTGATAAGCGCCGGGGTGATGATCGCGAACATCAGCTGATAGACGATCAGGACGACGAGGGGAATCCGCGCCGGCGCGTACAGCGAATGCACCCCCACGTGGCGGAGCAGCGCGTAATGGAAGTTCCCGTACAGACCGTCGGCGCCGCCGCTGAAGGACAGCGAGTAGCCGACGAGCCACCACAGCACGGTCGTGATCGCCATCGAGGCGAAGCTCTGGACCATGATCGTCAGCGTGTTGGTTCGGCCGACGAGTCCGCCGTAGAAGAAGGCCAGTCCCGGCGTCATGATCATCACCAGCGCGGCCGCCAGGAGCATGAACGCCGTGTTGGCGCCGCTGAACATCACGACCCCAGCGTGGCCACGAGAATCGCCTTGATCGTGTGCAGGCGGTTCTCGGCCTGGTCAAAGACGATGCTCGCTGGTGACTCGAACACCTCGCCCGTCACCTCGAGGCCTCCGGTCATGCCGGTGTGCTCCATGATCTCGCGCCCGACCGCGGTGTTCATGTCGTGATAGGCGGGCAGGCAGTGCATGAACTTCACGCGCGGATTGCCGGTCTGCTCGAGCGCGGCACGGTTGACCTGATAGGGGGCGAGCAGCTTGACGCGCTCAGCCCACACGTCCTTGGGCTCGCCCATCGACACCCATACGTCGGTGTAGACGAAGTCCGTGCCGCGCAGCGCCTCGTCCCGGTCCTCGGTGAGGGTGGTCTTGGCGCCTGAGGCCTGGGCGCGTTGCTTGGCGAGCTCCTGTACCTCCGGTGGTGGCCAGAGCTCCTGCGGGGCGCAGATCCGGACGTCTGAGCCCATGATCGCCCCCATCACGAGCAGCGAACGCCCCATGTTGCTTCGGGCGTCCCCCATGTAGGTGTAGGTGAGACCGTCGAAGGGGTGGTGGCTTGACTCGTGCATGGTCAGGAAGTCGGCCAGCATCTGGGTCGGATGCCATTCATCCGTGAGCCCGTTGTAGACCGGCACCCCGGCGTGGGCAGCCAGCTCCTCGACGTCGCTCTGGGCCGAGCCCCGGAACTCGATCGCGTCGTACATGCGGCCGAGCACTCGCGCGGTGTCCGCGATCGACTCCTTGTGCCCGAGCTGCGAGCCCGTCGGGTCGAGGTAGGTGACATGCGCCCCCTGGTCGTAGGCCGCCACCTCGAACGCCGAGCGGGTCCGCGTCGAGGTCTTCTCGAAGATGAGCGCGATGTTCTTGCCGCGCAGCCGGGGAACCTCGGTCCCGGCGTACTTGACCGTCTTCAGCGCCGCGGAGAGGTCGAGCAGATGCGCGAGCTCGGAGGCGGTGAAGTCGATCTCCTTGAGAAGACTGCGGTTGCGCAGGTTGTACATGGCGCTCAGAACGCCGGATCTCGTTGGATCGGACAGCTCATGCAGTGAGACCCACCCCGGCCGCGACCGAGCTCAGATCCGGCGATCGTGATCACCTCGACCCCGGCCTTGCGTAGCCGGGTGTTGGTGTCAACGTTGCGGTCATAGGCGACGACCACACCGGGCTCGAGGCAAAGGAGATTGTTGCCGTCGTCCCACTGCTCGCGCTCGGAGCCGAACGGATCGCCGCCCGTGGAGATCGTCCGCATCTGATCGACGCCGAGCGCTTCGGCCAGGGCTTCGATGACCGTGCCCTGGAAGCGCTCCACGACCGGCAGCTCGGGCGCCTCGCCGGGACGGATCGACCAGACCCGGGCCCCGTCGACGACCTCCGGGAACAGTGTCACCGCATCGCGATCGACCATCGTCATCACGGTGTCGAGGTGCATGTAGTGCCGTGATCGCGGCAGCATCACCGCCAGGACGAGCCGCGCCGATCCAGCCTTGAAGAGCTCGCGCGCAATCATCGTCACGGACTGCGGGGCGGTGCGCTCGCCCATCCCGATCATGACGGCGCCGTGGCCGATCGGCATGACGTCGCCGCCCTCAACCGTCGCGCGGCCCCAGTCCTGCTCGACGCCGCCATGCCAGACCTTGACCGGGCCCCGCTCGTTGAACAGGGGATGCCAGCGGTAGATCGCTTCCATGAACACGGTCTCCGGCCGGCGGGCGGCCTTGGCCATCGGGTTCAACGTGACGCCGTCGTAGATCCAGCACGAGGGATCACGCTGAAACAGGAAGTTCGGGAGTGGTGGCAGGAGCATGTCGCTCGCGTCGCTCGCCTCATAGGTGAGGCCCTCGCCCTGCTCGAGATCACGCTTGGTGATCCCGCCGATCAGGCGCTCGGCCAGCTCGTCGGGGGAAGCACTCTCGCCCCACTCGCGGCCTGACCGGGCGAGATACACACCCACATGACGCTCGTCCAGGACTCTGTCGAGCACCCAGTCGCGGGCCTCGCGCAGGGCCAGCACGTCGGTCAGCAGCCGCTCGACGTAGAGGACGGTGACTCCGCGGTCGCGCATGACCGAGACGAACGCGTCGTGCTCTTCCTTCGCCCGCTTGACCCAGATCACGTCGTCGAACAGCAGCTCCTCCGCGTTGGTGGGCGTGAGTCGCGTGTGCTCGAGACCGGGGCGGTGCACGATCACCTTGCGGAGCGTCCCGACCTCCGATTCGACCGACAATGACGCCGCTCGTTCAAGCTGCTCGGTCATGGCTGGCCTTCCTTTGTTCATAGTTGGGCGCGGCAAGCTCGGGCAGCACCTGCGTGCCACCATGGCCGCCGAGCAGTTGGTCGATCTGGTCGAGGCTCCCGATCACGCCGCGCCCGCCGGTCCGCTCGACGAAGCGGCAAACCGCCTCGACCTTCGGGCCCATCGAGCCGGCGGCGAAGTCCTGGCCGCGAAGCTCGGCTGGCGTAGTCTGGCCGATCGCCCGCTGGGTTGGGGCGCCGTAGTCCACATAGACGGCGTCGACGTCGGTGGCCAGCACCAGGGCGTCGACGCCCAGGTCGATGGCCAGCAGCGCCGAGGCAAGATCCTTGTCGATCACGGCCTCGACCCCCCGCTGCCCGCCGTCAGCCTCCTCGACGACGGGGATCCCGCCGCCGCCCGTGCAGACGACGAGAAACCCGGCTTCGGCCAGGCGCTCGATCGCGCGCAGCTGAACGATCCGCTGCGGCTCCGGCGAGGGCACGACGCGGCGCCAGCTGCTCCCGTCAGGCTTGACCGTCCACCCGTGCTGCTGCGCCAGGGCCTCGGCGTCGGCTTCGGAATAGACCGGACCGATGAACTTCGACGGGGCTGAGAACGCGGGATCATTCGCGTCCACCACGACCCGCGTGAGCACCGCCACCGTGTCCTGGTCGGCGATCGCGTTGTCGAGCTCGAGCTCGAGCACGTAGCCGATCTGCCCCTCGGTCTCCGAGCCGAGGACATCGAGGGGGTAGGGAGCGGTCTCGGTATAGGCATCGCTCATCAGCGCCAGCAGTCCGACCTGGGGGCCATTGCCGTGGGTCACGATCAGCTGGTACTCAGGGGCGACGCCGGCGAGTTGCTGAGCCGCCGCCCGTGCCGCACGGGCCTGGCTCTCGGCCTCGAGCGGCTCACCGCGGCGGAGCAGCGCGTTGCCGCCCAGGGCCACGACCGCCCGCGGACGCCGGCCGCCGGTGGAGGCCGGGCCCGCCATCTCAATCACGGTAGGCCGGGACCGCGCCCGGCTCCGACATCCGCTTGCGCTGATGGCGGTAGACCGGGATCCCGAACAGGAACGCGACGATGGTCAGGAAGTACGGACCCCAGTAGACCCAGAAGCTGTGCCCGGTGTCTCGTGAGTAGACGATGAACAACACCGAGAAGACCAGCGACAGGACGGCGACGATCAGGTCGCGGACGAACCGCGGCGTCTCCATCTGCTTCTGGTCGGCGATGCGCCACTTGATCTGGGCGGCGGCCGAGAACCCGTACGGGACCGCAGCCGTGATCCCGGTCATCAGGATCAGGGTCGTGAAGACGGTCTGACCGTTGGACCCCAGGTAGTTGATGATCATCGCGATCGAGGCCAGTGCCGTTGAGACGACGATGCCGAACGCGGGCATCCCGCGTGAGTTCAAGCGCTTGAAGTGCTCCGGGAACACCCCGTCCTGCGCCGCGGCGCGGGGCATCTCGGCCGTCACCATCGTCCAGCCGTTCAGTGCGCCGATGCCCGAGATGATCACCACGACCGCCATCACGTTGCCCCAGAAGGTGCCGCCGAACATCGCGTTGACCGCAGTTGAGAACGGCGCCGTCGAGTTCTGAAGGACGTGGTCGGAGAGGATCCCGAACACGGCGATCAGCGATAGGACGTATACGACCGCGGTTGCCGCCGTGCCGAGCAACGTGGCGCGAGGGATATTGCGATCGGGATCGCGGACGTTCTTCGCGGCCACGGCTGCGGTTTCCACGCCCAGGTAGCTGAACAGAGCGATCGCCATCCCGCTGCCGATCGCGCTGATGTCACTGTGGCCGCTGACGTTCCACGGGTGGAAGTTGGCGCTCTTGATGTAGAAGAGCCCCACGATCGACATGAAGGCGAGCCCCGCGAACTTCGTGATCGTGGTCGTGAGCTGGAACCAGCCCATGTTCTTGATGCCGCTGAGGTTGATCGCAGCGGGGATCCAGAGCCCGGCGAGGACCAGCAGGACCGACCAGATCTTGGTCTGGCCCTTGTTGATGAACACCTCGACGTAGAGGACCCAACCCACGGCGATGGCGGCGTTCCCTGCCCAGGCGGTGATCCAGTAGGACCACGCGTTCGCGAAGCCGAGCCCGTTCCCGAACGCCACGCGGGCGTAGGCGTAAGGTCCGCCGTCGGCCGGCATCCGGCGTGACAGGGAGGCGAACAACCGCGCCAGCGCCAGCGCGCCGACCGTGGTCAGCCCCATCGAGACGAGCGTGATCGGCCCGTAGGGCGCCAGCGAGGCCGGCAGGTTGAAGATCCCAACCCCGACGATGCTCCCGATGACGAGCGCCGTGGCGCCGAGCAGGCTCAGGCGGTTGTCGGAGGTCGCTGACGGCTTGGCTTCGGCGGCGGGGGCCCGGTCGGGGCCTCGTCGCCGCTCGGCCCGACGCCTCGTGCGGGCGGTTTGCGTGGTCTGTTTGTCATTCAGAATTCGCATGTCTGCAGGCTCGTTGGTGACCGGATGAGGGGTCATCACGCGTTTAAGGTGATTCGCCTTCAGCAAAGCCGCACCCGCCCTGCGGCTTGCTACCTACCTGACTTCGAGCTTGTCGACGACCCCGCGGGCGCCGGCAACGTCGGCGGCGTCCTGGACTGCTGCCGCTCGCTCGGATTCGTGCCGCACATAGCCGCTCAGCGTGAGCCACCCGCGCGATGCCTTGACGTGGATGTGACTTGACCGGACCCGCACGTCGTCGCTCACCCGCTGCATCGCCGCGGCGGTGAGCTCATCGTCGGTCCGCCGCTGTCCGATCGGGGGATGAACCCTCAGGCGATCGGCGATCACCTCGAAGACCCCATCCACCTCCTTCGCGTCGTGGATCGCGGCCAGCCGCTCGGGCAAGCTGGCGACGGCGCCGCTCAGCACCACGGTTCCTATCTGATCCGCCGACACCGCGATCAGTCCCGGGGCATGAACCCGCGGATCGCTCCGCAGCGCGGCTTGCACAGCCTGCTCGATACGGCCGTTTGTCAACATCGGCAGAGCTCCCGTTGTTAGGAGGTGTTGCCCGGAGCCTCGCCGCTTGAGGGGTGACCGCGCATCACCCAGTTCGCGTGATCGCCGTCGCGGGCGGGCCTTGGCCGGCAGTCGCCGGCGCTCACGCGCCCCAATCACGCAGTTCGCGTGATGCCGGCTCACCCGCGCGCAGGGCATCGTGGCCTGAAAAGCGGGCTCCTCCCGCACGTCCCCTGAAGGAGGGTCGATGGCCGACAACAACGCAGTTCTCTACGCCGCCGTCTACAACGAGGTCGAAGGCGCGCTCTCCGACCTCGAAGCCTTCCAGCGGCTCCACAAGGATGAAATGCTCGGCAAGTACGACGCCGCCGTGATCGATAACGAGGACGGTAAGCCGCACATCGTCAAGCGGGCCGATAGCCCGGCCATCCGGGTGATTCCCGAATGGGTGGGGTCGGGAACCCTGCGTCGGAAAGAGCTCCATGACGCCGCCCAGGCGCTCGCCCCAGGCCAGGCTGAGCTCATCGTCGTTGGCGACCCGACGCTCGAGCAGGGCTTCGAGCGGGCGGTGACGCGGTCGGCTAAAACCGCCAAGCGTGATCTGAACGCCGCCATCGACGAGCTGGAGGCGGAGCTCACGCACGCCGCGAAGTCGTAGCGACTTCGCTGCGCCTGCGGAGGCCGAGCTCGATCGTCAGCCGGAGGGCTGCGGATCGGGCTCGGCCTCGTCGGCGTAGTCCTCGTCGGCCGCGGCGTCGCCCGAGTCGTGCTCACCGGGCTCGGCTTCGTCGAGCGAGGATCCGGAAACGTTGGCCCGAGCCGCCCACCAGTCCCGCAGGATGATCTGAATCGCCGCCGCCGCCGGAATGGCCAGCAGCACCCCCAGGATCCCCAATAGCTCGGCGCCGACCAGCAGGCTGACGATGGTCACGATCGGGTTCATGTTCATCGTCCGGCCGTAGACATGCGGCTGGATGATGTAGTCCTCGATCCGCTGCCAGACGATGATGAAGACGATCCACACGATCGTGGCGGTGGGGAAGTCGACCGGCAGGGTCGCGACGGCGACGACGATCGCGCCCAGCGTGGCGCCGATCAGCGGTATGAAGTCGAAGAACCCGACGATCAGCCCCAGTGCGAGCGCGTAGGGGACGCCGAGAATCGTGAGGACGATCCACGTTGCGACTGTCGCGGTGACGCTGATGACGATGTTGCCGAGCGTGTACTGGGCGACCGAGTCCTTGATGTCGATTAGCACCTTGCGGTAGCGCTCCTGACGCTCGCCGGTCAGGGTCAGCCCGAGCTCGGCGTACTGCCGCCCGTGGAGGACGAGCAGGAAGGTGATCGACAGCACCGCCAGCAGCTGGGTGATGAAGGCCGCGGCGCCGACCGTCACGTCCTTCAGGGGTCCGGCCAGCTTGGCCAGCTCCTCAGGCAGGTTGCGGGCATCCCGGACCAGCTTGGCCGAGATGTGGTACCGGTTATCGAAGCGCCTGATCGTTGCGTTTTGGCGGAGCTGATGCGCGTAATGCGGAGCGTTCCGGGACAGGCTCTGGAGCTCCTTGACCAGGCTGGGAATCACGACATACGCGATGACCAGCACGAGCAGCATGAGGACCAGGTAGACCGCGAGGATGACCAGAGACCGGCGCGCGCGGGTCCGCTGCGCCACCGCGTCCACCACAGGGAACAGGGCGAAGGCGAAGAACAGGCTGATTGCGAGCAGCTGGATGACGCCCCGGAGCCGCCAAACCAGGTACAGCCCGAGGCCGGTCGTCGCGAGAATGAAGACGATCCGGACGACCCCACTGACCGGCGGGGCCGAAAGGCGAACGCGCAACGGGCCGCGACCGTTGTCCGAGCTCGGCGCCCGGTACGGGGCGGTGGAGGTAGGCGAGTTGCGAACGCTCATGACTTGGCGCCCAGCCCGTAATCGCGATCGGGCCGGGCCCGGCGGATGCCGGACCCGGCCTTCTCGCGACCCCGACTATCCGGAGAAAGGCCGCTTCAGCCTTTGTCCGAACTCGCGGATCTGGAAAGCTCGCACGATGGCGACGACGCCGTTCATCATCGCCCAGATGCCGGCGAAGACCAGCAGCGTGTAGGCCCTCTGGACGAACAGCTTGTCGCTGATCCAGAAGGCGAGCACCGTCATGAGGATGCCGCTGATCAGCGTCATCCACCACAGGCTGTTGATCATCCGCTCGGCGAACGCCTGCACCATCCACTGGATGCCGATCACGAGGAACACGAACCCGAGGATGTCGGCGAAGCCGACGAACGTCTTCGTGGGGTGAATCAGTGCGACGATGCCCCCGGCCGTGAGTAGCAACCCGAAGATCACCCACAGCCACCGGGCGCGACGATCGAGCGCCGCGAGCAGGAAGTCCTCGGCGGCGAAGACCAGGAACATCAGTCCCGTGAGGATCCCGACCGTCGTGACGGAGGCGTGGTTGAACTTCAGAACGACGAGCGCAATCGCCACCCAAAAGACGCCGACGAGTAGCTCGACCCACCAGTAGGAGGCGACTCGTTCGAGCACCGGGCCGAACCCGAAGTCGGCCAGCGATCTCTGGCTGCTCGGCGGGCCGTGCAAGCTGCGAAACGCCTGCCTTACCTCGTCGGCCGCGTCGGAGCCGCCGTCGGGCTTATCGCGTAAGCCCTGTGGCGTTTCGTTTTCTCGGGAGGACATGTGTCTTCCTTTCTTTAGTTCGTTGAGGCCTGGTCACGCCGGCGTGGCCACCGGCGCCTCGGCCGCGGCGGTGGGTCGTCGGATCCCGGCCACGGCGTAGGCGTCGGCCTCCTCGAGCGTCTCGCGCTCGAGCAGCGCCTGGGCGAGTGCCTCGAGCTGCTCGCGATGCTCGGCCAGCAACCGCTTGGCCTCCTCGGCGCTCTCGGAGATGATTCGCGTGACCTCCTCATCGATCAGCTCGAGCGTGTGCTGGGAGAGCTCTCCTGCGGGCATGTAGCCGTCGCCCGCCGAGCGCGGAAACGCGGAGATCGGCCCCAGCTCGTCGGACATGCCCCAGCGCCCGACCATCTGCCGGGCGATCGAGGTTGCCTGCTCGAGGTCGTTCTCAGGCCCAGTAGTGGTCTCGCCGTAAATGAGGATCTCGGCCGCTCTGCCCCCGAGCATCCCGACCAGACGTCCCTTCAGATAGCTCTCGCCGTAGCCGTAGCGATCGCTGTCCGGGCTCTGGTAGGTGACGCCAAGCGCCTGTCCGCGCGGGATGATCGTGATCTTCCGGACCGGGTCGGCGCCCGGCTCGAGCATCCCGAGGAGGGCGTGGCCAGACTCGTGATAGGCCGTCCGGCGACGCTCCTCATCGGAGATGACGACGCGTCGGGCGGCACCCAGGGTGACCCGCTCCAGCGCGTCACTCCAGTCCTCACGGGAGACGCTCTGCTCCCCTCGCCGCGCGGCACCGAGCGCCGCCTCGTTGACGAGGTTCTTCAGATCGGCGCCGACCATTCCGGGCGTCGTCGCGGCGACCGCTTCGAGGTCCGAGGGGTCTTTCAGCGGCACGTTGCGGGTATGGACCTGGAGGATCTTCAACCTGCCCTCCTGATCAGGCGCGTTGACGGTGATCCGGCGGTCGAACCTGCCCGGCCGAAGCAGCGCCGAGTCGAGCACCTCGGGACGGTTGGTCGCCGCGAGCACAATCACGCCCTCGCTCCCGCTGAATCCGTCCATCTCGGTCAGGATCTGATTCAGCGTCTGCTCACGCTCATCGTTGGCGCCGCTCGTGTTTCCCGAGCTGCGAGAGCGCCCGATGGCGTCGAGCTCGTCGATGAAGATGATCGACGGAGCGTCGGCCTTTGCTTGGTCGAAGAGGTCGCGGACCCGGCTCGCGCCGACGCCGACGATCATCTCGACGAACTCCGAGGCGGAGATCGAGTAGAAGGGCACGTCGGCTTCGCCCGCGACGGCCCGGGCCAGGAGGGTCTTGCCCGTGCCGGGCTGACCGCTGAGGAGCACGCCGTGCGGGATCTCGGCGCCGAGTTTCGTGTAACGACCCGGCTGCTTGAGGAAGTCGACGACCTCCTCGAGGTCATCCTTGGCCTCGTCGATGCCGGCGACGTCCGCGAAGGTCGTCCGCTGCTTCGTGGCCTCGTACTTGTGCGCCTTCGACTGACCCATGCCGAACATGCCGCTGGTCATGCCGCTGGCGCCACCCATCTGGCCCCAATAGCGCTTGATGATGTAGACCCAGAAGCCGAGCAGCAGAAGCGTCGGGAGCACGCCGCCAAGGAACACCAGCAGCGGGTCGGACCCGGACTGGATCGGCCTGGCGGTGACCGTCGCGCCCTCCTTCTGGAGCGCGCCGAGCAGGTTGTCAGAGGCGAACGTCGGCCGGTTGGTCTGGAAGTACGCCGTGGTCGTCGTGCTCTTCTGCGAGCCTGAGGTGGTGGCCGCGCCGGTCGGATACGTGACCGCGCGGCGGAACGTGCCCTGAATCGCCGAGCCCTGGGCCGTCACCGAGGCGACGTTGCCCTGCTGGATCTGCTGGGTGAAGTAGGTGTAGGGCACCGTCACGCGGGCGGGGACGGATGGCTGGTAGGCCAGCACGAAGATCCAGTCGAGGGCCAACAGGATGGCCAGAGCGACCCACAGGCTGGGGCGCTGGGGGGGTGTCCGTCCAGCGGTGCCGTCCTCGGGCTCGCGAGCTCCCTCGATGCGCCAAAGCGGTCGATCGTCCTCGCGCTGGGAGCGGCTGTTGTCCGGGGCTGCTCGTTCGGCGGTGCTGGACTCGCTGCGCTCGGACTGCGGCGGCGAGTCAGTGGCTGTCTGCGACATTGCTCATCCTCCGGGAGTTGGGGTCGGAGCGGAGCCTGTACGCCATTCGGGTGAGGCGTCGTCACGCATTTCGCGTGATTGGCTGGGGCTTGCCACGCGTCGCTTTGGAGGTGGTGCGTGGCGCTGTGGAGGTGGTGCGTGGCGCTTTGGAGGTGGTGGGTAGCGAGTTGGGGTCGCTAATCGATCCCTACCCGCCACACGCTCGCTCCGAAGGTGGTGCGTGGCGAGTTGGGGTCGCTATTCGATCGCTACCCGCCACGCGCTCGCTCCGAAGGTGGTGCGTGGCGAGTTGGGGTCGCTATTCGATCCCTACCCGCCACGCGCTCGCTCTGGAGGTGGTGCGTGGCGAGTTAGTGAAGGCCGTCTCGGCGAGGGTGACGCGGCCAGGGGGCGGGTAATCACGCAAATCGCGTGATGACGCCTCACCGCCTGCGCCCTCAGGCTTGTGTGCAGACCCCGCTAGCTACCTGAGGAGAACTCCATGTCCGACGACCAGGCGATCATCGACGCAGTGCGCGACCGGATCGCGCAGGACTCACACATCCCGCACCCCACCGAGATCGCGGTGGCATCCCAGATGGGCACGGTGACGCTGCGCGGGAGCGTCGGAAGCTTTCGCCAGCGCCGGGCGGCCATCGATGCCGCCAAGACCGTGAGGGGCGTGCGGGGCGTCGAGGATGAGCTCCGCGTCGACCTGCTCGACCACTGGGACGACGATCAACTCCGTGGGGTGGCCATCCAAGCCCTGATCGAGGACCGGGACGTGCCTGACGATCGAATCGAGGTCAGCGTCAGCGCGGCCTGGCTGACCCTCAAGGGCGAGGTCAAGCACCAGGCGCAGAGCAACGCTGCTTTTGAGGCCGTCTCCGGGATCCCGGGCGTGGGCGGGATCACCAACAAGATCGCGGTCATCACGGCCGGCATCGACGGCTGACGGAGAGCGCGTCGGCCGCGCCGACACGCGGCGCGGCCGAGCGGCCGTTTCAGAGCGCGTTGACCCGGATCTCGTTGGTGACGTCGACCACGCCGTACAGGCGTGCCACGTCCTCATAGGCGGCGTTGCTCTGGTACTGGTGCCGGACGTCACCGATCAGGGTCACCCAACCGTTGTGCACGTTGACATCGATCGAGTCCGCCGGCACATCGGTGTCCCACATCAAGGTCTGGAGGGCGGCCCCGCGGATCTCGTGATCCTCGCGCCGGTCGCGGCCCATGAGATCCACCTTCAGCCGGTTGTCGACCTCGTAGACGCCCTCAAGCTTGCGTGCGTCCTCTTCGGCGGCGCGGCGCTGGGAGAAGCTTTCGACAGTTCCGCGCAGCGTCACGATCCCGCGCTCAGCCTCGACAGCGATCAGACCGGCATCTGGAATTCGCGGGTCCCGGCTCAGGCTCGCGATGATGGTGTCGGAAATGGAAAGGTCAGTTGTCACGGTCGCTCCTTGTTCAGCGGTGTAGGTGGGAAAGTGTCTGGCTGCCGCGGGTGAGCGGGCATCATGCGGTCTGCGTGATTCCTACGCGCGGCGCGGGGTGAGGACGCCGATGGCGCCCTGGACCTCCTCGAACTCCCCAGGCAGGTCCCCGTCGAGCTCCCCGTCCACAGCCAGGCCGAGCGGCTGCTCGCCCTCGACCGCAAGTCGCTCCACGTGCATGGCGCGTACGCCGGCGACCTGCCGCTTCACCCCGAGCAGCAGGAAGAGACCCGCGCGCAGGATCTTCCCCGGCGGCACGTCCTCCACCGCGAGCACGTCGAGGCGGTGGTCGTCTCCGTAGGGACTGCGCACGTTCAGCCCCAGCGCGCCCCCGATCACGGGCGCGCTGATCACCGAGAGCTGCAGCAGCTGCAGCTCGTCGGCGACGCCGTCGTGCCGCAGGACGCAGCTGAACGGAGCGCGTTCCCGGAATGCGTAGACCGACGCCACGAGGTAGGTGAGGCGCCCGAGGCGTGCGCGCACCGACGCGCGAGTGGCCAGCTTGGCGAAGTCGACGTTGAGTCCGACGGTGGCGGCGTGGGCGAAGTAGGTCGGGCTCTGGCCGTCACGGGTCAGCCGGCCGAGGTCGACGCTGGCCACCTCCCCCGTGGCTATCGTCTTGGCGGCCCGGCGCGCGCTGAGTGGGATCCCGAGGGAACGGGCGAAGTCGTTCCCGGTGCCCAGGGGAAGGATCCCGAGGGGGTTCTCGGCGCCGACGAGATGACCGGCCACCGCACCCACGGTCCCGTCGCCACCCGCCGCGATCACGAGACAGTGGTCAGTCCCCGCGCTCCGCAGCACCTGCGGCAGACGATCGACGTCCTGAATCGGAAGTTGCTCGGCCACCTGGATTCCGTAACGCTCGAGGTAGCGGCGCGCGCGTCCCAGCCGGCGGCTGCGGCCGGAATGGGGGCTGTAGACCAGCACGGCATTTGAAGATCCGTCCTCGTCCGGTGATTCAGCTGCGCGCTCGTTCCTGACGCGGCTCGCGACGCTTCGCGTGCTCGCTCCCACAGCGGCGCCGAACGCGGCTCCGGCGAGCACGTCGCTGGGGTAGTGCATCCCCAGGTACACCCGTGAACAGGCCACGGCGCCCGCCAGTGGCAGGAGGACAACCCCCGCCTCGGGTACCTCGCGGGTGGCGGCGACCGCGAACGCCAACGCTGAAGCGGCATGGCCCGATGGAAACGAGCTCGTGACCGGCATCCGCCGAAGCCAGCGGTGGGGGGTGGGCCGACGGCGGGCGATGATCAGCTTCAGTGGTCCGTTCACCATCGCCGAGGTGAACATGAGCGCGCACAGGCCGTAGCCCGCCGCTCGCCGGCCGCGCCTACCGCCGAAGGCCGCGCCGGCGACGGCGAGCACGATCCACAGGACCGAGTGGTCCGCGGCCTCTGTGAGCTTCACCAGCGCTTGGTCAACCACGCGAGGTTGTGGCCGGGTCCAGCGGCGTTGCAGCCGGCGGTCGACAGCGCGCGCGCGGCGTCGCAGACGCTGCCAGGCGCTGTCGCGCCGGCCTGTCGTGACGTGAGCTCTCGTCCGCAGCTCGCGCAACCGGAGCCTCGTTTCAGTGACGAGTCTTCTCTGCTGCGCGCTGGCGGGCCTGGGTGATCCGCTCACGTGCCTCTTCGCCATGTTCGGCGGCGAGCGCCTTCGCCTTCTGGGCGCTCTTCTCGAGCTTGGCCCTTTCCTTCGCCGCGGCGGTCTTGGCCCGCTCGGCGGCGTCCTTCAACTTGCCGGACTTCGCCATGAGTGCTCCTTTCGCTCGTTTGATCGAGAGCGGATAGGTCACTTCCGGGGCAGGTGAGTGGTCATCACGCGATTCGGGTGATTGAGCCGGCCGGATCATCCGAAATGCGTGACGACGGATCAGCCTGCCTCCGATCAGGCTTTCGACGATGAGCGCTCAACGCAGCTCGGCTCGCGATCCCGCCCCTGCCTCCGCGCAGAATGGCTGGGAACGGTTCTTCTGGCTCGTGTTCAACCGGTCATCGATTCCGATGTCGCTCTTCGATGACCGGCGTGTCGGGGTCGCGTTCAACCAGGCCGCGTGCAACTACATCGGGCGCCCGCGCGCGGAGCTCGTGGGCCGCAGGATCGACGCTGACGTCGCGCCGCAGGCGTTACATCTCTTCCGGGAGGCGTGGCAGCGCCTGATCGAATTCGGTGACTGGATCGGGAACGTTGGTCTCGTTCGCTCCGACGGCACCCTGCTGAAGCCGGAGCTCGCGGCGCGCGCCACGATGATCGATGGGCGTCGCCTTGTGCTGAGCGTGATGCTGAGCGACGAGCCATGGCTCGCCGACATCGACGAAACCCACGGTGAGCTAACGGCGCGGGAGCAAGCAGTGGTTCGTCTGCTCGCGCTCGGCCTGACGAGCCCTGAGATCGCGGACCGGCTGTCGATATCCGTCTCAACCGTTCGCACGCATGTCCGTAACGCGATGCTCAAGACGGGTACGAAGACACGCGCTCAGCTGGTTGCCGTGGCGCTCGCGGATCGACGGATCCAGGACGCGTCCGAGTAGTGTCGGGCGACGGACGAGAGCTCGGTCGGGCGAGGCCCACCCACGCGCGCGGGCCAGGCGTCGTGCGCTGTCCGCGCTGCGGGCTCAGCATCGGGCCGAGGACGAGCTGGCTCGCGGTCGAACACTGCCCCCGCTGCCTGGCGCAGGCCCAGCTCGCGGTGACGATGGTCGCGGCCGACGGCGGGCGCGACGAGGGCCGTCGCCGATGAACGGAGAGGTACGCGGTCGCACGACGATCCTGCACCGATGGCTGCTACCGCCGCAGAGCCAGGAGTCGGTCAATCCCGCGCTGATTCGGCATGCACGCGAGCGCGGCGAGTACTCGCAGAATCAGCTCGCGGACAAGATCACCGCCTTCGCGGGCTCGATGGCGTTCGTCTACATCCACTTGCTGTGGTTCGGCTGCTGGATCGGCTTTGGGGTGGAGAGATACCCGTTTGGTCTGCTCACGATGATCGTCTCGCTGGAAGCGATCTTCCTCTCCACCTTCGTCCTGATCAGCCAGAACCGCGCCGACGCCAAGCGCCAGGTCATGGCCGATCAGCAGTGGGCTACGGTGCAGGTCGAGGAGGAGCAGAACGAGAAGCTGATCGACCTCTCCGAACAGATGCTCAAGCTCATGCAGGAGGTCCGAAGCTTCGCCGAGGTCGCCCAGCAGGATCACGAGCAGAACGAGGAACTGCTGGCCCTGTCACGGCAGACACTCGCGCTGGCTCAGGGGCTGCAGAGCTCCGACCCCGGCGGAACGGACGGCCGCGGGTAGGCCGTTCGCCCACGTGCAGCTCCTGGGCCGAGGAAGTCGCTCACGGCGCCGCCGCCCGGCGCTGTCGCGCCGGGCGGCATGCGCCGCATACAGCTAGCTGGCCGAGTAGGTGACCGTCAGCGTCGTGAACGCGAAGCTCGGGACGATGCAGCGGTGGACCTTTTTGAACGTCGGTCTCGTGCCCGGCGTGGGCCGGCCGACGATCTGATGGAGCGTGCCGCAGAACTTGTTCGGTCCGAACGGTCCGGGGAATCCGCCTGGCCCTCCGGGCCCGTAGAAGCCGTTGTTCTGGGCGTCTGAAACCGAAAGCACATTGCCCAGGGTGAGCCCGACCCCCTGCGCGTACTGGAGCGCGTACTGGTGCGCTTCGGCGAGTGCGCTTCCGATCGCCGCTTGACGCGCCACGTCATAGGCAGCGGCGATCGACGAGTTGCTGTGACGGTTCGTCGGATGCACTCGCGCCTGCCCTGTGCCGGTGGCCGTCACCGTCTTTGTGTCCGTCTGCGACTGAGCAACCGCGGGTGCGGCTGCAAACAACGAAGCCGCGACCGCCGCGGCCACTGCTGAACGTCCTGACATGTGGATCTCCTAAGCCCGAACGGCCCTTCCGAGAGGCCGCTTCCAGGATCAAGCCTGGCAGGAAAACGTGACTAGTCAAGACGCGCAGTCCGGTTTGCGACGTCAGCGCTAGGACCAGGCTCATCGGGTATGAAGAGGGTGATGACAGCCCCTGAGCTTCCGAGCGTCGCCGCGCCGGGCCTGCGGCATCGGGACGTCTGGGCCAACGGCGTGCGTCTCCATGTCGCGGAGGCGGGGGCCGGGCCGCCGCTGCTCTTGCTTCATGGCTGGCCGCAGCACTGGTGGTCATGGCGGGAGCTGATCCCACGCCTGGCTCAGGAGCACCGCGTGCTCGTGCCCGACCTGCGGGGGTGGGGCTGGTCAGATGCGCCGCCCGGCGATTACGCGAAGGCGACGTTCGCGGCTGACGTGCTCGCGCTGCTGGACGAAGAGGGGATCGAGTGCGTGACGTTGATCGGCCACGACTGGGGCGCCTTCAGTGGGTTCCTGCTGGCGTTGGAGCACCCCGAGCGGGTGGAGCGGATGGTGGCGCTCGACATCGTCCCCCCGTGGACCACGCGGCCCAGCCTTCGTCACCTGGCAGTTCCCCTCCTGGTCTCCTACCAGGTGCTGGTTGCCACGCCCGTCGTGGGGACCGCCGTGATGACCAAGAGCAACGCCTTCGTCAGGACGATGATCCGCGGCGGGAGCCGCCTGCGGCGCTGGACCGATGCCGAGCTCGACGTCTACGCCGATGTCCTGCGGGATCCGGCTCGCGCCCGCGCCAGCTCGGCCTGCTACCGCACCTTCCTGACGCGTGAGCTGGCCGGGCTCGCCGGGCGCCACCACCCCGGGGACCTGCGGGTCCCGACGCTGCTCGTGATGGGCTCCGCGAGCCCCATTCACCGGGTCCTCAACCCCCAGCCGGGACCGAACCTCCGCCTCGAGACAATCAACGGCGCCGGCCACTTCCTGCCCGAGGAGGCACCGGAGCAGGTGCTCGAGCTGGCCGTGGCGTTCCTCGGTTAGCGAACCCGGGTCCGCAAACCCTAGGGTCGGATCCTGGTGCGAAGGCCTCCCCTCCAGGGGTAGCTTGCGGTTCAGGACGGGCTTCGCCGTCAAGGGATGCTGATTCGCGAAGGAGGTGAGGGCTAGGTGAGCAGGGCACTCAGGCTCGTGGGGCGCCCGGTCGTGCGTGTGGCAGACGGCCTGCGGCATAACCGGGACCGGCGACGGCACATCCGGCAGTTCCAGCGCGTGACGCGCGTAGTAGTGCGGGACGAATAGCGTCGCCGGGCATCGACGGGGCTCGCCGCGAAGCGCGCCCCGTCTGCTACCTAATGGTCACTACCCCGCCGCTTTCCAATCTTTCAGTTCCCCAACCGCCCGATCGTCATCGCGGCGTTGGCTCGCGCTGTGGCTGGGCTGGGGGACCGGCGGCGGGTTCCCGCCGCGCGGTTACTCTCTGACGCTGCCCTGGTCGTCTGGGCGCTCGAGGAGGTGGTAAGCGGTGCCAACTGGTTCCGTCGCCTGCTCGGGGTCGGCGGCGGAGGCTATGCGCTCAGCGACCTGCTCGGGCAAATTCGCTTGAGGCGTGGGCGAGCATCCGTGCCGTAATCGCGCTCGCCAGTCGCAGCTGCGAATCCACCGGCAGTGAGATCGGCGCCTCGAGGCGCGGCCTAGCCGCCTCGGCCAACTCGGGGCGCCGGGCGGCGGCGATGGCGCAGCAGATTCGCGAGGCCTCACGTACGACCTCGGGTTCGACGCTCCAGATGGCCTCGAAGCGCCGCATCCGATCCGGCGGCGTCGTGCTCTGGGGCGGCTCCCACCCGGTCAGGCAGACAGCGAAGTCCGGTCCCTCGCATACCAGCGCCCACTCACGGTTCAGCGGGTGGTCGCGAGCCACCGGCACCTCCACCGGAGCTTCCCGCGGCGACTTGAGGCGCGCGAAATCAGCGAAGGCAACCGCCACCGTGGCCGTCCGAGCGAGCTCACGCCAGCGACGCTCGGCCTTCCGGTAGAACCGCTCGCGTTGGAAGGAGCCGAACACCATCAACCGCTCGGCCCGGGCCAGCGCCTCGTCCTCGATGGCGTGAGTCAGGGCCAGCATCATCGGCTTGACGAGCACGCGCGGCTCGAGATCGGGGCGCCGGCGTCGAAGCGCGGCGTAGACGGAGACGGCCGGCTCTGAAGCTTCGCTCCGGGCCTGCTCGATCGCCACCGGCAGCGTCAGCCCGGCGGCTCGCTTGGCGGCCACGGCCCGGATCAGCTCGACCTCGTGCTCGCTGTAGCGGCGATGACCGCTGGCCAGTCGCTCCGGTGTCGGAAAGCCGTAGCGACGCTCCCACATCCGCAGCGTGGCCTCGGCGACGCCGGTCCGCTCCACGGTCTCGCCGATTCCCAATCCGGTCTGCGCTGCCTTCATGAACAGAGTGTAAAAGTTTTTCGCTATATCTGTTCGGGTATGGTCTGGACCGTGCAACCGGCCAGCGCGATCGACACCATGCTCGACCGCACGATCGCGCTTGGCTATGGCGATATCGGCCTGCAGGTTCGCCGCCATCTTCCCGGCTGGCCGCCTGATCCGCCACGCATGGACGGAAAGGTGGTCGTGGTGACCGGGGCCGCGTCGGGCATCGGGCTCGCCGCGTGTCTCGGCTTCGCTGCGCTTGGCGCGAGCGTCCGCGCGGTGGCTCGCGACGAGTTGCGCGCGGAGGAAGCGGTGAGGCAGATCCGTGAGGCCGTGCCCGCAGCCGACGCGCAGGGCCTGGGATGTGACGTGGCGAGCCTGCGAAACCTCCGAGCGCTCGCCGAGCGTCTTGGCGCCGAGGATCACGTCGACGTCCTCGTCAACAACGCCGGGACGATGCCCGACCAACGCGTGCGATCGGCGGACGGCCACGAGCTGATGTTCGCCACTCACGTGCTCGCCCCGTTCGCCCTCACGCGCTGGCTGGCCGAGGTGCTCGCGCGCAGCGCGCCCTCGCGGATCATCAACGTGAGCTCTGGAGGCATGTATGGGCAGCGGCTGCCCACCGAGGACTTCCAATCCGACGCCATTCGTTACTCCCCCAAGAAGCTCTACGCGCGGACCAAGCGTGAGCAGGTCGTGATCACCGAGATGTGGGCGGAGGAGCTCGCGCCCCGTGGCGTCGTCGTCCACGCCATGCACCCGGGTTGGGTCGATACCAAGGGCGTGCGCGAGTGGCTGCCGGTGTTCCGGGCCCTCACCGGGCCGATCATCCGCACCCCCGAGGCGGGCGCCGACACGATCGTGTGGCTCGGCGGCGCGCCAGAGGCTCTGCGCACCACGGGTGGCTTCTGGCATGACCGGCGCGCGCGACCCACTCACTACCTGCTCGGCGCCGGGGAGGATGACCTCAAAGACCGACGGCGGTTGTGGGACGTCTGCTCGGCGCTGATCGAAGGCTGAGACCGCACCCGCCTCGGCCGGCATGACTGCGCTTCTCTGGCTCAGGCGGGATCTCCGGCTCCACGACCATCCGGCTCTCCGCGCCGCGCTCGATGACGGCGGAGCGTTGGTTCCCGTGTTCTGCTTTGACCCGCGGCTGCTGAGCGGGCGACACGCCTCCGCAGCGCGAGCTCGGTTCCTGCGCGAGTCCCTCGAGGAGCTCGCCGAGTCTCTGCGCCGCCGGGGCAGCGGCCTCGTCCTCCGTCAGGGACGGCCTGAGCAGATCCTCGCGAGCCTGGCCACCGAGCTTCACGTGACCCGGGTTTTCTGGACCGGCGACGTGGGCCCCTTCGCCACGCGCCGTGATCAGGCCGTGCGCCGCGAGCTGGGGTCGATCGGCGTCGAGGTTCATGTCCTGCCCGGGCTGTTCGTGCTCGACGACCCGAGTGCGCTCCTGAGCTCGGCCGGACGCCCATATCAGGTCTTCACACCGTTTCATCGCGCATGGATCGAAAGCGGGCGTCGGCAGATCCTGCCGACGCCCCGCTCGCTTCCCGCCCTGCCGTCGAGTCTTGACCCCGGAGGGCTCCCCCGCCTGGGCCTCGAGCGGGTGAACGAACAACCGGTTCGCGGCGGCGAGGGTGAGGGCCGGCGGCGGATGCACCGGTTCCTCGCCGCGGGCGTTGGCGACTACCACGTCCGACGCGACGATCTCGGCGCCGATGCCTCGTCGCGGCTCTCGGCCTACCTGCACTTCGGCTGCATCTCGGCCCGCGAGCTGGAGGCGCGGCTACCGGCCGGCGCCGGCGGGCAGGAGTTCCGTCGCCAGCTCTGCTGGCGCGATTTCTACGCCCACGTCCTCGCCCACTTCCCGGCCAACGCGCGCCAGGAGTTCCAGGAGCGCTACCGCGGATCGGTTCGCTGGAGCCGCGCCGAGTCGCGGTTCGAGGCCTGGTGCAACGGTCGCACCGGCTACCCGCTGGTGGATGCCGCGATGCGCCAGCTCGGTCTCGAGGGCTGGCTGCACAACCGGGGTCGCCTCGTCGTGGGCTCGTTCCTGACCAAGGACCTGGGCCTTGACTGGCGCTGGGGCGAGCGCTGGTTCATGCGCATGCTGATCGACGGCGATGAGGCGAACAACAACGGCAACTGGCAGTGGATCGCCTCCGTCGGGGTCGACCCGCAACCGCCGTTTCGCCGTATCTACAACCCCTCGCGCCAGCAGCGGCGCTTTGATCCGACCGGCGCCTACGTTCGCCGCTACGTCCCTGAGCTGCGCGGCGTCCCCGACGAGTACCTGGCCGAGCCGTGGTCCATGCCGACCGCGGTTCAGCGTGCATCGGCTTGCGTCATCGGCCGGGACTATCCCGCTCCGATCGTCGACCATGCGGTCGCCCGCCGCGAAGCGTTGGCGCGCTACGCCGAGGCTGCGGTGAGGGGCCGTCCTGCGAGCCCGTCCAGCCGGCAGGCCGGCTTGGTCAGCACGAGCTGCACATCGCAGATTCGCCGTTCGGCGAAGCCAGCCTCGCAGTAGGCGAGGTAGAAGATCCACTCGCGCTGGAATCTCTCGTCGTAGCCGAGGGCAGCCAGCTCGTCGGCATGGTCCAGGAACCGCTCACGCCAGTGGCGAAGCGTGCGCACATAGTGGGCAGTCAGGTCCTCGAGGTGGATCACCTGAAGATCAGTGCGCCGGGCGAGATCACGGGTCAGGGCCGAGAGCGACGGCAGCGAGCCGCCCGGGAAGATGCGCTCCTTGATGAACGAGCGCGACGCCTTCTCGACCTCGTACGCGCGGTCGTCGATTGTGATCGCCTGCAGCAGCATCGCGCCGTCGGGCTCGAGCAGGCGGGAGCAGGCTTCAAGGAAGCGGCCGGTGTGGCGCCAGCCCACGGCTTCGATCATCTCGATACTGACGAGCCTGTCGTAGCGGCCCCGCAGATCCCGATAGTCGTGCGGCAGCACGGTCACCAGTTCGCTGCAACCGGAGCTGCGGACCAGCTCGCGCACGTGGTCGTGCTGCTCACGGGAGATGGTCGTCGTGGTCACGTGGCAGCCCCGGGAGATCGCGGCGTGGAGCGCGAACGATCCCCAGCCGGTGCCGATTTCGAGCACACGATCCCCCGGCCCGAGCTCCAGCTTCTCGCACACCAGCTCGAGCTTGTTGCGCTGCGCCTCCTCGAGCGAGGCGTCGGGATCGTCGAACACGGCGCACGAGTACGTCATGGTTGGATCGAGCATGCGGACGAAGAGCTCGTTTCCCAGGTCGTAGTGGGCGGCGATGTTCCGCCGCCGCCGGCGACGACTGCTGGGCCGCCGCAGGGTCCGGGCCAGCTGCGCCGGGCGCACCAACAGGGCGAGGCGCCGGCGGAGCCGGTCCAGGGCGGCGGCATTCCGGGCGGCCAACCGGATGATCGCCACGAGGTCGGGGGTCTCCCACAGGCCTCGGGCGTACGCCTCGGCCAAGCCCAGGCTGCCCCGCAGGAGCATCGCCCAGGCCCGGGGTGAGCGGATGAGGATGGTGGCGACCGGCGTGCCCGAGCCATAGGTTCGGCATCTCTGCGCATCGACGAGCACGAGCTGACCTCCGCGGATCCGGCGCAGAGCGGGATGGAGGAGAACCCGGGCGAGTTGCCAGCTCATCGGCTCGCTTTTACCGGATGGGGGAAGCTCGGTGCGCCGGCCAGTCGCAGGCCGATGGCATGCATGTAGATGAGTCCGAGCACGCGCAGCGTGGCGGCGGGATAGCGGACGGTCATTGCCCGCATCGAACGCGGCGTGAGCTCCCGGCGCCGGAGGCTGAGGAGCGCTTGGAAGACCGGGGTGCCCTGACGCGTGTTCTCGATGCGCACCGAGAGATCTCCGGCCGGAAGGCTCGACCGGCACGAATAGGTCTGATCCATGTCCAGGAATGGAGACACATGGAGCGACTTTTCGAAGCGGCCGACCCCGCGCGGGATGACATAGGCGTGGCGCTCGCCCCATGGGGTGTTGGTCACCTCGGCGACCATCGCTTCGATCTGCTCGGCAGACTCGTCGAAACAGTAATAGAGGCTGACGGGGTTGAAGCAGTGTCCGAAGGAGCGCAGCTGGGTGAGCAGGCGCACCGGTCCCCGCGGCCGCTGCCCGAGCTGGCCTTCCACGAGATTGCGCACCGTCTGGTCGAGGTCGCCGTGCGGGTCGCCGAGGTAGTCACGACGGCGAAAGCGGACGAGACCTGGGCCCGGCCGCACAAGCCGGCCGTCGAGCAGCGCCGGGAGCTCCTCGAGATCCAGATAGGCGAGGGCCAGCGGATGGCGGAAATGCCGCGGCGGCTCGTGGCGGAGATGAAAAATGCTGCCCTCGTACAGGCAGCTCGCCGCACTCACAGCCGGGCTCCGAACGCGGCAGCGACGCGCAGCGCGCTGTTGACACCATCCTCGTGGAAGCCCCACCCCCAGTACGCGCCGCAGAAATGGGTGCGCCGACTGCCGGAGATCTCGTCCACGCGCGACTGAGCCCGGACCCCAGCCGGCGTATACACGGGGTGCGCGTACTCGATCCGCTTGATCACCTGCTCGGGGTCGATCCGCTCGCTCTGGTTGAGGGTGACGCAGAACTCGCGCTCGGCCCGGAGCGACTGCAGGCGATTCATGTGATAGGTGACCGTGGCGCGCCCCGAGGGCTCCTCCAGCAGGTGGTAGTTCCAGCTGGCCCAGGCTCGGCGGCGTTTGGGTAACAGCCGCACATCGGTGTGGAGGACCGCCTCGTTGACCTGGTAGGGGATCGAGCCGAGGATCTCACGCTCCGCTGAGCAGCAATCGCTCAGGAGAGACAGCGCCTGATCGGAGTGGGTGGCGAGCACTACGTGGTCGAAGCGCATCGGCTCCGCCCCCGGCACCCTGACCAGGACGTGATCCTCTGCTCGCTCGATCCCGTGAACCGGGGCCCGGAGCCTGATCCGATCCGCCAGCGGTGCGATCAGCGCCTCGACATAGCGCGCCGAGCCGCCCTGGATGACCCGCCACCGCGGTCGGTCGCGAAACCCGAGCATCCCGTGGTTGGCGAAGAACTCGGCCAGGAAGCGGGCCGGAAAGCTCCACAGGGAGCGCGGGTCGGCCGACCACACGGCAGCCACCTGGGGCACGATCAGCCGCTCCACGAAGGCGCGCGAGAAGCGCTGCTGCTCGAGCCACTCCCGCAACGACAGCCGCTCATCGCCGGCTTCGAGCAGGCGTCGTGCCGCCCGGTGGAAGCGGTGCAGATCGGACACCATCCGATGAAACGCCGGGCTCGCGGCGTGCCTGCGGACTGCGAACAGGCCGTTCGGCGATCCGCTCGCGTATTCGAAGGCGCCCCGGGCGTCGCTTACGCTGAAGCTCATTTCCGACGGCTGCCAGGGGACCCCGAGAGCCTGCAGCAGCCGCTCGAAGTTCGGATAGTTGCGGTCGTTGAAGACGATGAACCCGGTATCGACGTGGTGGGTCTCGTTGGGGGTATCGACGCGGACGGTGTGCGTGTGGCCTCCGGCATACGCCCCGGACTCAAACAGGGTCAGGTCATGGCGCTTGTGCAGCAGATGGGCCACCGTAAGGCCTGAGATGCCCGTGCCGACGATCGCGACTCGCATTGAACAGAGTGTATAGATTTATCTGTACATATGTCTAGACATAAGGAGTCATCGAGCATGCGCATCGCCGTCACAGGAGCCACGGGGACCATCGGGCGCGCCGTCTGCCGGGATCTACAGACGCGCGGAGCCCAGGTGGTTGCCCTGTCTCGCAATCGCAGCCGCGCGCGGCAGGCCTTGGGCGGGGAGGTCGAGGTCCACGCCTGGGTGGATCCGGCCCGCGAGACGCCGCCGGTCGAGGCGCTCGCCGGCGCCGACGCGGTCATCCACCTGCTCGGCGAGCCGGTGGCTCAGCGCTGGAGCCAGGCTGCCAAGGCCCGGATCCGTGACTCCAGGGTCTTCTCCACCCGCATGCTCGTGGCTGCGCTGGGCGAACTCCCGGAGCCCGAGCGGCCGACCACACTCGTCTCCCAGTCGGGCACGGGCTTCTACGGCCCGAGGGATGATCGGCAGCTCGACGAAAGCGCTCCCCCCGGCAGCGACTTCCTGGCCCAGGTCGTCCGCCAGTGGGAGAGCGAGGCGGCGGCGGCACGCGATCTGGCGCGAGTGGTCATGACCCGCACCGGGGTCGTGCTCTCCCCCGCAGGCGGCGCGCTTGAGAAGATGCTTCCGTTCTTCCGCCTGGGGCTCGGAGGGCCGGTCGCCGGCGGCCGCCAGTACGTCCCGTGGATCCACCTCGATGACGTGGCCGCGGGTCTCGTCTTCTGCGCCCAGCACGCGGAGCTCGCGGGGCCGATCAACCTGACTGCGCCGGTTCCGGTCACCAATGCCGAGCTCGCCGCAGCTCTCGGCCGGGTCCTCCATCGACCCGCCGTCCTGCCCGTTCCCGCGCTGGCGCTGCGGGTCATCTACGGCGAGATGGCGCAGATCGTGACCACCGGTCAGGCGGTCCTCCCGCGCCGGCTCACCGAAGCCGGCTACGAGTTCCGTTACCGCGATCTCGATGCGGCGCTGCGCGACGTTCTGGCGCGCGTGTAGTTACCTGACGGCCCGTGAGGCGCTGCGCCCGAGCCGCCATGCTATGCCGCGTGGTCCGCGCAGCTGCGATCGCCCAACCCATCGCGGTCCGTGTGCGGGAGGCGCTCGGCCCCGTCACGCTGACGGCTCTGGCGGCGGCGCTGGCATGGCTGATCGCCCACCGGGTTCTCGGCCACCCGCAACCTTTCTTTGCACCGATCGCGGCTGCGGTTTCGTTGTCGACCAGTCGGGTCCAGCGCTTTCGCCGCAGCCTCCAGCTCGTCGCCGGGGTCCTCCTCGGGATCGTGATCGGGGAGCTCCTGAGCCAGGCGATAGGGCTCTCAGCCGTGGCTCTGGCGGTGATCGTGTTCGTCACTCTGGTGGTCGCGGTGGGTGCCGGCGCCGGTTTCTTCGCCGGCGGCATGATGTTCGCCAACCAGGCCGCGGCCTCGGCAATCCTCGTGGTGACCCTCCACAAGCACGGCACCGGGCCTGAGCGGGCCCTCGACGCCCTCGTCGGCGGGGGCGTCAGCATGCTGCTCGGCGTCGGACTGTTTCCCGCGCATCCGCTGAAGCTGCTCCACGACGCGGAGGCTCGGCTGATGGCGCAGCTGGCGAGGACGGTCGAGCAGGCCGTCGAGCTGCTGTCTCGCTCCGCCGACCCCGGGCCGGAATGGGCGCCGATGCGGGGGGCCGAGGTTCACCAGCGTCTCTCGGAGCTGGCGAGCGCGCGAGCGACGGCGCGGGCCAACGTGCGGATCGCGCCGCGTCGCTAGCGCCTGCGCCCGATGGTTGAAGCCGAGCTCGCGCGGCTGAGCCGCTTTGACACCCTCGCCGAAGCAGTGCTTGGCACCACGCGCGCCGCGGTAAGGCCCCTCGAGGGGGCAGGACCCCTGCCCGCTTCGCTCCGGCAGGAGCTCGCGGCGATCGGGGCCGCGATGCGCGAGCTCGCGGATACTCAGCGGCCCTGGCCACAGGCCGCGCTGGACGACGTGGCGGCGACCGCGGGACGCATCGTCTCCCGGGCGAGATCCGAGCCCGTCGACCGCGCGGCTGTCGTCGGCCCGCTCTTGCACATATCCGCGCGCGACCTCCTCGCGGTGGCCGGGTCAGACGGCGCCGGCGAGAGCGTGAGGGCTTCAAGGGCTGAGTCGGCTCGGCGAATGTCCTGCTAGCTTCACCCGCTCGGTAGGGCGCGGACCGGCCGGGCGTGTCCTTTTAAACGTAAGTAGACGGAGGACATCTAGATGCTCAGACGTACTTTGGCCTGCGCCGGGGCCGCCGCGGCCGTTATCGGCGGGCTGGCCACCGCCGCGCAGGCGGCAGGGCCGCCGCTGCCCACGGCGGCCAACGGCAAGCCCGTGACATTGGTCGCCGGCGGCCTGACTACCCCGACGTCGTTCGCCTTCGGCGGCGGCGCGATCTTCGAGGGTGATGGCGGCAGTCTCCCCACCAGCCCGGGCGGGGTGTACCTGATCAAGAACGGCACGGCCACGAGACTGAACGGCTCGCCCTCGTTCGTGAGCGGCCTGGTCTGGCGCAACGGCACCCTGTATGTGGCTGCCGGCACCCTTGGGCCCAAGGGCGCGACCTTCCAGATCCTCGCCTGGAGCGGATGGAACGGGAGCCAGTTCACCAAGCAGAAGGCGATCTATACCGCCTCAAAGAAGTTCCAGGGCTTTAACGGCCTCGCCTTCGGCCCCGACGGGCGGTTGTACGTCGGCGTCGATTCCGGGCTGCTCAACGGCAACGACCATGGTCCCGCCAGCTTGTCGCCGTACCTGTACGACATCCTGTCGATGAACGCGAACGGGAAGGGGCTGAAGGTCTACGCCAAGGGGATGCGGCAGCCGTGGCAGCTGACCTTCGCCAAGGGCGACAGCCGGCCGTTTGTGACCGACTTCGGCCAGGACTGCACGGGTAAGAACCCGTGCTCTGCCAGCTCCAAGCCGCCGTCGGTCCCTGACTTCGTCCTGCACGTGAAGGCAGGCGACAACTACGGCTTCCCGAAGTGCAATTGGACCAAGGGCTCCCACTGCGCCGGCTTCACCAAGCCGTTCAAGCGGTTCGCGCCTCACACGGACGTCGGCGGGATCGTCGCGGTCGGCAGCACGCTCTACATCGGCGAGTTCGGCTTCGACCAGCCGGCCCATAAGCCGCAGGTCGTGACGATGTCGACCAGCGGTGGCAAGGTCAAGCCGTTCCTGACCGGAACGCCCGTGCCGATCATCGGCCTCGGCGCCTCGGGCGGCTACCTGTACGTCGGAGCCTCCGGCCAGACGGCCGGGACGGGCTTCGTCTACCGCGTCCAGCTCACACGGGCGTCGAGCACGAGGAGCCACGCGAAGACCCCGAGCCGCTCCACGACGAGAAGCCGCTCCACCACCACGGCCCCGAGCTTCACGGGCTGAGCGGTGAATGGCCTCCCGGACCCGGTCTGGTGCCGGGTCCGGGGGCGCCCTCGCTTTACTGAAGTCCCCGTAGCCAGCCGGTCAGCGCCTCGGTCATCTGACGCAGCGCGTCAAGTGAAGCTCCGGGGTCCCCGGCCACCTGGAGGGCATGATCGACGGCTGCGAGTTCGATGAGCTCCAGTGCCGGGTTGTCCGGGATGGCGTCTCTTTGCCACATCGGGTCGGCGGCCCCGCCGAGCAGCAACGTCGGGGTGCGGACGCGGCTCAGCTGATCGACCATCCCCGGCTCGCTCAAGGGGGGCGTCAGCCACGCCGCCGGCAGACCTCGCTCGGAGATCTCCGCGGCCAGAAAGCTGGAGAGCGACTTGCCGATCACCACGACCTTCGCTGACTTCGCCGCCTCGATCGCCCGCTCGGCGCAGTCACGCAACCACCCGATCTGGTCGGCGTGCTCGACCGGCTCGCCTAGCACCTCGAGTGTGCTGTAGCCGGACGCGAGTGCCGCCTCACGCGCGAACCAGAGCACCGGAGCCCGCGTCGGATAGACCATTCCCGGAAGCAGCACTGCGCACCGATCCGGGCTGCCGTCGTGCCGGATGAGCTGGCAGGGTCCGAGAACGATCCGCTCCGGCATGTTGGCGGACGATACCCGTCACCTTTGCCGGCCCGGCGTCAGATGTCAGGATCCGCTTCCGAGCGTTCTATCGACTGGGAGGGAGTCTTCAGTGGACGACGAGACCATTCTCATCTACGGGGATTCGAGAAGCTACTCGCTGCGGCACGAGGTTCCCCTGCCGTTCCCGGATCCGGTCGCCTATCTCGAGATGGGAGGCGAGCGTTGGGTCCTGGCGGGCTCAATTGACATCCCGCGGCTGACAAGCCTCGGTGCCGAGCTCGGCTTCCACGTCTTGCCGTTCGAAGATCTCGGGCTGGGGGAGGCGCTCAGGGCCGGCAAGCCGTTATCCGATGCCCTTGTCGAGACATTGGTCGTCGCCTGCAGGCGATTCTCGGTCTCGAAGGTGAAGACGCCCTCGGACTTCCCGCTCTCCGCGGCTGACCGCCTCCGGGCCGAGGGCGTGGAGGTGAGAGCCGACGGGCCGACGTTCGATTCCCGCCGCCGTGAAAAGACGCCGACTGAGCTCGCGGGGATTCGCCGCGGCATCAGAGCGGCGGAGGCCGCCATGGCGGCCGTGCGTGAACGTTTGCGCCAGGGTGGCGACTTGAGCGTTGAGCAGCTTCGCACCGAGGCCCAGTTGGCAATGATCCGCCACGGCGCGGTGCCGCACGATATGACGGTCATCGCCCCCGGCGCCCAAGGCGCCGATCAACATGACCAGGGCTCAGGTCCGGTGGCCCGTGATGTTCCGATCGTCGTCGACGTCTTCCCCCGGGACCTGGAGTCAGGGTGCTGGGGAGACCTGACCCGCACCCTGTGCCTTGGGGAACCGCCGGCCGAGCTCGTCGAGTGGCACCGGCACGTCCGTGAAGCCCAGCGCCGGGCGACCGAGGCGGTTCGGCCGGGGATCAGCGGCGGAGAGCTCAACCAGATCGCGATGGACTACCTCGCCGAACAGGGCTACGCGACGCGGCACGGTGGGCGGGAGGTGGAAGACGGCTTCGCCCACTATCTCGGCCACGGGCTCGGGCTCGATCTCCATGAGGCTCCGACCCTCGACGAAGGGGGCGAGGTCCTGATTCCCGGTGACGTGATCACGATCGAGCCGGGCCTCTACCGCACGGGTTTCGGTGGCTGCCGGATCGAGGACGTCGTCCTTGTCACCGACAGCGGCTATGAGCTGCTCACGGATTGCCCCTATGACCTGGTGGTGTGATGGAGCGGGCCTTCGCCCGCCGCGCCCGCAACCGCCGAGCGGTGGTCCCGAAGCAGTCGCGCCGTCGCGAGCGGGAACTGGCCGGCTTCCTGGCCGCCGATCTTCATCTTTGCCACTGCACCTCGGTGGGGCGCCGCGGCGACCATCGCCGGGTCCTCGTGAGCCTCCTCCGCCACACGCTCGTACACATCCGCGAGCTCGTCGAGCTCCTCCTGGCTAAACGACTCCGTGGGCTCGAGCGTAACCGGCTCCGGCGAGGTGACGGGGTGGTGGCTCATCCAGTGGGGCTCGATCCCGTAGTCCACCAACCTGTCGTTGATCTGCTCGCTGCCCAGGCCGGTCTCCTCGCGCAACCCCTCCAGCGAGTAGCGCACGACATCAAGACGGTGCTCGGGGTTCTCCGGAAACGAGATTGAGAATCCGGCGACCGCCTCCAACCGTTGTTGCACGTAGTTGTTGTTCAGGACCGCGATCCGCGGGACCTCCGTGATCCATTCCGGCCCCAGCGAGCGAATCCACGCGTACGCTTTGATCAGCGAGGCGATGTTGCCGGCATAGGCGCGGATTGGGCCGATGCTGTCGGGCCGATTGCGGTCGAGCGCGAACCCATCCTCCCGTTTGACCACGACCGGGATCGGCAGGAAGCGTTCCAGCTCTGAGGTCACACACGATGCGCCTGCGGCTGGCCCATACAGGTGCATCGGTGCAGCGAACGTCTTGTGCAGGTTGAAGCTGCAGAGGTCAAAACCTGCATCCCGCGCCCGTGCGAGTCCCAAGGTCGCGTTGGCGTTGGCCTGGTCATATGCGCAAAGCCCACCGGCGGCGTGAACGATCTCCGCAATCCGGTCGACGTCGGGGTTGAACACGCCGGTGTCCTCGGGATTGTTGATGAACAATCCAGCCGTGCGCTCGGAGACCGCGGCCTTGAGCGCATCCAGCTCCACGTAGCCCTTCGGCCCGGGCGGTAGCTCGATGATCTTGAAGCCGGCGGCCGAGGCCGAAGCCGGGTTGGTCGGGTGGGTCGCCAGTGTCGAGATCATCTCGTCGCGCTCAGAATCTCCCCGCGACTCGTGATAGGCCCGGATGATCAGAACGTTGGACAAGATCGCGTGCGCCCCGCCCTGCGGCTGGAGCGCGACGGCGTCCATGCCGGACAGCGCCTTCAAGCACTCCCCGAGCTCCCACAGCAGCTGCAGCAGTCCCTGGACCGTCGCCGGAGGCTGGTTTGGGTGCAACTCGGTGATCTCGCGCCAGCGCCCGATCTGCTCGTTGACCACGGGTGGGTACTTCGGCGTCGTAGTGCCGACGGTTGCGTCGATCGCCACGTTGTGCGCCAGCGTCATCTGCGACAGGCGCATGTAGTGACGCAGAACCTGAGGCTGGCCGAGCTCGGGTAGCTCCGGCGCTCGTGGCCGGCGCATCGATTCGGGGAGCGGCTCTGCCTCAGGTCCCTCGAATGTCGGCACCGCGAGCCCGCGGTGACCGGGGCTTCCCTGCTCTGTGATCAGGGGCTCTTGCCATGCCGCTTGGTGGAAATGCTCGCGAACGCTCATCCCAGGAGCTCCTCAAGGGTCGTGGTCAGGCGGTCGAGGTCCTCGCGGGTGTGCTCCTCGGTGACGCTCAAGAGCGCGCATCCCGTCAGATCCGGAAAGTCGGCTTCGAGCGCAATCCCGCCGAAGATCCCGCGTTCCAAGAGCAGAGCGTTGATCTCAGACACACTCCGCCCTGTCTGCGAGAAGTCGACGACGAGCTCCTTGAAGGGGATTCCCGTCAGGCGCCTCGAACTGACGCCGGGGATTCGCTCGAGGCTCGCGGCCAGGTATGCGGCCCGGTCTCGGAGCGCGTCGCCGAGCTCCGCCATCCCGGCTGGCCCCATCAACGAGAGGTAGACCGCGGCGACGATTCCCGCCATCGTCGAGCCGCAGCCGATCACGTCATCGGAGGTCCCGCGCGTCCCGTAGGACGTCGAGTCGAAGTTCCCCCAGAAGTAGTCGTACTCGTCCGGTCGGACGGTGGGCACCGCCGCCAGGTAGATGTTCGGCAGGGCCGTGAGGAGGTGCTCATCCAGCCGGCACGACATGAACCCGCTCGCGGTGCCCCCGAACGTCATGTGCTGTCCGAGCGGTTGGAGGTCTCCGCACGCCAGATCGGCCCCATACGAGCCGGGATCCCTGACGACGCCGAGCGAAACCGGATCGACGCCCGCTACCAGCAGGCAACCGGCGTCGGCAGTCGCCTCGCGAACCCCGTCCAGATCCTCCTCGAGCAGCCCGAGATACGAGGGATTCTCGAAATACAGCGCGGCGGCCCCGTCAGCGCGGCTAACCAGATCATCGAGGTCGATGGAACCCGAATCCCGGTCGTGGCCGACGGACTCCACCTTGATCCTGCGCGGGAGGCGGGCCATGATCTGACGCCGCCGGTCCGGGCCGGCGGTGTCCGCCAAGAGCACGCGCGTGCGGTCGGTCACCCGCGTCGCCATGAGCAGCGCCGTGCTGGCCGCCCACGACCAGTCGTACGCTGGCAGGGGCGTGATGTCGAGTCCGAGGAGCTCGGACATCAGGCTCTGGTACTCAAACAGCGCCTGGTAGGCGCCGGTCGCCGCCGATCCCGCGAGCCCCATGAACGCCGAGGTGAACTCGCCGCGTCCTGCGATCTCGTCGCACACTGCCGGGACTGCGTGCTTCCAGCACCCGCCGCCGAGGAACGACAGGTGGTCGCCGGTGTTGGCATCGTGGGCGAGCACTTCGGCGAAGTAGCGGCGCAGCTGCGACTCCGAGGGCAGGGCCGGAGGTAACCCCAGCTCGCCCGGTGCTCGGAGCCGCTGCGGAATCGAGGCGAAGAGCTCGTCGGTTGAGTCGATGCCCAGCCGCGCGAGCATCGCTCGGCGGGTCTCGGGCGCCGCGTTGGGGATGTAGGGGTGCGTGCTGGTCAACGACAAACCTCCATTCGCTCTGTACCGCGAACCCGAGGCGGAGGTGCACGCCGCGCCCGACCCGACACGGCAGCTCACCCCGCCGTCGGCGCGATCCTATCCCTGGATGCGCCCGCAGCGGGAACTTTCACGTCGCGTGACGGCCCGCCCGCACAGGGATCCGCCGACCGACAGCGAAAACCGCTACGTCCTGGAGACGAGAGGAAGGAACGGTCATGGTCGCGATCAGCGAGGAGCGTCTGGGGGTCACGAGCGTGGAGAAACCGCAGCGGTCGCGCAGGTTCCCGTGGTCGTTGCGCGGGTACCGCCGGAGCGCGGTCGATCAACACATCGCCGAGCTCGAGCGTGAGCTGAGCGAACTCGACCGTGAGCTCGCCGAACTGCAGGCGGCGGCCACGCTGCGTGAGGAGGTCGCGCACGAGATGCGGCGGATCGGGGAGGAGACGGCGGGCATCCTGATCGAGGCCAACCAGCGCCGCGAGGCGATCACGCATGCCGCCCAGGAGGAAGCGCAGCGACTCGTCGCGGACGCCTCCGCCCGGGCCACCGCGATCACCGCCGAGAGCGAGACCCGAGTGCGTGAGTTAGAGGCCCAGCGCATGGCGATCCACGAGGATCGTGACCGCCTGCTCGAGGTCGCTCTCGCCGCCTCGGCGGCCATGGCCAAGGTCGTCCACGCGGCTCACCAGCAGATTCCGCCCCTGGTTAGCGCCGAGGCGACCGCCGTCGAAGGCGAGGTCGCTCCCGCGCTCGAAGCCGAGACTCAAGCCTGAAATATTCTGCGCTGGCCGTGCCTGTCGCCCCGACGAAAAGGCGCCGAACGCGAACTTTGGCTTCGCAGTTGCGCATAGCTCAACTCCGGCGCCAAAGTTCGCGTTCGAGCTCTACTTGATGAGCTCAACGCTCAGCGAGGAGGGCGCGCCGGCCGAGCGCGCGATGGTGTAGATCCCCCCCGTGAGTTTGGGGAGCTGCTCGGGAAGGGGGGTGAGGTGCGGTGTGTCAACCGTCGCGAGGGTGACCCGCAGCCGGTCGCCCGCCGCGATCGTGGCCAGCGTCGGGAAGATCTGGATCTGGTACTGGGTAAGCGCGCCGGGGGTCACGGGGGCCGAGGACGCCTTCGTATACGGGTGGTAGGGCAGGATCGTGATGCCGTGCGCGGTCCACGAGCGGTGCTTGTCGACCGCGCGCAGTGACCCGAGCAAAGCCCCCTCGGTCAGCGGGTACGAGTCGCCGTTGGGGGTCACGTCCTCGACCTCGGCGACAAGTTCTGTCTCCGGGGTCGTCGAGCTCGCGTAAACGGTTGCCGTGATCGGACCGGCCACCGTCTCGGCGTGCCCGAAGGGTGCGGAGGTGTAGGTGATCGCCCAGGGCCCAAGCTGAGAGAGGCGGTCGTTGCTCACACACGGCCCGAGGAAGCCGGCCGACCCGGCGGGGACCGAGATCCCGCCCATCGACCACTGGTCGATCGGGCGTCCGCAGGGGGCGCCGCTCGGGCTCCAGGCGAGCGTGTCCCAGGTGCCGGGGGTGGGAAGCGAGAGCCTCGGCTGGGACCCCGAGAACCTCGCTCGCGACAGCGAGCCCACGCCCGGCAGGGTCGGCAGGGGGACGGGCGAGGTGGGGACCGATACCGGCAGTGTGGGGAGACCGGGCGTCGTCGGGAGCCCCACCGGCGCTGTGCCGCTCGCCGGACCCGGGGAGGGCGCCGAGCGGCTGAGCGTTCCGCCGGCGCCGAAGTAGAAGCGCGTCGGCGTCGCGCCGGTGAACGGATAGGTCGTGGTTTCGTCGAACTGGCCGCTGCCGAGGTCGTAGTAGTGCAACGGCGTCGGCGTCCGCGCCATTCCCGTGTGCTCGTGCTTGAGCCACGTGTCAAACCATTCGAGCTCGAGCGGATCGACGTCGACCGAGGAGCCGTTCAGGTGCTCCCACGGTCCGACGATCAGCTGGTAGCGGCCGGTCGTCGGTTGGCCGGGCAGCATCGGAGCGGTCACGCTCCGCCCATCCCACGCGTTCTGAAGCTCGGCGTAGTTCACCGGCTCGCCGTTCTGGAAGATGTCGAACTCGCCGCCGACGAGGTAGGCGGGGATGTGGTTGGCGACGATCCTGGCCAGCACGTTCTGCGGATTTCGGGCCTGCCAGTAGGAGCCGTCGTAGGCCTCGTCGCCGCCGGTGAGGACGTTCTCGGTCACCGCCGCGTGATAGGTCGCAAGTCCGTTCATGTGATCGGCCTCGATGCCTGCCAGGTCTGAGAGCAGGGCCGGATCGCTGGCCGTGTCGGTGATCGGGTTGGTGGTGTTGTCGACCCCGGTGAGCCCCAGATAGATCTCGCTGAACTCGAAGTCGAGCAGCCCACCCATGAACGATGTGTCGCGATAGATGTCATTCGCGCTCACCATCGGGAAAATCGCCTTCAGCGGGGAGTGGGGCCCCACGGCCCCGGCGAGGAGCAGCTGATCGATCCCCAGATACGAGGGCCCGTAGGTCCCCACCCGCCCGTCGGAGTGGGGCAGATGGGCTGCCCAGCGGAGAACCTTGATCGCGTCCTGCTGCTGGATCGGGTCAAACAGGCCCCAGCTGCGGTTGGAGTCCCCGGTTCCGCGCACGTCCTCGACCACCTCGATATAGCCGCGCTGGGCGAGGTAGTTGTTCGGGCCCCCGGTCGCGGTGCCGCTCGACGGCTTCTCGGCCGAGCCCGGGCTGCTCGATCCACCCTGCCCCTTGCCGTAGGGCGTCATCGTGAGCAGGACCGGGAACGGTCCTTTCGCCGGGCGGCCGGAGGCGGTCGTCGGATAGATCTCGTTGACCCGAATCGTCGTCCCGCCGGCACCCCTGATCGCGATGTCATTGATCGACTTGGTGCCATAGATCGCCTTCTCCGGCCGCCACTGGCTTCCGCGGGCGGCACTCGCGGCGATCACGCTGGGCGGCAGCTCAGGCGTGGCGCCGACCAGGCTTGGCGGTGCCGACTCCACCGCGGGCGCGCCGGGCGGAGGCGGCGGCACCACGGCCGAGGCGGAAGGCACCGAGACTGCCGCGCAGGCGAGGACGCTCGCCCCGGCCCCAGCCAGGGCCAGCGCGAACGTACCGCGCGCACGCAGACGGACAATCAAGCGCATCATCCGGGCCTCTCTCCCGGAGCGGTTACCCGGGCCTCGGCGTTTCTAGACAGGGCGGCTGCGGTCTGCCTGACTTCGGTGCGCATCGGTAATCCGACGAGGGCCGCCGGGGCTCTCGAAGGTTTTCCTCCGAAGACCGATCTCTGATGTGTGAAGCCGCTTCGTCTCATCCCCGCCCTCGTGCTTATTGCCGCCGCCCTCGGTCTCGCCGGCCTCACCGGCTCCGCCGGGGCCTACGCGGTTCAGTACTGCTCGCAAATCCCGATCGTCGGGGGTATCCCGCCGTGGGGATTCCACACCGGGTCACCAATCACCGGCCGCTCCGGCAGCTACGCGCGCGGTCACGGCGACATCAGCCTGAGCGCCAACACCGTGTCGGGGATCCTGTGTCAGGTCGACCGGGTCCCTCAGCAGCCGGACCGGCTGATCATCATGACCGTCCAACGTCGCCTGGTCTACCACTCGCACCACGCAGTGCTGTGGGGCTTCCCCGGCAACCTGATCAAGATCATCGTCCGTGTCAAGAGCAGCACCGACCCGCGCTGTAAGGTCGGCACCGTTGGCCACGTCACGCTGTTCGGCAGCTACAACGGGGTGCGCAGCGACAGCGTGCAGTTCACCTTCCCCGCCAGCTGCCAGGACCACGACCACCTGTACCACGGTCCGCAGGTCAACAACCAGGTTCCACCCGCGTAGCCCCTGTCCTGAATCAGCCGAGGTGAGGCCTTGACCGCTGAAGCGGGCTGGGCATCGCTTCGCGATCCGCTGCTTCAGCGGGCCAGCCGGGATTCCGGACGGCTGGCCTATGTATTGGGCCAGCACGAGCTGACGTTCGGGGAACTTGCTGACCGCGCAGCGGTTCGGGCTGGGGCCCTGCAGCGGCGTGGCGTCGGGCACGGCAGCCGCGTCGCGATCGTGCTGCCCACCGGCTCACCGCTGATCGAAACCTTCTGGGCGGCGCAGATCCTCGGTGCGGTGCCGTGCATCTTGAATCCGGAGGTGCCGCAGCAGGCGTTGAACCGACGGCTGCAAACCGTCCGGCCCGAGGTCGTGGTCAGTGGCGAGAACGTCGCCGCGCTGTCTGAGATCGGCGGGTCGCTGAGCGTCCCGGAGCTCACGGGGGAGGACGTGGCGGTCTTGCAGCTGACCTCGGGAACCGCCGGTGAGCCGCGCGCGGCGATGATCCTCCACCGCCATGCGCTCGCCTATCAGCGCGGGCGCCAGCGCGACGGCCATGCCGTGGCCGATGGGGTGCTCGTGAACTGGATGCCGCCCTGGCACGACTTCGGTCTGCAGTCCTTCCTGATTGCCGCCGTCTACTTCGGCGTCTGCTGCTACCAGCTCGAGCCGCGCATCTCGGTCATGGCGCAGTGGTTGCGGACGATCGGCGAGGTGGGCGGGACCTATACCGGCGCCCCTGACTTCGCCTTCCGAGTGGCGGCGCGGATGGTCGATCCTCGGCGGGTCGACCTGTCATCCCTGCGCATCGCCACCAACGGAGCCGAGCCCGTACGTTGGTCGACGATCGAGCAGTTCGAGGAGCGCTTCTCGGTGCCGGGGGTCGTCCTGCCGGCCTACGGCCTGGCCGAAACTACGGCTGGAGTGACCGCGCATCTGCGAGGCGAGGACCGCGCCGTGGACCCGCGCGGGAACGTCTCCTGCGGTCGACCGATCGGCGGCATTGAGGTGCAGGCAGGAACCGGCGTCGATGCGGTCGAGGAGATCCGGGTCCGCGGCGATTGGGTCTTCGCGGGCTACTTCGATGCCGAGGCGGATACGAGGGAGAGGTTGCGCGATGGCTGGCTGCACACGGGTGACAGCGGCTACCTCGATGCCGAGGGCCGACTGTTCGTCCTCGGGCGCCGGAGCGCGCTGATCAAGCGCGCGGGAGGGGTGATCGCGCCGCGTGAGCTGGAGGAGGCGGCGCAGCGGGTGCCCGATGTGCGGATCTCCGCCGCCACGAGCATCCGCGCCCGCCGCGACGAGGACGATCTCGTGCTTGTCGTCGAGGCGCGCGATGGTGTCGACGCCGCACGGCTGCGCCGTGAGGTCTCACACGCCGTGCTCGACGCGCTCGGTTTCGCGCCCAACCGAGTCCTGGTGGTGGGCCCGAGAACGATCCCCCTATCGGAGACGGGGAAGATCAGGTACGGCGCCCTCCAGGACGCCCTGCGGGATGGCGTCCTGGCTTAGCGGCGCGGTCCGCAGCAGGTGCAGCAGGTCGCCCCGCGCTTCCTCGGGGTGTTCGATCAGGTAGGGCTCGAGCCAGCCCATCAGCGCGGACACCATCTCCGCCTCATCTCCTGGGGGGATCAGATCGCCGGTTGTGACCTCGATCCTCGACCCTCGCCACCGGGCGGCCATCGGGAGCAGCGGTGCGCCGGCCAGCCGCGCGATCGTAAAGGTCCCGCGCGGCAACACGATCCGTCGCCCACAGAGGGCGGCCTCGACGCGGGAGTGTCCGGCGCCGTCGGCGACGGAGAACACGAACCCACCGGCGCGGAGCGTGTCGAGCGCGCACTTGGCCGCGAACACGAACCCGCTGTGGCCGATGTCCACGAGCCTTGTCCCCGGCCGCTCCACCGGGCAGCAGGCCCACAGCACCAGCCGGGGTCCCGGCAGGCGCTCGAACACCGCGCCGAGCGCTTCGACCGTTCCCAGGTGAAAGCTGACGAGCACCATCGGCCCGGTCAGGCTCGCCGGGTCAGGCGCCCCGATGCTCGCCGGGAAGGGCCACGCGCAGGCGGGATTGGCGAACGCCTTCCGGAAAAGTCGCTCACGGTAGGCTGTCGGCCAGCGCCAGAATGGGTGGCCCGCCGGCTCCGTGCCTCGCAGGCGCCAGGCACGGTCGCGAGCCTGATCGGCCAAGCTGGCGGCCACGTACCCCGCGCGCGGCCTGCGCACGGCCGCGGCGATCAGCCAGCGCCGGACGACGCTACGCGGCAACCTGGGCGAAGTGGTCGGCCAGCCGCTCGATCGTGAGCGGCACGACGTCAAACAGCTGCTCGTTGGCGCGAAGGCCCCAGGCGTCCTCGCACGCGAACAGAACCTCGACGATCTCCACCGAGTCAAGCCCCAGTCCGCCGTCATCGAGGGGCACGTCATCGAGAAGCTGCGCCGGGGAGAAGCGCGCCGGCCAGCTTGTCTCGATGATGCGGCGGATGGCGACCGCCAGCTCGGCTCGGTCCGTCATCTCTCGGCGGCCGATCATAATCGGGCCGGTGGCCACCGGCAAACGGCGGCAGGGGCGCTGGGCGCCGGGGCCGGCCGTCGGCTCAGGGACGCCGGAGCCCGACGGTGCTGCGCTCCAGCGCGCTCAGCCTCGAGTCTGGCGTCAGGCGCGCTGGGCGCGAAGCTCGGCGATCCGGATGATCTCCTGCCAGCGGCCCTTATTGAATCGGCCAGCACGCTCGAGCCCCTTGGCGGCGAGCTCACGCACCTGCTGCTCGACCTCGGGGTCATGGGTGTGGTAGGCAGCGTCGGTCAGCAACCGCGCCGCCTTCTTGTCGTCACCGGCCTCCAGGTTGTCGCGCGCCGATGTCAAAAGGGAATGGATATTCAAGCTATCGGCCATGTGGGCTCCTTTCGTCGCTGGACCGGGGAGCGCGACGGTAGTGAGCCGACGAAAACAGTCCAATTTGAGTTAAGCGGTGCTACAGCAAGGGCCATCCCGTGGGGGGACGCGCGTCGGTATGCAACAGCATTGCTACTGGCGCTCGCGAGTGGGGCCGTAGCTTTACGATAGGCCGCAGAGCGAGTGCCGCGGCGCGGAGCCTCGCCTGATCCGATGAAGCCGATCTGCGACTACCTCGACTACTCCGGGCGTGACGACCGCCTCGGCGGTGGTGTCCGCATGCTGCCCGTCGAGACGCCGGCCGGGACATTCAAGGTCTGGACGAAACGGATCGGCAACAACCCTGAGCTCCGCGTCCTCCTGCTCCACGGTGGTCCGGGCGCCACGCACGAGTATCTCGAGGCCTGCGACAGCTATCTGCCGGGGGCGGGGATCGAGTACTACTACTACGACCAGCTCGGGTCGGCGTTCAGCGACCAGCCCGAGGAGGACTCATTGTGGGAGCTCGATCGGTTCGTCGACGAGGTCGAGCAGGTCCGCCAGGCCCTCGGGCTCGATCCCGAGAGCTTCGTGCTCTACGGTCAGTCCTGGGGCGGGATCCTGGCCATCGAATACGCCCTGGCTCATCAGGACAACCTGAAGGGCCTGGTCATCTCGAACATGATGGCTGACGTACCCGCCTACAACGCGTACGCGCGCGAGGTGCTGAAGCCGGCCATGGACCAGGATGCGCTGCGTGAGATCGAGGCGCTCGAGGCCACCGGCGACATCGAGAACCCGCGCTACATGGAGCTCCTGTACGAGCACTACTACATCCACCACATCCTGCGTCTGCCCCTCGACGAGTGGCCGAACCCGGTCCAGCGCGCCTTCGCCGCCATCAACCCCGCGATCTACGTGTCCATGCAAGGGCCGAGCGAGCTGGGGATGAGCCCGGAGGCGAAGCTCGCGACGTGGTCCCGGTTTGACGACCTGTCTCAGATTCAGGTGCCGACCTTGGTCATCGGGGCGCGCTACGACACCATGGACCCCGCGCATCTGGAGCAGATGGCGGCACGCCTCCCGCGCGGTCGTTACCTGGATTGCCCACAGGGAAGCCACCTCGCGATGTACGACGACCAGGAAACCTACTTCGCCGGGTTGGTCGATTTCCTGCGCGGCCTGGGGTAATCCCGCCGGCAAGCTCTCGGGAGCTGAGATCTGGCTGATCGCCGGCGATCGGTGGCCGCTGGCGGATCCGCACCGAATGGGTGCGAACTACCTAGAGAAGCTGTGGCGATCCGCGGTCGCGCCGCTCCGACACGCGATGCAAGATCGAACCGATCAAGAGTTCGAAGGAGCAACGCATGTTTTCACGCCGCAGCACACAGGCAGCAATCGGAACCGTCGTGGCGGTTCTTCTCATCTCGGCCGTCGCGGTCGCCGCGACGACGCAGACCTACTCCCAACGCTTCAGCGTCAAGAAGCCGGGCACGTCGACCGGGCTGACCTTCAAGGCCAGCGCTACGGACCCGACGGCCCCTGCCGGAGCGCCGACTCCCGCCAAGAAGGTCACCGTGACGCTTCCCAAGGGAACCAAGATCAATACAGGGGCGCTCGCACGCTGCAGCAATACGGCCTCCTGTCCGGCGAAATCACGCGTCGGCTCCGGGACTGCCGACGCGATCCTGCTCGGTGCTCATTACACGCTCCCGGTCACGGCCTATAACCGGGCCGGCGGCATGGTGCTGACCGTCGTCAACCCCACCTCGACCACCCCGATCATCATCGAGCCCGTCCTGTCCGGCAACGTCCTCACGATCGACATCCCGAGCCTGACCGTGCTGGGACAGCCCGCGACCGTTGCGGGACTCACGCTGAAGATCGCGAAGCACGGCAGCGCCAAGAAGGCCTACGTCACAACCCCGAAGACGTGCCCGGCCGGCAAGGCCTGGCCGTTCAAGGCACGCTTCGACTACCAGGACGGAACTACGACCACGCTGACGTCGAAGTCAGCCTGCGTCAAGCATTGAGAACAGGCGTCATGCAGCGGGGGGGCCGCCGGCCGCCCCGCTCATGGCGCCACTCTCGCTCGGCTCCCCGTCTGCCGTGATCGGCCGACCGCGGGTAGAGCCTCTTGATTCGCGTCATCACCTGGAACGTTGCCCGCCGGGCCTCGGCATTGGCCGACCAGGCCGCTGCGCTGGCCGAACGTGAGCCGGACCTCGTCGCGCTCCAGGAGGTCACGGTGCGAACCTTGCCGCTCTGGTCCCGCGCCTTCGAGCTGATGGGGCTGCCGAGCGTCCGCGCATCGGCTGGCCCGGCCTCCGCGGGCGCCTCGCCGCGAATGTTCGTGATGCTCGCCTCGCGCGTCGCCCTGGCCGACGCGCACGCGCCGTTGGTCGTCCCTCGGCCCGAGAGCGCGCTCAGCCAGATCGCCGAAACCTCCCCCGGCCCGATCGAGATCCACTGCGTACACGTGCCCAACGCCGCCAACGGATGGGTCAAGGTCGAGACGCTTCGGGCACTGCGCCGCGGCCTGGAGACGCCGGGAGCTGTGCCGCGGGTGCTGTGCGGCGACCTCAACATCCCGCGACGCGAGCTGCCGGACGGCACCACGATCTCGTTCGCACGTGACTCACGCGGCCGCCTGCGCCCGGAGCGCGGCCCCGAGTGGGACGCCGCCGAGCTGGGGGTCGTGCCCGGGCTGCGGGATCTCGGATTTCGCGATGCCTATCGGGCGCTCCACGGCTACGGGTCGCGCTCGCCGAGCTGGACGTGGAGGCAGATCGCCGGCCACGACGGCGGCTGGCGCCTCGACCACACCTTCGTCTCAGGCGAGCTGGTGCTGCTGGCTTGCCGCTACCACCACGAGTGGCGGGAGCGAGGGCTGAGCGATCACTCGGCTCTGGAGACCGATATAGAGCTCCCAACCCCGTTGGGCGGGCCATAGGTCTGCGACTCGGCTTCTAGTTCAGAGTCACGGGCCATCGGTCAAGAAAGATCAACGTATGGTCGATTAGTGGGGGCATGGGCCCCGGGACTGCAAATGATGATGTCGCGCGCGTTGTCGGCGGTCGCGCGCTGCCCGCCCGGAGCGGGAAGCCGTGGATCGACCACTGGCTCGAGACGTGCAGCGACCTGACCGAACTCACCGCGACCCACCCGATGATGGACGCTGTCATCGACGAGGTGCACGGGCGCATGATTCGCGTCGGCAAGCAGTGGCTGGCCGACTTCGCATCCTGTAATTATCTGGGGTTTGACCTCGACCGCGAGATCATCGATGCGGTTCCGGCCTACCTCGACGCGTGGGGAACCCATCCCAGCTGGTCGCGCCTGCTGGGCAGTCCCGTGCTCTACGAGCAGATCGAGGAGCGGCTGACCAGTCTCCTGAGCTGCGAGGACTCGCTCGTCCTGCCCACGATCACGCACATCCACATGTCGGTGATCCCGATCCTGGCCGCCTCAGGAACGATCTTCATGGATGCGCGGGCGCATAAGACGATCTACGACGGCTGCCAGATCGCGCGCTCGCGAGGGGCCGCTGTCAAACGCTTCCGCTTCGAGGACGCGGATCACCTCGAGGAGCTGCTTAAAGCCGAGCGGGATCCGGTGCGCATCGTGTGCATCGACGGCGTCAACAGCATGACCGGCAACGCGCCGGATCTTCCGAAGTTCGCCCGGGTGGCGCGAGAGCACGGCGCCCTCCTGTACGTCGACGATGCGCACGGCTTCGGCGTGATCGGAGAGCGCGCGCCGTATGAGCCGTGCCCGTACGGCATGCGCGGCAACAGCATCGTCCGCTACTTCGACGAGTCCTACGACAACCTCGTTCTCGTCGGCGGATTCTCCAAGGCGTACTCGTCGCTGCTCGCCTTCGTGGCCTGCCCGACCGCGCTGAAGGATCTGCTCAAGGTCGCGGCCTCGCCGTACTTGTACTCGGGGCCGTCCCCGGTGGCTTCGCTGGCCACCGCCCTGGTGGGGCTGGAGGTCAACGACAAGCGCGGCGACGAGCTGCGCCGCGTGCTCTGGGAGCGCTCCAAGCGCGTGCTCGACTGCCTGGCCTGCCTCGGTGTCCACACACCGAACCACTCAGGCTTTCCGATCATCGAGGTGCCGTTGCGTGACCACCGGCGAATTGCCGAGGTCGGGCAGTTCCTGTTCCAGCACGGCGTCTACGTGACGCTGGCTGCGTTCCCCCTCGTTCCCAAGGACGACGTCGGCTTCCGTATCCAGGTCACCGCCGCCAACACCGACAGCGAGATCGACACGCTCTGTGCCGCGCTCGAGGAGCTCGCGGAGCGCGGCGAGCTGCGCTCGGCGATGGCGCCCGAAGAGCGATCCGCGAAGGCTGCCTAACGATGGCGGTGCAGGACTTGGCAGCGCGACTCGACAGGCGTCGGCCGGCGGCGTGGCAGCTGTACCTCGTCGGCGGTGCGACGCTCACCGGCCTGTACGCGCTGGTGCCGCCGTTCAAGGGCAGCGCGCCGGTGATCAATCTCCTCGGCTTCTCCGGGCTGGTGGCGATGGCGCTCGGCATCCGGCGCAACCGTCCCCAGGCGAGGCTGGCCTGGTGGCTATGCGTGTTCGGCGTCTTCTTGTTCTTCCTGGGCGACGTCTACAC
>Ga0070731_10000459_pt1 | contig 56063 bp, 47 predicted proteins | sample Coa_R1_2_FD_66448 | JGI IMG/M metagenome (GOLD analysis project Ga0070731, IMG submission 66448) | Surface soil microbial communities from Centralia Pennsylvania, which are recovering from an underground coalmine fire - Coalmine... | ecosystem: Environmental > Terrestrial > Soil > Unclassified ... | reverse complement strand
CACGAGGCGGCGCTGCTGGGCGCGCGTGAAGTCGGCTTCACCGTGCTGTCGATGAGCCTTTCGTTGATCGCGGTGTTCGTGCCGATCCTGCTGATGGGCGGGCTGGTCGGGCGCCTCTTCCGCGAATTCGCGGTTGTCCTGTCGGTGGCGATCCTGATTTCGCTCATCGTGTCGCTGACGACGACGCCGATGATGTGCGCCCACCTGGCGATGCACCGCCCGCAACAGCAGCACGGGCGGTGGTATGTCGCCAGCGAGCGGGGCTTCGAGGCGATGCTCGGATTTTACCGCCGGACGCTGGCGCAGGCGCTGCGCTGGCCGGGCGTCGTGATGCTGCTCCTGTTGCTGACGGTCGCCCTCAACATCGGCCTGTTTTATTGGATCCCGAAGGGCTTCTTTCCGGTGCAGGACACCGGCCGCATGGTCGGCGGCATCCAGGCCGACCAGAGCATCTCGTTTCAGCTGATGCGGCAGAAGCTGACCGATTTCATTTCAATCATCCGCAAGGACCCTGCGGTCGCGAGCGTCGTCGGGTTCACCGGCGGCGGCCAGACCAATTCCGGCTTTGTGTTCGCCGCGCTGAAGCCGATCTCGCAACGCTCGCCGGTGCTGCAGGTGATCGCCCGGCTGCGGCGCCAATTGGGGCAGGTCGCCGGGGCGCGCCTGTTCCTCCAGCCGGTGCAGGACATCCGTGCCGGCGGGCGGGCCAGCAACGCGCTCTACCAGTATACGCTGCAAAGCGACGATCTCGCCCAGCTCTACGAATGGACGCCGAAGGTGACGGCGGCGCTGGAGAAGCTGCCGCAACTGACCGAAGTTAACAGCGATCTGCAGCAAAAGGGGCTGGAAACCGATCTGGTGATCGACCGGCCGACCGCGTCGCGGCTCGGCATCGCCGCCTCGCAGATCGACAACACGCTCTATGACGCGTTCGGCCAGCGCCAGGTTTCGGTGATCTATACGCCGCGCAACCAGTATCACGTGGTGATGGAGGTGGCGCCGCAATTCTGGGAAAGCCCGGAGACGCTGAAACAGATCTATGTCAGCACCGCGGGCGGCCCGGTCAAAGGCACCCAGGCCACCAATGCGCTCGCCGGCACGGTCTCCGGCAAGCCGGTGGCCGCGGCCAGCGCCGCCAGCACGGCTGCGCAGATCGCTTCCGACACCGCCCGCAATCAGGCGACCAATGCGCTCGCCAATACCGGTCGCAGCGCCACCTCGACGGGCGCCGCCGTCAGCACCTCGCACGAGAACATGGTGCCGCTGTCGGCGATCGCGCATTACAGCGCCAGCAACACGCCGCTGGCGGTCAACCATCAGGGATTGTTCGTCGCCGGCACGATCTCGTTCAACCTGGCGCAGGGCGTCGCGATCGGCGCCGCGTCGCAGGCGATCGAACAGGCGGTGGCCGCGCTGCACGTGCCGGCGACGATCCACGGCAGTTTCGCGGGCAGCGCGCAGCTGTTTCAAGAATCGCTCGCCAACGAGCCGGTCCTCGTCGCGACGGCGCTGCTCGCGGTCTACATCGTCCTGGGCGTGCTCTACGAGAGCTACATCCACCCGTTGACGATCCTGTCGACGCTGCCGTCGGCCGGGGTCGGCGCGGTGTTGGCGCTGATGCTGTGCAACACCGAATTCAGCCTGATCGCGCTGATCGGCGTCATCCTCTTGATCGGCATCGTCAAGAAGAACGCGATCATGATGATCGATTTCGCGATCAACGCCGAGCGCAGCGATGGGCTGGGCCCGCACGAGGCGATCTATCGCGCGGCGGTGGCGCGCTTCCGCCCGATCATGATGACGACGCTCGCGGCCATGCTCGGAGCGCTGCCGCTGGCGGTCGGGTTTGGCGAGGGCGCCGAGTTGCGCCGGCCGCTCGGCATCTCGATTGTCGGCGGGCTCCTCGTCAGCCAGGCCCTGACGCTTTACACGACGCCGGTGATCTACCTCTATCTCGACCGGGCGCGGCTGTGGGTCATGCAACACCGCGGCGGCGGTCAGCTGGCGCAGCCCGGCGAATGAGGCTGCCCCGCCTTTTGACGCCGGTTCCCCGGCGCACGCCCGGCAGGCACCGCCGCGCCACCCGGCGAATTTCGGGCGTCGCCGGGCTGGCGATCCTGCTGACGGCGAGCGGCTGCACGGTGGGACCCGATTACCACCGCCCGACCGCGCCGATTCCGGCCGCCTACAAGGAAGCCGGCTGGGAGCCGGCGCGGCCCTCCGACGCGATCGACCGCGGCGCGTGGTGGTCGGTGTACCGCGACCCGGCGCTCGACCGGCTCGAACGGCAGATCGACGTCTCGAACCAGAACCTCAAGGCGGCCGAGGCGGCGTTCCGCGAGGCCGAGGCGATCGTGGCGCAAGCCCGCGCCGGATATTTCCCGACCGCGACCGTCAACGCCGAGGCGCAGCGCTCGCGCGCCGCCGGCTCGGGGCAAATCTCGAATTTCTTCAGCGTCACCACGGCGGCAAGCTGGGTTCCCGATCTCTGGGGCAAAATCCGCCGCACCGTCGAGGGCAATATCGCCAGCGCCCAGGCCAGCGCCGGCGATGTTGCCAGTGCCCGCCTCGCGGCGCAGGGCCAGCTCGCCAGCGACTACGTGCAGCTGCGCATCGCCGACGAACTGAAGCGCCTGCTCGATGCCGCGGTGCAGGCCTTTGGCGAATCGCTGCGCATCACCCAAAATCAGTACAACGCCGGCACCGCCGCCGCCTCCGACGTAGCGCAGGCGCGCACCCAGCTCGAAAGCACCCGGGCCCAGGCAGTCGCGGTCGGGGTGCTGCGCGCCCAACTCGAGCACGCGATCGCGGTGCTGATCGGCAAGCCGCCGGCGGAGCTGACGATCGCGCCGGTCGCCGCCGTGCCGCCGCTCCCCGAGATCCCGGCGGGCCTGCCCTCGACGCTCCTCGAGCGGCGGCCGGACATTGCCGCCGCCGAGCGCCGCATGGCCGCCGTCAACGCCCAGATCGGAGTCGCCGAGGCGGCGTTCTTCCCCACGGTTACGCTGTCGGCCGATGCCGGCACCGCCGCCGCGACGCTCGGCAAGCTGGTCTCCGCGTCGAGCCGGCTCTGGTCGTTTGGCTCGACCCTCGTCCAGACGATCTTCGACGCCGGCGCCCGCCACGCCCAGGTCGAGCAGGCGCGCGCCGCCTTTGACGCGGCGGTCGCGGATTACCGCCAGACGGTGCTGAGCGGCTTCCAGCAGGTCGAGGACGAGCTGGCCGCGCTGCGCATCTTGGCGCAGCAGGCCGCCGCCGAGGACATCGCGGTCGCCTCGGCGCGCGAAGCCGAACGCATCATCTTCAACCAATACAAGGCCGGCACGGTCGCCTACACCAATGTCGTCGTCGCGCAGACCACCGCGCTCAGCAACGCCGAGACCGCGCTCAACGTGCGCCAGAGCCGGCTGCTTGCTTCCGTCGCGCTGATCCAGGCGCTGGGCGGCGGCTGGGAGGCCGGACAGCTGCCCGGCGCCGAGCGCATCGAACGCGACAGCCCGCTCAATTTCAGCCCGCTCCCGCCATCCGACGCGGTGCCGAGCTTCTGGGACGCCCTGCCCAAGCTGTGGTAGGCGCCGCGGCGCCTCACAGCGTCAGCCCAGCGACATAGGACGCGAGGTCGCGCTGTGCGGCGTCCAGCCCATCCTGGGCCTTGCCGGCCGCGGCCGAGGCGGTATCGATCGCGGTCTCGGTCTCAGTGAATTTGTCGAGCAGCCGCTTGTGCAGCGCCGGATCACCGCCGAGCACCGCGAGGTTGCTGCGCAGCCGGGCCTCGTCGCCGACGAGTTGGGCGCGCTGCTGCTTGAGGCGTTCGAGCTCGGTGCGTTGCCGGCCGACCGCCCGCCGGCGCGCCGCCAGCGCGCTCAGCGCCTGGCGCAGCTGCGGATCGAGCTCGCTTGATGCGACGAAGGCGCCGAGCCGGTCGTCATCGATGTCGAGGAGACGGATCGATTCCTCAAGCGGCTGTTCCTCGACGACGCTGAGGCGGGTGTCGCCGCTCGCTGGAAGCGCCAGCGGGATGCGATAGGCGCCGGGCGTCAGCTCGACGGTTTTCGGATCGGGTGCGGTCAACGCGGCGCCGGCACGGCGCGGCTGCTCGACGATGAGCCGCGGCGCCGCCGGCGCGTTGGCCTTCACCCGGTAGTCGGTGGTCCAGCGCAGCGCCCGGCTGATGTGGAGGACGCCGTCGGCGACCCGCGCCTTGACGATCGGTTGGCGCTCGCCGGTTGTCATGTCGACCGTCGTCTTGCCGTCGACGGCATAGCTCAACAGCCGCTTGTCACCGGGCGGCAGCGCCGCGAGGCGCGCGTCGCCGAGGTAGAGCGCGCCCGTTTGGGCATTCAGCTGATAGAGCGTCAACACCCCGGGCGGCAGGCCGCTGCCGCTGTTGTTGGCCAATTCGATCGCCGCCAGCGGGTGGCGGCTGGCGACGGCGGGCTGGTAGAGATCAACCCGGCGCACCGGCAGTTCGCGGTCAATCAGCGGCAAAACGAGGCTTTGCCCGGCCGCGACATCGACCTTGTAGGGCGGCGTGAAGGCGATTTGCGTCGCCTCCTCGGCGGCCGCCGCCGCGACGATCGGGGCCGGCGGCGGCGCGGCCGGTGCCGCCGCCGCAGTCGCATCGGCCGCCATGTTCTCGGCGTCGCGACGCAGCAGGCCCAATGATTTGCGCTCGAGCGGCATGGGTTTACCGGAAACCTGGGCGGCGACGATGCCGCTGTCCGGCGGCGGCAGGATGCGGCTGCCGGATTCGACCGGCACAACCGGGCGCGGCACGTAATAGCTCTCGTACAGCGCCTGGCGGAAGGTCACCGGGTTGCCCGATAAGAGGGTCAGTTCGACCCCCTGCCAGGCGCGTCCGCTGAAATTCTCCAGGATGGCCCAGCCTTGCAACCGGGCGGTGGCGGCCTTGGCATCCGGCGCCAAGCTGAGCCGGTAGGAGGCTTTCCACAGCGGCATCGCGACGACGTAGCCGACCCGCACTGTGCGCGTACCGCTGCCGCGCAGGTGCAGCGTCAGTTCGCGCCGCGCCGCCGCGCGATGGCCGGCGATGCGCTGCAGCGCGGTATCCACCTGCGCCTGCAGCTTGGCGTCGGCGAACGCGATTGCGTCGACATCCTGCAGGACGAATTGCTGCAGTCCGGCAGCGGTCATCACACTGACCCGCGAGCGGGTGTCGACAGCGCCGCCGGGGCCGGCGACCGCTTCCCGGTCGACATGCACGAGGCGGCCGCTTATCGCCTTCGGTGCGGCGACGCGGATCTCGGCGCCCTGCAGCGCGTTCAATAGATCGACCTCGGAATTGAGCGCGGCGCGGTCGAACGGCAGGTCGGCAAAGCTCTGGCTCAGCGGCTCGCGGCCCGGCAGCGTGATCTCGCCGGCCGAGCCCTCGGCATCGTAGACGGCGAGGCTCTTCAAGACGTCGTCGACCTGGTCGAGCGGCACGTCGAGGCCGAGCTTCGCATCGCCATCGACTTGCGCCTCGTATTCGAAATAGCCGACCCCGCCGGTCGACAGCACGACCCGCTTCAGTACGAGGTCGGCCGCCGCCGCCGGCACGGCCAGCAAGACCACGCCGACCACGGCGGCGAGCCGATATGCCGATCGCAGCGTCATTCCATTCCTCCCCGCGCGAAATCCACCGATGATCGCTAACGAGAATGGCGAATTTGCGGTGCTCCGGTGCTCATCTGGCGGCGGCGGCGCGGTCGGAACCCGCCTCTGCGGCCGCGCCGGGGCGATTGACACCCGCGCCGGGCGCCGACCACTGTGCGCCGTCTTGGCTGGCGAGCGGAGCGGATCGTGGCGGTTTCTGGTGAGGTAACGGCGCGGCTCGGGGTCGATATCGGCGGCACCTTTACCGACGTCGCGCTGGACGTGCGCGGGCAGCGCTTCACCACCAAGGTGTTGACGACGCCCGCGGCGCCGGAGCGCGCCGTCATCGATGCGATCCGCGCGGTGCTGCACGATGCCGGCCTCGCGCCGGGGAACCTCGCGATCGTCATTCACGGCACGACGCTCGCGACCAACGCGATCATCGAGCGCAAGGGCGCCCGGACCGCGCTCGTCACCACCGAAGGCTTCCGCGACACGATCGAGATCCGCCACGAGAACCGCTTCGAGCAATACGACGTCAACATCGACCTGCCGCCGCCTCTGGTGCCGCGCCGGTATCGCTATGTCGTGCCGGAGCGCACCGACGCGCGCGGCCGCACCGTCAGCCCGCTCGACGAAGGCGCCGTCGAGCGCCTCGCGGAGACGCTTGCCGCGCAGCGCATCGAGAGCGTCGCGATCGGCTTTCTGCACAGCTTCACCAACCCGGCGCACGAAGAGCGCACCCGCGACATCCTCGCCGCGCGCCTTCCCGATGTAACCTTCACCCTCTCGTCCGAAGTGTCGCCCGAGATGCGCGAGTACGAGCGCTTCTCGACCGCCTGCGCCAACGCCTATGTGCAGCCGATGATCGGCCGCTACCTCGCCAATCTCGAGGAATTGCTGCGCGCCGAAGGGCTCCTTTGTCCGCTGTTCCTGATGCTGTCGGGCGGCGGGCTGACGACGGTCGAGACCGCGATCCGCTTTCCGGTGCGCCTGGTCGAAAGCGGACCTGCCGGCGGCGCGATCTTCGCCAGCCACATCGCGCGGCAATGCGGCCTCGACAAGGTGCTGTCGTATGACATGGGCGGCACCACCGCGAAGATCTGCCTGATCGACGAATTCCAGCCGCAATCGAGCCGCGCCTTCGAGGTCGCGCGCATCTACCGCTTCAAGAAGGGCAGCGGCCTGCCGCTGCGCATCCCGGTCATCGAGATGGTCGAGATCGGCGCCGGCGGCGGCTCGATCGCGCGGGTTGACCGGCTGCGCCGCATCACCGTCGGCCCGGACAGCGCCGGCGCCGATCCGGGCCCCGCCTGTTACGGCCGCGGCGGCCTCTTGCCGAGCGTCACCGACGCCGACCTCTTGCTCGGGCGCATCGACCCGACCGGCTTTTCCGGCGGCCGCATGGCCTTGGACCGCGCTGCCGCCGAGGGCGCGATACAGCGCGAGGTCGCCGACCCGCTCGATCTGGCACTGCCGCTCGCCGCCTTCGGGTTGAGCGAGATCGTCGACGAGAACATGGCCAATGCGGCCCGCGTGCACGCGATCGAGAGCGGCAAGGATGCGCGCGGCCGCACCCTTGTCGCGTTCGGCGGCGCGGCGCCGCTGCACGCCGCGCGGCTCGCCGACAAGCTCGGGCTCGACCGGGTGTTGGTGCCGTCGAGCGCCGGGGTCGGCTCGGCGGTCGGATTTCTGCGCGCGCCGATCGCCTACGAGATCGTGCGCTCGCAACTGCAGCGGCTCGACGCGTTCGACGCCGACGCGGCCAACGCGCTCTTCGCGGCGATGCGCGCCGAGGCCGAGGCGATCGTGCGGCGCGGCGAACCGCAGGCGGCGCTGACCGAGACCCGCTCGGCCTTCATGCGCTATCGCGGCCAGGGCCACGAGATCGCGGTCCCGCTGCCGGCCGGCCCTTATCGCAGCGATGATGCCGCAGCGCTGCTCACCGCCTTCGAGGCGGCCTATCGCCGGCTCTACAGCCGCGTCATCCCCGGCGTCGAGGTCGAGGTCTTGAGCTGGGTGCTGCTGCTGAGCGGGCCGGTGCCGCGCGAGGATGCCGCCGCTCCACAGCTGCCGCCGCCCTCATACCCGGTGCCGGCGCGGCGCCGCGCCGTGTTCGATCCCGACGCCGCCGATTTCACCGAGGTCGCGATCTACAAGCGCGCCGCGCTCGCGCCCGGCGCCGTCATCCCCGGTCCGGCGGTTATCGTCGAGGACGAAACCTCGACCGTCGTCAGCCGCGCCTTCGACGCCCGCATCGACTGCTTCGGCTATATCGAGCTGACGCGGCGCTAGCGTCTTGGATCTCACCACCCAATGGGAGGAAGCAAATGACACTGCAACTGCGCCGGGTCGTCACCGGCCACGACAGGAATGGCAAGGCGATCGTGACGATCGACGAAATGGCGAAAACCGGATCGGCCCGCCCCGGCGTCACCACGAGCGTCGTGTGGTCGAGCGAGGGCTTCCCGATCAGCAACGACGGCGACGCCGACGAGTCCGGGCGCCAGGTCGGCACCTGGCATCCGAACGGCACCGTGTTCCGGATCATCGAGTTCGCGCCGGGCAACGGGGGGCGCAACCACCGCACCGATTCGCTCGATTACGCGGTCGTCATGTCGGGCGAGATCGACATGGACCTCGACGGCTCCGAGGTGCATCTCCAGGCGGGTGACGTCATCGTGCAGCGTGGCACGATCCACAACTGGATCAACCGCGGCAAGGAGCCCTGCGTCATCGCCTTCGTGCTGATCGACGCCAAACCGGTCACCGCCGGCGGCAAGGTGCTGCACGCGGTCGGCTGATCTCGGTCAGGGCGGCGCGAGCGGCCGCAGCGCGGCGATCGCGTCCTCGGTGTATTCGATATCGCCGTTCCAGTAGCCGACCAGCACGTCCCGGTTCAGTTCGATCCACGCGGTCAGTCGAGCCAAATCTTCGGGGTCGACCGCCCCTCGGACGGCGCGAACCCGCGGGCGCAATGCGACGGTGGCCATCTCCGAAGGCCTGATTTTGGCGCTGCGCGCGACCTTCACCCGAACGTCGTGTCGTGAGCCGCCCCTCTGCGAAATGAAGACGACGAATGGCAGCCCGGTTCGCTCCGGCCGCAGGTTGGCCATATCGAACAGCGCCTGCCCTTGCAGTTCGGTTTGCACGAGGCCCGTCCGCTCGTGCGGCGCTGCGGGCCTCGTCGAATACGACTTCCTGGCTGCCATTCCCTAAGATTACACCGTCACCATGCGGCGCAGTTCCTCGACGATTTCGGGGTTGGCGAGGGTCGAGACGTCGCCGGGGTCCTGGCCGCTGGAGACCGCCGCCAAGACCCGCCGCATGATCTTGCCCGAGCGGGTCTTCGGCATGTCGGGCACGATCCAGACATGCGCCGGTCGGGCGATCGGGCTGATCTCGGTGGCGACCGCGTCGGAGATCCGCTTGTGCAGTTCCGGGCTCGCGTGGCAGCCCGGCTTCAGCGCGACGTAGAGATCGGGGACGCGCCCCTTGATCGCGTCGGCGACCGGCACGACCGCCGCTTCCGCTACCTCGGAGACGGTCAGCGCCGCCGACTCGATCTCCTTGGTGCCGAGGCGATGGCCGGCGACGTTGATCACGTCGTCGATCCGCCCCAGGATGCGGTAGTAGCCATCGGCCGACTGCACCGCCCCATCGCCGGCGAAATACGGCCAGTCGCGCCAATCCGTGCTGTTCTTGTCCTTGCAGTAACGCGCGTAGTATTGCGCGACGAAGCGGTCGGGATCGCCCCAGATCGTCTGGAAGATGCCGGGCCACGGGTTGCCGATGCAGATGTTGCCGGCCTTGCCGGCGCCTTTGGGGATCTCGATGCCGTCCTCGTCGTAGATCACCGGGTAGATGCCGGGGAGCGCCGGGCCGGCGCTGCCCGGCTTCATCGGCCCCAAGGCCGGCGCCGTGCTGCACAGAAAGCCGCCGGTCTCGGTCTGCCACCAGGTATCGACGATGACCGCCTCGCCCTTGCCGACGACGCTGTGATACCAGCGCCAGACCTCGGGCTCGATCGGCTCGCCGACCGTCGTCATGTGCTTGAAATGGTAATTGTAGTTGTTGGGCTCGTCGGCCCCGGCGCGGCGCAACGCGCGGATCGCGGTCGGCGACGTGTGGAAGATGTTGACGTCGAGTTCCTCGGCGATGCGCCACGGACGGCCGGCGTCGGGGTAGGTCGGCACCCCTTCGTAGACGACCGTCGAGGCGCCGAGCGCCAATGGCCCATAGACAATGTAGGAATGGCCGGTGATCCAGCCGATATCGGCCATGCACCAGTAGACGTCTTCCGGATGGATGTCCTGGATGTACTTGGAGGTGCCGGCGACATAGGCGAGATAGCCGCCGGTGCCGTGCTGGCAGCCTTTCGGGCGGCCGGTCGTGCCGCTGGTGTACATCAGGAACAAGGGCGCCTCGGCCGGCATCTGTTCCGGCTCGACGCGATGGCCGCGATAGTTTTTGAGCAGGTCGTTGACGATGTGGTCGCGGCCTCTGACGACCGCGCTGGGGCTCGAGTACTTGCCGGGATAGCGCTGCCAAACCAGCACCTTCTCGACCTTGTGGCCCTGGGCGGCGGCGTCGTCGAAGGCGATGTCGGCCTTCTCCTTCTGATCCTGCAGATTGCCACTGCGGTAGTAGGAATCCATCGTGATCAGCACGCGGCTCTGCGAGTCGACGATGCGATCGGCGCAGGCCTTGCCGCTGAAGCCGCTGAACACCTGGCTGTGGATAACGCCGAGGCGGGCGCAGGCCAGCATCGTGATCGGCAGTTCGGCGACCATCGGCATGTGCAGCGTCACCCGGTCGCCGGGCTTGAGGCCGCAGAAATCCCGCAGCAGCGCGGCGAATTCGTTCACCCGGATAAAGAGATCCTGATAGGTCAGATGCTGGATCGGCTCTTCTTCCAGTTCCGGGACAAAATGAATCGCGGTCTTGTTTTTGTTCTTAGGCACGTGGCGATCGACGCAGTTGTAGCTGGCGTTGAGGCGGCCGCCGACGTACCACCTCCAGAACGGGGCGTTGCTGGTGTCGAGGGTTTTTTCCCACCTTTTGTACCAATCCAGCAGATCGGCATATTCGTCAAAGCAGGCGGGGAAATTTTCCGGGCGGAACCGCTCATAGATGCTCGCGTCGGCGAGATTGGCCTGGGCGATGAAGGCTGCGGGTGGCTGATAATACTTCTCTTCCTGCCAATGGACCGCAATCTCAGCTTCAGATACGTCGATCTGATCCGCCATTTCCTTGCTCCTGAAGCCGGCTCTGCGGCAGTCTACGCCGAACCGCCGCGGTTTTGAAGCGCCGGACCAGTAGCCGGCGGCGCTATGGATCGGCGAATTCGGCCAATGCGCCGAGCCGCGGCAGATTGCGGATCGACAGGCGCTGGTTGTTGATGGCCGCGATGCCGTCCTGCCGCAGGCGGTTGAGCGTGCGGTTGATATGCGCGCCGGTCAGCCCCAGCGCGTCGGCCATATGCTGCCGGCGCAGCGGGAAGGGGCAGTCGAGCGGGTCGATCCCGCCGCCGCGCTCCTGCCGCCGGTAGAGGCTCAACATCAGAAACGCGAGCCGCTGCATGGCGTCGCCGCAGCCGACCACGCTCAGCAATTCCTCGACGCGGGACGCCTCGGCGGCGACATGCCGGGCGAGACGCAGCGCGAGATCGGGCTCGCCGCGAAACGCCTCGGAAAGGAGCCGGGCATCGATCGCGCTGACGCGCAGCGGCGTCAGACTACGAACCGAATGTTCGCTGACGCCGAGCAGCGCGGTCTGCAAGCCGACGATCTCGCCCGGCATCAGAAAATCGAGGATCTGCCGGCAGCCGTTGGCATTGCGCCGAAACCGGTAGGCCCAGCCGCCGGCGATGCGGAACAGCCCGCTGCCGACCTCGCCCGCATCGACCAGCTGCCGGTTGGCAGGCAGCGCCAGCGACCGCAAGGTCAGCCGGTCGACCAGCGCCGCGGCGCGCTCGCCGAGCGACCGGAATACGTCCTCCGTATAACGATCACTGCGCCCGCGCGCCACCACAACGCATACCACCAAGCAGTCTAACTCGGATGATGAAAATAACGTAAAAAATAGCAGCGCAAAGCCAAGTAGTGTAACAAGGCTCCCTAGAAACCTGTGACCTAAGTGTCGCAGCGTTCTCTTCATGCCGTTACTTCAGCCTCGACAAATGTAACTGGCACCGCATGAGCGGGGCAGGTACACCGAACCGTGGTGCGACGCCACCTAGCCATCACGCCGGCAGCCCCGCCATGCGGCAAATGGTCTTCCATTCCGCTGCGCTGACCGGGCACACCGAGAGGCGCGACTGGCGCAGCAGCGCCATGCCGGCGAGGTCGGGCACCCCCTTCATCTCGGCGAGGCTGACAGGCTGCTTCACCGGCATCACCGGAGCGACATCGACCATGCCGAACTTGCCGGCGGGGTCAGCCGGATCGGGATAGAACGGCTGTACGATCTCGACGACCCCGACGATCTCCTTGCCTTCGTTCGAATGATAAAAGAAGGCGCGGTCACCGTGCTGCATCGCCCGCAGATTGTTGGCCGCCTGGAAATTGCGCACCCCGTCCCAATGCGTGCGGCCGTCCTTGACCATCTGGTCCCAGGAATACTTCGCCGGCTCCGACTTCAAAAGCCAATAAGCCATCGCCTTCCCTCTCAGATCTGCGCGTTACCCGGTCAGCGCGTAGTCGGCCTGATCCTCGTACACCGAACCCGCCTTGGTCGGAAAGCTGGCGATCAGGCTGAAATGGTCGACCGGTAGCGGCTCGGCGCGGAATTGCGCATGCGCGGCGAGAAAGCCCGCAAGCGTCCCGAGCGCGGGGTCGCGCAGCCGGGCCAGCGTCACGTGCGGCGCGAATTTGCGCGGCTCCGGCGCGAGCCCGATGCGAAGCAGCGCCTGCTCCACCTTGTCGCGCAACCGCACCAGTTCGGGATCGCGCTCGACCCCGACCCACAGCGCGTGCGGCCGGGATCCGCCAAATACGCCGGCGCCGGCGAGCTGCAGCGCAAAGCGGCTCCCCTTCACCCGGGCCAGGGCCTCGTCAACATCGACGGCGAGGTCCTCGCTGACCTCGCCGATGAACCGCAGGGTCAGGTGCAGATTGCCGGCGTCCACCCATCGCGCGCCGGGGATGCCGCTACACAGCAGCGACAGTCGCAGCTTCAGCTCCGGCGGAAACTCGATTCCGACAAACAACCGCAGCATGCCGCTCGCGCTCCCGGCATCGGGCTGGAGTGCCTCACGTGAACAGCGTCAGCACGCCGGTATGCCCGTACAGGCGATCGCGCGAGATCTCGCCGTTGGCGTAAAACCCGACGAGCGGGAAATCGCCGAGGGTTTCGCGAATCAGCCCGGTTTCGATCCCCCGCTCGCCGAACAGCGCCGCGCCACGAGCGATGCAGCTGACGTAAATGCCGGCCTTCGGCGGGCCTGGCAGACGCCCGGCGAGCTGGCGCAGCATGCGGCCGAGATCGGCCCGCGCGCTGTCTGGGTCGCGTCGGCAAAACAGGATCTGGTCGCCCGGCGCGACCTCGGCGCCGAGCACGATCCAGCCTTGGCGCGGATCGATCGCCATCAGATTGCGGACGAGATAATCGCCGGTGTCGGAGCCCTGAACCGGCAGCCCGGCGAAGATGACGCCGCCGAGGCGGCGCGGGTCCTTGGCCAGCTCGGGGCCGATATCGTCGTAGAAGGCTTGCAGCGCCGGGCGGCCGTCGATCGCCATCACCACGTTGTCGCGCGCCTCGTCGATCCGCCGCACCGGGCCGATCGGCACGCAGCCCTGCGTCAGGCCGGTCGCGACGGCAATCTCCGGCGCCAGCATCAGCCCCGCGATGCCGGCCTTACCGAGCGCGCTCGCGTCGCCGGCCAGCAGAGGCTGCTCGCAACGATGCGAGACGAGGCCGCCAACCAGGAACGCGCCGCTCGCCGCGGCGGCGTCGGTCGTCGCCCGCAGCAGGTTTTCGCAGCGCGGGTCGCCATGCACGAGGGCCAGCGCCGGCGACACCTTGTCGATCCAGCCGGCGTGCTGCCGCGGTAGCTCGGCGGCGGGATCGTCGGTCGCGCCAAACAGCCGAAAACCGTCGAGCGGCAACGCGGCGGTCATCACCGCGGCCGCCGGAGTGTCGTAGACCTCCTCGCCGCCGGCGCAGACCCCGAGCCCGACGCCGCCGACCCAGGCCTCGATGCCGAGTTGCTCGGACAGCTCCCGGGCCAGGGGCGGCAATAACCGGCCGGCCGGCTCGCTGACATAAAGGACGCCGAGCGTCGCACTGCCGCGCTCCGGCAGCTGCGCCATCAGACGCTCCACCATGGTGGCGGGATCGCCTTCGGCAAAGGCGGCGGCAAAGGGCGGGCTCATGATCGGCCTCCGATCAGCTTTGCAACATAGGGCGCGATGTGGTCGACCAGCACCGCGACGCCGCGTGCGTTGGGGTGCAGGCCGTCCGGCTGGTTGAGCTGCGGGTCCATCGCCACGCCATCGAGAAAGAATGGATAAAGCGCCACCGCATGCACCCGCGCAAGCTCGGGATAGATCCGGTCGAACCTCTGCTGGTAGTCCTTGCCCCAATTGGCCTGCGCCTGCATTCCGGCCAGCAGCACCTTGGCGCCGCTTGCTTGGATTTTGGCGATCATCGCGTCGAGGTTGGCGCGCACGAGCTTGGGGTCGATGCCGCGCAGCATGTCGTTGGCGCCGAGTTCGAGGATCACCAGCTGGGGCTTGTCGGCGAGCGACCAGTCGACCCGAGCGAGGCCGTCGGTGGTGGTGTCGCCTGAATTTCCGGCGTTGACGACATGGGCGTCGATGCCTTCGGCCTTGAGCCGCGCCTCAAGCCGGGCGGGAAAGGCCGCCTCGGCCGGCAACCCGAACCCGGCGGTCAGGCTGTCGCCAAAGGCGACAATCACCGGCACTCGGGGTGCGGCCGACGCGTCGCTGCCGAGCAGCATCCCGGCCACCATCAGCAGCGATCCGAACAGCCTCAACGATGTGCGACGGCGGCTCACAGCGGTGTTCCGTCAAGACCCGCGCGTTACACTGGGCAGCAGTGGGCGCTCCGTCAACCGCCGGCCCGGCGCCGGCGCGTTGATAAAACCGCTCGCCGCGCCATATCGACGGGACCCCGCCCACCGCTCTCGCTGTGCGAATGACGCCCCCGGTGCCGCCCGGCAGCCCGCTCGTCCTCCTCGAAGAGGTTTCGCTGAGCCTGGCGAGCGCCGCCGGTCCGGTCGAAATTCTGTGCGGCATCTCGCTCGCGATCGCGCCGGGCGAAGCGGTCGCCTTGATCGGGCCCTCTGGATCGGGCAAGTCGAGCCTGATGATGGTGCTGGCCGGTCTCGAACGGCCGAGCGCCGGCCGGGTCGTGCTCGCCGGTCAGGATCTTGCGGCGCTCGACGAAAACGGCCTGGCGCGATTGCGCCGACACCAGGTCGGCATCGTGTTCCAATCGTTCCACCTGCTGCCGACGATGACCGCGCTCGAAAATGTCGCGATCCCCCGCGAACTGGCCGGCGAGCGCGATGCGACGCGGACCGCCGCGGAAGCGCTGGAGCGCCTGGGGCTCGGCCATCGCCTCGGCCACTATCCGGCGCAGTTGTCGGGCGGCGAGCAGCAGCGCGTGGCAATCGCCCGCGCGCTGGTCGCCGGCCCGGCGCTGGTGCTCGCCGACGAGCCTACCGGCAATCTCGACGGCGCTACCGGGCGGGTCGTGATCGACTGCCTATTCGAAGAGCGCGCCCGGCTCGGTTCGGCGCTGCTGCTGATTACCCACGACCAAGCGCTCGCCGGGCGCTGCGCGCGCCGGCTGTTTCTCGAAGACGGGCGCCTCGTCGCCGAAGAGAGCACTGAGGGGCGCCGCATCGCCGCCGGGCAGCGCCTGTCGTGAGCCCGTTTCTTTACGCGCTGCGGCTTGCCGGCCGCGAATTGCGCGGCGGGGTCCGCGGCTTTGGCGTCTTTGTCGCCTGCCTGGTGCTCGGGGTCGGCGCGCTCGCCGCGATCGGCTCGCTCGGTGCGGCCGTCACAGCGGGCATCCGCGCCGACGCAACGAGCCTACTCGGCGGCGATGTCAGCGCCCATCTCCCTTACCGTCCGGCGAGCGCCGCCGAGCGAGAGTTTCTCGCCGCCAGCGGCTCGCTGTCCGAGGTCGCCAAGCTGCGCGCGATGGCGCGCTCGGAGGATGGCGCGCGCCACAGCCTGATCGAACTGCAAGCGGTCGATGCCGGCTACCCGCTCTACGGCGCGGTGGCGCTCGTGCCGGCCCGGCCGCTTGCCGCGGCGCTGGCGCCGAGCGGTGGCGTCTTCGGGGCGGCCGTCGAGGCGGCGGTCGCCAAGCGGCTGGGCGTCTCGCCCGGCGACGAGTTCCGCGTCGGCGACGCGGTGCTGCGCCTCACCGCGATCCTCGCCAGCCAGCCCGACAGCGCGTTGGACGGGCTCGCCTTCGGGCCGCGGGTCCTGATCGCGCGGGCGGGACTGCCGGTAACGGGGCTCACCCAGCCGGGCGCGCTCGTCGATTACGACTACCGCCTGCGGCTGCCGCCGGGGAGCACCGCCGCCGCATGGCTGCGCCGGGCACGCGAGGCCTTTCCCGAAGCCGGCTGGCAGCTGCGCAGCAGCGCCGACGCGGCGCCGTCGCTGCAGCGCCTGATCGACCGGATCGGTCTCTTCCTGAACCTCGCGGCTGTCACGGCATTGCTCGTCGGCGGGATCGGCATCGGCAACGCAGTTGCCCTCTATGTCACAAGCAAGACCTCGGCAATTGCCACGCTGAAATGCCTCGGCGCCTCGACCCGGCTGATCTTTGCCGCGTATTTCGCCCAGGTGCTGGCGCTCGCGCTCGTCGGCATCGCGGGCGGGCTCCTCCTCGGCGCGGCGGCTCCGGCGCTACTGGCGCCGCTGCTCGACCCGCTGCTGCCGGTGCCGCTGCGGCTCAGCCTCTATCCGCTGCCGTTGTTGATGGCCGCATCGTGCGGGCTGCTGACGACGCTGCTCTTCTCGCTGGGGCCGCTCGCCGCGATCGGCCGTATCCCGCCCGGCGCGCTGTTCCGCGAGCGGGTCGCGCCGGCGCCGCGCCACCTCGTTCCGCTCGCCGCGGCGGCAAGCGGCGCAGCGGCGCTCGGTCTCGCCGCGCTGGTTGTGCTTGGCGCGCCCGATCGCCGGGTGGCGCTGTGGTATGTCGGCGGCGCCTTCGCCGCCTTCCTGCTGTTGCGGCTGGCGGGCGTCGCGGTGGTCGCGGCGGCGCAAAGGCTGCCGCGCCCGTCCCGACCGCTGCTGCGCCTGGCGCTCGCCAATCTGCACCGACCGGGGGCGCCGACGGCGCGGGTGGTGCTGTCGCTCGGCATCGGCCTCAGCGTGCTGATCGCGATCGGGCTGGTCGAGGGCAATTTGGCGGTCGAAATCGACGGGCGCCTAGCCGAGCGCGCCCCCGCCGATTTCTTCATCGACATCCAGCCGGGCCAGCTCGCCGATTTTGCCGCGATCGTGCAGGGGACCCCGGGCGCCAGCTTCGACCGGGTGCCGATGCTGCGCGGCCGCATCACCCGGCTCAACGGCAACCCGGTCGAACAGGTGCAGGTCGCGCCACAAGCGCAATGGGCCGTGCGCAGCGAGCGCGGGCTGACTTACGCGGCGAGCCTACCGAAGGGCTCGCGCATCGTCGCCGGACGCTGGTGGCCGGCCGATTACAAGGGGCCGCCGCTCGTCTCGTTCGACGCCGGGCTCGCGCAGGGTATGGGCCTCAAGGTCGGCGACAGTTTGACCGTCAACCTGCTCGGCCGCGACATCACGGCGCGGATCGCCAGCCTGCGCCGGATCGACTGGGCTCAGCTCGGCATCAACTTCGCGATTGTCTTCGCCCCGGGCACGCTCGAGGCCGCGCCGCAGACCGATCTGGCGGCGGTCTACGTTGCAAGCGACGCCGAGGACGGCCTCGTGCAGCGACTGACCGAGCGCTTCCCGAATGTCTCGGCGATACCGGTGCGCGAGGCGTTGGCGGCGGTGACGCAGGCGGTGGCGACGATCGGCGGCGCGATCCGCCTCGTCGGGCTCGCGACGGTCGCCGCGGGGGTGCTGGTGCTCGGCGGCGCCGTCGCCGCCGGCCACCGCCGCCGCGTTTACGACGCGGTCGTGCTGAAAGTGCTGGGGGCGACGCGCGGCTCGCTCGCCGCAGCGTTCGTGATCGAGCAGGGAATCCTGGGCCTCGCGACCGCGCTTGTCGCGATCGCGCTCGGCACGCTCGCCGCCTGGGGCCTCGTCACCGGCCCGCTCAACAGCGACTGGGTATTCCTGCCCGGGCCGCCGCTGGCAACCGCCGCGCTCGCGGTGCTGTCGACGCTCGCCATCGGCTTTGCCGCCGCATGGCGCGCTCTCGGCGCCAAGCCCGCCGCCTGGCTGCGCAACGAATAGCGCCGCCGGCGCTCGCACCCTCATCGCGCCAGCAGCGAGAGGGCGTAGAGGGCGCCGCCAACCAGCCCGCCGACGATCGTCCCGTTCATCCGGATATATTGCAGATCGGCGCCGACCGCGGCCTCGATCCGATCGGAAAAGCTGCGCGGCTCCCAGCGGTGGACCACCTCGGTGATAAAGCGGATCAGCTCGGCGCGCCACGGCAGCGCCTCCGCGACCACCGCTTCGATCGCCATGTCGAGCCGCTGGCGCATCGTCTCGTCGGCTTTGAGCGCGTCGCCGGCCGACGCGATCATCAGGGTCAGCGCGCGCCGCACCTGCGACGACGGCGCCGCCAGATCGCGCAGCACGAGATCGCGGCAACTCGCCCAGGACGCGGCGATCCACGCCCGCACCTCGGGCCGGCCGAGCACCGCCCGCGGCGAGCCGCCGAATTGCCGCAGCGCCGGCGAGGTCGCCAGCCCGTCGGCGAATTCATCGAGCGACGCCAGCAGGCTTTGTCGCGCCGCGCCCTGCGGCTGGCGCAAATCCTCGATTAGCTCGGTGACGCCGCGCAGCACCGCCCGGGCGATCTCGCGGGTGATCGGGCGCGGCATCCAGCGTCGCCGCCGCTCGCCGGCCGCGGCAAGCAGCTGATCCTTATTCCGCGCCAGGAAGTCGCGGGCATAATCGAGCGCGCTGTCGAGCACCGCCTCGTGATAGCCGGCGGCGCTCACCGCCCGCATCAGGCCGCCGAGCAGCGGGGCCAGCCGCTCACCATTCAGTTGGTCGCCGATCGCGCGCCCGAGAAAGCGCGTCACCTGGCGATCATCGACGGCGCGCAACAGGTACGGCAGCGCCTTGACGATCTCGGCAGCGAGCGCCGCCGCGTTACGGCGCTGCGCCAGCCAGCCGGCAGTGCGGTCGGCGATCCTGAGCGAGCGCAGCTCGGGAAGCAGCAGTTCGGGCGTCAGGAAGTTGCGTTCGAGGAACACGGCCAGCCCCTCGCCGATCCGGTCCTTGTTGGCCGGTACGATCGCGGTGTGCGGGATCGGCAAGCCCAGCGGGCGGCGGAACAGCGCGGTCACGGCGAACCAGTCGGCCAGCCCGCCAACCAGTGCCGCCTCCGCGACGGCGCGCAGCAGCAGGAACGCCGGTCCCGGCCGGTGGAGCGCCAGAGTGCCGAGGAAAACGGCGCCCGACAGCGCGAGCATGCCCGCGGCAAGTGCCCGCGAAACCCGCAGGCGCTTCAGCTGTTCCTGATCCAAGCCGCCCCTCTTAGCAGCGCCAGCCGGGATGCCAGCGCTGCGCCCGGGCGACCAATCTGTCAATGCATCAGCAACAGAGGCAGCGGCGCCGTCGCGAGGGCGGTGCGGGTCGCCCCGCCGAATAGCTGTTCGCGCCACGGCGCGCGCCCATAGGCGCCCATCACCAGGAGGTCCGCCCCGACTTCCCGCGCGGCCTCCAACAGAATCCGGCCGAGGTGCCGGCCCTTGGCCGGTGGCAGCTGGCGAAGGGCAGCGTTCACCCCATGCCAGGCGAGGTAGTCGACCGCCGAGCCGCCGCCGACATCGCCGTCGCCGACCGTGATCAGCGACACCGCATTCGCCTGTTCTAGGAACGGCAGGGCGGCGGCGAGCGCCCGCACCGCCTGCGGCGAGCCGTTCCACGCCACGGCGACGACATAGCCAATGCCTGAGGGCGGCTCGGTCGGGGCCAGCACCAGCGGCCGCCCGCACCGCGCCAGCGTTTCCTCGATCGTGTCGGTATGGGGCTCTCGCACGACGCGGTCGGAGCGCCCGAGCACGACGAGATCGAAAAATCGGCCGCGACCGGCGACCAGCGCTCCGGTCGCGCCCATCTCTTCGCGCCAGATCGCCGATGGCCCATGCCCCCGCAGTTGCGGCAGGTTGCCATGCGCGATGCCATGCCGGCGGACGATCTCATCGAACAGGCCCCGCGTCGCGGCAGCCTTCGCTGCAGCATCGGCCATCACCGCTTCGACCAGCCCGGCCGCGCCCGGCCCGCCGAGGCCCTCACCGGTCGCGGCAAGCACCGCTCGCGGATCGGGCGTTACGTGCAGGCCCTCGAGGTGGGCCCCGAAGCGATGTGCTAGCTGACAGCCAAGATCAATGGCGCCAGCAGTGGCGCCGCCACCGCTCGCGGCGACAAGGATCGTGCGAATGGGCATGGCGGCCTCAATGCGACATCAGGACAGGCAGGGTCATGCTCTCGATGACGGTTCGCGTCGCGCCGCCGAGCATCAGCTGGCGCAGCCGCGAATGGCCATAGCCGCCCATTACCAGCATATCGGCTTCGATGTCGCTCGCCCGTGACAGCAGAATGTTGCCGACGCCAATGCCGGCCGACACCGTCGATTCAATCGTCGCCTTGACGCCGTGGCGCGCCAGATGCAGGGCGATGTCGGCGCCCGGCATCTCGCCGTGACCCGTCGGCACGGTCGCCGGATCGATCGCCAGGACGGTGACCGTTTCGGCCGCGCACAGCAGTGGCATCGCGTCGTTGATCGCGCGCGTCGCCTCGCGGCTGGTATCCCAACCGACCAGCACCCGCCGGCCGATACCGTCCCAGTGGCCGGCATAAGGGACGATAAGCACCGGCCGGCCGACCGCCAGCGCCACTTCCTCGGGCAGTGGCCGGTAGAGCGGCGCACGGGGATCGTCCGGGTCGATCTGTCCGAGTACGATCAGATCTGCGTAACGGCCGTGCAGTGCGGTGGTCTGTGACGGATAGCCCAAGGCAACCCGCCATTCGGCGGATAATCCGAGACGACTGGTCGTGTCCTCGAACATCTGGCGTGTTTGTTCGGCCTCCGCCCGCATCCTGCCGCCGAAATCGCGATAGAGCGGTTCGAGGATCGAGCGATCGAAGACCTCGAAATAGCCGTGGTCCTGCGCCGCGCCCACGGCAAGCGTCGTGTGCAGCCCGACGAGATGGGCATCGAAGCGCCGGGCCAGCTCCGCCGCCAGATCGAGACGCAAGCGGGCAGCCGGGGTCGTATCGAGCGATACCAGAATATCCTTGAAAGCCATCGCGATCCCTCCGGCATGCGAGCATACCATCGCCGGCACGCTCGGGCGCCGCTTTGCGTTATCGCTTCACCGATCAGCGATCGGCCGGCGGCTCGGGGTCGTCGGCCGGGATGACAAACCCGGAAACCGGCTCGATCCACACGATGTGGTCCCTAACCGCCTTGACGCCCGGCGTGTTTTCGACCAGCACCTGCAGCGCGGTCCGTTCGCGGTCATCGGTGATGCTGCCCTGCAGCTCGACGACGCCGTTCTCGACCTGCACGTCGACGCTGGCCCGCGGGCCCCATGGCTGTTTGGAGATCTCGGCGAGGATGCGCGTGCGGATTTCCGTATCGCCCGCCGACTGCGTCGCGGCCGCGGCCGGCAGCTTGTCGAGCAGCGCCCGCATCAGATTGGCGCGGCTAACGATGCCGACGAGGCGGCCATCCGCGACAACCGGCAGGCGCTTGATGTGATGCTTTTCCATCAACTCGACCACTGTGGCCAGTGAATCCCCGGGCATTACCGATACAACCTCGCTGGTCATCACCTCGCCGACCTTGCGCGCGTGCGAGTGTACGTAATCGCGCGCCAGTCGGCCCGGCGAGATCAAGAGCTCGAACCAGCGCGAATGCTGTCGGTCGGTGCCGGTCTCGGCACGGCGCAGGAGGTCTCCCTCGGTCACCATGCCGACCACCGCGCCGTGCGGATCGACGACGGGCAACCCGCTGATGCGTTTTTCGAGCATCTGTCGCGCGGCGTCCGCGATCGTCGCTTCCGGTGCAACGCTGATCGCCGGCTGGCTCATGACATCGCCCACGTTCATCATCACTCTCCTTCATCTGGCAGGCGCAGGCTAATCCTGCGCCAGGCCGGCGGCAGCGCCATCGTACAGCCGCATAATGCGCCTTGAGGATGTAATGACGATTCTGGCTGAGCCAATCGAAAGTGGCGCCTGATGTCCATCCGAAAATTCGACAAGCTGTTTCGGCCCGCCAGCGTCGCGTTGATCGGCGCAAGCGAGCGGCCTGGCTCGGTCGGCGCGGTCGTCCTCCGCAATTTGCGCCGCGCCGGCTTCAAGGGCGAGCTGCTGCTCGTCAACCCGCACCATCAAACCATCGACGGCATGCCGGTCTACCGCGACATCGCGAGCCTGCCGCGCTCGCCCGACCTCGCGGTCATCGCGACGCCGCCCGATACCATCCCGCAGCTGATCGCCGAGCTCGGAGCGCGCGGAACCCGCGCCGCGGTGGTGATCACCGCCGGGTTTGGGGAGCTCGGCGAGCGGGGGCGGGCGTTGCAGGGTGCCGCTCTCGACGCCGCGCGCCCGCACCTGCTGCGCCTGGTCGGGCCGAATTGCGTCGGGATCATGGTGCCTGGAATAGGGCTCGATGCCAGCTTCTCGCATCTCGCGCCCCCGGCCGGCGAGATCGCTTTTGTCAGCCAGTCGGGTGCCATCATCACCGCGATGCTCGACTGGGCGGCGCCGCGCGGTATCGGTTTTTCGCATGTCGTCTCGCTGGGCGACATGGCTGACGTCGATTTCGGCGACATGCTCGACTACCTGGCCGCCGACAGAAACACGCGCGCAGTTCTGCTTTACGTAGAGGGGGTCACGCACGGCCGCAAATTCATGTCGGCCGCTCGGGCCGCAGCGCGGCTGAAGCCGGTTTTGGTGTTGAAAGCCGGGCGCTCCAGCGCCGGCGCGCGCGCCGCTTCCTCGCACACCGGCATGCTGGCGGGCAGCGACCGGGTGTATGACGCCGCCTTCCGGCGGGCCGGCATCTTGCGCGTCGAGACCATGGAAGAACTCTTCGACGCGGCGCAAACCCTGGCCTTGACCGGCGTGCAGGATGGCGACCGCCTGGCGATCCTGACCAACGGCGGCGGCGCCGGGGTCTTGGCAAGCGATGCGCTCGAAGCCGGTGTGGGCCTTCAGCCTTTGGCACAAGCTCGCGGCGGGCGGCTCGCCGCGTTGTCGGTCGACACGCTGGCGCGGCTCGACCACGCGCTGCCGCGCACCTGGAGCCATGGCAACCCCGTCGACATCATCGGCGACGCCCCTGGGGTGCGCTACGCCACCGCGCTCGAAGCGCTGCTCGGCGATGATGGAGTTGACGCGATCCTGGTGCTCAACTGCCCAACCGCGCTCGCGATGCCCGAGGACGCGGCGCGCGCGGTGATCGATACGATCGCCGCCATCCCGCCGGCGAACCGGCACGGACGCAACATCTTCACCGCCTGGCTCGGCGAGCAATCGGCGGGCCCCGCACGCACGCTGTTCAACGCGGCAAAGATCGCGACCTACAACACACCCGACGAGGCTGTGACAGGGTTCCTGCACCGGGTGCGCTACCAGCGCAACCAGGCGCTGCTGCTGGAGGCTCCGCCGGCGCGCCCCGGCCGGTTTGCTCCCGATACCGCCGGTGCCGACGGCGCGATCGCCGCGGCGCTTGCCGCCGGCCGCGCGTGGCTCGATGCCGACGAGGTGGCGGCCGTGCTGGGCGCCTACCGAATTCCGTTGCCCGCCGCGCGGCACGCCGCCGACCCGCAGGAAGCCGCCGCCGCTGCGCAAGCGATCGGCTTTCCGGTGGCGCTCAAAATCCGTTCACCCGACATCACCCACAAAACCGATGTCGGCGGCATCGCGCTCGATCTCGGCGATGCCGCCGCGGTGCGCGACGCCGCGGCCGCGCTCGCCCAGCGGGTCGGCAACGCGAAGCCCGAGGCGCGGCTCGACGGGTTTCTGGTGCAGCAGATGGTGCGCCGCCCGGGCGCGGTCGAACTCTTGGCCGGCCTCGTCGAGGATGCGGTCTTTGGGCCGGTTGTGCTGTTCGGCCAGGGCGGCACGGCGGTCGAGGTGATCGACGACAGCGCCATCGCGCTGCCGCCGCTCAATGCGCTCTTGGCACGGGCGCAGATGAGCCAGACTCGGGTATGGCGATTGCTGCAGCCCTATCGCGGCAGGCCGGCGGCGGCGATCGACGCGATCGGCGACGTCTTGATCGCCCTCGGCCAGCTCGCCGCCGAGCACCCCGAGATCCGCGAGCTCGACATCAACCCCCTATTGGCCGACGCCGCCGGCGTGATCGCGCTCGACGCCCGCATCCGCGTCGCGCCGGCCGATACCGTCGGCGCCGCGCGGCTCGCGATCGCGCCCTATCCCAAGGAGCTCGAAAGCGCCGCGCGGCTGCGCGACGGCACCGATGTCGCGCTGCGGCCGATCCGACCGGAGGACGAGCTGCTGGTGCACGACCTCGCCGGGCATATGACCCCGGAGGATTTGCGGCTGCGCTTCTTCGTGCCTGTCCACGGCATCTCGCACGAACTCGCGGCTCGGCTGACCCAGATCGATTACGACCGCGAGATGGCGCTCGTGGTGCAGCACCACGGCACCGTGCTCGGCATCGCACGCTATTTCGCCGACCCCGACCGATTGAGCGCCGAATACGCCGTCGCGGTGCGCAGCGACTGGAAGGGCCGCGGCGTCGGCTATCTGTTGATGAACCGGCTGATCGCGGTCGCCCGTGAGCGCGGCATCGGTGAACTGGTCGGCGAGGTGCTGCGCGAGAACGGGCCCATGCTGGCGATGTGCCGCGAACTCGGCTTTGCGGTCGCCGCCGATCGCGACGATGCAAGCCTCCTCCGGGTGACGATGGAGCTGCTTTGAGGGTTCCGCGTGCGCTACCGCAGCAATGTGCCGGTCGTGCCGGTATGGAAGGCGGCGAGATCTTCCGGGCCGAAGTAGTTGATGTCGCCCGGCGTCGCCAAGCCGATCGCTGCGGCATAGGCGGCGAGCCCGATCGCGAGATCGAGATCGCCGTCGAGCAGGCCGTGGATCAGCCCGCCGACGAACGAGTCGCCGGCGCCAATGCGGTCGACGATCTCGACCGGGTAGCGCGGCGCATAGCGAAACTCGCCGTGCGCCAATAACAGATCGCCGGGTTCCGAGCCCGGCGAGCGGGTCAGCGCGACCAGCGGCATGCCGTAGCGTTTGGCGATTGCCTCGGCCAATGGCTCGGCCTCCTCGGCGAACCCGAGCACGGCGCGGGCGTCGCGCTCGGCGACGACGAAGAGCTCGAGATGAGGCGCGACCGTGTCGAGCATCGCGCGCGCCTCGGCGGCGCTGGTCAGCGTCGCGCGGTAGTTGAGGTCGTACGACACCGGTTTGCCGGCGACGGCGGCGAGCGCGGCGACATGCGCGACCAGCGCCCGGCAGGAAGGACCGAGCGCCGGCGTGATGCCCGACAAATGGAGCCGCGCGCTGTTGGCGATCAGCGCCTCCCACGGCGCGTCCTCGAAGCCAAGCTCGGACGCGGCGGATTGCTTGCGGTCGTAAATGACGCGGGCGTTGCGCGGCGCCGGCCCCGCCTCGAAAAACATCAGCCCCAGCCGCGCGCCCTCGATCCAGCGGACAAACTGCGTGTCCACGCCGTGGCGCCGTGCCTCGCCGTCGACAATGCGGCCGAGCGGCCCTTCCGGCAGCCGCGACACCCAGGCGGCGCGGCGGCCGAGCCGCGCCAGGAGGCAGGCCACATTGAGCTCGCTGCCGCCAACCCCGACCTCGAACCCGCGTGCCTGGTCGAGCCGCTGCATGCCCGGCGGCGACATCCGCAGCAGCGTCTCGCCGAGCGTCAGAAAATCGTAGCTGGGGATCGCCGATGCGGTATCGGTCATGGCGCGGTGCGACCTCGTCGAGAGAGTCAACCGCGCGGGCCGCCGGCGACGTAGATCACCTGGCCGGAGATGAACGACGCCTCCTCGCTACACAAAAAGGCTATCAGGTTGGCGATGTCGCGCGGCACCCCGGCGCGGCGCACCGGGATCTCGCGGGCGCGTTCCTCCTTCCACTCCTCGGGGTCGCGGCCCATGCGGATTGCGGTGGCGCGCGTCATCTCGGTGTCGATAAAGCCGGGCGCGACGGCATTGGCGGTAATGCCATAGCGGCCGAGCTCGATCGCGAGCGTCTTCGCCATGCCCTGCAACCCGGCTTTCGCGGTCGAATAGTTGGTCTGGCCGCGATTGCCGAGCGCCGAGACGGACGACAGATTGACGATGCGGCCCCAGCCGCGCTTGACCATCTCGCGCTGGGCGGCGCGGGAACACAGGAAAGCGCCTTTCAGGTGCACCGCCGCGACCGCGTCCCAATCCTCGTCGGTCATTTTGTGAATGAGGTTGTCGCGGGTGATGCCGGCGTTGTTGACGAGGATGTCGAGCGAGCCCAATCGCTCGGCGATCTCGCCGATCATTGCGTCGACCTCGGCCGCGAGCGCGACATTCGCCTTGAGGCCGATCGCCTTGACGCCATGCCGCGCCGCGATGCGTGCCGCAGTCGCCGCGGCGCCCTCGCCGTCGAGATCGCCGATCGCGATCATCGCACCGTCCTCGGCGAGGCGCTCGGCGGTCGCCTCGCCGATGCCGCGGGCGCCGCCGGTGACGAGCGCGACGCGTCCTTCCGACCGTCCGGCCATGTTCTTTCCTCTGCGATTGAGCGTTTTACGCCGCGAGGCTGTCGCACAGCGCCGCCGCCGGTGCAACCCAATTACCGTGCCGGCCGCGTCTCCGGCGGGGTCCGCAGCACGATGACGGCTTGACGGCGCAGCGAGCCTGATCGACATAGCGGAAATGAAACAGCCGCTTGCCGCTATCGCCGAAGCCGTCGCCCGCGAGGGCTTCGCCTTGGTGCGCGCGCCACAGATGGCCGTGGCCTTCGAAGAGGCGGGGCTGCGGGACTGGGGTCGCTTTGCACAGAGCTGGGGCGATCTCGGCGTCGACATGTACATGGCCGATGGCGGCCGCTATCGCCGCCGCCGCTTCGCCTGCTTCCGCGCCGCCGGCGGCGAGATCGCCCGCAAGCCGCATCAGCCGCACTACCAGAGCCGCGACTACAACCCGCTCAACGGCGGCGTCCAACGCTGGTTCGAGCCGGTCACCAGCGCGATCGGCGACCACCCCGCGCTGCAGGCCATTCTCGCGACGTGCCGCGACCTGTTCGACCGGCTGACCCCGCCGGAGCTGCGCCCGGCGTCGTGGCATATCGAGATCCACCAGTTCCGCATCGAGGCGCGCCCCGGCCAAGCCGGCCGGCCGACGCCGGAGGGCATGCACCAGGACGGTGTCGACTGGGTGCTCGTGCTGCTGGTCGACCGGGTCAACATCGACAGCGGCGAAACCACGATCGGCGACCTCGCCGGCGCGCCGCTCGGCAGCTTCACGCTGACGGCACCGCTGGACGCCGCGGTCACCGACGACAACCGCGTCTATCACGGGGTCACCCCGGTGACACCCCTCGATCCGGCGCGGCCGGGGCACCGCGATGTGCTCGTCGTTACGTTTCGCCGGGAATAGCGCCGCCGCTATCTCTCAGACACCGTAGCGGCGCCGCCAGGCGAGACCCTCCACCGTGTCGCCGAGCGGCTGGTATTCGCAGCCGACCCAGCCGGCGTAGCCCAATTCGTCGATGCGGCGGAACACGTAGTCCCAGCCGATCTCGCCGGTGCCCGGCTCGTGACGGCCCGGGACGTCGGCCAATTGCATGTGCTCAATCGAGCCGATCAGCGCGGCCAGCCGGGTCGTCACATCGCCTTGCGCGATCTGGCAGTGATAGATGTCGAATTGCAGCCCGAGCCGGTCGCGCCCGATCGCCGCGGCGATCGCCGCCCCCTGCTCCTGGGTGCGCAGCAGATAGCCCGGCGCGTCGCGCGGGTTCAACGGCTCGATGACGAGCTTGACCCCGGCCGCCAGCGCCCGCTCGCCGGCCCACGCGAGGTTGGCGGCGTAAAGCGCCAGCGCGGTGTCGAGCGGCAGATCCTGTGGCGGCATCCCGGCCATCACATGCACCCGCTTGCAATCGAGCGCCGCGGCGTAATCGAACGCCTGGTTGAGGCCGTCGCGGAAGGCCCCCTCGCGCCCGGGCAGGCACGCGAAGCCGCGCTCGCCGGCCGCGCGATTGCCGGCCGGGCTGTTGATCAACGCCTGGGTGAGCCCGTTGTCGTCGAGCCGCGCGCGCAACTCCGCCGCCTTGTATTCATAGGGCGAGGCGAACTCGACGCCGGTAAAGCCGGCGCGCGCCGCCGCCGCGAAGCGGTCGAGAAACGGCACCTCCGGAAACAGAAAGCCGAGATTGGCGCAGAACCGCGGCATGCCCGCTACACCTTCAGCACTTCGGCGCCCGGCGCGGCTTCGAGCTCGCAGGGGTTCACCGTCATGCACAACAGGCTGTAGTAACCGATTGCGGTCGTCAGCTGGATCAGTTCGTCGTTGCCGAAGCGGCTCTGCATCGCCTTGAAGCTCGCCTCGTCGACCCGGTGCTTGCGCAATAGCGCCCGGGTGAATTCGATGATCTGCGCATCTTCGGGCGGCAGGCCGCGCGAATGGTTGTCGCGGATCGCCGCGATCGTCGTCTCGGGGACGCCATGCCGGCGCGCGCCGCCAGTCTGCGCGCCCCAGACATACATCGCCTCAAACTCGCGCGCGACGGTCATCGCCGCCAGCACCCGCACCCGCATGTCGAGCGAGCCCTCGAACCGCACGTAGGCGCCGAGATGGGCCACCCGCTCGGCGACTTCCGGGGAATGCAGGAACATCGTGAACGGACCCTGCACCGCGCCGCGACTGGCGACGATGCTGTCGAACGTTGCGTGGTCCTTCTGCGGTACCTGGTCCTTGGTGGTGATCGAGGGCAGCCTTGCCATGGTCGTTCCTCCCGGGAGATCAGATTATTCGACGCCGACCGCCGCGCCCAGCGCCTCGCCGATCGCCTGGTTCAGCACCAAATCGGCGATGCGGTCGAGGCCGGTCGGCTCGCGGTTGACGATGACGAGCGCAGCGCCATTGCGCTTGGCCAGCTCGGGAAACCCGGCCGCCGGATAGACCACCAGCGACGAGCCGAGCACGATAAAGAAATCCGCGGCGAGCGTCTCCGCTTCGGCGCGGCGCATCTCGGCCTGCGGCATCGCCTGGCCAAACGAGATCGTCGCGGTCTTGACGAAGCCGCGGCAGCGCCGGCAGCGCGGCGCCGCGCCGTCGCGCTCAAAGGCGGCGCGGATGTCGTCGAGCTCGTGGCGGGCGCCGCAATCGAGACAGGTGGCGTAGGTGGTGTTGCCGTGCAGTTCGATGACCCGCTCGTCCGGCACGCCCGATTCCTGGTGCAGCCCGTCGATATTTTGCGTGATGACCGAGGAAACCGTGCCGCGCCGCACCAGTTCGGCGACCGCACGGTGGCCACGATTGGGCCGCGCCGCGACAAGTGTCTCCTCGAGCGCGAAGCGGCGCCGCCACGTCTCGCGGCGCGCCTCGTCGGACGCCAGAAAATCGCCGAAATCAATCGGCGCCATGCGCGACCAGATGCCGCCGGGGCTGCGGAAATCGGGGATGCCGGACTCGGTGCTGATGCCGGCGCCGGTAAACACCACCGCGCGCCGCGCCGCCCCGATCAGGCCGGCGAGCGCGGCGATTTCGCTATCGCTCTCCATGCTGGCAGTTTGGCACAGCTCGCCTCAGCGGTCGATCCAGGCGATGCGCAAGACGTTGGTGGAACCCGGCGTGCCGAACGGCACGCCGGCGGTGATGACCACGCGCTGGCCGGCGCCGGCAATCTCGTCGCGCAGCGCCGCGCGTACCGCCTTCTGCACCATATCGTTGAAGTTCTTGATGTCGGCCTGATGCATGCAATGCGCGCCCCACAACAGCGCGAGGCGCCGCGCGGTCGCGAGGTTCGGGGTCAGCACCAGGATCGGCGCCGCCGGACGCTCGCGCGCGGCGCGCAACGCGGTCGCGCCGGAGCTGGTGAACGACACGATCGCCGCCGCCCCGATCGTCGCCGCGACCTGGCAGGCGGCGGCGCTGATCGCGTCGGAATTGGTGTGCTCGGGCGGCATCCGGCTGGCGTCGAGCGTCGCGAAATAGAGCGGATCGGCCTGCACCCGGCGGGCAATGCGGTCCATCATCGCGACCGCCTCGATGGGGTATTGGCCAACCGCGGTCTCGGCCGACAGCATCACGCCGTCGGCACCCTCGTAGACCGCGGTCGCGACATCCGAGGCCTCGGCCCGCGTCGGGGTCGGCGCCGCGATCATCGATTCGAGCATCTGCGTCGCGACGATCACCGGCTTGCCCGCCACCCGGCAGGAATGAATGATCTGCTTCTGCACGCTCGGCACGTCCTCGGGCGGCATCTCGACCCCGAGATCGCCGCGCGCCACCATCAGCGCGTCGGCCAATTCGATGATCTCGCCGAGCCGCCCGATCGCCGCCGGCTTTTCCAGCTTGACCAGGAGGCCTGCGGCATTGCCGATCAGCTTCCTGCCCTCGGCGACATCGTCCGGGCGCTGGACAAACGACAGCGCGACCCAGTCGGCGCCCTGCTCCAGCGCGAAGGAAAGATCGGCGCGGTCCTTCTCGGTGACGGCCGAGATCGGCAGAATCGCTTGCGGCACGTTGACGCCCTTGTGGTCCGACAGCGTGCCCCCGACGATGACCTCGGTATCGGCGAAACTGGCGCCGCAATCGGCGACCCGCAGCCGTACCTTGCCGTCGTCGAGCAGGAGGTCGGTGCCCCGCGTCAGCGCCTCGAAGACCTCGGGATGCGGCAGCGGCGCGCGGCCGGCATCGCCGGGGCTCGGGTCGAGGTCGAGGCGGAAGCGGCTGCCGGGCGTCAACTCGGCGCTGCCGTCGGCGAAATTCCCGAGCCGCAATTTCGGACCTTGCAGGTCGGCGAGGATGCCGATCGGGCGCCCGGTGTCGGCCTCGACCTGGCGGATCTCGGCGAAGCGGGCGCGGTGCTGGTCATGCGTGCCGTGGCTGAAGTTGAGGCGGAACACGTCGACCCCGGCGTCGAACAGCGCGCGGATGCGCTCGTAGCCGGCGCTCGCCGGCCCCAGCGTCGCGACGATCTTGGCGCTGCGCCGGCGGCGCAGCGCAGGTGCATCTGGGTGCCGGTTGCGGCCGCGCGCCCGCTCAGCGTTCGTCGGGGATCGCACCGACAAGAATGGCTCGGAAGTCGTTGACATTGGTCAAGGTCGGCCCGGTTGTGACGAGGTCGCCAAGGGCAGCGAAAAACCCGTAGCCGTCATTCTGCGCCATCGCCTCGCCGATCGCGACTCCCTGCGATGCCGCACGGGCGATGGTATCCGGGTAGATGATCGCCCCGGCATTGTCCTCGGTTCCGTCGATTCCGTCGGTGTCGCAAGCCAGCGCCGCGATCCCCGGCGCCCCGTCGAGCGCGGCTGCGAGCGCCAGCAGGAACTCGCTATTGCGGCCGCCGCGGCCGGCGCCGCGCACCGTAACCGTGGTTTCGCCGCCCGACAGCAAAACCGCGGGGGCCTTCACGACGGTCTCACCGACGCGAAACTGCCCGGCGGCTACTTGCAACGCGATCGCCGCATGCACCGCGGCAACATCGCGCGCCTCGCCCTCGATGCGGTCGCTCAGCACGATCGGCGTGACATGGCGCGCAAGCGCGGCATCGGCGGCGGCCGACAGCGCCTGCTGCGGGCTGGCAATCAGCGCAAAGCGGGTGCGGGCGAAGGGCGGATCGCCGGGCTTCGGCGTCTCCTCGGCTGCCGCGGCGAGATGGGCGATGATTGCTGCCGGTTCGGCAATGCGGTATTTGGCGAGCACCGCCCGCGCATCGGCAAAGCTCGTAGGGTCGGGAACGGTCGGGCCAGAGGCGATCACGGCCGGGTCGTCGCCCGGCACATCGGAGATCGCCAGGGTCACGACGAGCGCCGGCGCGGCCGCGGCCGCGAGGCGGCCGCCCTTGATCGCCGACAAATGCTTCCTGACCGCATTGATTTCGCCGATCGTCGCGCCGCAGCGCAACAGTGCGCGCGTCATCGCCTGCTTGTCGGCAAGGGTCAGCCCCGGAGCCGGCAGCGTCAGCAGCGCCGAGCCGCCGCCCGAGGCGAGGCAGACCAGCTGGTCCGCCGGCCCGAGCCCGCGCGCCAGATCGAGGATGCGGCGCGCCGCCGCTTCGCCGGCCGGATCGGGAACGGGATGGCTCGCCTCGACAATCTCGATGCGCTCGCAAGGCACGGCATGGCCGCGTCGGGTGACGACCAGGCCTTCGAGCCGGCCGGGCCAGGCCAGTTCGAACGCGCGCGCCATCGCCGCGGAGGCCTTGCCGGCGCCGACGACGACAGTGCGCCCGCCGACGGCCTGCGGCAGATGCGCGCCGATCGCGCGCGCCGGATCGGCCGCGGTGAGGGCCGCGTCAAACAATGCGCGAAGAAATCGTTGGGTCGCGCCACGCTGCCGCGTGTTCACCGCTCGGGGTACCTGTGCGTCAATTGCTGCGGCGCGATTGGCGCTTGCCATTCGCGGCGCCATTTCATATCGACCGTAGCGGAAAGGCCAGCGCTAGATCCGCGCCACGTCTCACCACCGCGAAGGAGAGGGGTGAGGCGTGAAGTGAGCTGTGCTCTCTGCCGCCATTCTACAGCCGCCGCGAGGGAGAGACGAGTGAGGGTTTTTGGCCGACGAGGCGCCATGATCGCGGCTTCGTTGGCGCTGTTGGCGATGCTCGATGCGCCGGTTGGCGCCCAGCCGCGCGACAACGCGGCGCCAAGCCCGGCCAAACCCGCCGAGAGCTCGGCGCCGCCCAGCACCGTCAAGCCTGCCGAGAACGCGCCGCCGCCGGCCCCCATCAGGCCCGCGGACAAGGCGCCGCCACCCCTTCCCAAGCCCCCCGAGAGCGCCGCCTCGCCGCCCGCGCCCAAGCCAGCCGAGAGCGTGGTGCCGCCGACCCCGGCGAAACCGCCCGAGAGCGTCGCGGCGCCGCGGCTGCCGCCGCCGCCAGAGTCGCCCTTTGCCGAATTGTTCTCGCAACTGGCCGGCCGAGTCCTGGGTGTGGTGGTCAATATTTCGACCGAGGCCGCGCCGCCGACCGCCAAAACCGCGCAGGAGGTGCCGCAAAACTCGCCTGGAACCACACTCGACGAAGTTTTCCGCGATTTTTTCGGCGAGAAGGGTGCACCGGGCGGCTCCGGCGCTCCCATTGCCTCGCTCGGCTCGGGATTCATCATTGACCCGACGGGATTGATCGTCACCAACAACCACGTCATCGCGAATGCCGAGCAGATCACGGTGACGCTTTCCGACAACACCGAACTGCAGGCGCATGTCGTGGGGCGCGACGCGGTGACCGATCTCGCGCTCCTCCGAGTCGACGCCAAGACGCCGCTGCCGGCCGCGACCTGGGGCGATTCCAACAAGGCCAAGGTGGGCGACTGGGTGCTCGCGATCGGCAACCCGTTCGGGCTCGGCGGCACGGTCACTGCCGGGATCATCTCGGCGACCGCGCGCGACATCCATTCCAGCCCCTACGACGACTATCTGCAGACCGACGCGTCGATCAACCGCGGGAACTCGGGCGGCCCGATGTTCGATCTATCGGGTGCGGTGATCGGTATCAACACCGTGATCTATTCGCCCTCCGGCGGCTCGATCGGCATCGGTTTTGCGATCCCCTCGGCGCTCGCCGAGCCGATCATCGAGCAGCTGAAGGCGACCGGCAAGGTCGAGCGCGGCTGGATCGGCGCGCGGATTCAGCCGGTTACCGACGACATCGCCGAGAGTGTCGGGCTCGACAAGAGCCGCGGCGCGATGATCGCCGCCATCGATCAGGACAGCCCCGCCGCGCAGGCCAAGCTGCAACCCGGCGATGTAATCCTCAGCTATGACGGCACCGCGATCGAGCGTAGCCGGCAGTTGCCGCGGCTGGTCGCCGCGACGCCGCCGGATAAGAAAGTGAAGCTGGCGGTCTGGCGCGACGGCAAGGAAACCGAATTTGAGCTGAAGGCGGCCGCGCTCAACCCTAACCGCCCGCCACCGCCGCCGCGCCCGCCGGAGAAACCGAAGCCGCCTGTCACGGTTGACGCGCTAGGGCTCAAGCTCGCCAAGCTGAGCCCAGAGCTGAGCAAGCAGTTTTCGCTGCCCGACGGGGCGCGGGGGGCGGTCATCACCGAGGTGCCGCCGAATAGCGCCGCGGCCGCGCAGGATTTGCGCCCCGGCGATTTGCTGATCGCGATCGGGCACGCCAAGGTCACCGGCCCGGAAGAAGTGCCGCAGATCGCGGCCGCCGCGAAGAAAGCCGGGCGCAAGAAGGTGCTGGTGCGGGTCGAGCGCGCCGGCAACACCCGCTTCGTCGCGCTGCCGGTCGAGGCCACGAGTTGACAGCGGCGCGCTGCTCGATTGCGTGGGGACGCTGCGCATGAAGTGGCCGCGATGGTCGATCAGGACCCGTGATCCCAATGATTTCCTGCCGGTCCTGATCGGTTGCGTCATGCTGTTTGTGTCATTGCCCGGGTTCCTCGGGGTCTGGCTCTTTCCCGATCGCAATGCGGGAAATCTGGGGACGGCCCTGATGATCCTGCTGGGTAGCGGGATCGTGCTGGGCAGCGGGTTCATCGTGTTCGGCGTCCGGATCAGCTCGGTTCCGGGGTCGCTGGCTTACCGGTTGACCCACGGCCGGCTGTTCTCCGGCTAGGTTACTCGGCGTCCGGTTGTTTCGATGGCTGAGCGTCGGCGAAGGCGGCGATCGCCATGCAACTTTCGTATACTCGCATGACTCGCGGATAGGGCGCGAGATCCTGGCCAAAGGTTCGCGCCGGTGTCACCTGGGTCACCAGCCCGATATCGGCGAGGGTCGGTGCGTCGCCATGACAGAAGCGCCCGCTCTCGGGGTGCTCGGCCAGCAGCGCCTCAATCGCCGTCAGCCCGGCGCCGAGCCAGTGCGAGATCCAGCCCATGAGCTGCTCCTGGCCGAGCCGCAACTCGTCGATCAGGTAGTGGCGGATGCGCGGCACGATCAGCGGATGCGAATCGGCGATGTTGATCAGCGCCAGCCCGCGCACCCAGGCGCGCGCCGCGATATCAGCTGGCAGCAGCGGCGGCTGCGGGTATTTCTCGTCGAGGTATTCGAGGATCGCCAGCGACTGGAATAATTTCGTCTCGCCGTCGATCAGCGTCGGCACCACCATCTGTGGGTTGAGCGCGCGATAATCCGGCGCGAACTGGTCGCCCTTTTCCAGGTGAAGAAACAAATCCTCGCGCGTCAGCCCCTTCAGGTTGAGGGCAATGCGCACCCGGAAACTCGCCTGCGAGCGGTAATAGGTATAAAGCTTCATGATCGCTCTCCCCCTTTTGCGGGCTGGACATCCACAGTGGCATTTGCCGGAATGATGTCAGGCCTCCACGGTGTACGCCATGCCCGATGCCTCGCTCGATACGCCGCCCCAGCCGACGCGGCTGGCCGACTACCGGCCGCCGGAGTTCCTGATCGACGAAGTCGACCTCGTGTTCGATCTCGATCCATTCGATACCAGGGTCGTCGCGCATCTCCTGCTACGCCGCAACCCTGATGCAGGCGCCGGGGGAGCGCCGCTGCGCCTCGACGGCGACGAACTCGAGCTGGTCGCGCTGTCGCTCGACGGGCGGCTGCTCGGTGCGGCGGACTACCGCATCGAGCCGGACGGCGCCTTGGTGGTGGAGGACGCGCCCGACCGTTTTGCGCTCGACATCACGACGCGGATCGCGCCCGAGCGCAACAGCGCGCTGAGCGGGCTCTACGTCTCGGGCGGCAACTTCTGCACGCAGTGCGAGCCCGAAGGCTTCCGCCGCATCACCTATTTCCTCGACCGCCCGGACGTGATGGCGCGCTACGCGGTGACGCTTCGGGCCGACAAGGCGCGGTTTCCGATCCTGCTGTCGAACGGCAACCCTGCCGGCGCCGGCGATCTCACCGACGGCCGGCATTCGGCCCGCTGGGTCGATCCACACCCCAAGCCTTCCTATCTCTTCGCGCTCGTGGCCGGCGACCTGGTCGCGGTCAGGGACCGCTTTCGCACGCGCTCAGGCCGAGAGGTGTCGCTGGCGATCTGGGTGCGCCGGGGCGATGAGGATAAATGTGCTCACGCAATGGCCTCCCTGAAGAAGGCGATGCGCTGGGACGAAGAGACCTTCGGGCTCGAATACGACCTCGACGTCTTCAACATCGTCGCGGTCAGCGATTTCAACATGGGGGCAATGGAGAACAAGGGCCTCAACATCTTCAACACCCGCTACGTGCTGGCGCGGCCCGATACCGCGACCGACAGCGATTACCAGGCCATCGAGGCAGTCATCGCGCACGAATATTTCCACAACTGGACCGGCAACCGAGTGACCTGCCGCGACTGGTTCCAACTGTCGCTGAAGGAAGGGCTGACCGTGTTCCGCGACCAGCTGTTCTCGGCTGACCAGGGCAGCCCGGCAGTCTGCCGCATCGCCAACATCCGCGCTCTGCGCGCCGCCCAATTCTCCGAGGATGCCGGCCCGCTGGCCCATCCGGTGCAGCCGCAAAGCTACCTGCGGATCGACAATTTCTACACCGCGACGGTCTACAACAAGGGCGCCGAGGTGATCCGCATGATGCATACCCTCTTGGGGCCGCAGGGTTTCCGCCGCGGCATGGATCTCTACATCGCGCAGAACGACAACCACGCCGCGACGATCGGCGATTTCGTCGCGGCGATGGAGGAAGGCGGCGGCATCGATCTCAGCGAATTCGCGCTGTGGTACCAGCAGGCCGGCACGCCCGAGATCACGGTCGCGGACCGCTACGATTCGGCGACGCGCAGCTACGAACTCGAGGTCACCCAGCGCGTGCCGCCGACCCCCGGGCAGCCGGAGAAACAGCCGATGCCGGTGCCTCTGGCAGTCGGGCTGCTCGGGCCTAACGGCGATGAGCTGCCGACCCGCCTCGACGGCGAGCGCGAAGCCAAAGCCGGCACGCGGACGGTGGTCGCGGCGCGCGAGCGCGAGACCTTCCGCTTCGTCGACGTGCCGGCGCCGCCGGTGCCCTCGCTGCTGCGCGACTTCTCGGCTCCGGTCAAGCTGCAGGGCGTGCCGCTCGAAAGCCTCAAGTTTCTCGCGATCCACGACGGCGATCTGGTGGCGCGGTGGGATTGCGGCCAACAGGTTCTGACCCGCATGCTGCTCGACCGGGTCGCAGCCCATCTGCGCGGGCAATCGGCCGCGCCGCTCGATCCGGATATTGTCGCGGCGATGCGCCAGGCGCTCGCCGAGGCAGAGCGCGACCCGGCCTTTGCCGCCGAGGCGCTGGCGCTGCCCGGTGAGACGACGCTCGCCGACGAGATGGCGGTCGTCGCAGTCGAGGCGATCCACGCAGCGCGCGACAGTACCCGCGCCGCGCTTGCCCAGGCGCTCGCGGAGCCGTTCGCCGATACCTATCGCCGTCTCGCCGACCCCGGCCCCTACCGGATCGACGGCCGCGCGATCGGCGGGCGCTCTCTGCGCAATGTCTGCCTCGGCTATCTCGCCGCCGCCGACAGGGCCGAAGGGATCCGCCTCGCCAAGGCGCAGTTCGACCAAGGCGCCAACATGACCGACGTGCTGGCGGCGCTCGCCGTCCTCAGCGATATCGACTGCCCGGAGCGGGTTGCCGCGCTCGATGCATTCTACCGGCGCTGGGAAGGCGATCCGCTGGTGATCGACAAATGGTTCGCCTTGCAGGCCCGCGCCTCACTGCCGGGCACCATCGCGGCGGTGCGCGAACTGGCGCGGCATCCCGCTTTCAGCCGCGCCAACCCGAACCGGGTGCGCGCGCTGGTCGGCGCCTTTTCGCAGGCCAACCAGCTGCATTTCCACGCGGCCAGCGGCGACGGCTACGCCTTTCTCGCCGACGAGGTGCTGGCGCTCGACAAGCCCAATCCGACGACCGCGGCGCGGCTGGTGCAGCCCTTGGGGCAATGGCGGCGCTACGACGCCGCCCGCCAGGGACTGATGCGCGCCGCGCTCGAGCGCATCCTCGCCACCCCCGGCCTCAGCGCCAACACCTACGAGATGGTGGCGAAGAGCCTCGACGGGGCCGACTGAATTCTGGGACGGGTAATCTCGCGGTCGGGCTGGGGAGCGAGCGGCTACTCGTCGGCCACGACCGCCGGATGGCTGCGATGCCGCGCCAGTTCGCCGCCCAGCCGCTTGCGCGCCTCGTCGCGGATGACCCTCGCCAGTTCGGGCTGGCGGGCGAGCAATTCGTGAAAATCGACGATGTCGAGGGCGAGGAGGGTGCAGGCGTCGGCGGCGACAACGGTGGCGTTGCGCGGGTCCCCGGTCAACAGAGCCAGTTCCCCGAAGAACTCCCCGGCCCCGAGGTAGAGTGGCCCGGTCTGCAGCTGGATCTCGACCTTGCCGTCGACGACGAAATACATGCAATCGCCGGGCTCGCCGCGGCGCATCACGACGGCCCCCGTCGGGTAGTCGCGCGGCCGCAACAGCCGCGCGACCTCGGCGATCAGCGAGGCGCCGATATGGTGAAAAAACGGCACCTTGGCCACCAGCTCCCAGGTGCGCAGAAACTCCCGGCGGCGCAATTCCTCGGCGTAGCCGTTGACGAGAATGCCGGTCCACAGCGCGAAAATCAGGATGCCGCCGACCATGACGACACCGGAGAGCGCCCGCCCGGCGACGGTATGCGGCACGATATCGCCGTAACCCGTCGTCGTGATTGTCACGATCCCCCACCACAGTGCGGCGGGGATCGAGGCGAAGGCCTCGGGATGATCGGGGTGAGCGTGCCGCTCCAGCAGGTAGGCGAGGCTGGCGGCCGTCAACAGCACGATCGAAAAGCCGAGCAGCACCGATAGGAGCGCCTGCCGGGCATTGCTGATGACCCGCCCCAGGCTCGCCAGGCCCGGCGAATAGCGGATGTATTTGAAGGCCCAGATAAAACCGGACAGACTGGCCATCGGGCCGTGCGCCAGTGCGAAAATTCCGGGTAGGCCGGCGAGCAGGTCGAACAGGCCGCCAAGCGAGCCCGCCCAGGCCAGCCGCGCGCGAAAATCCCCGCGATGCACGCCGCCCGGCGCTTCCGGCGCGGCAATCAGGCGCAGCACGTACTCGGCAAAAAAGAATGCCGCGACGATGTAAAAGCCAGCGGCGAGAGCCGCACGGTATGCCGCTTCGATCGAGGCCACCGTCGTCATCAGCATGATCGTGACGCCGATCGCCACCATCAGGTGGTTCACAAGGCGAAAGATTCGCGCTCCCGAGGTGGTGCTTTCGGGCCGCAGAAGCAGGTACAGCCGCCGGCGATTCATCGCGCCATTGTAAGAGGCTCGGCCGCCGGCCGGAATAGCCGCGGGCGATTTACCGCCGATTTCCCGCTGGGGTCGATTTTGCTATAGAAGCTCTGGTCGTCGAAACTCCCGGGATTGTCCTCCGCGTGCCGGTCCTGCCGAAATCCCGCCGCGCTTTGCTCGCCTTCGCGCACGACGTCGCGATGGCCGGCCTGTCTTTCGTCCTGGCGCTGTATCTGCGGCTCGGCGACGGCATGCTGAACGCTGGACCGCGGCTGATACTGCTCTACGGCATCGCCTTCACCGCGACGGCAGCGGCGGTCTTTCTTGTCACCGGCCTTTACCGTGGCATCTGGCGGTATGCCTCGCTGCCGGACCTGTTCAATATCGCCCGCGCCGCAACGTTGACCGAGCTGATTTTCCTGCCGGTCATGTTCCTTTTCACCCGGCTCGACACGCTGCCGCGCTCGTTTCTGTTGATAGATTGGCTGGTGCTGATCGCGCTGTTGGGCGGGCCGCGGCTCGGCTACCGCCTGTTCAAGGACCGCGGGCTCGACCACCTGCTGGAGGGTGGCCGCGGCGCGCGCGTGCCAGTGCTGCTGATCAGCACCAAGGATGGCGCCGACACCTTCATCCGCGAGACGGTGCGCGACCGCAACGCGGTCTACCGGGTCATTGGCATGCTGTCCGATACGCCGTCGCGGGTCGGGCGGCAGATTTACGGCGTGCCGGTGCTCGGTACGATTGACGCGCTTGAACGCGTCGTGGCGACGCTCGAACGCCGCGGCCGGCGCCCGCAGAAGCTGGTGATCACCACCCACGGCATGGGCGGGGCGGAGGTCCGCCAATTGCTCGACCGCGCCGATGCGCTCGCCATCCCGTTGGCCCGCCTGCCTCGCCTGACCGCGGTGCAGCAGACCCGCGCCGACGCGCCACGCGCGATCGAGCCAATCGCGCTCGAGGATCTGCTCGGGCGCCCGCAGGCCGTCCTCGACCGCGAGGCGATGGCCCGGCTGATCCGCGGCCGCCGCATCCTGATCACCGGCGCCGGCGGCACGATCGGCTCGGAGCTCACTCGGCAGATCGCCGCGCTGGCGCCCGCCCGGCTGATCCTCGTCGACAACAGCGAGTTCCTGCTCTACGCGATCGACGGCGAAGTGCGCGAGCGCTGGCCGGAACTCGCCATCCGGCCGCTGCTCGCCGATGTGCGCGAGCGCCGGCGGGTCGATTGGGTGATCGGCGGCGAGCAGCCGCAGATTGTGTTTCACGCCGCGGCGCTGAAGCACGTGCCGATGGTTGAGAACAACCCGACCGAGGGGGTCCTGACCAACATCGTCGGCAGCCGCAACGTCGCCGAGGCGGCGCGCGCCAATGGCGCCGCGCTGGTAGTGATGATCTCAACCGACAAAGCGGTCGACCCGGCCAGCGTGATGGGCGCCAGCAAGCGCCTCGCCGAATCCTTCTGCCAGGCGCTCGATCTCTACGAAGGGCGCCGCCCGGCGCCAGGCACCCGGTTTGTCACGGTGCGGTTCGGCAATGTGCTGGGCTCGACCGGCTCGGTGGTGCCGCTGTTCGCCCGCCAGCTCGCCGCCGGCGGACCGCTAACCGTGACCCATCCGGAGGTCACCCGCTATTTCATGACGGTGCGTGAGGCGGTCGAATTAGTGCTCGAAGCCTCGGCAAGCACGCCCTCGGCGACCGGCGGCGAGGGGCGCGGCAAGATCTTCGTCCTCGACATGGGCGAGCCGGTCAAGATCGTCGAGCTGGCGCGGCAGATGATCCGGCTCGCCGGTCTGCGTCCCGAGCGCGATGTCGAGGTGACGTTTACCGGATTGCGGCCTGGCGAAAAATTGCATGAGGCGCTGTTTCACGAGGCCGAGGCGCCGGTCCCGACCAAGCATCCCGCGCTGCGCCTGGCGGCGCCGCGCACCGCCGACTACGCCGTGCTGGCGCGCTCGATCGACGAGCTCGAGGAGCAGGCCCGCAGCGGTCACGAAGCGCGGGTGCTCGATCTGCTGCGCCGGTTGGTGCCGGAATACCGCGCCGGCGCGCCCTCCGGCCAGGTGCCGCCGGCGTGGGCCGCCGGCTCCGGCTAAGGCGCGATTCGGGTCCTTTCCTGCGTCGCCTCGCGGGCTTGGCGATGGCGATGGCGCTTTGTCCCCGCGGCGCGAATTGCGCGGAGCTTGCGGCGCAATATCGCGCCTCCTGGGCCGGGCTGTCGGCCGGCGAGATTGTTCTGCGGTTGCGCGATGACCCCACCGCCTATCGCGACGAGATCGCGATAGGCAGCGCAGGCTTGCCCCGCCTCGTCACCCGGTTTCGTGGCAGCGCGGTCAGCGAGGGACGCATCGCCGCCGCGCCGCTGCCGGCTCCCTTGCATTACGACGCGCGGTACGACCTGCGCAAACGGCGTGACCGCCAGCTCAGCATGCGCTTTGCCGTGGCGGCGGGCGCCGTCATCGCCGAGCGCGGCCCCGGCGACACCAGCCGCAAGCCGCCGCTGGCAGCGCACTTTCGTACCAATGTGCTCGATCCGCTGAGCGCGCTGACCGCAATCCGCCTGGAGCTGCGGCGCGGCAACCGCGGCGCATTTTCGCTCCCGGTTTATGACGGTGCTCGCCGCTTCGATGTCCGCGCGCGGGTGCTGCCGGAGCACAGCGGCGACAATGCCATTCATGTCGAACTGACCCTGGCGCCGCTCGCCGGCTTCAAGGGCGAGAGCAGCGACGACGGCGATCCCGACGACGCACCGCGGCCGGTCGCGGTGAAGTTCTCCAACGATCAGCGCCTGATGCCGCTGTCGATGCGGGTCTCGGTCTATTACCTGCCGCTGGTCGTGGAGCTGACCCGCTGGTGCGCGACTGCTGCCTGCGGCCAGTAGATGCGAGTTCGACAGCTCGCGGTTTGCACTGCGCTCGCCGCGCCGCGAGCGCTATTATCGGCGCCGGGTCCGGCGGGCCGGGCGATTGGGGGAAATTCTCGGTGAAGGTGCTGAGTTTGCTGCTGGGTTTGACCATCCTCTCGGGTCTAGTGAGCGGCTGCTCCGGCGATGCGCCGGTCGCCACCGCCCAGCAGGCCGGTTCGGAACAACTCCTCAAAAAGGATTGCGCCGATCCGAAGTGGCGCGACCAGAATCTCGGGCTGTGGTACTCGGTGTGCCGTCAGCCGTTGCGCTGGTGACGAGCCGGCTTCAGGCCTCTTCGAGCTCGATCAGGGTGCCGCAAAAATCCTTCGGGTGAAGAAACAGCACCGGCTTGTCGTGGGCGCCGAGCCGCGGCTCACCGTCTCCGATCACCCGCGCTCCGGCGGCGACGAGCCGGTCGCGCGCGGCGATGATATCCGCGACCTCGTAGCACAGATGATGCATGCCGCCGGCCGGGTTCTTGTCGAGAAAGCCGCGAACGGGCGACGCATCGCCGAGCGGCTCCAGGAGCTCGATCCTGCTGTTCGGCAGCTCGACGAAAACGACGGTGACGCCATGCGCCGGCAGCGGCTGCGGCTCGGACACGCGGGCGCCAAGCGCGTTGCGGTAGAGCGAAGCGGCGGCCGCGAGATCGGGCACCACGATCGCGACATGGTTGAGCCGACCGATCATGCCGCTCACAACCGCACGAGCTGAACTTCGATCAGCGAGCGCTTGCCGAAGCGCTCGCTGACAGCCCGGCGCAGCACCCGGCGAGCGACATCGCGCAATTGCGCGTCGTCATGCCGCAGCTGCGCCGGCAAAACCTCCAGCGCATCGGAGAGCGCGCCGCAAAGCACCGCCGCCGGCTCGCTATTCTCCGCCGCGAGGCCGATCAGGCTGACCTGCGGCGGCGCCGCGAGCCAGCCGCGGCGATCGACGACGAGGGTGGCGACGACGCTGCCGTCATTCCCGACGCGCCGGCGCTGCTGCAACACCGCGCCGCCGATCGGCAACAGGCTCTTGCCGTCGCTGCCGATGCGGCCGACCGGAACCTCGTCGACCAGCGTCGCGCCGGCACGGTCGAGACGCACCATGGCGCCGTTCTCGATGACCAGCGCGTCCGGCACCTGGCATTGCCGGGCCAGTTCGGCATGGCTGAGGAGATGGCGTGCCTCGCCGTGCACCGGAATGGCGATTTGCGGCCGGACCATCTGATACATGCGAACCAGCTCGTCGCGGTAGGGATGCCCGGAAACGTGGACGAAATGATCCTCCGCCGTAACGACGTCGACGCCGAGGCGAATGAGCGCGTTGTGCAGCCGGCCGATCGCCTTTTCATTGCCCGGAATGATGCGCGAGGAAAAGATCGCGGTATCGCCCTCCTCCAGCGTGATGTTGGGATGGTCCTCGCGCGCGATCCGCGCCAGCGCGGCGCGCGGCTCGCCCTGGCTGCCGGTGCAAATCAGGAGGATCTTGTCGCGCGGCACGTAGCCCGCTTCGTCCTCGGTGAGGAATCGCGGCACATCGGCGAGATAGCCATTCTCGCGCGCCGCCTTGTCGATCCGCCACAGCGAGCGGCCGACCAGCGCGACGTCGCGGTCGTGGGCGCGCGCCGCCTGCGCGATCGTCGAAAGCCGGGCCACGTTGGAGGCAAAGCAGGCGACCGCGACCCTGCCGTCGTATTGCCCGATCAGCTCGGTCAGCGAATGCCGCAATTCGCCCTCGGAGCCCGAATGCCCCTCCTTCAGCGCATTTGTCGAATCGCAGACGATCGCCAGCACACCCTCGTCGCCGACCGCGCGCAGCCGGTCTTCGTCGGTCGGCGAGCCAATCAGGGGCTCCGGGTCGAGCTTCCAATCGCCGGTGTGCAAGACGGTGCCGGCCGAGGTGCGGATTACCACCGCGTTGGGCTCGGGGATTGAATGGGTGAGGGTGATCAGCTCGAGGTCGAACGGGCCGATCGTGAAGCGGCCGGACATCGGCACGACATTGATCGCGACCTGCTGGGCAAGGTGCGCCTCGATCAGCTTGGCGCGCAGCAGCGAGGCGGTGAATGGGGTCGCCCAGACCGGGCATTTGAGTTGCGGCCAGAGATAGGGGATCGCGCCGATATGATCCTCATGCGCGTGGGTCGCGACGATGCCCAACAGCCGGTCGCGGCGTTCGACGATGAAGGCCGGGTCGGCCATGATCACGTCGACCCCGGGCTGATGCTCCTCCTCGCCGAAGGTGACGCCGCAATCGACAATCAGCCATTGGCCGCGATAACCGTAGAGGTTGAAATTCATCCCGATCTCGCCGGAACCGCCGAGCGGCAGGAAATAGAGCGCGTCGGGATCGTGCTCGGCGGTCGCGGGCGGCGGCGGGACGGAGCGGCTCATCGGTTGCTGTTGTGGCGGTATATGAGGCGCAGGCCCCACAGCGTCAGGTCCGGATCGACCTTGTCGATCATCTCGGTCGCGCCGGCGAAAAGCGGCGCGAGACCGCCGGTCGCCACGACCTCCATCGCTTCATCTCTTTCCTCGCGGATCCGCCGGACGATGCCCTCGACCAGACCGACATAGCCCCAGAATACGCCGGACTGCATCGCCGGCACGGTGGCGCGTCCGACCACTTTCGGCGGGCGAACGAGGGCGACATGCGGCAGCTGTGCCGCCGCCATCTCCAACGCTTGCAGCGACAGGTTGGGTCCCGGCGCGATCACGCCGCCGCAATAATTTCCCTGCCGGTCGACGACGTCGAAATTGGTTGCCGTCCCGAAATCGACCACCATCAGCGGCGGCTTGTGGCGATCGCCGGCGGCTACCGAATTGGCGACCCGATCGGCGCCCACATCGCGCGCCAGCATGTCGACATCGATGCCGATCGCGACCCGGCAATTGTCGCGACCGACGACCAGCGGCTCGCAACCGAGATAGCGCTGGCACAGCTGGATCAAGCTGAACATCGCCTCCGGCACGACATTGCCGATGATCGCGGCATCGATATCGGCCGGCTTGAGGTTGGCGAGCGACAAGAGTTGGGTCAGCCAGATCGCATATTCGTCGGCGGTGCGCCGCGCATTGGTCGAAATGCGCCAGGAGGCGCGCAGCGCATCGCCTTCATAGACTGCGAACACCGCGTTGGTGTTGCCCGAATCGATGGCAAGCAGCATCGCGGTGCCCCTCAGGCGAGGGCCGGAAAGACTTCGCCGGCGGCGACCCGCCGGCGCCCGTCGGCGGCGTCGAGCACCAGAGCACCGTCATCGTCGAGATCGAGAAAGCGGCCGCAGAGCGTGCTGCGCTCGAGGCGCACGCGAATGCTTTCGCCAAGCCCCATCGCGCGCGCCAGCCATGCCGCTCGGACCGGCGCGAAACCCTCGTCGCGCCAGCGCCGCGCCCAGCGCTCGAAATCCCGGGTAAAGGCGGCGAGCAGCGCTTCGGGGGCAACGCCGGCGACGCCTTCCGCCGCGAGCGAGGTGGCGGGATATTCGGTATCGCGCGGCGCCGAGTGGATGTTGACGCCAATCCCGATCACCACGAAATCGACCCGCTCGCCCGCCGCCATCTCCGATTCCAGCAGGATGCCTGCGAACTTGCGGCCATTGATCAGGAGGTCGTTCGGCCATTTGCAGCGTGGCTGCAACAAGTCGCCCGCGAGGCTTAAAAGCGCGTCGCACAGGCCGAGGGCCGCGACAAAACCGAGTTGCGCGGCGCGCGCCGGCGACCCGCCCGGGCGCTGTACCAGCGACAGGTAGAGATTGCCCGGCGGCGACGCCCAGGCGCGGCCGCGGCGACCGCGGCCCGCTATCTGCTCGTCGGCCCAGACCAGGGCGCCCGCCGCAGCGCCGGCATGGGCCAGCGCCTTTGCCTCGTCGTTGGTGCTGCCGAGCGCGGCGAAATGGTGCAGGCGATAGCCCTCGGGGAGTGCCGGCGCTGCATGCTTCATCGAAGGAACAGCGATGCCGCCGCCGCTTCGGCGCCGCCGACGATCGGATCGGGCAGCAAGATGAAGAACATCGTCAGCAGCACGGTGACGAGCAGTACGCATTTGAGCTCGGTGGCGATCGGCCGGTCGAAGGCGACCAGCGGCTCATCGAAATACATCACCTTGACGATGCGCAGATAATAGAACGCCCCGACGACGCTGGTGACGACGCCGATCACCGCGAGGCCGACCAGGTGGGCGTCGATCGCGGCGAGGAAGATGTAGAGCTTGCCGAAAAACCCGGCGGTCGGCGGGATGCCGGCCAACGCGAACATGAAGATGCCGAGCGCCAGCGCGAGACCCGGCTGGGTGCGGCCCAGCCCGGAGAGATCGGCGATGCCTTCGAGCATCTGGCCCTTCTGGCGCATGCACAGGATGACCGTCCAGGTGCCGAGGTTCATGAACAGGTAGATCGCCAGGTAAACGAGAACGCCGCGGATGCCGTTCGGGGTCGCCGCCGCCAACCCGATCAGCGCGTAGCCGACATGGCCGATCGAACTATACGCCATCAGTCGCTTGATGTTGATCTGGGCGATCGCGGCGACCGCGCCAAGGATCATCGAGGCGACCGACAGAAACACGATGATCTGGCGCCATTCGACGGCGAGCCCGCCGAACGGCTCGATCAGGAAGCGGACGAAGAGGGCGATCGCGGCGATCTTCGGCGCCACCGAGAAGAACGCGCTGACCGGGGTCGGCGCGCCCTCGTAGACATCGGGCGTCCACATGTGGAACGGCACCGCCGACACCTTGAAGGCGAGCCCGACCGCGACGAAAACGAGCCCGATGATCAGCCCGGTCGATGGCGGCGCGGCGGCGCCGAACAGCCGGGCGAGCCCGGTAAAGCTGGTCGTCCCGGCGAAGCCGTAGATCAGCGACGCGCCGTAGAGCAGCATGCCGGAGGCCAGCGCCCCGAGGACGAAGTATTTCAGCCCGGCTTCGGTCGAACGCACCGAATCGCGATCGAAGCTGGCGACGACGTAAAGCGCCAGGCTCTGCATTTCGAGGCCGAGATAGAGCGTTATCAGATCGTTGGCCGAGACCATGATCATCATGCCGGTGGTCGCGAGCAGCACCAGCACCGGAAACTCGAAGCGCGCGATCTGATGCTCGTCGTTGTAGTTGAGCGCCAGGATGATCGCGACCGCCGACCCGACCAGCACCAGCGCCTTGACGAAGACCGCAAAGGCGTCGGTCACGAACAGCCCATAAAAGCCGATGACGCGGTGCTCGCCCTCGACGAGCCCCGCCAGCACAAATGTGCCGATCAGGGCCGCGACGGCGAGCCAGGAAACCAGGCGGGTCGAGCCCTCGCCGCGGAACACGCCGATCAGCAGCAGCGCCATCGCGGCGCCGGCCAGCGCAATTTCCGGCAACGCCGGCGAGAGGTCGGGAAACGGCACGACTGGCATCTAGCCGCCCTTCCGCGCCGTCATTTCGGCGAAGGCCGGGACCCACTCATCCGGCGCTCGCACCGCGGCGGAATGGATCCCGGCCTTCGCCGGGATGACGAACGGGTTTGCGGCTGCCTGTTGCGCCGCGTGGGCTCGCTGCACCAGGTGCTCGACCGAGGCGCGGATCGGCGTGAGGAACGAGTTCGGATAAATGCCCATCCACAGCACCAAAATGAGGAGCGGCGCGAAGATCGCCTTCTCACGCAGGTTCAGATCGAACATGCCGCGCAGATCGTCGCGGGTGATCGTGCCGAAGACCACCCGGCGATAGAGATAAAGCATGTACATCGCGCCCAAAAACAGCGCCGTCGCGGCGAGGAAACATTCGAGCGTCGACACCCGGAAGGTGCCCAGGAGGACCAGGAACTCACCGACAAAGCCGCTGGTGCCGGGCAGCCCGACCGACGCCAGCATCATGCACATGAAAACAAAACCGTAGGCCGGCATGCGGTCAGCCAGGCCGCCGTAGCGGTCGATGTCGCGGGTGTGCAGCCGGTCGTAGACGACACCGACGATCAGGAACAGCGCGGCCGAGACGAGGCCGTGGCTCAGCATCTGGATGACGGCGCCCTGCACCGCCTCGCTGGTCAATGCGAAGAGGCCCATCGTCACAAACCCCATATGGGCGATCGACGAATAGGCGATCAGCTTTTTCATGTCGGTCTGGGCGAGCGCGACAAACGAGGTGTAGATGACCGCGATCGCCGAGAGCGCGAACATCAGCGGCGTGAAGTAGGAAGAGGCAAGCGGGAACATCGGCAACGAGAACCGGATGAAGCCGTAGCCGCCCATCTTCAAGAGGACGCCGGCCAGGATCACCGAGCCGGCGGTCGGCGCCTCGACATGCGCGTCCGGCAGCCAGGTGTGCACCGGCCACATCGGCACCTTGACCGCAAACGAGGCGAAGAAGGCGAGCCACAGCCATTTCTGCAGGTCGGGCGGAAAATTATGCGCCAGCGCGACGGTGATGTCGGTGCTGCCGGTCTGAAAATAGACCCCGAGGATCGCCAGAAGCGACAACACCGAGCCCAATAGCGTGTAGAGAAAGAACTTGAACGCGGCATAAACTCGCCGCGGCCCGCCCCATATTCCGATGATCAGGAACATCGGGATCAGCACGCCCTCGAAAAACACATAGAACTGGACAAAATCGAGCGACGAAAAAATCCCGACCATCATCGTCTCGAGGACGAGGAAGGAAATCATGTATTCGCGGATTTGGGCGTGCACGTTGGTCCAGCTGGCGCCAACGCACAGCACGGTCAGCAGGGTCGACAGCAGGACGAAGAACAGCGAAATCCCGTCGATCCCCATGTGATAGTTGATCGTGAAGCCGCCGATCGTGATCCAGCGCGTCTTTTCGACGAACTGGAAATCCGCGGTCGAGGGGTCGAACAGCACCCACAGCGCGAGCGACAGCGCAAACACGATCAGCGATGTCGACAGCGCGATGTTGCGGGCGTTGCGCGCGACGCTCGCGTCGTCGCCGCGCGCCGTCATGATGAACCCGACACCGACCAGCGGCAGAAAGGTAACGAGCGAGAGCAGCGGCCAATGGCTCACCGGCGACCCCTTCGGCTCATCGCGGCAACAGGTACCAGGTGACCAGCGCGACGACGCCGATCAACATCGCGAAGGCATAGTGATAGACGTAGCCGGTTTGCAGCCGGCTCGCCTCGCGGGCCAATTCGCGGGTCGCCGCCGCGATGCCGTCCGGCCCGAAACCGTCGATGATCGTGCCGTCGCCGGTCTTCCACAGCCCGTCGCCGAGCGTGAAGGCGGTGCGCACGAACAGCCGATCGTAGAGCTCGTCAAAATACCATTTGTTCAAAAGGAACAAATAAAGGGCGCGGTATTGCATCGCGAGCCGCGCCGGAATGTCGGGCTCGATCGAATAACACAAATACGCGGTCGCGATGCCGAGCACCCCGGCGATCAGCGGCAGGAACAGAATGACCCCGGTGAGGCTCTCGGCCTTCGCCAGCGAATCGTGCGCCGGCAACACCAGGATCGCGTGCTGCCAGAACTCGCCGCGACCGGCGCCGACAAAGTATTCCTCGGCGAGGTAGCCGGCGACGATGGCGCCCGCCGCCAGCACGAACAGCGGCGCCAGCATGACCCACGGGCTCTCGTGGACGTGGTGCAGCGTCTCCTCGTCGGCGTGCGTCTTGCCGTGGAACGTCATGATCAGCAGGCGCCAGGAATAAAAGGCGGTGAGGAACGCGGTGAAGACGCCGAGCGTGTATGAATAGCGTCCGACCGCGGTCCCCGAGGCCCAGGCGGCGTTGAGGATCGAATCCTTTGAATAGAAGCCGGAGAAGAACGGGATGCCGGCCAATGACAAGCTGCCGATCCACATGATCGCGTAGGTGATCGGGATCTTGCGCCACAGCCCGCCCATGCGGCGCATGTCCTGCTCGCCCGACATCGCGTGAATGACCGAGCCGGCGGCAAGAAACAGTAGCGCCTTGAAGAAGGCGTGGGTGAACAGGTGGAACATCGCCGCGGCATAGGCCGAAACCCCGGCCGCGAAGAACATGTAGCCGAGCTGCGAGCAGGTCGAATAGGCGATGACCCGCTTGATGTCGTTCTGCGCCATGCCGACGCTGGCGGCGAAGACCGCGGTGGTGCCGCCGATCACCCCGACGAAAGCGAGCGCCGAGGGAGCGTATTCGAACATCGGCGAGAGGCGCGCCACCATGTAGACGCCGGCCGTCACCATCGTCGCGGCGTGGATCAAGGCCGAGACCGGGGTTGGGCCTTCCATCGCGTCGGGAAGCCAGGTGTGCAGCCCGATCTGCGCCGATTTCCCCATCGCGCCGACGAAGAGGAGAATGCAGGCCAAGGTCAGCGCCGGGACCTGCCAGCCGAGGAAATTCATTACCGTGTTGACCGCCGCCGGCGCCTTGCCGAACACGGTGTCGAAATCCAACGAGCCGAAGATCACGAAAACCGCGAAAATCCCGAGCGCGAAGCCGAAATCGCCGACCCGGTTGACGATAAACGCCTTGATCGCCGCCGCGTCGGCCGACGGGCGGTCATACCAGAAGCCGATCAACAGGTAGGAGCACAGCCCGACGCCTTCCCAGCCGAAGAACAGCTGCACGAAGTTGTTGGCCGTCACCAGCATCAGCATGAAGAAGGTGAAGAGGCTCAAATAGCTCATGAACCGCGGGATCCCCGGGTCATGCGCCATGTAGCCGATCGAATAGATGTGGACCATCGCCGAGACGGTCGTCACCACCAGGATCATCACGCCCGACAGCGTATCGAGCCGCAGCGACCAGTCGACGTCGACGCCGCCGGCGGTGATCCAGTTGGCGATCGGCACCACCTGGGGCCCGCTCTGGGCGAGGATCCCGCGGAACACCAGGATGCCGAGCGCCATCGCGGCGAGCAGCGCGCCGCAGGTCACCACCTGCGAGAAACGATCGCCGATCGTCCGCCCAAAGAACCCGGCGATAGCGGCGGCAAGCAGCGGCAGAAAGACGACCAGCGCGGCAGCAATCGCCATCGGCTCAGCCCCGCATCATGTGGATGTCCTCGACCTCGATCGTGCCGCGATTGCGGAAGTAGACGACCAGGATGGCGAGGCCGATCGCCGATTCCGCCGCCGCCACCGTCAAGACGAACATCGCAAAGATCTGCCCCGCCAGATCGTGCAGCACGACCGAGAAGGCGACGAAATTGATGTTGACCGCGAGCAACATCAATTCGATCGACATCATGATGATGATGACGTTCTTGCGGTTGAGAAAAATGCCGAACACGCCGGTCGTGAACAGGATCGCCGCAACCGCCAGGTAATGCGCGAGGCCAATCGCCATTCGTCAGTCTCCCGGCGCATCAGCCGCGCCGGCGCCCAGCGCGACCTTGACGACGGCGACCGCCTCGCCGCGGCTGCGCGCGAGCTGCGCCGGGATCGATTGCCGCCGCACCCCGACCCGCTGGCGCAACGTCAGCACGATCGCGCCGATCATCGCGACGAAGAGGACTAGCCCCGCCGCCTGAAAGGCGAAAAGGTAACGGGTATAGAGCAAGTCGCCGAGCGCGCGGGTGTTGGTCACCGTGGCGCCGCCGGCCGGCAGCGGCGCGGCGGCAAGGCCGGCGACCCCGGGGGCGATAACCCAGGTGCCGAAGACCAGCAGCAGCTCGGCGAGCAGAATGAAGCCGATCAAGGCGCCGATCGGCAGATACCGCATGAAACCGCCGCGCAATTCGGCGAAATCGACGTTGAGCATCATCACGACGAAGAGAAACAGGACCGCGACCGCGCCGACATAGACGATGACCAGGATCATCGCCAAAAACTCGGCGCCCAGCAGGACGAAGAGGCCAGCCGCGTTGAAAAAAGCGAGGATCAGGAACAAGACCGAGTGCACCGGGTTCTTCGCCGACACGACCATGACGCCTGACGCGACCGCGATCGCCGCGAACAGGTAGAACATAATGGCTTGCAGGATCACGGCCTAAACCCCCACCCCAACCCTCCCCCGCTTGCGGGGGAGGGAGCGAGGGGCGTCGGGACGTAGATCAGCCCCCTCCCCCGCAAGCGGGGGAGGGTTGGAGTGGGGGTTACGGCAGCCCCGCTCATCGGTAGGGCGCCTCGATCGCGAGGGCGCGGGCAATTTCGGCTTCCCAGCGATCGCCGTTCGCCAGCAGCTTTTCCTTGTCGTAGAAAAGTTCCTCGCGGGTCTCGGCGGCGAATTCGAAATTCGGCCCCTCGACGATCGCGTCGACCGGGCAGGCTTCCTGGCAATAACCGCAGTAAATGCATTTCGTCATGTCAATGTCGTAGCGCGTCGTACGGCGGCTGCCGTCCTCGCGGGGCTCCGCTTCGATCGTGATTGCCAAGGCCGGGCAGATCGCCTCGCACAATTTGCAGGCAATGCAGCGCTCTTCCCCGTTGGGATAGCGCCGCAGCACATGCTCGCCGCGAAAACGCGGGCTTAGCGGGCCCTTCTCGTAGGGGTAGTTGACGGTGACCGGTCGCTTGAACATGTAGCGCAGGGTAAGCGCCATGCCCGAAATCAGTTCGGCCAGCAATAGGCCGCGCGCACTGCGCGCCAGGGACATCATCGCATTATCCTCAGCCCCACCATAACCGCGGCCCCACCCCAGTCAACTCAACCCTCAACTCAAGCCGTCAACGCGCCGGGAACCAGCCGCAGGCCGTCAAGACGCCGGCCGTCAGCACCAGCCAGAACAGCGAGAACGGCAGAAACACCTTCCAGCCGAGCCGCATCAGCTGGTCGTAGCGGAAGCGCGGGAAGGTCGCCCGCACCCACAGGATGCAGAACATGACAAACGCGGTCTTGATGAGAAACCAGACGACGCCCGGGATCCAGGTGAACGGCGCCACCCCGACCGGCGCCAGCCAGCCGCCCAAAAAAAGGATCGTGGTCATGCCGCTGACCAGGATCATGTTGCCGTATTCGCCGAGGTAGAACAGCGCGAAGGTCATCGCCGAATATTCGACGAAATAGCCGGCAACCAGCTCCGATTCCCCTTCCACCAGGTCGAACGGCGCCCGGTTGGTCTCGGCGAGGCCGGAGATGAAGAAGATGACCGCCATCGGCAGCAGCGGAACGACGAACCAGACATGGCGCTGCGCCAGCACAATGTCGCTCAGGTTGAGGGAGCCGGCGCATAACAGAACGGTGACCAGGACAAAGCCGATCGACACCTCGTACGACACCATCTGCGCCGCCGAGCGCAGCGCTCCGAGGAAGGCGTAACGCGAGTTCGACGCCCAGCCCGCCATGATGATGCCGTAGACGCCAAGCGAGCTGATCGCGAACAGGTAGAGAATGCCGACATTGATGTTCGACACCACGACCCCGGCAGCGAACGGGATCACCGCCCAAGCGACGAGCGCCAGCGTGAAGGTCAGCATCGGGGCAACGACAAAGACCACGCGGTTGGCGCCGCTCGGGATCACCGTCTCCTTCATCAAGAGCTTGAGGCCGTCCGCGATCGGCTGAAAGAGGCCGAACGGACCGACCACGTTGGGTCCCTTGCGCAATTGCGAATAGGCCAGCACCTTGCGCTCGGCGTAAGTGAAGTAGGCGATCGCCAGCAGCAGCGGCACGACGATCGCGATCACCTCGAGGATGATGATAACGGTCGGCAGCGCGTAGCCGGTCCAGAACGCGTTCACCGGCCGCCTCCGTGATCTGTGACTGCGGCCTCAGCCATGGGTGCCGGTGCGCGGCTGCGTGGCGGGGTTGCCGCCGAACAATTCGCTGCACTCGGCCATCGTCGGGCTGGCGCGGCTCACGGGGTCGGTGCGGTAGAAATCGGCGATCGGGTAGATGAACGGCGCCGCATCGACCGGCCCGGCCTCGCCAAAGCTGCCCCATTCGCCCGGCATGATCTCGTCGATGCGGGCGAAAGCGGGATGCGCCGAACGCATCCTCTCGCGCAGCTCGGGTAGCGAATCGAACGGCAGCGGGCGGCCCAAGGCGCCTGACAGGGCGCGCAGGATCGCCCAATCCTCGCGCGCCTCGCCCGGCGGGAAGACGGCGCGGCGGCCGAGCTGCACGCGGCCTTCGGTGTTGACGTAGGTCGCGTCCTTCTCGGCGTAGGCGGCGCCCGGCAGCACGACGTCGGCGCGGGCCGCGCCGCGGTCGCCGTGATGGCCCTGGTAGATCACGAAGGCCGAGCCGGTATTCGCGAGATCGAGCTCGTCGGCGCCGAAGAGGTACAGCACCTCGACCGCGCCGCTGCGGCAGCCGGCGAGGATGCCGGCGACATCCTTGCCGTTGGCGCTCGGTACAAAGCCGAGATCGAGCCCCCCGACGCGTGCCGCAGCGCAATGCAGCACGTTGAAGCCGTTCCAGTCGGGCCGGACCATGCCGAAGGCCTCGGCGATCGCGCGCGCCGTTCCGAGCACGCGCGCGCCGTCGGGCCGCGCCAGCGCCCCCTGGCCGAGGACGAACATCGGCGCCTTGGCGCCGCGCAGGATGTCGGCCCACGGGTGCGTGCCCTCGGCGAGCGCATTGAGCGCCGCGCCGCCGTCGCCCAGCATTTCGACCGGGTAGGTCAGGTCGAGCGCCGGCCCGATCGCCGCCGCGCGGAAGCCGCCCCGCAGATGGCGCTTGCGCAGCCGTGCGTTGACGAGCGGCGCTTCCCAGCGAGGGTTGCTGCCGACCAGCAGGCACACGTCGGCCCGCTCGATACCGGCGATCGTCGTGTTGAACAGGTAGCCGGCGCGGCAGGCGGCGTCGAGCATCGCGCCGTCCTGCCGGCAATCGAGGCTGGTCGCGCCGAGCCCGGCGAGCAACTCCTTCAGCGCGAACATCGCTTCGGCGTCGCACAGATCGCCGGCGATCGCCGCGACCCGCTCGCCCGGCACCGATTTCAGCCGGTCAGCGATCAGCTCGAACGCCTCTGGCCACTCGGCTTCGACCAGCTTGCCGGCCTTGCGCACATAGGGGCGGTCGAGGCGGCGGCGGGTGAGGCCGTCCAGCGCGTAGCGGGTCTTGTCGGAGATCCATTCCTCGTTGACCGCCTCGTTGAGGCGCGGCAGCACCCGCAAGACCTGGGCGCCGCGCGCGTCGATGCGGATGTTGCTGCCGACCGCGTCGAGCACGTCGACCGACTCGGTCTTGCGCAGTTCCCAGGGCCGCGCGGTGAACGCGTAGGGCTTCGAAGTCAACGCCCCGACCGGGCACAGATCGACGATATTAGCTGACAATTCCGAGCCGAGCGCGCGCTCGACATAGGTCGTGATCTCCATCGCCTCGCCGCGCCCGGTGGCGCCCAGTTCCTCGACCCCGGCGACCTCGGTCAAGAAGCGGATGCAGCGGGTGCAATGGATGCAGCGGGTCATGCTGGTCGCGACGAGCGGACCGAAATCCTTGTCTGTGACTGCGCGCTTATTTTCCTCGAACCGGCCGCGGTCGAAGCCGTAGGCCATCGCCTGGTCCTGCAGATCGCACTCGCCGCCCTGGTCGCAGATCGGGCAATCGAGCGGGTGGTTGATCAGCAGCATCTCCATGACGGCGCGCCGGGCGTTTTTCGCCTTCTCCGAGGTGGTGTGGATAACGTTGCCGTCGGCGACCGGCATCGCGCAGGAGGCGACCGGTTTCGGCGACTTCTCAACCTCGACCAGGCACATGCGGCAGTTGCCGGCGATGTTGAGGCGCTCGTGGTAGCAGAAATGCGGGATTTCGATGCCGGCCTGCTGGCAGGCCTGGAGGATCGTCGTGCCCGCCGCGACCTCCAGCTCCTGCCCGTCGATCGTCACCTTGGGCATCGCGCGGCCCCATTCATCAATGATCGCATTAAAAACCGCATTCCCGGCGAAAGCCGGGACCCACCGCTCTGGCGTCCGAGCGGCCGAAAAGTGGGTCCCGGCTTTCGCCGGGAATGCGGAGTTAGCATGCCCATGCCCACTTTTCGCGCTACTCCGCCGCCTGGCGCTGCGCGGCAGCGCGGTATTCTCGGATGCGGCGCTCCATTTCCGGGCGGAAATGGCGAATGAGGCCCTGCACCGGCCAGACCGCCCCGTCGGCCAGCGCGCAGATCGTGTGACCCTCGATCTCGCGCGTCACTTCCTCCAGCATGTCGAGTTCAGCGACGGTCGCGTTGCCCGCGATCATCCGCTCCATCACCCGCCACACCCAGCCGAGCCCCTC